>VFQN01002700.1_pt1 | contig 26742 bp, 29 predicted proteins | sample 3512371 | NCBI WGS metagenome assembly VFQN01 (sample SAMN10412370, study PRJNA504923) | tailings metagenome | isolation source: Replicate 2 from Balatoc abandoned mine | place: Philippines: Itogon, Benguet | collected 2017-08-28
CCGCAGTCGGTGGTGCCGGAATCGGTGATGCCGCCTTATGCGTTCCTCGCCGACAGGCCGCTGGCGACGAAGGACGCCGCCGATCACCTGATCGCGCTGCGCCGCGTCGGCGTTCCCTATGCGAAGGAGGCGATCGACAATGCCGAAGCCGATATGCGGGCGCAGGCCGATCCCGATGCCGACCATGAGGATCTGCTGAAACGCTATCCCAAGGCGCAGGCGCGCGATTTCGATGGAGACCCGCAGCGCCTGACCGAGATGGATGCGCTGGTCGCCTATCTCCAGATGCTGGGCACGCTCGTCGATTTCGAAGCCGCCAAGGCCCAGGAGAAGCCCCGGTGACTTACGATAGCGTTCGGGATTTTTCCACCGTCTTCGGCCTGCTGTTCATGGGCGGCACCTATCTGGTCGCCGTCGCCTGGACGTTCCGGCGACGCGCTCGCGCGGCGCATGAGCGCGCCGCGATGATCATCTTCGACGAAGACCAGACCCTGCCAAAGGAGCCCGGCGGTGGCCAATAAGAAGCGTATCGATGAAGTGACCGGGGTTTCGACCGCCGGCCATGAATGGGATGGGATCGAGGAACTCGACAATCCTATGCCGCGCTGGTGGCTATGGGCTTTATATGCCAGCATCGCCTGGGGCGTCGTCTATGTCGTGCTCTATCCGGCATGGCCGCTGATCGACCGCGCGACGCAGGGCGCCCTCGGCTGGAGCAGCCAGGGGCAGTTCGAGCAGGAGATGGCGGCCGACCAGCTCAGGAAAGCCCCCATTCGCGAAGCCCTCGCACGCACGCCGGTCGAACGGATCGCCGACGATCCGGCGCTGTTCGAAGCCGCTGTCCAGGGCGGGAGTTCGGCGTTCAAGGTGCATTGCGTCCAGTGCCACGGATCGGGCGCCGCCGGCAGCGTGGGCTATCCCAACCTCAACGATGATGACTGGCTGTGGGGCGGCAATATCGCGGAAATCCACAAGACGATCGTCGACGGCATCCGCAATCCGAACCATGACAAGACGCATCTGTCCATCATGCCGGCGTTCGGTCGTGACGGCATTCTCCAGCCCGGCGAGATCGGCGACGTTGTCTCTTATGTCCGCGTCATTTCGAAGCAGGAGCGCAATAGCGCGGCGGCGCAGCGCGGCGGCAAGATCTTCGCGGACAACTGCGCCGCCTGTCACGGCGCGGATGGGATGGGTGATCGCACGTTCGGCGCCCCGAACCTCACCGATGCGATCTGGCTCTATGGTGGTGATCGGGATGCGCTCACCGAGACGGTGGTCAACGCACGCCAGGGCGTGATGCCTGCATGGGGCACCCGCCTCGATCCGGTCACGATCAAGATGCTCGCCACCTATGTCCATGCGCTTGGCGGAGGCGAGGCGATGCCGCAACCGGCAGCCGCCGGAAAGGCAACCGAAGATGTCGAAAACTGAACCCACGAACCCGGCACCCGCGCTGTTCGAGGCGCGGCAGAAGGTCTTTCCACGGGCGGTCGACGGCTTCTACCGGCGCCTGAAATGGGCGATCATGATCGTCACGCTGGGCATCTATTATCTCACGCCCTGGCTGCGCTGGGATCGCGGCCCCTATGCGCCCGATCAGGCGGTGCTGGTCGATATCGCCAACCGCCGCTTCTACATGTTCGGCATCGAGATCTGGCCACATGAATTTTATTATGTCGCCGGGCTGCTCATCATGGCCGGCATCGGCCTGTTCCTCGTCACCTCGGCGGTGGGTCGCGCCTGGTGCGGCTATGCCTGCCCGCAGACGGTGTGGACCGACCTGTTCGTCCATGTCGAGCGCTTCATCGATGGCGATCGCAATGCCCAGATGAGGCTCCAGCGCGCGCCATGGGGCGTGGCCAAGCTGGCCAGGCGGGGATTGAAGCATGGCATCTGGCTGCTGATCAGCGTCCTGACGGGCGGGGCGTGGATTTTCTATTTCGCCGATGCGCCCCAATTGCTGCGCAATCTGGCCGACGGTTCGGCGCCTGTCGTCGCCTACGCCACCATTGGGGTGCTGACCGCCACTACCTATATATTGGGCGGCCTGATGCGCGAGCAGGTCTGCATTTACATGTGCCCCTGGCCGCGCATCCAGGCGGCGATGGTCGACGAGAAATCGCTGACCGTCACCTACAAGCACTGGCGCGGGGAGCCGCGCAGCCGGGGGGTGAAGCGGGCCGCCGCAGCCGCTGCCCAGGGCGCCCCGACCAGCACCTCGACGACCAGCCCTGATCTGATCGCCATGTTCGGCCTCGACGGCAAGGCCGACAGCGCCGCGGCGGTGGGCGACTGCATCGACTGCAATGCCTGCGTCGCGGTCTGCCCGACGGGCATCGACATCCGCGAAGGGTCGCAACTCGCCTGCATCACCTGCGCTTTGTGCATCGACGCCTGCGACAAGGTGATGGACCAGATCGGCCGCCCGCGAAAGCTGATCGGCTACACGACGGTACTCGACGGCAAGATCTCGCAGGAGGGCGGGACGCCGGAGCCCGCCGCCAGGCGCCTCTTCCGGCCAAGAACGGTGGTCTATTTTCTGGTCTGGGCCGCGATCGGGCTCGCCATGCTGTTCATGCTCGGCCAGCGTTCGCGTATCGACATCAGCGTGCTTCAGGACCGCAACCCCATCTGGGTGCGGCTGTCCGACGGCGCCATTCGCAACAATTACACGGTCGGCATCCGCAACATGGAGAGCCGCCCGCGGTCGATGGAGATCGCGATCGATGGCGCGGCGGGGACGGTCCTGTGGGGCGAGCAAGGCAGCCGCGAGACGGCGGGCCGGAGCGTTCGCGTCACCGTGCCGGCGGACTCGGTGACCAAGACGCGGCTGTTCGTCGCCGGTCCCGCCGCCGGGGAGCAGCGTCAGGAGTTGGCCTTCTCGGTCCGCGCCCTTGACGCCGAGGGCGGGGGCGACAGCGACATCAGCACGTTCGAGCGTCCGGGAGGTTGACGATGCGGCGGTTCACCGGCTGGCACATGACGGCCATCATCGTCGGCTTCTTCGCCGTGGTGGTCGCGGTCAACATATTGATGGCGACGCTGGCCGTGCGGACCTTCGGCGGCACGGTCGTCGACAACAGCTATGTGGCGAGCCAGGGCTATAACAGCTGGCTGGCCGAGGCGAAGAAGCAGGCGGAGCTAGGTTGGCAGGCGGACATATCGCGCACCGCGTCGGGCCATGTGCATGTCAGCGCCGAACTGCCGCAAGACATATCCGGCGAGATCCGCGTGACCGGCACCGCGCTCCGGCCGCTGGGCGACACGCCGGAGCTTGCGCTCGACTTCCATCCCGATGGCGGCGGCTTCCTCTCCACCCGCCCGTTGCCCGACGGCCGCTGGCTCATCCGCGTGACGATTGCCGGCCCGGAGGGCGAGACCGCCCGGTTCACGCAGGAATTGGGCGGATGAGCAGCGCGGCGCTGGGGGGAGCAGGGACGGAGGCGGGCGACGATGAACGAATCAGCCTGTTCAGCGTGCCCGGTATCCATTGCGCCGGCTGCATCGCCAAGCTGGAAGGCGGCATGGGCAAGCTGCCCTCCGTCATCGACGCGCGCGTCCATTTCGGGCAGAAACGTATCCGCGTCACCCACCGCGCTGACAGCGGCGAGGACGAGATACGCCAGGCGATCGACGCGCTCGGCTTCCGGTCCGAGCGCGTGGCGGCGGATGACGCCGCGCCGCCCGATGAAACCCGCGCATTGCTGAAAGCGCTGGCGGTCGCGGCCTTCGCCTCGATGAACGTCATGCTGTTGTCGGTGTCGGTCTGGTCCGGCGCGGACGGAATGACGCGCAATATGTTTCACTGGCTCTCGGCGCTGATCGCGGTGCCCGCCATCGCCTATGCCGGCCGGCCGTTTTTCCGCAACGCGTGGGAAGCCTTGCGGCATGGGCACACCAATATGGACGTGCCGATCTCGGTCGGGGTGATCCTCGCCAGCGCCTACAGCCTCTATGAGACCGCGACGGGCGGCCCGCACGCCTATTTCGACGGCGCGCTGACGCTGATCTTCTTCCTGCTCGCCGGACGCGCGCTCGACGCGTCCATGCGTCGCCGCGCCCATGACAGCGTCGCCGCCCTCCAGAAACAGCGGCCTTCGCGCGCGCTTGTCCTTGCCGGCGACGGCTCCAGTCATTGGCGTCCCGCTGATGAACTGGCGCCCGGTATGCGTATCCTCGTGGCGGCGGGCGAGCGCTGCGCCGCCGACGGTGTAGTTGTGGAAGGGCGATCGACCATCGACCGGTCGCTCGTGACCGGCGAGAGCACGCCCGTTGCGGTAGTGGACGGCGCCGAAATCTTCGCCGGCATGATGAACATCGACGCGCCGGTTACGGTCAGGATCAGGGCGGCCGGAGAGGATACGGCGCTGGCCGACATCGCCCGCCTGATGGAAGCCGCGACGCAGGACAGGTCGCGCTACGTGCGCATCGCCGATCGCGCGGCCCGCCTCTACACGCCCGTTGTCCACAGTCTGGCCGCGCTCGCCTTCATCGGCTGGCTGCTGGCGGGGGCCGGTATCCATCAGGCGGTGATGATCGCGGTCGCGGTGCTCATCATCACCTGTCCCTGCGCGCTCGGCCTCGCCGTTCCCGTCGCGCAGGTGGTCGCGGTCGGCTCGCTGGCGCGGCGCGGCGTCGTGGTGAAGGACGGTTCGGCGCTGGAGCGGCTTGCCGGCGCGGACATGGCGCTGTTCGACAAGACCGGCACGCTGACGGTCGGCCGTCCGGTGCCGGTTACGCCGCTCGCCCTGTCGGCGCGGGAAAGCGCGGCGGCGCTTGCGCTTGCGCGCGCGACACGGCATCCGCTGGCGCAGGCTGTCGCCGCCGCGCTGGAAGGTCCGGTCCCGGCGGCCGGGACAACCGACCTGACGGAAACGCCCGGCCTCGGGGTCGAGGCGAATGTCGCCGGAAGGCGCGCGCGTCTCGGCAAGCCGGAATGGCTGGGCCTCCCGCCCCTGACCGACCGGGACGGCGACATCCTGCATACGGCCTTCCAGCTCGAACCAGGGCCACCGCATCTGCTCTCCTTCAGGGACGCCATGCGGCCGCAGGCCGTGGAGACGATCGAGGCGCTTTCCCGGCTGGGCCTGGAAACGCTCATCCTCTCCGGCGATAGCGCGCATAAGGTGGAGGGGCTGGCGGGGAAGCTCGGCATCCGCGGGCAGGCGAATATGTCGCCCGCCGCCAAATCGGACGCGATCCGCGCGGCGGCTGACGGCGGACGCAAAGTGCTGATGGTCGGCGACGGCATCAATGACGGTCCGGCGCTGCGGCAGGCCCATGTCTCGATGGCGCCGGCTTCTGCCAGCGATGTAGGGCAGGCAGCCGCCGACTTCCTGTTTCTGGGCGACTCGCTGCTCCCCGTTGCCTATGCGCTGAAGGCGTCCCGCAAAACCCTGCGCGTGATCCGCCAGAACATCGGCATAGCCATCGCCTATAATTGCCTGGCCGTCCCGCTTGCCCTAGCGGGACTGGTCACGCCGCTGGTCGCTGCGCTGGCGATGTCGGGTTCCTCGATCATCGTGGTCGCCAATGCGCTCAGGTTGAGGTCGGCCGCGGCATGAACGGTCTGGCGATCCTGATCCCGATCGCATTGCTGCTGGGCCTGACGGGCCTTGCCGGTTTTTTCTGGGCCATGCGGTCGGGCCAGTTCGAGGATCTCGATGGAGCTGCCGTGAGGATTTTCACGGAAGATCGGCGATCAGGCGTTGCCGGACCGGGCGACGAGACAGAACAAAGGCAAGAGCATTTTCCGGCCGGGGATGGCGCGCCTTCGGACCGGCGATCGTAGCACATTGCAAAGGTGCGGCGGGCGAGCCGCCGCACACGATGTCTGAGAGTTCAGGCTTTAGTAGCCGACGGTGAAACGCTGCCGGACGTGGGCGGGCGTTTCGATCTCGTCCACGAGAGCGACGGCAAAATCCTCGAAGGAGATGCTGCTGCCGTTCTCGTTGGCCAGGAGCTGGTCCTTGCCGAGCCGGAAGGTTCCGGTGCGCTCGCCGGGCTCGAAGACGGCCGACGGCGCGAGGAAGGTCCAGTCCAGCCCGTCTTCGGCCTTGAGCTTGTCGAGGAAGTCCACGCCCGCCTGCGCCTCGACCTTGTAGATCTCGGGGAATTCCGGGGTATCGAGCAGCATCTTGCCGGGCGCCACTTCCAGGCCGCCGGCCCCGCCGACGACGTAATAGCGGCGCACGCCGGAAGCCTTGACGGCAGCGATGAGCTTGTTCGCATCACTTGCGGAAAAGAGCACCGAACTGATGACCAGATCATGGCCTTTCACAAGCTCGGCAAGTGCTTCGGTGGCTTCGATGTCGCCCGCAATCGCGGTGACGCCGGGAAGCGAAGCGACCCTGGCAGGGGCGCGCGCAATGGCGGTGACGGTATGCCCGCGGTTCGAAAGCTCGGCCAGAATGCGCGAGCCGACCCGGCCGGAAGCGCCAATAAGAGCGATGTTCATGATACTATCCTTTCTGTTGTGAATTATGCGGTGACGGTGAGGTCTTCGATCGCTGCAATCAGGCAGTCGGGACCGTTGTAAAGAATTTCGCCGTCGAGAGCGGTCGGCTTGCCGTCGATCACGGCGACCAGCTGAGGCACCCCACGGATGCCGAGCTTGTCCATGCGGCCCTGCGACGCTTCGATGCGTTCGAGCGTGCGCCGGCGCAGTTCGGCATCGCTGCGCAACCTGTCGGCGAAGCCCTCGGCCGTCAGCTCGAACCCGTGCTCATTTGCAACCGCAACGGCTACCTTCGCCACTTCCTCTTCCTTGGCCGTGTCGCGCCCATCGATATAGCGGGCGATCTGCACGGCATGGAGGAAGGCGGGTTCGAGCTTTGCATCGAGTTCGCCCAGCGCCTGCAACGCCAACGTGGCAGGGGCAGAGCTGAACACCCCATCGGGGGCGAGCAGGACGTTCTGGTGGTAGCGCTCGGTGTACTGCTGGCCGGTCAGTGACTGGATCCGCTGGTCATTGCGCCAGGCGTGGTCCGCCATGGACGAGACCGGCCGGCTGCCAAAGAATAAGCCGGATGGCATCATGCTCAGTTGGCCGGGGTATTTGGCGGCGAGACCCTCGAGAGCCGACGCGCTGGCGTAGCACCAACCGCAGAAGGGGTCGAAGAAATACTGGAGTTCAATGGTCCGGGTCATAGCGGTCTCCTTTTGTCGAAGACATATGTACTGTCGCGCCAAATGGAGATAAATAGCGTTATGATCGACAGAATGTTGCATGAAACGAGCGAATAGCTATGGACCGGATTACGGCCGCCCGCGTTTTTATCGAGACCGTTGAGCGCGGCAGCGCCACGGCGGCGGCCGAGGCGCTGGACATGTCGCGCGCCATGGCGTCCCGCTACATCGCCTCGATCGAGGACTGGTCGGGAACTCGGCTGCTGCACCGCACGACGCGCCGGCTCAGCCTGACCTCGGCCGGCGAGCGCGTCCTCGAACTATGCAAGGAAATGGTCCGCATCGCCGACACGGTCTCCGAGGTGGCGGCAGACGCCGCAACGCCCCGGGGCCGGTTGAGAGTGACCGCCCCGACCATCCTCGCCGATGCGCTGCTTATCCCGTTGCTGGCGGAGTTCGCGCGCGCCTATCCCCGCATCAAGGTGGATGTGCTCATTTCCGACAGGCCCGTGGATCTGGTGCAGGACCGGATCGACGTCGCCATCCGGATCGCCAACAATCTGGACCCGTCGCTTATCGCCAAGCGTTTGGGAACATGCCACTCACAACTTTATGCCGCGCCCGCATATCTGCACGCTCGCGGGCGGCCCGCCAGCGTCGACGACCTCAGAGAGCATCACTGCCTGACCTATACCAACCTCGGCGGCGCCGAATGGACACTCCAGGACGGGCACACCCAAGTCTCGATACCGGTGACAGGCGGTTTCGAAACCAACGACACGGTGGCCCTGCGCCGCGCGGCGATCACCGGCATGGGGATCGCGATGCTGCCGCGCTTTGCCGCCGAACAAGATGTCCGGGACGGCAGCCTCGAAACCGTGCTCGCGCAATGGCAGCCCGAAACATTGGGCATCCACGCGCTCTATGTTTCCCGGCGCCATCTGCCGATGGCCGCGCGGGTCCTCATCGATTTCCTCGATCAGCGGATAGTGAAGTGAGGACGTAGCGTGCGCGCCGAAGCTTAGATATTATTTCTATCAGCATGTATGGCTTATACACATACACGATGTGCACAAAATTTGGTATGGCCGTCCTGCAAGGACTCAGGAGTCGTGACCAATGCCATATTTCGGGGAGTATCGAGGCACGACGCGATGGTCGCTCGTTTGCAGCGCCTTCGGAGCGGTCAATATGCCGGGTAAATCGCCATACACTCTGTCACTGACGGTTGGCTGAACCACTTCAGGTGAGTCCCATAGACAGACACGTACATTTGAGGAGTTTTAGAATGTCACGACTTCAGCTTCAGACGATCGACAGCGCCGCGGACGACGCGAAGGCGCGGCTTGAAACGGCCCAGAAGAATAACGGCTTCCTGCCGAATCTTGTGCGCCTGCTTGCCAGTGCGCCAACCGCGTTGGAAACCTATCAGACCGTTTCTGCGATCAACGGGCGCGCATCGCTCACCTTGGCGGAGCGTGAGGCGGTGCAGATTACGGCGGCCGTCGTTCATGGCTGCGGTTTTTGTGTGGCTGGTCACAGTGCCGTTGCCGACAAGAAAGCACGGCTCGGGCCGGACGTCATAAGCGCTCTGCGTAGCCGAGGCGGTGTGCCGGACGCCAGGCTCGATGCCGTCGCCCGCTTCACCGAAGCGGTTATCGCTACGCGCGGCGCGGTGGCGGACGCGGATCTCGCCGCGTTCAGGGCCGCGGGGTTCGACGATCAGGGCGCGCTTGAAGTGGTGCTTGGCGTCAGTCTCGCCACATTGTGCAACTTCGCCAACAATCTCGGCCAGACCGATCTGAACCCGGAACTGGCAGCCTATGAATGGAACGGGCCGAGCAGCCCCGTCGCCGCCGCATGAGCGCCGCTTTGCCCGCCGGACTGACCGATTGGCTGGCGGCCTCGGCAGAAGGCATCGACCTTGGCGAGGTGCCCGCTGACGCCATCCTGCCTCATCTGGCAGAGGCGGGGTTACCGCGCCTCGGTGTCCCCGCCGACCTTGGTGGCGCGGGTGGCGACGCGATCGACGCCGTCGATGCCGTGGCGGCGGTTGCGCGGGAATCCCTCGCCGCCGCCTTCATGCTCTGGGGGCACCGCTGCTACGCCGAGTTCCTCGTCCAGACGCCGAACGAGGCGCTCAGGGAGCGTCAGCTTCCCGATATTCTCCGCGGCAAGGTCGCGGGCGCGGCCGGCCTGTCCAATGCGATGAAGTTTCTGGCGGGCCTGGAGCCGTTACAGGTGACCGCGCGAGAGGAAGGGAACGGACTTCGGATCGACGGCAAGCTGCCCTGGGTGACCAATCTGCGCCCGAAAGGCTTTCACGTCGCGACGGCGGCCGATCGCGCGGAAGGTGGCCCGACGATCATCGTCGCGCTGTCGCATGACGATCCCGGCCTGACCCGTAGCGACGACCTGGCGCTTCTGGGGATGCGATCCTCGGATACGGCGGCGGTCCGGCTGGAAGGGGTGCGCATAGCACGCGACCGTATCCTGTCGGAAAATGCCCAGGCCTGGTTGCCCGGCGTTCGCCCCCTCTTCATCGCCTTGCAATGCGGAATGGCGATCGGGCTGGCCACCCGCGCGCTGGATGAGACCGACGCCTGCACCGGCGCGGGGCGCGCCATCCTCTCCGGCGACCTATCCGATCTTCGCGCAAGCCTTGGCGAGATCCACGCGGCCATCGCCGCCGGATTGCGAAGCGGCGCCTTCATCGCCCTGCCGGAGCGGCTCTTCGAGCTGCGCATAGCATTGGCGGACATTGTCACGAAGGCCGTCATGCTGGAACTCCAGGCCGGCGGCGGACGCAGCTATCTGCGCGAACCCGGACGCGGTTTTGCGCGGCGTTTGCGCGAAGCTGCATTCATTCCCATTATTACCCCAAGCGTCGTCCAGCTGCGCTCGGTTTTGGTGGCCGCGAAACAGGCGGCATGACAGAAATTCCTGGCTTCTGGCCTTGCGGTGTGGCCAGTTCGAGGATCTGGACGGGGCAGCCGTAAGCATCCTTCTTGATGGGGACGCGGTTGGTTCCATAACTGATGCCGATCCCTCGGAATCATCGGTGGACCAAGGGTAATATGCCGCTATGTTCGATCGCAGCGCTCAGGAGGAAATGATGGCGAAGGAACGACAAATAGATATCGGGATCGGCGTGAAGGATCGCAAAGAAATTGCTGACGGTCTGGCGAACCTGCTTGCCGACACTTACACTCTTTATCTGACAACCCATAATTTCCACTGGAACGTCACGGGACCGATGTTCAATACGCTCCATGAGATGTTCATGACCCAATATACCGAGCTCTGGGGTTCGGTTGATCTGATCGCGGAACGCATTCGCTCGCTTGGTCACATGGCACCCGGTTCTTACGGTCAGTTTGGCGCTCTCGCATCGGTAAATGACGCACCGGCTACGCCACCTTCGGCGCTGGAAATGGTCGCCATCCTGGTCAAGGGCCATGAAGCTGTCGCTCGCACCGCACGATCCCTGTTCCCGATCGCCGAAAAGGCGCAAGATGAGCCTACCGCCGATCTTCTAACGCAACGTCTCACCGCGCATGAAAAAACTGCCTGGATGCTGCGATCGCTGCTCGAGGCTTGATCGCAAACCGTTGGCGCTGGCTTTTCGATTTGTTGAGTATGGTTCAGTCCCTATCCCGACTTGGTGGCACAGCGCTGTAAAGCGGCTTGGTTGATCGAACGTTCGGCCAGATCGTCGTGTGGCGCGTATCAATGCGGTCCATTTGCGCGTTGCTTGAACAGGTGCAATTCCCGCTTCACATCGAATGCCATACATAATATGAATAATGTATGTTGATTATCCATACGTATTGAGAGAATGGCATGTGGAAGCCGAGGCTGATCGAAACCGCCCGGATGAAGTATCTGGGTATCGTCGAGGCGCTTGAAGCCGATATTCGCTCAGGTCACGTGCCGAGAGGGGATCGGCTGCCTGCCCAAAGGGCCATCGCGGAAGCGCTCGGCGTGGACCTGACCACAGTGACGCGCGCCTTCAATGAAGCGCGTCGTCGAGGACTCGTCGCGGCGCAGGCCGGTCGCGGAACGTTCATTTGCGAAACGCTGGGCGGCGAAGCCGGTGATCAGGCGCTCATCGATCTCAGCATGAACATTCCATCGCAGCCATCGCATATCGACTTCCGGAAGATGTTTCCCAATGGCATCGGCACCGTGCTCGAAAGTCCGAAGGGCCTGCTGCACCTTCACTATCAGGAAAGCACGGGATCGCAGCCCCATCGGCTGTCCGCCGCTAAATGGCTCGGCCCGAGGATCGACGGGGTGACACACGACCGGATCGTGGTGACCGCAGGGGCCCAGTGCGCGTTGTTCGCGGTTTGCGAGCTGCTTCTCGATCGCGGCGATATCGTCGCTGCCGGGGCGATGACCTATCCGGGCCTGAAAGCGGTCGCGATCCATAAGGGACTGTCGATCGAGCCGCTGGACATGGACGATTGCGGCATCGTCCCCGATGCTTTCGAGAGGGTCTGCCGCGACCGCGGACCCAAAATTCTATACGTCGTTCCAAGCATCGACAACCCGACCACCGCGACGCTCCCTGAAGAGCGCCGACGAGCCTTGACGGCCATCGCGCGCAAGCACGACGTCACGATCGTCGAAGACGATCCCTATGCACCGCTCAGGCCCGATCGAACCGTGGCTTTGGCCGAACTCGCGCCTGACATCACATGGCACATCGCGACCCTGTCGAAATGCGCGACGCCGGCGCTGCGGGTGGCCTATGTGGTCGCGCCATCGACGACGAACGCGCTCCGTCTCGCCGGCGTGCTACGGGCGACCGTGCTGATGGCGCCGCCCTTGATGTCGGCCCTGGCGAGCCGCTGGATTGCGGACGGTTCCCTGGATGCCATCACAAAATCGATCCGCGCCGAGAATGCGGAACGGCAGAAGCTCGCTTCCCGTATATGGGAAGGCCTGCCTTTCGCCGCCGATCCCCATGGCCATCATCTCTGGCTGCGCTTGCCCGACCATTGGCGCGCGGCGGACTTCGCGGAGCATGCCGACCGCGCCGGCGTGTCGATCGTGCCGAGTTCCGCGTTCGCGACCGTCGCTCATCCGATCGAGGCCGTTCGAATTTCCCTGGGCGTCCCATCGGATCGCGGCGCCCTCGAAGACAGCCTGAAGCTCCTTGCAAACCTGATGTCACAACCATGGCTGGGCGCGAAAGCCGTCGTGTAGCTTTTGAAGGATTGTTACGATGTCCACGACCATCAAGGCCGCCGTCGTTCAGGCCGCACCGGTGCTCTTCGATACCCCGAAAACCCTGACCCGGCTGGCTGAACTCGCCCGCGACGCGGCTGGAAAAGGAGCGGATCTCGTGGTCTTCCCCGAAGCGTTTGTCGGGGGATATCCGAAGGGGCTCGATTTCGGGGCGCGGCTAGGGACGAGGAGTTCGGAGGGGCGGGAGGAATTCCGGCGTTATTTCGAGAACGCCATCGACCTGCCGGGGCCGGAGGCGACGCGGCTTGGCGAGATCGCACGCGACAATGGTATTCACCTCGTCGTCGGCATCATCGAGCGTGACGGTGGGACGCTGTATTGCACCGCGGTCACCTATGCTCCTTCGGGCAAGCTGATCTCCCGGCATCGCAAGCTGATGCCGACAGCGATGGAGCGGCTGGTCTGGGGCTTCGGCGATGGCTCGACCATCGGCGTGGTCGATACACCCCTCGGCCGCATCGGCAGCGTGATCTGCTGGGAAAACTACATGCCGCTGCTGCGCGCCGCTATGTATGCGCAGGGCATCGAACTCTATTGCGCGCCAACCGTCGACGATCGCGACACCTGGTTGCCGACCATGCGCACCATCGCCCTGGAGGGGCGGTGTTTCGTGATCTCTGCCTGCCAGTACTTCACTCGCGGCGACGGGCCGGCGGATTATGCGCCCATTCAGGGAGATGATCCGGGCACCGTGCTGATCCGGGGTGGCTCCTGCATCATCGATCCGCTCGGCAATGTGCTCGTCGAACCGGATTTCACGGGCGAGACGATCCAGGTTGCGCAGCTGGACCGGCGCATCATCGCGCGCGGCAAATACGACCTCGACGTGGTCGGCCATTATGCGCGCCCGGACATTTTCAGCCTCTCGGTCGATGCCCGGCCCAAACTCGCTGTGGCTTTCACGCTGCCATCTGGACTATCGGTCATTGCCGACGCCGAGAGCGAGGCGCAGGGGGGAATGGCATGTTCGGACTGACCGCACTCGAACTGGCGCGTATCCAGTTCGGCTTCACCATTTCCTTTCACATCATCTTTCCCGCCATCACCATCGGGCTTGCCAGTTATCTGGCCGTGCTCGAAGGCCTGTGGCTGTGGAAAAAGAACCTAATCTATCGCGACCTCTATCATTTCTGGTCGAAGATTTTCGCCGTCAATTTTGCCATGGGCGTCGTTTCCGGTCTGGTCATGGCCTATCAATTCGGCACCAACTGGAGCTATTTCTCGTCCTTCGCCGGCTCGATCACCGGCCCGCTGCTCGCTTATGAGGTGTTGACGGCGTTCTTCCTTGAGGCCGGCTTCCTGGGCGTCATGCTGTTTGGCTGGAACCGGGTGGGGCCTGGCCTCCATTTCTTCGCGACCCTCATGGTGGCGCTCGGCACCCTGATCTCGGCGACCTGGATTCTGGCGTCGAACAGCTGGATGCAGACGCCGCAGGGCCACGAAATCATCAACGGCATCGTCGTTCCGGTCGACTGGTTCAAGGTGATCTTCAACCCCTCCTTCCCCTATCGCCTCGCCCATATGACGGTGGCGGCTTTCCTCGCGACGGCGCTGTTCGTCGGCGCTTCGGGGGCCTGGCATCTTCTGCGCGGCAATGACACGCCGCGCGTGCGCACGATGCTGTCGATGGCGATGTGGATGCTGCTCATCGTTGCGCCGATCCAGATCTTCATCGGTGATATACACGGCCTGAACACGCTGAAGTATCAACCGGCCAAGATCGCGGCGATGGAAGGGCATTGGGAGAACACGCCCGGCGAGGGTGTGCCGCTCATCCTGTTCGGGATGCCCGACATGGAAGCGGAGACGACGCGCTACGCCGTCGAGATACCCAATCTCGGCAGCCTGATCCTCACGCACGAGTGGGACGGCCAGTTTCCGGGGCTCAAGGAATTCGCCCGCGAGGATCGCCCGAATTCGCCCGTGGTGTTCTGGAGCTTCCGTATCATGGTCGGGCTGGGCATGCTGATGCTGGTGCTCGGCGTCTGGAGCCTGTGGCTGCGCTGGCGCGGCGGGCTGTTCCAGTCGAAGCTCTTCCTGCGCTTTGCGATGTGGATGGGGCCGTCCGGCCTGATCGCCATCCTTGCCGGCTGGTACACGACCGAGATCGGCCGCCAGCCCTGGATCGTCTATGGGGTGATGCGCACCAGGGACGCGGTCTCGAACCACTCGGCCCTGGTGCTTTCAACCACGCTGATCGTCTTCATCGTCATGTATGCGATCGTGTTCGGAACCGGCATCAGCTACATGCTCAAGCTCGTCGCCAAGGGGCCGCATCCGGGTGAGGATGAAGCGCCCCCGCACGACCCCGGCCAGTCCCAGCGTCCCGCGCGGCCGCTCTCGGCCGCACCCGATGACATCGATCCGTCGCCATACTGAGGAGGACACATCATGGGTATCGATCTTCCTCTGATCTGGGCGATCATCATCGGCTTCGGGTTGATGATGTACGTCATCATGGACGGCTTCGACCTGGGCATCGGCATCCTGTTCCCCTTCGTGAAGGGCAGGGAGGACCGGGATGTCATGGTCAACAGCGTGGCGCCGGTCTGGGACGGCAACGAGACATGGCTGGTGCTTGGCGGCGCGGCGCTTCTGGCCGCCTTTCCGCTGGCCTATGCCGTGATCCTGAGCGCGCTCTATCTGCCGCTGATGATGATGCTGGCCGGGCTGATCTGGCGCGGCGTCGCCTTCGAGTTCCGCTTCAAGGCGGACGAGGCGCACAAGCCTTTCTGGGACAAGGCCTTCATGTGGGGGTCCTATATCGCGACCTTCTCGCAGGGGTTGGCGCTCGGCGGCTTCATCAACGGTTTCACGGTCAGCGAGGGCGCCTATGCTGGCGGGTTCCTCGACTGGCTGTCCCCCTTCAGCCTATTCACCGGCGTCGCGCTGGTTATCGGCTATGCGCTGCTGGGGGCGACCTGGCTCGTCATGAAAACCGAAGGAGCGTTGCAGCAGCGGATGCGCGCGCTGGGCAAGCCGATCACCCTGGCCGTCCTCGCAGCGACCGCCATCGTCAGTCTCTGGACACCCTTCGTCCATGCCGACATCGCGGCCCGCTGGTACTCCTTGCCCAACCTCTTCTTCTTCGCCCCGGTGCCGGTGCTGGTCGTTCTGGCGACATGGGCACTTCTGAGGAGTCTGAAGCGTGAGAGTCACGCCGCACCTTTCCTGCTGGCGCTGTTTCTGCTGTTCCTTGGATATACCGGGTTCGGGATCAGCCTGTGGCCCAACATCATTCCGCCGGGGATCTCGATCTGGGATGCCGCTGGCCCGCCGCAAAGCATGGGCTTCACGCTGGTCGGCGCGCTGCTCATCATCCCCTTCATCCTCGCCTACACCGCATGGTCCTATTACGTCTTCCGCGGCAAGGTGAAGCCGGGCGAGGGCTATCACTGATGTCGCCCGACAAGCGGGACAAGAAGCTCTGGCCGCGCCGCATCGGCTGGCTCATCCTGATCTGGATCGCCAGTGTCGGCGTGCTGGCGATCGTCGCGGTCCTGTTTCGGCTGTTGATGAACATGGCCGGACTGACCGCCTGAGCAGGCGCAAGCTCGCTCCCAAACCACACTTCGCCTGAAATTCGGGGCGGACAGCAATCACATGGAACGCATCATCCCTCCTTGCGCGGCGGCGTTCCCCCAAGGAATGATCATGACCGACGACACCGCATCACAGCGACCGCTTTCCGATCTTGATGATGACGCTCTTTTCTATCACCGCCATCCCAAGCCGGGGAAACTGGAGATTCAGGCGACCAAGGCTTTGGGCAACCAGCGCGACCTTGCCTTGGCCTATTCTCGGGGCGTTGCCGCGCCTTGCCCAAGTTGGACAGTGCTGGCGGAACACGCAGGGAACGCGAGTTCGTAAGCATCTGATTTTGCTGGGATTGGATTTGGCGGCAAAATCGGGTGTGCTAACAACATTTTCGCTGTCACTGGCGGTTTGGTTTATCTTTAGGGGTGCAGGCAGTAACAATCCGGCCATGTATGTGGTCGAACGAGTCGCACGCGGGCACCGCTATCTTTACCTGGTCGAGAGTGTGCGCGAGGGCAAAACCGTCCGCCAGCGCACGATCAAGGCTCTGGGCCGCAAGGATGTGCTGGCCGCGAGTGGCGAACTCGACAGGCTGGCCGCCTCGATCGCACGCCACGCGCAACGCAGCGTCATTCTCTCTGATATCGATGCAGGCCGGATCGCAGCCCGCAGGATTGGCGGCACGTTGCTGTTCGGGCGCCTGTGGCAGCGGCTTGGCATCGATGCCGTATTGGAAGAGGTGCTGGAAGGCCGCCAGTTCGGCTTTGCCGTGGAGCGCGCCGTATTCGTCGCCACACTGCACCGCCTGTTCGTCTCAGGCTCGGACCGAGCCTGCCTGGACTGGATGGAGAGCTACGCCATCGACGGCAGCGAGGATCTTGCCCTCCATCACTTCTATCGCGCCATGGCCTGGCTCGGCGAGGAGATCGAGGAGAAGGCAGAAGGCGCATTGGCACCTCGCTGCGTGAAAGACGTGATCGAGGAGAAGCTGTTCGATCGCCGCCGAGACCTGTTCACCGACCTCAGTCTTGTATTCATGGACAAGACGGCGGTGCGCACCCGGCTCGGGGTCAGCCGGCAGCTACCTCATATCCAGCCTCCCGGATCGCTCCGGCAAGCGTTTGAATGTCTGCACCGGTTTCGATGCTGACCGACCTCGCGGCGACGTCGATGTCGACGCGCGCCTCTGCATCGACGCCGTGGATCGCCGTGGTGATCGTGCGCGCGCAGCCGCCGCACGTCATCGCGGGAACGGTGAAACGAACCATCGTAGAACCTTCCTGATATTGACGAAGATGCGAAGATGGGGCTTGCCATCGTGGCAAGGTCAATGCGCCCTGCACGCTTTTTTTGCCCTTGACCTTCCCATCGTTGGAAACCCCACATTCCGGTCAAACGAGGAAAACCGGAGTCAGGTACGATGTCCAACGTGACGGAATTGGAGCGGAAAAACTCCGCTCCTGCAAATGAAGCGACGCCGATGACCGTCGCGGTCGCCGGCATGACCTGCGCATCGTGCGTCGGCCATATCGAAAAGGCGATCGGCAAGCTGCCCGGCGTCGCGGCTGTCAGCGTCAATCTCGCGACCGAGCGCGCCGCCGTGACCTTTGCGGGCACGCCCGATCCCCAGGCGATCGTGCAGGCGATCGAACAGGCCGGCTATGAAGTCCCGGAAATCGACGTCGAACTCGGCGTCAAGGGCATGACCTGCGCCTCATGCGTCGGCCATGTCGAAAAGGCGCTGTCGGGCCTTTCCGGCGTCACGGCTGCGAGCGTCAATCTCGCGACCGAACGCGCCAGCATCCGCTATCGCAGCGGCATCGTCGCACTCGCGGATCTCGAAACGGCGATCCGCCGCGCGGGCTATACGCCGCGCCGGCTCGAAACCGATGCCGCAGCACCCGACCGCGAGGCCGCAGCGCGCGAGGCCGAACTGGCATACCTCCGCCGTTCGCTGCTGCTCGCGGCGGTGCTGGCGCTGCCGGTTTTCGTGATGGAAATGGGATCGCATCTCATCCCCGCCGTCCATGATTTCATCATGACCACAATCGGGATGAAGGCGAGCTGGCTGATCCAGTTCGCGCTCACGACGCTCGTGCTGTTCGGCCCCGGCCTGCGCTTTTTCCGGAAAGGCATCCCCGCGATCCTGCGCGGCACGCCCGACATGAACTCGCTCGTCGCGCTCGGGACCAGCGCGGCCTGGGGCTATTCGCTCGTTGCGACCTTCCTTCCCGAGGTCCTGCCCGCCGGCACCGCCAACGTCTATTATGAAGCGGCGGCGGTGATCGTCGCGCTGATCCTGCTCGGCCGCTACCTCGAGGCCAAGGCGAAGGGGCGGACGTCGGAGGCCATCAAGCGCCTCGTCGGACTTCAGGCCAAGACCGCGCGCGTCGTGCGCGGCGGGATAGCGCTCGACGTCGGGCTGGCCGACGTGATCACCGGCGACATCGTCGAGGTGCGCCCCGGCGAGCGGGTGCCCGTCGACGGCGAGGTTGTCGATGGAAATTCTTATGTCGATGAATCGATGATCACCGGCGAGCCGGTTCCGGTCGCCAAGGCTGCCGGCGCCGAAGTCGTCGGCGGCACGATCAATACTACCGGCGCCTTCACCTTCCGCGCAACCAAGGTTGGCGCCGACACCGTCCTCGCCCAGATTATCCGCATGGTCGAGCAGGCGCAGGGATCGAAACTGCCGATCCAGGCGATGGTCGACAGGGTGACCGCGTGGTTCGTCCCCGCTGTGATGATCATCGCCGCACTGACCTTCCTGATCTGGCTCGTTTTCGGCCCCGATCCGGCGCTGACCTTTGCGCTGATCAATGCTGTCGCGGTGCTCATCATCGCCTGCCCGTGCGCGATGGGGCTCGCGACGCCGACCTCGATCATGGTCGGAACCGGGCGCGCCGCCGAACTGGGCGTATTGTTCCGCAAGGGCGAAGCGCTCCAGACGCTGCGCGATGTCGGCATCGTTGCGCTCGACAAGACCGGCACGCTGACCAAGGGTCGCCCCGAACTCACAGACCTCGAACCCGCAGCCGGGTTCGACCACGACATGGTGCTCGCGCTCGTCGCGAGCGTCGAAAGCCGGTCCGAGCATCCGATCGCCGAAGCGATCGTCGCGGCTGCGAAGGCGCGCAACCTGACCGTCGCGTCGCCCACCGCGTTCGAAGCGACACCCGGTTACGGCGTATCGGCGCGCGTCGGCGCGCATGACGTCGAAGTTGGCGCCGACCGTTTCATGACGAAGCTGGGACATGACGCCTCCGCCTTTGCGGCGAAGGCGGCCGAACTCGGCGCACTGGGCCGGTCGCCGCTCTATGCCGCAATCGACGGCAGGCTTGCGGCGGTGATTGCGGTCGCCGATCCGGTCAAGGACACGACGCCCGAAGCGATCCGGGCGCTCCACGATCTGGGGCTCAAGGTCGCGATGATCACCGGCGACAATCAGGCGACCGCCGATGCCGTGGCGCGCACGCTCGGGATCGACGAAGTCGTCGGCGAGGTGCTGCCCGACGGCAAGGTCGCGGCGCTCGAACGGCTGCGCGCGAGCGGGCACAAGATCGCCTTCGTCGGCGACGGAATCAACGATGCGCCCGCGCTTGCGGCTGCCGATGTCGGCCTCGCGATCGGCACCGGCACCGACGTCGCGATCGAGTCCGCCGACATCGTGCTGATGGCGGGCGACCTGCGCGGGGTGGTGAATGCGATCGCGCTGTCAAAGGCGACGATCCGCAACATCCGGCAGAATCTGTTCTGGGCGTTCGGCTATAATGCCGCGCTGATCCCCGTCGCGGCGGGGGTGCTCTACCCGCTGAACGGAACATTGCTTTCGCCCGTGCTCGCGGCGGGCGCGATGGCGCTGTCGAGCGTCTTCGTGCTAAGCAACGCGCTCAGGCTCAAGGCCTTCCGGCCGGCGATCGCGTCCGACAAAAATGCAGAAGGAGCGCCAGCATGAATATCGGCAGTGCTGCGAAAATGTCGGGCGTCTCGGCCAAGATGATCCGCTATTATGAGCAGACGGGTCTCATTCCCAAGGCCGCCCGTCATGACTCGGGCTACCGCGACTATGGCGAGGCCGATGTTCATCGACTGCGCTTCATCCGGCGCGCGCGCGACCTCGGCTTCACCGTCGAACAGATCGCCGAACTGCTCGGCCTCTGGTCCGACCGGAGCCGTGCCAGCGCCGACGTGAAGTCGTTCGCGCTTGAACATGTCGAGCGGCTTCGCGAAAAAATGGCGGAAATCGACACCATGGTGCGGACGCTCGAAACGCTCGCCGATCATTGCCACGGCGACGATCGCCCCGACTGCCCGATCATCGAGGGACTGGCGGAACAGGATGACGCGCCGTCGCATCTCGAACGGCGCGAGCCGCGACGCTTCGGCAAGCCCGGCAGCCAGGCCGCACGGCAACCGCGTCCCGTGAAACGCGCGCACTAGCATGGCGCGCGCCGGAAAATCCGTGTCGCGAGCGAAGCCGTTTGAGGGATGGCGCGGCGACACGCGTATTACCGTCAAGGGTTCGCCGCATGCGGCATCCCGACGTCCAGGCAACGAACGATGAACCAAGTCGAGCAACTTTCCCCTCCCCTGAAGAAACACCGCGCGCCGCTCCTGCGCGCGCATAAGACGGTGCTGGTGCGGCTTATCGCGTCGCTGTTCGTCGCGATCGCCCTGTTGGTCGCGCCGCTGGCGACGCCGAACGCCGTCGCGATGGCGCAGATGAGCGAATGTTCCGTCCCGGCCACCGCAGGCGCTTGCCCCGCGATGGATGACGGCTCGAAAATCTGTACGCTGACACTTTGCGTCAGCGTCTGCGCACCCTTCTTCCTGCCGTCCGTCGCTCACGGGCAGCCATTCCACGCGCCTGCGACAAAGATGGTCGGCGGTCCGCCCTCAAGGCTGACCGGCATCCCGCCCGAGACCGAAATCCGGCCACCACGTCCCTGCTCCGAAATCTGAACCAGACACTTTTTTCGGAGAATATCATGAACATCTATCTGATCGCGGCCGCCCTGACGGTCGCAACCCCCGCGGCTGCGCAGCCCGCCCAACCCGGCCATGCGGGACATAATGCCCCGGCACCGGCCGGCAAGCCGATGCCCGCGCATGACGCGATGATGGCCGACGGCAAGATGAAGCCCGACGCGAAAATGATGGAACGCTGCAAGAAAATACACGCGGCCATGACCGCCAAGTCCGGCGACACGCCCGACAGGCAATAGCATCGGCTTCCCCGGGGCGGCGCAACCGTCGCCCCGGGGATCCCATCTCCCCAATGACAACATGGCGCGGCCCCGCCCTTTCGGCGGCGCTTCCGCGAAACCGTGCAAAAGGACAGACAATATGACAAATCTCATGGAACGGCGGATGCTGCTCCGCGCTGGCGCGATCGGCGCCGCCGGCCTCTCGCTCTCGGGGCTGTTTCCTGCCTGGGCGCAAAGCGGAACCCCCGGCACCCTTTCCACCCTCCCGACGCTGACCGGCGAGGATATCCACCTCAAGATCGCGCACAGCCGCTTCACCGTCGGCGGCCGCGCAGGCCGGGCAATCACGCTCAACGGCGTATTGCCGGCGCCGCTGGTCCGGCTCCGCGAGGGCCAGAATGTGCGCCTCCATGTCGAAAACACCCTCGACGAGGAAACCTCGATCCACTGGCACGGACTGATCCTGCCCTTCCAGATGGACGGGGTTCCCGGGATCAGCTTTCCCGGGATCAAGGCACGTTCGCTCTTCACCTATGAATTCCCGGTCAAACAAAGCGGGACCTATTGGTATCACAGCCACTCGGGCTTGCAGGAACAGCTCGGCCATTATGGGCCGATCGTGATCGACCCCGCGGGCGCCGACCCGATCGGCTATGACCGTGAGCATGTCGTCGTGCTGTCCGACTGGACCTTCCTCGACCCGCACCAGCTGTTCAACAAGCTCAAGCAGGAAGGCGGCTATTTCAACCGCCAGAAACAGACGCTGTCCGGCCTGATCGCGGGCGGTCCCGGCGAGACGATGAGCGCGTCCGAACGACTCAAATGGGGCAAGATGCGGATGGACCCCGCCGACATCGCCGACATATCGGCGACGACCTACACCTATCTGATCAACGGCCACGGCCCGCAGGAGAATTGGACGGGCCTGTTTCGTCCCGGCGAGCGCGTTCGGCTGCGCATCATCAATGCCTCGTCGATGTCGATCTTCAACATCCGCATCCCGGGGCTCAAGATGAGCGTCGTCGGGACCGACGGGCAGAATGTCCGGCCGGTGGCGGTCGACGAATTCCAGATCGGGACCGCCGAAACCTATGATGTCATCGTCCGCCCCGACGAGGACCGGGCCTACACTTTCGTCGCCGAATCGATCGACCGGTCGGGCATGGGCCGCGCAACGCTGGCACCGCGCCCGGGTATGGTCGCGGCGGTGCCGCCCTTACGCGAGCGACCGACGCTGACCATGAAGGATATGGGCATGGGCGGCATGGACCATGGCGCGCATGGCGCCGCGGCGGGTGCTGCGGCGATGGATCATGGCGCGATGAGCATGCGCGACAAGTCGAAGGTTCCTGACAGCGTCGCGGTCGGGGTCGGAGTCGATGCGATCGCCTTCTCTCCGGTCGACCGCACCGGCGACCCCGGGGTCGGCCTCGACAATGTCGGGCACAAGGTGCTCACCTATCGCGACCTGGTGTCGCTGACGCCCAATCCCGATCCGCGCCCGCCCGCGCGGACGATCGAAATCCACCTGACCGGCAACATGGAACGCTTCATGTGGTCGTTCGACGGCAAGAAGTTCAGCGACGGTGTCGAGCCGATCCGCTTCGAGCGCAACGAGCGCGCGCGCATCACGCTGATCAATCACACGATGATGACGCACCCGATCCACCTGCACGGCCATTTCTTCGAGGTGGTGAATGGTCACACCGGGCGCCAGCCGCTCAAGCACACGATCAATGTGCTTCCCGGCGGCAAGGCGAGTTTCGACCTGACCGCCGATGCCCCGGGCGACTGGGCCTTCCACTGCCATCTGCTGCTTCACATGCACGCGGGGATGTTCCGCGTCGTCACCGTTCGGCCGCATGGAGGAGAAGGCGCATGAAATATCTTTCGATCCTGATGCTCGCCGCACTTCCGGTTCCGGCGCTCGCCGCGCAGGAGACCGGACGTGCCGGACATGCGGGGCATAGCGAGGCCGCTCCCGAAACGCCGCCAGCAATCGATCCGCACGCCGGGCACGTCATGCCGCCCCCGGGCGATCCGCATGCGGGGCATGACATGCCCGCCCCTGACGATCCGCACGCCGGTCACGCGATGCCGGGCGACGAAAGGTCCGACCCGCCCGTTGCGGGTCCGTCGGCCGCGGCGCGAAGCGGCCCCGCGCATGCCGCCGACGCCTTTTACGGCGCGGAGGAAATGGCGCGGTCGCGGCGCCTCCTCCTCAAGGAGAATGGTGCGCTCACCGCGGGGCAGATCCTCATCGACAAGCTCGAAACCGCCTTTCGCAAGGGGAATGAAGGTTACGCCTGGGATGCGCAGCTCTGGTACGGCGGCGATCTCGACCGGGTATGGCTGAAGTCGGAAGGCGAGGGCCGCTTCAACGAGGGCGGCCCCGAGGATGTCGAGGTCCAGGCGCTCTACAGCCGCGCGCTCGATCCCTGGTTCAATCTCCAGGCCGGTGTCCGCCACGATTTCCGCGCGGGGCCCGAGCGGACGCATGCCGTGCTCGGCATCCAGGGGCTCGCGCCCTACTGGTTCGAAGTCGACGGCGCGCTTTTCCTCTCGGACAAGGGCGAAGTCACCGCGCGCTTCGAGGCCGAATATGACCAGCGCATCACCCAGAAACTGATCCTGCAACCGACCGTCGAGTTCGAACTGTCGGCGCAGGATGTCCCCGAACTGGGGCTCGGAGCGGGGCTGACCTCGGCCGAGGCGGGGCTGCGGCTGCGCTACCAGATCGTGCCCGAATTCGCGCCCTATGTCGGCGTGACCTACGAACGCGCCTTTGGCGGCACCGCCGATTACGCCCGCGCAGCCGGAGAGAAGGCCGGCGGATGGAATCTCCTTGTCGGCCTGCGCAGCTGGTTCTGAACAACACAGGAAGGAATATCTCATGACATCGAAGAAACTCCGTCTCGTCTTTGCCGCGCTCGCGGTGACCGTGACGACGCCCGCCGCCGCGCAGGCCGCCGGCGAAATGACCGTGCATCGCGACCCAGGCTGCGGTTGCTGCGGGGTCTGGGCGAAGCAGGTCGCGGGGCAACTTGGCCGCAAATACAAGCTGGTCGACAATCCGGCGCGCGCCGTGCTGGTCAAGCGTTCGGGCGTGCCCGACGCGCTGCGATCCTGCCATACCACGATCATCGACGGCGCCGTCGTCGAGGGACATGCGCCCGCCGCTGACATCAAGCGCTTCCTCGCGGCGCGCCCGAAAGGGATGAAGGGCATAGCGGTCGCCGGCATGCCGATCGGCACGCCCGGCATGGAAGCCCCCGGCCGCAAGCCCGATCGCTTTTCGGTCGTGGCGTTCGGACCGGGACGGCAGACGCTGTTCGCAAAACACTGACGATCGCAGACCGGGGCGGCGGACCATGCCACCCCGGTCTTTCCCCGACAGAAGAGAACAAGACCCGTGACGGCCCATTTCCAGATCTGCCATGCCCGCACTTTCCTGAGCCGCAGCGGCGCGTTGCTGCGCGGATACGGCCTCTTCCTGTTCCTGCTCATGGCGCTGCACGCGATGCCCGCGCGCGCGGATAGCGTAGCGGTGCAGACCAGCTGGCGGCTGCTCGATTATATCGCGGTCGACTATGCCGGGGCGGTCGCCGGAGGAAAGGTCGTCAGCACCGCCGAATATGCCGAAATGGTCGAATTCGCCGGCGAGGTCGAGAAGCGGCTGGCGGCGCTGCCGCCGACCGAGGCGCAGGGCGGGCTGGTCCGGGGCGCCATTTCGCTCCGCAAGTCCATTGCCGGAAAGGCCGGTGAAACGATAGTGGCAGCGCAGGCGCGCGATCTCGCCCGCGCCCTGCTCGCCGCCTATCCCGTACCGCTCGCGCCAGCCTCCCCTCCCGGGGGCATCGCAGAATCTGGTCGTAAACGTACGCTAAGCTGGCGCGGCATGAATGAAGGACAATTTTTGGCGACGCCTCCGCTCGATTTGAACGGCAAATTTTTGTGGACTCCGGACAAGCAGCTTTCGAGCAATAATAAGGAAAAGCGGACGCAGCCGTTATCGCAACGGCATGTCGGTCCCGAGGAGTTGAACCTCATTTCCAAATGCGACGATCATGGCCGCAGTTTTGCAGTGCCATAAAATGTTAGCAATAGAGAACGGCGTATCGCTTCCGCAGTAGCAAAAACTGGGCGCTAGCACACGGACTCCATAAGCGGTGAGCCAAATCTGGACTGTCGGCGCAAGCTGCTTCCTGATTGTAATCGTTCGAGAAGTAAACGTCCCGCACCTCATCCCAAGCCGAGCGTTACCGCGGACATGGTACAACCCTCCACCCCCGTTCTCCAACGATGCATGCAACCGGGAATGACGGCGCAATCGCCCGCGCTCAAGATGGCTTCTCCGCATTCAAGCTCCAGGGTGATCGATCCAGCAACGATGAGATCATAATCGAGCGTGCTCGTATGGTGCATCTCACTGACATAGTCCGGCCCAAAGTTTACGATCACCCAACGGTTCGCTCCCGGACCGACCCCGAGGTCCATCCACGCATCATCCACGTCGTGCCGCGGTATCTCCAATTCCGGCGGCTGCTCCATTGTGCTCCAAAGCCGGGCAGCTTCGAGGCCTGACCGATGCAGCGAGATCTCGCCGTCGATTTGCCGCTCTTCAATGACGGTTGAGCGACCATCAGCGTTCAGACCAATAATGAAGAAGCGCATCGAAGATATCCCTGACTGAATAAAAAATGACGACCTCACCGGCCTCTTAACACTTAAGCACCTAGGCTGATCTGAACCAATGGCTCGCGTCGGCTAGACTTGCGTCCCTGCGGACGGGCCGATTCTACCGGGCGACTGGCCAGTCCATCTTTTGAAGGCGTGCCTGAAGCTACTGATATCGGAAAAGCCGAGCCTGCCGGCCAACACGCTGACGCTGTAGCGCTCGCTCTTCAGGCTTTCGATCGCGATCGTGCAGAGCAACTCATCGCGAATAGCGCGATAGGATGCATTTTCGGACTTCAGCCGACGCTTGAGCGTCGAGAGGCTGATGCCGAGGCGGTCCGCGATCTGCTGTTCGGTAGGAAGCTTCTCGGGCTTTGACAGGGTCGCCGCCATGAAGGACCGCACACGGTTCCTCAGGGTATCGCGCGCGAGGCGCGTGTCATTCACGTCGAACGGAAAGCGTGCCAAGAGCGTATTGAGCTGTTGAGGCGTGCGCACCACGGGACGGTCCAACAAGTCGGCCTGAAAGCGCAGGGCATTCGTCTCGTCATTGTAGGTGAGCGGGAATGGAATCAGAAACGAGGCCGCAGCGCTGTCTAGCAAGGGCGGGTAGCACATGCGAACATCGACCAGCTCGACGGGCGTATCAATCAGCCATCCGAACAGCCGAAAGAAGGCCGCGAGTCCGGCAATATCGGTGAGCAGGCCGATCGTGTCGCGCACGGCATAATCGGTCGAAATCCGGAAATCAGCGATGCCGTCCTCGACAACTAGGCTCATGCGTGCCGAGCGACAGGCGAGTGCATGCATGAAAGCTTGCGTTCGCTCGATCACCTGTCCCAACGTGTCGCAGGTGATCACGCAGTGACAAAGCAGATCGGCTCTGTTGCAAAGATTGGCGGCAGTCAGAGGTAGGCTGTCGCTCTGCGCCGAT
>VFQN01002701.1_pt1 | contig 26727 bp, 35 predicted proteins | sample 3512371 | NCBI WGS metagenome assembly VFQN01 (sample SAMN10412370, study PRJNA504923) | tailings metagenome | isolation source: Replicate 2 from Balatoc abandoned mine | place: Philippines: Itogon, Benguet | collected 2017-08-28
AACAGCCGCACGGGGAAACCCTAGGCCCAGGCAAGCCGCCCGACCCCCTGCCGGGGTCAAAAGCACAAAAGCGGCGCCACACGAACAGCAAGCCCGACAGCCCCTCAGGCACAGAGCCCCCACCCAGCGCCCCTAACCCACTAGCCCCTACTCCCCGAGCCCAGGCCCCAAAACGCACCGCGACCAGCCGAGCACGGAACCCACCGAAACCCTCGGGTGTGTGGCACTAGCTAGGACGTTCGCTGCGACTCACCCCACACGCAGCGCTGCTGCACTGGGTGAAATATAGCGCCATGGGAGCACCTCACTGCGCGGAAGGGAGGCAAGTAGAGCAGGGGCAGTAATGAAGCCTGGGACCGCCTCAGAGGGGTAGATAGGCCAGCAGTGTCTGGTTTCTGTACAGGTGTGGTAGCAGGCTCCACCTTGGGCCCTTTCGCACCTTTCCGTACGGTACTACTATGTGCTTTACCCTGGAATGGAAACCCAATCTCACCAGAAAGAGGGGGCGCTGGCGGCGGTGCATCAGGCACCCTCGACACCCAAGCCTTGCGCCCAACGATGTTGGATATAAAAGCGATGCCATCGTCGCCCATTCGCAACCACCAGTACGGGCCTTGATCTCGCCCAGCGTTGTCTGGGTACGGCATGCCGTATCGAGAGGATGACACGATTTCGGGCTGGCGGCCGTCACCGTGACCCAGCAGGTAGGACCACGAGCCGTCGGCGAGTAGCCGGAGCTCCAAACGCTGCTGGTAGTCTGGGTTCTGCACGCTGGTGTTTGTTGACCACCACTGCCGGCCATTGCTACTGTAGATGGCCAAGTTTCCGTTGTTTTCGAGCACCAGCGAGTAGGTCAGGCTGGGAGAGAAGATACGGTTGCACACAAAGGTGGGGTCGAAGCTGTCGGTGCCGACGCTGGAGATGAGGGCGCACGACTCGGGCATGGTGGGGTCGGAGCAGGTGGAGGGCGCACTGCAGCTGTCAGACCCGCCGAGAAACAGCGCGGCTGCCATCACGATATTGTGAGCGGAGGGACAAGAAGGAAGGGGCTATGGGTTCAGATGCTTCATAAGCGGTGTAGCTAGGTGGCAGGCAGAGCGGCATGCATGGCATCCAGGCAGTGTCCAAAGCCGGGCGTCAAATTCAGCAGGAAGCAAGGGCACCCCCTTGGCCAGCTGTGCATGTTGTAAGGTCCCGCATCATGCGGTGCGAGGGGCTATTGCACCTTACGTTTTTTGTGATGGCTCCCTTCTCATTCAACTCCGCCCCCCGCCCCCCGCGCAACCCCCCCGCCCCCTCTCAAAGCCCACGTCAGCTGCACCCATGCATCCATGCAGCTGGGGAGATACCGGTACATACCCCAGCCACGGCTTCACTCACTCCAGACACATCTCTTAAGGCCTGGGTGGTAGGTGGCGCGTTCACTGCATGTTACTGCGTGGCGGAAAAGGGAACACACAAGGGCTCCATCAGTAGTGATCAGAGGTGCTGCACCTGGACCTCAGGGACCATCGTAGCATAGGCACACCAAGTGGACACGTGTCCATGCAGCAGGTCGGTCAGTGGAAGCAGAGGCCCTTGTTGCCACTAGCTGGCACCGCCTGCTTAGCAAGACATGTGCTGGCTTTCTTCACTGGACTCAATGCTTGTCATAGTAGAGGCTGCTTTGCGATAGCCCAGGGTTCTGGCAGACTTGGCGGCCAAAGGGCGGGAATGCTTTGCCACCGCTGGGCCTAACCGCCAATGCAAGGCATGACCGGGTCGGATAGCTCAGATAGTTGATTATTAAGGTGCGTAAGTAACGCGCTCCGTGGTACTCTACGGCGAGTTTCGTGCACCACCTTGCTGCCTCCCGCCCTCCATGCGCGAGCTCTGAGCACGCACGCAAGGTGACGGCAACACAGCAGCTTTGTAGCTTGCAGCAGATAAACTAGATAACTCACCTCTTTGGGATTGTGCCGGTAGTACGCAGGAGCATATTAACGCTACGCAAGCGACGATTGCGCTGCACAGCCTAAACCGCACGTAGCGGGCCGTTGCAGCCTGTGATGTATTCATACCGCCTCTATAGGTTTAGCTGCAACAGGCGCGCTCAAGGCAGGTAGTGGAGGCACGGTGCGGCGTGCACTATCACAGTGCGCTCTGCGCAACGCCGCGGCCCTGTTTGTGACCTTCAGAACGCAATGTCTACTGCACACATGAAGCAGATCTATGAAGGCACTTGAGGAGATACCGCTGCGCCGTGTCATGGGCCTTTACCCAAAAGTGTAATAATGTCGATCAAACCCGTACAGGCCCAGCAGGCCCGCATGCACGCAGCGCGACTGTCATAAGGATGTGTATATGGCCCCAGGCAGAAACAGATGCTATACAAGCGACACCATGGGACCTGTTGCTGCCGTAGGGGGTCCCCAACATAGCCTGCAGGGCTGCAGCCACTCTTTCGCACGCCCTCCGTCCGGAGACGCTGCTGAGGAGCCAACTGGAAACCCCCAGCTGGCAAGTCTGCCAGGATACCGGTATAAATACTTCACCAAGGGGCACGTAGGCGTAGGTGGAGGCGTAGGTCCTTGATGTGCGCGACGCTGCATGGCAGGGCATTGTCCTGCTGGTTGCTGCAACTAACCCAGCACCAGTGCCTACCTCAGCTCCCAGGGGCCTCCCATGGTACCTGCCCCGCCCATGTCTCTTCACCAGCTACATGTGTGAGGCTTACCGGTATGTGTTAGTGTGATTATGTGGTGCTGGGTGTGGAGCAAGAGCAGGCCGGGCGCGGAGTTGGACAACTCAGATCAGTGGACGGACATGAACGTTTAGGGTACTTGCCGGTGCGTGGGTGCAGCCGAGGGTTGTCCACAGCAGCCCTTGAAGCCCTGCACGGAGTCGGACAGGCCTACAGCTTCTCCTTCGGTACAACTCCTGGCCTGTCCCTCATTCTTGCCCTCCAGCTTACACGAGTGTGATCCAGTGTTACACTGTGGGCAAAAGCCGGGGGTCCATAACCGAACCGAGACACAGCGGTGGCCTCTATCTAGGGCCTTAAGCACGAGCCGGGAGGGCTCCAACACGGGACAACGCCCGACAGCACACGCGGGGGTCTACTCACCTAGGGCAAACTGCGGCCCCAAGACGACACAGGCAAGAGGACAGACCCAACCCGCACAACCAACACCCGCACACACAACGCCAAGGGAGACCAACGACAAGCAGCACGCCAGGGCAGCAGGCAGCACAAACCAAGCAGAGCACACGGGCCGGGAAGGAGAGCCGTCCTGGGCGCCCGAGCCACACGCAGCAAGGCAGCACAATGCTCGCCAAACCACAACGGCAAACACGCCCCCGCCAATCCCTCTGGCCGGTGCAGGCAGGAGGGGCACCGTCTGACCAAAGCAAGCGAGTCCCAGGGCCGGGCACTTCACGCCCGACACCTAAACTAACACACGACCCGCGAGACGGGTTGGCCTAGTAAACACAGCAGGAAGCCAAAGCGCACACCGCTACCACCCAGGCGACGTGACGGAGGCGACACCGCAGCACCGTAACACCCCGCGAACCACGCGCAGCAGCTAGCAAGCCTGCCACCAGGACCCACCCCTAAGCAAGACACTCCAGACCTAAGCCCCAAGCGGGGCCCCACGACCACCTACGAGCCCCATACCAGGGCTTCCCTACGAACGCTTCCCCCGGGAAGGTCCGAATGTGTACACCCACAATTGATGTCCTAACACCCACCTCAACTTGGAGGGGGCTGCCTTACACCAACATGGAGGAGTGCACATGGGTTTAGGAGCAAGATAACACAGGGCCAGCCTGCCCTCCTGCCTTCAAACTAACACTTGGTCTTGCGCTACCTCCATGCCGACTGCAACTGGTTTCGGCCATGACTGTGGATCGATGGCAGGGGAAGCCGGGGGCTCGACAGGCTGCCAATCGTAGCTGAAGGCAGCATAAGCTGGCGGGAAGGGGATGCCTGGCGGCTATGCACCGTAGACGCCTGGCGTCGGGGAGCCATAAACGCCTCCCGGAGAGCTGTAGGCCGGTGGCGGCGGGTATCCGTAGTAACCGCCTGACGGGGAGCCGTAGACGCCGCTCGGTGGTGGTGGCGGTGGCGGTGGTGGTGAGGCCGGGGCCATGGATGCGGTCCAGGCCACTTGGTCATTGTTGTTGAAGATGCGCAGGACGCCATCGCCCCCTATCCTCAAGAAGAACGGCCGGTCCTCGTAACCTAACGCATTCTCGTCCTCCGTGCCAAAGTCGGGCGACTCGAACCTCTCAAGGCCGCCGCCGCTCTTCTCTGCCCAGAGACGCCACAGGGAGCCTTGCAGGGTGAGCGACACGGCCGTGCCGACGCCGGTGCCGGTGGACCACGTAGCTTCGCCCAGCTCCCCCGTGACTGCATCGTGCCTGTACAGCACCAGGTTGCCGTCCGCCTCCAGGACCAGCACGTAGTCCAGGTTGGGCGAGTAGAGGCGGCTGCACTGGCTGTCGGTGTCCCACGGCGCAGAGTGCAGGCCGCAGGATGTGGCCATGTCGGGGTAGCACGCCCGGTCGAACACGTCGCACTCGTCTATGTACATGAGCTCCACTGCGGCGGCGCAATGGGGGTGGGAGGGGTTGTGGGGTGTGAGGCACAGGCGGGAAGGGGCGGGACAGGAAGGCACACGGTGAGGGCCAGCTCATGCCACTGAGTCAGTGTCAGCAGCGGTAGGCACAACGCGCACGGTACTTTGTTACGTCCATTTCAGCGTGATTGTCACTCAAGCACGCTGAACAGCTGGTGGTGACCCCCGCCAGGAACGCAGGCCGTCCGTCTAGCTGACCCCTCTTGGCCCTTGCGACACGGCCACCAACGCCGCCCGCAACCCAACTTACCCCACACGCACTGGCCGTGAGCCGCGCTGTACACAGAGCCAGGGCGACACGCCACAGGGGAGGGCGGAGGCACGTTCTCAGGAGGTCCCGTGCTCCGTGTCGACCAAGCCACGTCATCCACGCTGTTGACCAGCCACACCCCGCCGTCGTCGCTTACGTACAGCGTAAACGGGCCCAGATCCCCCCCGCCGTTCCAGGGGTTCAGGAAACCCACATCGTTGGCCAGCACAACGTTGCTGTTCGGGCCGTTCTCCGAATTCAGGGCCCAGCTGCCATCACTGGTCAGCACCAGCCTACGGGCCTCAAAGCCAATGCTCGTATCCCCCGACCACACAACTTCACTGGGCTGCTCCGTTGAGTCGGGCCCAGCCGTGAAGTACACGACCAGGTCGCCGTTGGTGTGCAGGACGAGCACGTAGTCCAGGGAGCGGGAGTACAGCCGGTTGCACTGGTAGTCGGGGTCCCAGTTCCCGCGTGCAGTGTTGGGGTAGAGGCCGCATGAGGTGGGCATGGTGGGGTCGGAGCAGTCGAACGTCTCGGGGCACTCCTCGGAAGCCGCCGGGCTGGTAAGGACGGCTGTGGGGTGGGGTGCAAGGAGTACAAAACGGGGCATGGGCACAGCGTCATAGGTATCGTGGGACGGAGCTTGCATGAGGAGTATGGGATACCGGTACACAACCGCGTATAGGCATGCGGCGATAGTCAAGAGCCATGCAAGTAAGCAAGCCGACTATGCGCTTCCCCGTGCGCGCCCTACCCACTTACTCCACACACATCTCTTGAAGCCTGGGTGGTACACTGCGTTGCTACCACAAGCTACTGCGAGCATCATGGAAGGGCGGGCAGGGGCTCAGACGGGAATCGATGCCTGCGCAGAGCACCAACAGCGGTGGATGGCGCCCTCGCAAAAAACGGAGGAAGGGTTCAGGTAGGTTGCACGGTGTGGAGCGCAGTGACACGGGCAGTCGGGGTGTTCCCCTGGGGGCAGTCGGTTCCAGTCCAAGCTGATCTTATGCTGGGCACCGCACTGCCGAGCACCACATCGTGGGTTAAGTCTGGTATGGCCATGGGCATAGCCTGGGTATATTGCAGCCATGCGCTGAAGGCAAAAGCGTGGGGGAAGTCAGCCAGCTCGGCAGTTGGTCTGCTGCTGCTGCGATGCTCGAACGCGGCGTGCAGAACCATATGGGTGCGAAGGTACAAACAGCACAAGATGCAGTTGACATGTATAGGATGTGAAGGTTCCTTGCCGCGGCGCAGAGCCGCTCGACAATGACCACGCGCTTCGTGTCGCATCACAGCCCTACGCAGTGCCCGGGCAGTTACTACGCCACAGTGTCTTGCAAAATCACCTTCTTGAGAATGTACAGTAGCCACAAAGGAGCAAACCGCCGCTGTGCATAGTAGCGCTGCGCCAAACGCACGCAGCGCTGGAGGAATGGATGTGCGGCTCATGTAACTGGGCTACGTCAGAACCAAAACAGCTACTTTATGGTCCAAGATGCTGCTCAACTTTCGTCCACGATAGGCCTGCCCCCCAAGAGCTCTGCCCGGCTGCCAGCAAGTTGGCGTCACTGGGCAAGTTATGTATGTACAGGTATGCGCTGTCACCAAGCTCCTCCAAGATCGGCAATCAGGTGAGAATACCAGAGTTCCATCAGGGCCCGAACATGAAATTCGTGACACCGTACAGCCCGCCACATCAGGGCGGAGGCGTGAGCATTAGCGGTCCATGATAAACCAAGTGTATTTGCGATCAAGGATTCTGTTGGCACGTCCATGAAACCGCAGGGCTCGGTGCATCTGGCAGTGGAGTTCCCGAGCGCCCCCACTCTTCGATGACTTTTCGATCGGCCCAATGCTACCATGTATTGATACTGATCTGTGCCCTATCGTAATCACTGGTGAAATTGTTGACTCGGCGCGCTGCACCTGGCAGTGCACAAAACCAACCGCCGGACAACGTTTTCTCGAGAACACGTGGGGAGACAACTTTGTACTAGATGGGGCCAGCCCAAGGCGCAAGGGCAACAGGTGTCAACAGCCGGCAACGAAGCATGAGTTATACACACAAATGAAAGGGACGCTGTCGCTTCTCGGGGTCCTGAACCCTTCACCTGCATATGCATTGAAATACGTGCGTGCAACCAGGTGCAACGGTTTTGGGCGGGGCAAGGGACTCCGTTGGGCGGGAGGGGACTGGCACTCCAGCACTGGTGCTTGCAGGGTGCTTTGTCGAATGGTCGTACTCCTTTTCACCCCTACGCATGAGACCCGCCTGGACGACCAGGCATATGGCCCAACACACGCCGTACCTGACTGCGAGCGAGCAGCCGCTGTGCCCCTGGCCGCGCCTGCCGGCAAGCATGCCCCCACGTCATGCAGCTGCTGAGGCTGAACCTGCGGCGCGCAGGTCCTGCACGCCTGCAGTCATAGAGCGTAAGGGGCTGTGTCATACCATGCAGGGCTGCCTGTGAGGGCTGGGCGCAGCTGGGGGTCAGTGTCGTTCTGCCCCGCAACAGCGGTCAGTGAGTGTGGCAAGCTGCCTGGGGGTACCGTACCTTGCCGGGTCTTGCGTCATCGCCCGCCTCCCCCAGTCATCTGGAACGCACGAGACACATGAAAATAAGTGCTGAAGTGGATCAATCTACTGTGTCTCCAGACACGCACCTTGGCGGCTGCGTCGGGCATGCCGGCATCACCGCTGCATTAGGCTACTAACAGGCAGGGTTTCGATGCCACCCAGGCCGCCAGCTGCTTGCCCCTGCCTGTCATCAGGGCATGTAGAATACCGCGCTGTCTGCATGCAGCGCCGGTGGGCACGGCGCCCACTTTCCCGCGGCGCGCACACCGCTCTGCCCCTGCACCTTCACAGCTATAGCAAGTCGTGGTGCCCAAGCCTCTTCGTGCGTGCACGGCAACTGCTGCTTCTACAAGCTTCACCGGCAGCGCAGTGGAATGGCACCAGCAGCAAGGTTTGATCCACCAACGGCGTGCGCACCGGCAGCTACTAGCGGGCAACAGCTGCTACGCTGGTTGCCGCGGGTGTATGGTATGTGCTCCACGTCTGTGGCGAGCGTGACGCAAGCTGAGGCCGGGCCACCTAGCACGCTAGCAGCACCCCGTCCTCTCATCATCTGTACCAGGCTTTTCTTTGCCGTCGTGCTGCTGTGGGGGTTCAGCTGCAGTAACTAGTAAAAGGCCCCGGCAGCCGGAGCGACAACGTGGGCGCCACGCGCCAGCTGTTGCGGACCGTGGGGCAGCTGTTGCCCGTGGCGTTGCGTGGCGCGTGTGTACCGGCGGGTACGGTACGTAATAACTGGCTGGCTGTCGCATGACCTATGCCTCTCCTGTTGTCGGCGACAGACATGTCCACACCTCCATCAAAACCAAATTCCACTCCAAAAACGGCTTGGCTTCGTGTTTAGCTTGACATATGATTGGCTGGCGGCTGGTTGGGTACCCCGCTCTATCTCGGTTCGCCCAGCTACCGTATACACACAGGCAAGCTGGCAAAACAGGGCAAAATGTGAAGCAGGCTGGCTAGGTGGAACATCTGGCACATACTACACTTATGCCGTTTGCAAAGACCAGAGCAGTTAAACGCAAGGCACTCACTGCCGCCGGAGCACTGTAAGCTTGTTCGCTCCACATGCATCCCCGCGTCCCAAGATGGGACCTACTTTGCAGTCGCCCCTCCACCCAGCGCCAGTGCGCTGGCGACTGGTAACCAGTGGACAACGTATTGCTACGGTATCTATGGTGCGTAAAGCGACGAAAGTAAGAGCATGCTAATTGCTCATGCGCCCCCTTAAATCTAACAACACGCCAGCAGGCATCGTGGTTGTGGCGTGCCCTACCAGCAAGCTGCGCGCCTACACTTTCACGCTTGCATCAGCATGCATGGTGCTGCATAGCTACGTTAGTCCACATTTCCCTTTCATGTCATAGCCCGCCATATGTGTTGAGCTGTTGTTGCTTGGCATTCGGTGACAATCACATCTAGATGCCTGGGACTGCCTGGGACACGCAGAGCAAGTCATCGCCGCTAGCTGGGCACCCCTCAGTACGTGCTCTGACAACTTAAGCAGGCAGTCTTAGCCGCAAACCCCTCAGCAAGATGCCGATGCCTTGCGTACCGATGCAGGCATGCAGACCCACCGTACCTGGCTGTACCTTGTAACACCCACGCCGCAGACTGCACACCGCCAACAGACAAATAAGCAAAACATTGATGTGTACGCATGTGACACTGGAGCTACCAGAGCGGCACAATCATGCATAGCCTCAGCTGCAGCAGGAACGAACATAAACCAACTACTTCGCGCGTACAACGCAATGCGTGTGATTGCTACTGGCGCCTGAGCTTTACGGCAGGCTCACGCGTCCGTTGGGTGGTGCCTCCGCGCTTTGAGGCCCTACCGTACTGCACATCCTGCCAGGCTTCCTGCCATCTAGAAGAGCTCAAGGGCGTTGGGACCCACCCATGCTTGCTCCCCGTCGCGATTCAGGATTTGCACAGTACCGTCATCGCCAACTGTCAACCGAAACGGCGCCCGAGCCTCTTCCGCGTTCAGCGGGTAGGCCGTGCCGACGTCGCTCGAACCGGACGCCCAGACGTCACCGCGTACAAGCCATTCACCGGAGGATTGCAGAACAAGGAAGGCGTCGTCAGATCCCGACGTAAGATCAGTAAATTTTTGGCCAAGGTCGTACAAGTTCGCCCAGCTGCTCCCCGTCCCCGTGCCGTACTCGTACACCGTCAGGCGGTCCGAGAGTACTACAAGGGCGTAACGCATGTTGGGCGAGAAGACCCGGTCGCACAGGTAGGGCGAGTCGGGGGTGCCGGTGGCGGCGGCGGGGGCGTAGAGGCCGCAGGAGGGCGGCATGGTGGGGTCGGAGCAGGACCGCGTCCGCGGGCACATCTCACCGCGGCCAAGGCTCAATTGCACTGCAGGGCGCAAAGTGTACAAGGGAAAGGTGTTGACGGTCGGGGGGGCCTAGGGGACACTGAGTAGTGCTGGGTCCACCAGTGCCATGTACCATGCAGCACCTCCTCCTCCTGGCTGCTAGCTGCTGGCGCATGTGCATAGTGTTGCAGGGTACAGGAGGAGACCGGTGGGTGCTTCTTTTCAGGGCGCACCCCACACAGGCAGACGCACCCAAGACAGGCCCTGCGCGCACCAGCACCCGCACACACACGTGCCGAGCCGCCAGCCAGTCACAGTAGGGCGAGCTTGGACCTCTGAGCGTTAGGCGTCGTTATCTATCCTACATGCATGTAAGCTTGGGGGCACTAAGCGTTGCTGCCACACCACCCAAGCCCAACACGTGGCATGCAATGCCGCCGGCATGCATGAGGTACCTGTGCCCTTGCAGCCCCCCACTCACCCCACACGCATCGGTCCAGGTAGGGGTTGAACGCGGAGCCGGGCGCGCAGACGACTGCGGCGGGGGAACAAGACCAGGCGGAGAGACGTGTATGTTAGCGGGGTTCTACGACAGGGTCTACAACGGGTATGCAGAAGCTTTGGGCAGCGCTGCCAAACGCATTAGCACGGGAGCAGCCGAGCAGGCACACCTGGCTTAAAGCACGTGGCAGGTCTTCCCGAGCTCGCCATGCACCATGCCCGCTACCGCGGATGCTGGCCCCGGCCCTCCATGCCGCTGCGCGCAAACCCCCGCATTGAATCCACAGTCTGTCTGCACCTGGTCGCGTCTCCTCGCTCTTGCGACCCATGGGTCACCCCACCGGATTCCACGTGACCTGACTCTGGTGTAGACAATATGTCCTGACCGACAGTCAGGACCCAGCCATGCCTCAAACTCAACGTCATGTAGTCCAGGTTGTTGCGGGCCACTCTCCGTTGGGATTGTATCGTTACGTTCAATTCAACCAGATGTGAGGACAGCCACGCAAACGTCCCTGGCTGGAAGCACTTATTGCAGCATGCAGCCCAGTGTACGTCCCCTCATGCGGCCCATGGATCACCCATGCAGCCTCAACCTCCCCCAGCCGGGCAAGAGCTCCCGCCGACCCGCCTAAGCATTGCACGTAATAGACAGAGACCAGCCAGCCGCCCTGGAGCATGGCGCTCACCTGGGGGCGCGGGAGTGGCTGGTGGCGAAGGTGGGGGCGACGGGGGCGATGGGGGCGGCTGGGGAGGGGCTGGCAGGGACGAGAGCCACGCCACCTGGTCCTCGCGGTTGAGCAGCCGCACGATGCCGTCGTCGCCGAGCGTCAGACGGAAAGGGGCCTTGTCACTGCCGCGGTACTCCCCCATACTGATGCCGTAGATGCTAGAGCTTACGTCACGTCCTAGCGCGGAGTAATTGATGTACCAGTTGCCCTCCGCGTCTAGCGTCAACTGGTGCTCCTGCGCCCTGCCAAAAAGGGCGCCGGTGACAATGGCGCTGACCAGCGTCCAGCTGTCGCCAGCCTCTGTGCCGTAGTCGTACACCGCCAAGTCGGAGTCCCTCTCCAAAACAAGTGCGTACCGCATGCTGGGAGAGAAGATGCGGTCGCACAGGTACGGCGAGTCGGGGGTGCTGGTTCCGTCGTCGTTGGCGTAAAGGTCGCAAGTTGAGGACATGGCTGCATCGGTGCAGTAGCGGTTATAGTTACAGAAGCCGCTGGGGTCGTAGCGCACCTCGACTGTGGGATCGGGGAGGGGGCAAGTAGCAGGGGGGTCAGCAAGGGCCCAGCACAGTGAATGTATCTGTAGGTTTCGAGGTACCTGCATACCGTATCACACATGGCTGGTTAGGGGTGTGAATGGCGCTTGGGCCGTTGAGGACACGTGCGAGCGTAAACACGAGGTTGCAGGTTGAGCATGCGTTGGCGGAGGAGCCGTTGGGGGTGCGTTCGGCTCGACTGTCGGTGGGATGGTAGAAACAAAGCCGCAAGGGCGTCGGCAGAGGATCAGCTGCGAGGCAGTTCCGTGTCTCGATTGGCTGCTGGCTGCGGGTGGGGAGGCGCGCCCGTCAGACCACTACGCTTCCACTCCCTGCACCTGCGCTGAGCTTGGGCCGCGAACGTCGTGTGCAAGCGCGCATTGAGATTGGCGCACTCCCTGCTACTGCCGGTGCACACGTAAGACACATGCAGCCCGCACGCTGCAACGGTCAGCTCCGTACCCAACTAGCGGCCGTGCCGCGCCGCCACGCTGTGTTGCACGACCGCGCGCACACGTGCCGAAGTGTCTAAGCCACCATCCGGCGAAGCCACGGAGCGGCTCCTGCTGCATAACACCCCAACTTGGCTTGGATTTAGACTGACCAAAACACCCCAACTCAGATACACCACATACACCGACCCACTTCAAGGGCGCCCCCTGCCACGGCCAGGATGGCGTAAGTACAAGCGCACACTAGCAGCCAAGAAGCACCTTGCGCGCTATCGACTTACCCCAGACACATCGGCCCAGCCGTGGGTTGAAGGCAGCACCCGTTGCGCAGGAGGCTGAGGGGATGCGGGACAGCGTTGGTGGGCAGCAAGGTTTAGGCCGTGGAAATGCGGGACGGTCTGCGTGGTAAGCGTGCCACGTGCGCAAGGAAGGGAGAACTGTGCAATCACGGTGCGAAAGGTGATGGAGCTGTCCCAGGCGCGGTTAAGTAGGTGCCGAGCTGGCATCCTACCCTGTGCATCGCGGGTGCTGCAGGAACGAGCGTGAAGGTGATGAGCACCGCCTGTAAACTACACACTCCTCGTGCTTGGGCGTGTCTGTCGGCCTTGCACGTGCGACGTGACACGTGTGCCAGATGCAGCGGTGCCCGCGTTAAACCTGAACTGAGTGGAGGGCCCAATGCAAACGCTCACCGTAGGGCGGGTTGCCAGCCGGGGGTGGCGGGGGCGGGGGCGGCGGGGAGTAGGAAGGCGCCGAGGACGGAGGTGCGTAAGCGGGCGGGTAGCCGTACGGCGGGGGGGAGCTGCCGTGCCCGTACGGACCGTAGGGGCCGTAGGGGCCGTAGCTGGGAGGCGGAGCGAGTACCGGGGGCGTTAGGACGTCCTTGGAAGCCCATGCCACCTGCCCGAGGCGGTTCAATATCCGCACAATGCCGTCGTCCCCAACAACCAGGGTGTATGGGGCTTTGTCAGGATCCATCGCATCGTAGTACTCTGTGCCATCCGGGAAGAACACGTCCATCTCGCCGTCCTCCTTGATAGCGTCAATCACCAACACGGGGTCGGTGTACAGCGTCAGCCTCGCGCTGTAGCCGTAACGCTCCCCCGTGGCCCACACCTCCTCGCCCAGCTGGCCGGTCACCGGGTCGAGCTTGTACAGCACCAGGGTGGCGTCGGGGTGCAGGGCCAGCACGTACTCCAGGGACGGGGAGTACAGGCGGTCGCACTGCTGCATGCCTAGCGCCGTGGCGTTGTCGCTCCACAGGCCGCAGGTGGACGGCATGGAAGGGCGGCAGACGCCCTCAGGGGGGCAGTCTTGTGCGTCCGTGTCGAGCATGACTGCGGGCGGGGAAGAAGGTGCGGGGCACATGCCACGTGAAGGACTGCACAGGACTGCTAGCAAGCAGCGTACGGGTTGAATGTGGAACATGTGTGCAGGTAGTGCCTGGAGCCGTGTGGTGCCTGGGCACGTGTTAGCAAGGATACGCAGGTAGCTGACGTAGGGCGCTTGGCGGTGAGCTTTGCTTTGCGGGACGCTGTACAACGATAGGGCCGTCCCGTACCCCAGTGTCCTTAATTGACGGCCGTGTGCGGCATCAAAACACGCACTCATGCGTGCTTCAGCGCCGTGTGCGGGTAGATAGAGCCCGGGACATGCATCAGCGTCTGCGTGCCGCCTGCTGCAGCTCACCCCAAACGCATGCGTCGTGCGCCGAGCTGTAGACAGAGCCGGGGGCACACTCCACAAAACTTGAGCCATTAGAGCCGCCGCCTGTGCCGTACACAAGGGTCAGAGGTGGGGAGGTAGGCGCGTGACAGGGTGACCCAGTAGTGCAGACAGTGGCGCGGCCGGTGGTGCGCACGTGAAGGGCTAGGGGAAGGCAATGTGAGGTCACGGCAACGACCCACGGTCTCCGTGCACGGTCCACATGCATGCGATGACGTGCATACGTGCCTGCGTAGACGGTATTGCTGAGCACCGATGGTCAAGGTGCAACGAGTGCACTGGCAACGGCAGGCAGCGCCAGGTGGGGCAGCTGGGGGTGGCGGAACGCGGGCGGTAGGGCTTCACAGGAGGAACTTCTTACTCTCCCACAACGCGACGAGGCAAGAACTGCTAAAAAAACCTCTCACCGCTACGCTTGCCGACAATTAGCCTACTCAATCGTTACTGTTTTACAAGCGGCACCAACAGTTAAGCAGGCTGGACTGTTGGTGTTCTTGTAGGGTCGCGAGGAGCGAACTGCGCGGCCCTGCATATGCATTCATACGATGCTTGCTACTTACCGATCTGGGATTGCGCCAATGAAGCGCCCAGGCAAAGGATGGAAATTACAACCGCTCTGGGTAACCGCCCCGTTTCAGACTGTTGGCCCATCCCTGTCCTCCAGAGAGTTGAAGACCCGAACCAGCAAATGATATGGTCGAAGGAACTAGGCACGTGTCCCGCACTATCACACGGCGAAGAGCAGCAGTGCCCCGGGCATGCAGTCCAGTTATCCAGTTATTTCTGCCAGCTTGGAGTGCTAAGGCAGCTATGCGACACCACCTACTACATGCTCATGTGCTATGACCTCCCAAGCACAAGTCGCGGAACAAGCTGAGCCTGAGCCACGAATGTCGATACCCGTACAGCAGCCCAACCCACGAGAACACAGAGCGGCAGCAGAGTTTCTGGCGAGCCTAGACAACGGCTTAATATGTATACATGTGGTTCTGTCAAGGAGCTTAAGGCTTGTAGTTGGAATGATCTTCTCGCTCGCTCCTCAGCGCGCCCCATATGGCCCCCATTTTTTTCGGGTGGGTTTTCTAGATTCTCACCCCGCCGTCTAGGGCAGCCGAGCAATCTAGGCAAGCGTCTTGTGAGCGATAGACCAAAAGAACTTTTGTTTGAAAGTCGGTTTGACACAAATGCCCTATTACTGGACAACGGACTAGGTAACGATGCTGGGCAGTTAGGTCAGGTTGGGCACCTGGAGGGGAAGGGTGTATTGACACGCTTCCCCACTAGCCCTGGTCCCGAGCAAGGCGTAACCACCCCATCCACGGCAAACCTACCAGGATCCAACCCTGGGAACATCGAAAACGTTTTAAAGCAGTGGACAATGCTGATGGACACACCGTGTCGCACGCGTTGCCCTACCACCGTTGCACGCCCGCAGCAACTAGTAAGTGACTTCCGTCAGCAGTACGCTGAGCCGTGTACGTTACCCGACAGTACCCTAACGCTGAAACTGCAATCAGGAGGCTGTCCCATGCCACCTGCTGCAGCACACACTGACGTACACAAATATCAGCACCTGACAGCCGCATTCAACACCCCGTCACACAAGCCCATCGTGTGCACGTGGGCAAACCTGGCCAGACGGTGTGGCCCGGAGGTCCTCTGCGGGCGCCCAGTGACGAGTGGGTAGGCTGCCCACTGCTACCCACTGCTACCCGTTCAGGCCAACCACGTCAAGGTATCAAGTACCAGGCGCCGAACGGCTGATGACAGTGGCTGCGCAGACACCAGCACTCGCACCTCGCGCGTCGGCCCTTGCACCAGTTGACCCGTACAGCCACCGCAAAGACGACAGCACTTTACCAGCATGAACAAGAACATGTTCAGGCCCCCTCCACCTCTTTACGGTGCTTCAAGCCGGCGGTAAGTCCCTTGTTCAGCACGTAAGGCCACACGACGGACAAGCTCCCAGCCCACATCCCGTGGCCCCGGGCTTGCTCTCCATAGACCCGGCCACTACACGCAAGGACGAAGGCAAACGGCCCCCACGTGGCCCCGACGTGGCCCCCACAGTGTCAAAAAAAGGTAACAGATGAACATTAGATTTGCGGCACAAGTGTGCGCCCAGCGAGGTTACCATGGCCTCCTTGCCCCCCTGTGCGTCCGCGCGCACAGCACAGGTCCAATTTAACACCCTGCCGCGCCCCGCTTTGCCTCACCGTGCAGGTGCCCCATTATGACTGCGGAGGTACCGCGGAGGCCTATTGCTGGACATGTGCCGTACGCACTGAAGAGCTGGGCTCTGTGCGTGTGGTTCTATGTCCTCCGTTCCCCTCGCTGCAGCTGGACCGGCCCTGTTCCGCTGCTTCTCGCCACTGCGCCACTCACCTTGTTCCGTTTTGCTGGTGCTATAATTCCTGGCTCTCACATTTTCCTTGCCGTGTGCCGCATGCCCCCGCAATGCCCCCACGTCGCTGCCAAGTGCTTTTAGCCCAATGCTGTGCGCTGCCCAGCCCCGGCTTACTCCCAAACGGTGCTGACATAATATTTACCTGCCACCGTGCAATTCCCCTCGGTGGACACAGCGCGATACCAGCCCTGAATAGCTGCCATGCATGCCGTGGGAAACAGCTACAAATGGAAGATGGCGGACGCTGTCCTGAGAGCGTTGGGCCCTTGCCCAACTCCTGGACATTGCCCTTGCCTGATTGTCAGTGCCGGGAGACGTCACCCCGCAGCTCCACACACCAAGAGCAAGGGCACGTGTCCTCCACCGTGACGAGGGGTGCTGGATACAGCGCCTCTGCGGCATGTCGGCTGCACCCTCACTTAGGGCCAGTGCACAGTACGTAGGATGTTGCGTATTAATTACAGATGCATAAATGTCATAACGTATAGCACTGAACGTGGATAAGGTAAGGCCCTGTGGCTAGAGCGTGGCGGTACCGGAAGCGGTCGGTGGGGAGCATAAACCCTTGCCATATCGCATAATGACCATTTGAAGGAACACAAGTAGTATAACTAAATCATCAGTATTCATTACAAGTTCCATTGTTGCCCGGGACGCCTGTTTCGAGCAGAGGGACGTTATCCGCTCGATGCAGATGGGCCCCGCAATGGGCGTCGCCTTGCCATACTTGACCGTGAGCCTTGCTGAGGTCAGTACTTTTCCCAGACCAACTAAAAAATGGCCACCATCCTCCGCCAGAAGGTGTCTAGCGCTGTTGCGGGCGAGCGCCGCTCGGCGGTCGTGCCCAAGGTGCGGCCCTGCGCACATGCAGTTCGGTCCTCCAAGGAAGCGTGCAGCCTCAGCACAGAATCAGCCCTCATAGAGTCCATTTCCATTATACAATGCAGATGAGCCGCCCCATGGCCGTCTCGGTCTCCGCCTCGTCCAGCGCGAGCGCCTTCACCGGCAGCGCTGTGGCCGCTCGCGTCAAGCGCAGCGCCCGCGCCGCCCGCGTGCAGTCCCGCCGCACGGCCGTTATGACTCAGGCCAAGGCAAGTTTCTTCCTCAGTTACCGAGCGTTGGGGTTTGTGCCCGTCGCGACGACTGCAAGCAGTCCGCCGAGGCTTATCGCTAAAATTGTTTGCGCAGATCGGCGACAGCCTGGCTGAGTTCCTGGTGGAGGCCACCCCTGACCCCAAGCTGCGCCAGCTGATGATGAGCATGGCTGAGGCGACCCGCACCATCGCTCACAAGGTGCGATCGACTCTGGGAGTCGTCGCAAACGCTGCCTAATTTGTCCTGCAACACAACAAGGACTTGAAATGTGATTTGCACTTCTTGCAGGTCCGCACTGCTTCGTGCGCTGCGACCGCCTGCGTGAACAGCTTTGGCGATGAGCAGCTGGCCGTTGACCTGGTGGCCGACAAGCTGCTGTTCGAGGCCCTGAAGTACTCGGTGAGTGAGCTAAATGTACAGGATCCACCGGGGGTAATGGGCACCATGCCTGAGCACACTCGCACGGGGCTCTCCCCTGGGGGGAGAGCCCCCCGCCACTTCACGCCTGCCCCAGCTCCACGCCGCTCTTCCTCGATCTGCCTAATGCTTGCTGCGCTTGCCTAGCTGCTCGCCATTACCCTGCAGCCCTGCGGCACCAGCACCTCCTCTTCATGCTCTCCGGCAACCCCTTTCAGTACCCTATCAGCCGTCACATGACAACCCACCGGCTCGCTACTCCCCATCCCTTTTCCCTCACGCCCCTGCCCCGCTCCGCTACCCTCTTCGTACAGCACGTGTGCAAGCTGGCCTGCTCTGAGGAGGTGCCCGAGCCCGTGGACATGGGCGGGGAGGGCTTCTGCGTGGCCTTCGACCCCCTGGACGGCTCCTCCATCGTGGACACCAACTTCTCCGTGGGCACCATCTTCGGCGTGTGGCCCGGCGACAAGCTCAAGGACATCACCGGCCGCGACCAGGTGGGGGAAAGGAAGGGGAGGCGGGGGCAGCGTTGTGCGGACATAGGGGGCTGGGCGGCGGACGAGGGTGGAGTGACGGGGATGGCGTTGATAGGGTGTAGAACCAGGGGTTACAGGGCAAGGCGCAAGGTGCCGGGATGATGGTTCCTGCTGGCTGGGCCGCGCGTGAGAGACTACCAGGGCTGAGCAACTGTTCTAAAGTGATGCTGAGGGCTTTATTCTGAGTCCACTCGTGCTTGAGGGGTAAAGCGGGCCGCGAATGGTTCAGCAGCCTAGTCTGGATGCAGCGGCGCTGCATCCTACCGCGCTTGACACGCATACTCGCAGCGCTTTTCAGGTTCGGTACGCCTTAACTAAGCACAGCCGTTCACGCTCACACTCGCCCTCGCCCCTCCTCAACCCGCAGGCCGCCGCCGGCATGGGCATCTACGGCCCCCGCACGGTGTTCTGCATTGCCCTGAAGGACTACCCCGGCTGCCACGAGTTCCTGCTGATGGACGACGGCAAGTGGATGCACGTCAAGGAGACCACCGAGATCGGTGAGCCATGAGGGGCCCGCATTGGGGACTGGGGCGTGCTTGGGGCCAGCGGCCGGGATGGTGTGCGCTGTATGATGCAAGTTCAACAACTATAGTGCACATGGAGTAAGGATGTGTGGCGTCGCGTCTGGCGGAAGGACGGTTGCCCTGTGAGTTGCTTGACGGTTTGCCCGCTACTGTACGTACATCGGGGCCCCTGCTCCGTGCAAGCAAGTTGGGGCGGAGGGGCCGAAGGGCAGGGCATGTGCCTGAAGGAGCCGTTCAAAGTTGCCGCAGCAGGCAATATCTCACCTGATGCATTGCGCCTGCCGCGCTGTGCAGGTGAGGGCAAGATGTTCGCCCCCGGCAACCTGCGCGCCACCTTCGACAACCCCGCCTACGAGCGCCTGATCAACTTCTACCTGGGCGAGAAGTACACCCTGCGCTACACCGGCGGCATGGTGCCCGACGTGTTCCAGATCATCGTCAAGGAGAAGGGTGTGTTCACCAACGTGACCTCGCCCACCACCAAGGCCAAGCTCCGCATCCTGTTCGAGGTCGCTCCCCTGGCCCTGCTGGTGCGTACCGGATTGGGGGCCGGGACAATCGAGGACCTGTTGCATGTTGTGCATAGCTAATTGGATCTCTGCTCGTAGGGGCCGCAGTTTGTGGATGCCCTTGCTTTGCCAGTACTGGAGCGTATGCGTGTTCCCCGAAAGGCCAGCGATGCCGCTGCCAGGATGCAACGTGCTGACCGCTTGCTTTATGCCGCCCACGTTGCTCTTCATAGGTGGAGAAGGCCGGCGGTGCCTCGTCTTGCGACGGCAAGTGCGTGTCCGCCCTGGACATCCCCATCCTCAACTACGACCAGCGCACCCAGATCTGCTACGGCTCGATCGGCGAGGTGCGCCGCTTCGAGGAGTACATGTACGGCACCTCGCCCCGCTTCACCCAGGTGGCTGCCTAAGCAGCTGCAGCATGCGCTCCGCGGCGTTGTGTGGCGGTGACAGCAAGTGCTGATGCTACTCGTTTTGGCGCATGGCGCTGGCAAGGAGCAGCAGCAGGCGCAGGCGCGTGATAGCACTGTGCAGGGATGCTACCGTATGCTGGCTCGTTTGTGAGCTATCTACAGTTTTGGCTCGGTCGTGAGCGTTTCTGAGTGTATTGGCGGGGGGGTGGAGCACCGGGTCACGTGTGCCCGCGGCAGTGTGCTCAGCGCACCGTGGCGAGTCCGGTGCTTTGTGGTGGATGGGTGCAGTTTTGGGTGCTGCAGGCCTCTTATGGTGCCTCGAGCATCTTGTGCCTGGGCGAGAGCTTTTGGAGAGAAGAACATGACCTGTTCCGATCACGTGGTGGTCAGGCTTCCCAGGATGTCGTGCTGCCACGCGGTGTAAATGAAAAAATCAACGGCCTCCGGCGTACCTACGCTTTTTACTGAAAAAACGGCGCAGTACGGATGGAAAGTCCTCTTGCAGAGCCAGTCTTACAGCAGGCATAGACGTCCAGAACATGCAACAACGATTTAACAAACACAGGTACACAGCAGCCGTAGTAGTACACCCTTGATGGCATCCAACCAGCCCCACCGTAACCACTTGCATACTGCACGCGCCCAAGGCGTGACTGGATCTGACTGGTCTGCAGTGGGAATGCCTGGGTTGACCTCACCACAAAAGCGCACGAAAGATGCGTGCATCTCCAGCATCACCAGACGAACAAGCGACCCTAGGTACTGACTGCTACCACCTGTGCATCACGGCCATACAGAAAGTGTCAGCCCGCCCGGCATACGGTACCGTATGTAGTACCGGTACAGTGGTGCGATACGGATCAACACCCTCGCAGCGGCACTGCCAAGTCATACATCCGCCTTACCAACAAGGCGGCAACTTCGATACGAAGAGTTCCCCAGATCCCTACAGTGCAGGCAGCCGTCCGTTACTGATAGGGCCGACAGCGCCGGTGTGCCAGCCTGGGGAACGACACAACACCAGCAGCCTCTGCTCCACCGTGGGGCACCTGGGCTCCAGGGGCCCCCCTTTTGGGCACAGCGCCGGGTGGAAGCTGGATAGAAGTTCACGCTGTCAGCTCATTGACCATTGGATCATTGCACCAATGCACAACCTTGACGCATTGCACAACAGACGTAGTGAACTCGGGACGAATTCCAGCAGGTGCACGCCGGGATCGCCACCCACCGTTGCACCCTGGTGCGGCATGCCCGACTTTCAGCCGCATGGTGGCTACAGCACCGCTAGCGCCTGTCCAGCCTCCACTACCACTCATAGTCTCATACAACGTAGCCCGCATGCGTATGCATAAGCACCCATGCTATGTTCGTGGAATGCGTATACCGGTCATTGAGACGAAAGCTCGGATGGCGCTGGTATATATCAGACCAGGGTACCCCTGTCCTGTACAGAGGAGGGCTGGAGGGCTGGAGGCCCCACTGACGCAAGCCCCATGCGGTATCTGCCCAGTGCCCACGCCAATCCGCGCCTTGCCAAAACGCGCGCAACTGAGCGGCAATATGGCTACTACCCCACCGTCTCGTAACCTGTAAACTGCTAGCGCATCCTTACCACGCACGCCGCACGTCGTGCATACCGTCCGGCGCCTCAAATGCAAACCGAGCAAATGACGGGGCAACCGTTGGTGACAAGGCAAGGAGTGACGGATATTAGTGAGCCATGCACCCAGGACTGCCCCTGACAGCATTGGCATGACACATGCGCGGAACCCGCCCCTCCACGTGCTTCCTGTCCCCTGGTAAGACCGTACCGCAGTGGCACTGCCAAGCCGTAATACCAATCAACGCCTGTCAGCCCATACAGCATTCTTCACCCACATGCACACCGTCAAGGTAAGCCCCAAAATCTGTGTTCTCAACTGCCGCCATGTCAAGGCTCCCCAGCGGCCCCCCACTGCCGCCGCCGCACAACCTGGTGCGCCACCGCACACGCCCAACTGCAGTACCACCCCGCCGCCCCCTCCACCCTCCCCACGCCCGCACGGCCCCCTCCCTGCTGCAGCCCCGCCTCCAGCGCCGCCTCGCTGTCCCCCGCCAGGTTGGTGCACAGCAGGTTGCAGCAGGTGCGCAGTACCTCCCCAGCTTCGCACGGGGGCAGCAGCGCCCCCACGGCGCTCCCATCACCTCCTCCGCCTGACGCGTCCCCTGGCGCAACCCCTTCCTCCTCCTGCCGCTGCCGCTGCTGCCGCTGGCGCCCGAGGCAAGCCTGCAGCTTCCCACGCACCCCAGCCATGTATCGAACATGCGGCGCCTCAGAGTCACCGGCCGCCCCCAAGTCCTGCAGTAGCTGCTCCAGCCACGTGCCACACCCCATGTCCACCAGCGCCTGCCGCCAGCTTCCCGCCCGGCTGTCCCCAGATTCCATGTTCATCTCACACAGAACCAAGACAAATTCCAGGTTTAACAGCACCTCTTGTAGGTGGTCAAACTGCTCCTGCACGCCCAACCCGGACATGAGCCGGACGCACACCGCCATAAACTTGGCTGTAACGCAGCCGAACAGCCCGCACATCTGCCTCCAGGGCTTGCTGCCATGCTCTAGCTCCGTGAAGTGGCCGAGACGCAGCGCGCTGTCGGGCGTCCTGTGCTGCCCCTGGCCCCCTGCGACCTCCCGGATAGACCTACTCTCTCCGCTCCCTGTTGGCGTACCCTCGCTGCCAGCCGCCAGCTGGCCAGCGTGTTGCACAGGCCGAACAGATTCACGCATGGCAGCAAGCACACCGCATGCGTACGCGAGCGCGGCGTGGGTGCACTGAGGCGCCACTGGCAAGCTGCCCCTGCCGCCACGGCTGCTGCTGCTGCTGCTGCCGCGGCTGGCCACTCCCATGCCGCCACCACCGCCGCCGCCACCTGCACCCGTGCCCGGCTCCCCAGCTATGACCAGCAGGGCTTTGGCCAGCGTGGCGGCCAGGGAGGCAGCCTGCCGGGCGTCACCGTAGGCCAGCAGCAGGGGCAGGCTGGGGAGCGGTCGCCACGTGCACGCCGGAAGGTCGACGCCTTGTGCGTCTACCGACGGGTCCCGGGCCATGCGCAGCGTGCGCCGCATCAGGGCCTCGTAGCAGGGGATGTACCCCGCGGCCAGAGCGTGGCGGAGGCCAGGGGACATGCAGGCGGCTGCGTTCACATGGGCAGAAGGGCAGGTGTTTCCTTTTAGCCTCGGTCAGTGCTTGCTTGCATTGCGGCTCTGCAGTCTGCACCTGACCCGCGTAACGAGTAGGGCGGACATGTCTTAATGTACGGAAAACATATGTCGAGCATGGTATTGACTATTACAGTGTGGTATTACTGAGACAGCTGGCGCCGCCGGAGTGAGGGGCTGCGGACAGCGGCAGCCGCTGCCACAACTCAATCACATCATCCAGGCCACGACTCCCGCAATGCAACAATGCGCGCTGGTTCAGCACATGCCACCCCCATATGGCTGTCAGCAAACCCGCTAGTACTTAACCAGTCATGAGGACTACCGAAATACGCCCCACATTCGTACCTTTGCCACGCAGCGCGCGCGGGCTGCTCAGGTCCAGCAGCTGGAAGCACCTTTCCACGTCCGACCAGCTGCTGCCCTTCGCCGCCGGGTGGATCATGGCGCTGCGCACGGCGGCGACAGCCAGGGGCCACCATGTGCGAGCGAAAGCCCCATCGTGCAGCCGAGGGTCCGTGCTGCTGCTGCCGCCGCTGCTGCCGCCACCTTGTACGGCAGCACAGACGGTGCTAGTGCTGGGGCCGGCGTCGCCACCGCTGCTGTCACCGGCCCCAGGCTGCGCCATCTCCGACGCCAGGAGCAACGCATCCAAGGGTAGGCTGCTGGGCTCCACGTCCAGGAGCCGCCTCAGCGCCACCCCGCCGCCGCCGCCGCCGCCGTCGCTGCCGCCGCCGCCGCCGCTAGCAGAACCTGAGTCCGGGGCTGTAGCCTCGCCGGCCACACCCCGGCCGCTTCCGCGCTCGCTGCCGTTGCTGCTGCTGCCGGGGTCTCCCATGGAGGCCAGCGCCACGCGAGCGATCCTCAGGCACAGCTTGATCAGGTTGCGTGGGATGGGCTTGGGCGGTGTAGCATGAACGGGGCCGGCGAGGGCCTTCCAGTAGTGCAAAGCCGCGCTGAGGCCGTTCGACGAGAGGGGGGAACTGTCGGTGCGGCGCTGCCGGCCCCGGCCCTGATCCTGCCCCTGCCTCTGGAACAACCCCATATTCTGCTCCTGTGTTGTCGCCGGCAGCGGCGGCAGCAGCGCCTCCCGCGGCATGCCGTACAGCGGCCCTCCGTCCGCCGCGTGCAGCTGCGACACCACGTGCGCAGCCACAAAGTACTGCAGGCAGGGGCCGTGCAGGATGCGACGCACGTGGGGGCCGGTACCTGGGCTGTCGCCAAGGGGGCGCGTTACCCTGGTGAAGAGATCGGCGGCTGCCAGTAGGTCGTAAACGTTGAATGGGTTGGGCTGCTGTCCCTGTCCCCCGCCGCCCGCTGCGTCCCTGGCCCAGTGCTCCAGCAGGTAGCTGTCGGCCAGGGCGGGGAGCAGCTGCTGGTACCCCTGCCTCAAATTTGTGTTGCTTGGCATGAGGGCGTGGCCCAGAAAGCACCACATGAGAGAGGCGAGGACGGCGTGTTCGGGGGCGGTGAGCGGCGGGGGCTGGCCAGCTTGCAGTGAAGCTGCCATCTGCCGACCCAGCGCGGACAGCATACCGGCGCGCACCGCTGCCAACAGCGTGTCACCGATTGCCGGCGTGAGTATGCCCCCACCAATAACCGCATTGTGTACGTACATTTTCAACGCTGCTGCGCTGCGTCCCTGGGTCTGCGCCCATCGACCCATGGGTCGGCCGACCGCGGCTCCCGCGGCCCCAACACCGCAGCCGCCACCGGAAGCATCCCCGCCGCCTCCGCTGCGACCTGTGCCGGCTCCACTTTTAGCGTGCTGCTGATGGCTGCTTGTGCTGCCGCTGTCGCCGCCGACAGAGATATCGGGCGTGACGAGGCGTATCGCAGAGGAAAGAATTTGCACCAATGCAAGCCTTGCCTGGGGCGACCGGTCAAGCGCTGCCAGTGCTTCTTCGCTATGGGATGCAGTCAGAGCACTGGTCAGCTCTAGGAGGGCGCGATCGATCTCCGCGAGTTGCCGTGGCGTCGCGGTATCAAGGCTGCAGCCGCGCGATGGATCCACGGCAGATGCGAGCCGCGCTAGGTTGGACAGCGTCTGACCCAGGCTTGGCATAGTCAACTAGATGACCGGACCCGCGTAAAAGGGTTTGAAGGAAGCTCTTGGCACTCGTCTACATAACGCGGCGTTTAGAATGGCCGCCAAAGGTTATCATGCGATGCAAAGTAAAGTATGTGTGCAATCTGGTGCAATAAAGGCGTGTGGACTTGCGTTTGTTAGCCTCGCTACCATCATGCTGCAAAACCAGGGGTCCCCCCATTCGCGTAATCGCCCTCATTGGATGAGACATGCCGGTATGCCAGCATCCGGCCAGCCAACCCATCGCCCATTGCAGGTGCTATACCATGTAGCAATACCTGCAATTACACCTGCGGACAATGCACGTATGCCTGAGTGCAGCACTCGCCACGTGCTACAACTCGGCATCGCAGCGTCCACGCACGAGCTGCACCAAGCGCACAACTGTTTATGCCCGGCCCCCATCGCCCCCGTTCCATGCCCGGCCCCAGTCACCCCAAAGCTGCCATCCGCTCTGCCCATTTGACTCAGCACCTTCGCTAGTAACCAGCTCAACAACGCCTACAACAGCGGAGCCAGATGTACAACCCACGGGTGCAAGCGTTCCACGCACCTGCCTGCTGCCCACGGCCCTGTGCGGTGGCCACCGTCCACAGCCATGGGAGTGCCTTAGCACCAGTACCGGCAGCTAACTTCATCCCATAGCCCATTGCCATTGTTAGGAAAACCTTGAAGGCGCTCAGTACACAGTACGTTACAGACAATGCGTCCCACCTGTGTGAGCTGCAGCTTGCCGGTCACGCACCAAAGCCGCCCAAATGCGTCACGCCAACGCAATTAACGCCCTGCATACCGTGCAACCTACGCACGCTCAGTACTGCGTGCTCACGCTCGACGTCCCTTTTCCTGATCTGGCGGCACCCCACTGCCGCCGCCGCGCAACCTGGTGCGCCACCGCACACGCCCCACTGCAGTACCACCCCGCCGCCCCCTCCACCCTCCCCACGCCCGCACGGGCCCCCCGCTGCTGCAGCCCCGCCTCCAGCCCCACCTCGCTGTCCCCCTCCAGGTTGGTGCACAGCGGGTTGCAGCAGGTGCGCAGCAGCTCCCCAGCTTCGCACGGCGGCGGCGTGCCCACATCGCCGGCCCCTTCCTGTCCGCGCAAACCCTCTGCCATCCCGCTCGGGTAGGCCTCGTGCTGCTGCAGCTGCGCAACAGCCTTCAGCAGTCTATCACGCAGCTGGCGCCCGCTCATCCGCCCAGGCCTCTCGCTCGCCCCCTCGCGCGCTTCTCCCTGCTCCCCACCTCCCTCGTCCTGCAGCAGGTCAAGCCACGGGCCCCCACAGTCCGCCAGCAGCCGCTGCAAGCGCTCCGCTGCCTCCAGGTCCCCGTGCTCTGCCGCCATCTCAAACCCCCGCAGTGCCACTCCCACAGCCAAGCGGACCGGGGACAGGAGCGGCAGCCGCTGGCCCCCGGCTGCTTCTCCCTCAATACCGAGCAGGTGTGTGCACACCGGGAGCAGCTTATACACAGCAAAGCGGGCCAGCTGCAGGAGTTGACCCCTGCCACCCGTGCTGGCGGCACATTGTAACGCCGCGCTCTGAGCGGTTCCGGAGCTGCTGCACTGCCCTCCTTCCATATCTGCCCCTGTCCCCGCCCCAGCCCCCTCCCCCACCTCTACACCCGCCTGGCTCCCGCCGGCCTCCCCGGCTCCCGCAGCGCCGCCCGCCTCCGCGCCGTAGAGCCCCAGCACTGAGTCGTCAAACCTGAAGAAGAGGTCTCCCAGCAAAACGGCGGCGTGGATCCAGACATTCCTGTCGCGGACAGCCGCCAGCCCGCTGCCGTTGTCTCTTGCACCGCAGCCGGTACCG
>VFQN01002702.1_pt1 | contig 26725 bp, 20 predicted proteins | sample 3512371 | NCBI WGS metagenome assembly VFQN01 (sample SAMN10412370, study PRJNA504923) | tailings metagenome | isolation source: Replicate 2 from Balatoc abandoned mine | place: Philippines: Itogon, Benguet | collected 2017-08-28
TCGTCAAGATGGGCGCCGCGACCTTGGTCCTGACGGAAAGCCTTCGCGACTTGATCGAGCGGCAGCGCGGCACTTCGACCGGCCGGACGGCGGCGCCGATCCGACGCCGAAGCAATCAGGGCGAGGCCGGGAAGTCTGGTCGGCGCTCTCGCAGCGGGCGCCAGGCCGTCGATTTTGCGTCCGCCCCCCTTTTCGATCGAGAATAGGCAGCTTCGCGCCTCATGCCGGTCGTTCTTGACCCCAAGATTGCCGCCTCAAAGCAGACTTATACCGCTTTGAGCCCCCCTCGTTGCTAGCGCTAACGAGTGGAGCGCGAGCCGTAGGGTAATGCCAAACAACTATTCCCTTGTCGGCATGTTCGATTTATGTTCGCAGTTTGCAGTTTGCAGTTTGCAGTTTGCATAGGCGAGGGTTCACATGGATGCCGAGAAATATCGCCGGTCAATTTCACTTCTATGCCCGACCTGCGGGGAGAAGGACTTCGAGCATGGAATTGGCGACGGCCCTCTTCGCTGCCTGAATTGCAATAGCAGCTTCACCCGCGAGGAGTTAATCCGGGAGAATGGCGATATTATCGAGGCGGAGGTCGATGAAGTTAAGGCGGAAATCCTCAAGGATGTGAAGCAGGAGTTTCGCAATACCCTCAAAAACGCCTTCAAAGGCTCGAAGCACATCAAGTTCAAATGACGCAAATCACCTTTACCATTTCCGATGTCGCCGCCTTCCTCGCACTCGTGGTTGCGGTTTGGTCGGCTGTGCAGACCGGGCGCTTTAACCGACGGCAGAATGAATTTGCAGAAACGGCGCAGCGGTTAAACGAACTGCTCATCGCCCGCGAAGCAGCGGAATCCCTTCAAAAGGGTAAGGCGGATGTTTCTGCGAACTTTGTCAAAATCGGAAAGAGCAATTATCGTTTGAAGGTTTTCAATCGGGGCGTCGACAATGCGCGCAATCTGCGTTTGGAAATGCTCTCCGGCTGCGACCTCGTGGGCGACAGTGAATTGCAGCAGAAGTTTCCGCTTCCAGTATTGGAACCGCAGCAGAACGTGGAATTGCTCTGCCGAGTGCATATGCGATCATCGCGCCGTGCGCATCTGAAGCTGACATGGGACGACGAGTCCGGCTCCGGCCAGAGCAAGGAGTTATGGCGCGACGTATTCTAGCTGTGCTTTTATTTATTGATGAGGGAATATGAAAGACGATCTTAAAGGAAAATTGGCCAACCTGTTTGCCGAAGATAAGAAGCAGGTCGAAAAGGTCACACAAGAGAAGGACGCGCGGGCGAAAAAAGAGGCGGAGAACCTCGCTGAATTCCTGCGTTTGCGTGAATCTACGATTGAACCTGCGATGCGCGAAATCGCCGAATTCGTCGAAGCGCAAGGCTGGGAATGCGAGATCGAGAAGTCTGATGAGGAACGCGATAGAGATGGTCGCGCTTCACCTGCGAAGATCGCCATGGTCTTTTTTCGTGGCACAAAGCCGAATTACTACCGCTGGCATGAATATCCGTATTTTATGGTTTCGTGCGTGAAAGGATCGGGCAGCGTTGCCTTCAACATTAGCACTATATCACCAGGTAGCGGTGGAAGTTCTGGTCCTTCTGGAAGCGCGAAATTCGCTGAAGTCGATGCTGACCTTATCCAGACCCGAATTACCGATCTGCTAGGCCGCGTGCTCAAGCGGCTGCCGTAGCGTTAAGTTCGTCGAATGAATGCCAGCGTGCGGCTTGCAAAATCCGTTAGCTCCGCGTCGTTGATGTTTTCGGTTTGATAGGTCGGGTTCGTGTCATGGTGATAGCGATTGGCGAAATCGAGCAGAGCCCGCAGTTCGACCGTATCGGCCTGGCTCAGAATTTGCTGCGCCGTACCAACGCGCCGTCGACACTGATCAATGAAGCTCCCAAGCATTGAGCCCGGCGGAAAGTTTCCCGCATAGGCAACCCTGACAAAAGCCTCCAGCATGGGACGCAAATCCGCCGCGACCGCTCGCTCATCGTTCGCGTTGGCTGCTAGCACATAGGCGGCCACCTTCGCGTAACGTCGGTCGTGCTCCGTTATGCTATCCTGATTGACGTTCCATTCTTCGAGTGTTGATCCCACGGCGGCGCGCGCGATCTTCATGGCAACGCATCCGTTGCGGGGGGCAGCTTTCCACGACTCTATGAGGAACGGCTTGGAGTGGGATAGTACGATAACCCGCCGCACGCGGTCCACGAGCCGCCGTATCTCTTGCACGGTCACTAAGGAGCGGTGCTCGTCGAGGCTGGTCATGGGATCGTCAATGACCACGGTTTTGCCCGCAAAATTGGGGTCTTGCTCCAGCGATGCGAAGAAGAATGCGAGTGCCAGGGTATTGCGATCCCCTGCGCTCAACGCCGTGCGGAAAGATGGCCCGCCGGTAGCCGTCAGCGGCACATCCACGTTGTTGATGACCACATTGTAGGTGGCAGATGAACCGCCTCGGTTGTTGACCGGGCCGACACCGCCCAAACGGAAACCCGCGTTGAAGCGGCCGAGATAGGTATTGATGGCGGTTTCATAGGCAGGGAAAATATTCTGCCGGTAGTTGTCCAACGCCGCACGGGCGTCATTGCGGGCTGTTTCCGTGACCTGCTTGGCCTGCTTCTCGGTCAGATACTCGAGACAGAGGGGCGCGACGTTTGGACTGTGCCGCGTTTTGGTCGCCTTCAACCGATTGAGATCGTCGGCTAGGACTGCCGCGTTCGCGGCCTGCGCCTGCTCTTTCACCACAGCGATCCGATCATCTAGCGCGACCAGCGCCTCGGAGGTTGCTGCTAACTCGTCGCGCCGGGCGTGGTATGCCTCAATGGCCCCGACTGCTTCAGCATCAAGCGCGATGGGCTCTAGCGGGTCCGCCTGCTTGGCGGCAATCGCCGCTTGCACCTTCTCTCTTGCAGCTTTCCAAGCTCGCGCGATATCCGCCGTATCGATTGCGATTGCGGGGACTTCGAGGAAGCGCATCCAAAAGGTGCGGCGTTGGAGAGCCGTAGCGACGGCCCGCTCGAACGCGGCAGGTGCGTCCCCACTATGCGTGCTTGTGATGCCTCGGCTCGCAGCCATCAGATCGCTTTTCAACGTCGTATATTCGGCGCTGAAATAGGCCCGGTAATGATTGACGATCTCCGATCCAGCCAAGGGCTGGGCGCAGAAGGGGCAATCCTTTTCCGGCCAAGCTTCCTCGCCTCGGATTGCAATCGCGATCCCATCGCTTACCCAACGTTCGGCGTTCGCTCCAAGGCGCATCAAATGGGCTTGCACCTGTGCTGCCGCCGTCGCGTCTAGCTGAGCCATATTTCGGCCAAGCAAAGCATTGAGCGCCGCGATGTCGAAAGCCGGAAGCAGGATTGCCTCAAAAGCCGGTTCGGCCTGCACTGCGGCGGCAGCTTGTGCAGCGGCTAAGGCGCGTTCTGCCTCTTGGATGCGCTCGTCGATGTCTTCCAAAGGTTGGAGCGCACAAAAATCGTCCACGGAAAAGCCCGACCGGATCGCTGCCGGTATCGCATTCTCCTTTTGGCGAAGCTGGCGGTTATGTTCTTCGATGGCCGCAACATGACCTTGGAGTGCGGTATTAAGCGCAACGCCCTGCGCACCTAGGATCAACTCGTGCAGATTTTGCCGATGGCCCGTTTCAATTTCGATGCCGGAGCAGACGTTCGCCGAGACGAATGCGTCGTCGAATACCGTTAGTCTCGTAAGCGGGGCCGACCACGCGCCGTTTTGGAAGGTGTGCCGCCCCCCGTCAGCACATTCGACAACGATGTGCGGCAGATCGGCCGCACCGACGCGGTGACGATCCGCGATCAAGCTTGGATCACCGGATCCAAGAGAGCGAAAAATGGATGCCATGGTCGTCTTGCCTCGACCATTTTCGGCATAAATGATGGTCATCTGCGCAAACGGCAGTTGCGCACCCGGTGTTATTGAATCGAACTGACCGACGTTGCGCAGTAATTGAATGGTGCCAACCATATGTACCCCCGGTGAGCATCTATCATACCGGCCAGTCCATTGGAGGAAAGCACTACCTATTGCACCGTTTGGAATCCTCCATTTCGGAGATTCCGCCGTAGAACCTGCGCCAGTTACGCGTGTCGGATGAACCGCTTGGCCCGATCCGCAACGGTGGCGAAGGTCCGCTTATCTCTGCTGGAGGTTGAAAGCGGCCTGACCACGGCCGCCCAATCTTGCTCAAAATCTGTCCTGTTGCCCGCTGTAGGGTTCGCACGCGACCCCATCGGCGTCAGCGTCTAATCCTTCGCGGTAACCCGGCTCGCCTCGGTAGATCGGAGCGACGCCCGCCGCGCGCGCGTCGGCACAGCGGCGCCAGAAATCGCCATCCTGTGGCTTTCGTCCCCTCGCCTGTCCAATCGTCTGTGCCAAGTCTCCCACGGTCGCCACGACCTTGTCACTGCCCTCCGGTGTAATCGCCGTACCGGCCAAGCCCGCTGTGGCTCCGACCATCCCGGCACCCAGCATGTAATGGAGCGATCTGGAGTGCCGTCGCTTTATCCTTGCAGGCGCGCGGTATCGTGGGCGGCGAATCATGCACTCTGCCTACCGGACGACGGTAAACATCGGATGAGCCTTTCTGGCAGATTGCGCGATGACTGCTGTAAGTCGATTAACATCGAACAACCCTGATCAACCCGCGTTCGCGAAGTATAGATAATGTTGGACAGCAATGGCGTAATCTGGCATATGGGTTTTACGGACTGAATGATGAATTCAGGCGCGCAGGGAGACTTGCGTGGGACCGGACAAGAAGCGTCAGTATTTAGAAAAATATATCAAATACATACACTTATATTCTAAATACCTCCCGCTCCGCCATCAGGACTTGAACCCGCCCGCCGCAGCGCTACACCCACGGCATGCGTAACATTCTCGTCCCCAGCGCGCTCGCGCTCGCCGCCGCCCTTTCCACGCCCGCTCTCGCCCGGCCGATGACCGAGGTCGATCTTGCGACGCTCAATCGCGTTGCCGCGCCCACGGCTTCGCCCGACGGGCGATGGGTCGTGTTCCAGATGACCGAGACCGCGCCCGAAACCTACAAGCGCTCGACCGGGCTCTGGCTCGTCGATCGCAAGGCCAAGGACGCCAAGCCCGCACGAATCGCCGATGCCCCCGGCAAGAATGAGGCGTCGCCCGCATTTGCGCCCGACGGCAGTCTGTATTTCATCTCGAACGCCTCGGGCAGCGATCAGGTCTGGCGGATCGATCCGAAGGCCGGCACGCCCGCGACGCAGGTTACTGATACCAAGGCCGATGTCGCGGGCTTCAAGATTTCACCCGATGGCGCGCGCCTGCTCGCGTGGGGCGATATCCCCATGGAGTGCGCCGATTTCGGCTGCGACGCGAAGGACGTAAAGGACAAGGGCGCGCTTGTCGGCCCCGGCAGCGGAAGGCTCTACAAGGACGGCACCGGCTTCGTCCGTCACTGGGACACGTGGGAAACCCCCGGCACCCACAGCCGCCCCTTTGTTTTCAATCTGGCGGACGGCAAGGCGAGCGCGGCGCGGCCGGTCGCGGCCGGACTGGTCGGCGACGCGCCGTCGAAACCCTTTGGCGGCGGCGAAGAGCTTGCTTGGGGCGCCGACAGCCGCACCGTCTATTTCACGCTGCGCAAGGCCGATCGCCACGAGCCGACCTCGACCAACCTCGACATCTATCGCTGGCTGGTCGACAGCCGCATGATGCCGGTCAATCTGACCGAGGCCAATCAGGCGACCGACACCCTGCCCACCCCGTCGCCCGACGGCAAATGGCTGGCCTATGTCGCGATGGCGCGGCCGGGTTATGAGGCTGACCGGCAGGTGCTGATGCTCCGCAATCTCGATAGCGGCGAGACGAAGAAGCTGACCGATGCGTGGGATCGCTCGGTCGCCTCGATCGCTTGGGCGCCCGACGGCAAAGCGCTCTACGTCACCGCCGACGATGTCCTCGATCACCCGGTGTTCCGCGTCGACGCGGCGAGCGGCAAGGTCGAACGGCTGAAGGCGTCGAACGAAGCCTTCGACGGCAACATCGGCGACGTCAGCGTGCTCGCTGGCGGCGCGCTGCTCTATGCGCGCAACACCGCCCTAGCCCCCACCGACGTCTATGTCCGCGATGCCAAGGGCAAGGTGACGCAGCTCACCGCGGTCAACGCCGACCGCATGGCCGAATTCGATCCGGTGCGGCTCGATCGCATGCAGTTTGCCGGCGCCAATGGCGACAAGGTGTGGGGGATGATCCTCAAGCCCGCGAACGCCGCCGCCGCGAAGCTGCCGGTCGCCTTCATCGTTCATGGCGGTCCGCAGGGCAGCTTCGGCAACAGCTGGTCAACGCGATGGAACCCCCGCCTGTTCGCGCAACAGGGCTATGGCGTCGTCACCGTCGATTTCCACGGATCAACGGGTTACGGGCAGGCCTTCACGGACAGCATCAACAAGGATTGGGGCGGCAAGCCGCTCGAAGATCTGAAGCTCGGCCTAGCAGCGGCAGGCAAGCAGGATGCGCAGCTCGACATCGCCAACGCCTGCGCGCTCGGCGCGTCCTATGGCGGCTATATGATGAACTGGATCGCCGGCCAGTGGACCGACGGTTTCAAATGCCTCGTCCAGCACGACGGCGTCTTCGACGCACGCGCGATGGCCTATGAAACCGAGGAGCTGTGGTTCGACGAATGGGAGCATGGCGGCCCCTATTTCAAGGTTCCCGAAGAATATGAAAAATGGAACCCGGTGAACCATGTCGACAAATGGAAAACCCCGATGCTGGTGATCACCAGCGAGAAGGATTTCCGCATCCCCTACACGCAGGGCCTCGCCGCCTTCACCGCGCTTCAGCGCCGCGGCGTTCCGTCGCAGCTGCTCGTCTTTCCGGATGAAAACCATTGGGTGCTGAAGGGCGCGAACAGCGTCCAGTGGCACCAGACCGTGTTTAATTGGTTGGACAGCTATCTGAAGAAATAGGCAAGACTGCGTGCTCCCGCGAAGGCGGGAGCCCATCACCGGCCGGTGCAAGTTGGAACCGGCAGAAGATGGGTCCCCGCCTTCGCGGGGACACGCGATGGCTTGCAGTAAGTGCGTGTCCCCCCTTGCCGCTGCGCGTCCCGGCTGGCAAAGGCGCCCGGCTATGCCGATGGAAAAAACCTTCGATCCCGCCGCTATCGAGGCGAAATGGTCTCACGAATGGGAAAGCCGCGGGCTCTATCGCCCCGCCCGCCCCGATGCGCAGCCCTTCACGATCGTCAACCCGCCGCCGAACGTTACCGGCGCGCTGCATATCGGCCATGCGCTCGACAACACGCTGCAGGACGTTCTCGTCCGCTATGAGCGGCTGCGCGGCAAGGATGCGCTGTGGGTCGTAGGCATGGACCATGCCGGCATCGCGACGCAGATGGTGGTTGAACGCCAGATGGAAGCGCGGCAGGACAAGCGCACCAACTACAGCCGCGAGGACTTCGTCGAAAAGGTTTGGCAGTGGAAGGCCGAAAGCGGCGGCCAGATCACTGGCCAGCTCCGCCGCCTCGGCTGCTCGATGGACTGGTCGCGCGAGCAGTTCACGATGGACCCGCACTTCACCCGCGCCGTGGTCAAGGTGTTCGTCGATCTCCACAAAAAGGGTCTGATCTACCGCGACAAGCGGCTGGTGAACTGGGACCCCAAGCTCAAGACCGCGATCAGCGACCTCGAGGTCGAAACGGTCGAGGTGAAGGGCGGCTTCTGGCACTTCAAATACCCGCTCGCCGACGGTGTGACGCTCGATGACGGGCGTAACTATATCGAGGTTGCGACGACGCGGCCCGAAACAATGCTCGCCGACATGGCGGTCGCGGCGCATCCCGATGACGCGCGCTACAAGAGCGTGATCGGCAAGGACATCCTCCAGCCGATCACCGGCCGCCGCTTCAAGATCGTCGCCGACGAACATGCCGATCCCGAACTGGGCAGCGGCGCGGTGAAGATCACGCCGGGGCATGATTTCAACGACTTCGAGGTCGGCAAGCGCGCGGGCTTCAAACCCGCCGAGATGCTCAACATGTTCGATGGCGATGCGAACGTCATCCAGACTGCCGACGGGCTGATCCCCGACGAATATCTTGGCCTCCACCGCTTCAAGCGCGATGGTGTCGATGGCGCCCGCGAACTGGTTGTGGCGCGCATGAAGGAAGCCGGCTTCCTGATCCCGCACGTCGACAAGGACGGGAACGAACATGACGCCGAACCGCGCACGATCCAGACGCCGTTCGGCGACCGCGGCGGCGTGGTGATCGAACCCTGGCTGACCGACCAATGGTATGTCGATGCCGAAACGCTCGCGCAGCCACCGATGCAGGCGGTGCGCGATGGCCGCATCAACATCGTCCCCAAGACGTGGGAAAAGACCTTCTTCAACTGGATGGAGAATATCCAGCCCTGGTGCGTCTCGCGCCAGCTGTGGTGGGGACACCGGATTCCGGCTTGGTACGGGCCGGTCGAAATGGAGAATGGCGAGTACGCCTATGCCGGCCGTGATAAAGTGGTTTCAGAACCCTTTGTTGGCTGTACGGACGAAGAGGTCATCGACATCGCGGCTGCTCATTATGGATGTGAGCGTGACAAAATCCGTCTCGTCAATGATCAGCAGGATATTGCCGATCAGATGTGGGACAAGCGTTGGATCTGGTTGCACCGCGACCCCGACGTCCTCGACACCTGGTTCTCCTCGGCGCTCTGGCCGTTCGCCACGCTCGGCTGGCCCGAGAATACCGACCTCCTCAAGCGCCACTACCCCAACGACGTCCTCATCTCGGGCTTCGACATCCTCTTCTTCTGGGATGCGCGCATGGCGATGCAGGGGATGGAGTTCATGGGCGATGTGCCGTGGAAGACGCTCTATCTCCACGGCCTCGTCCGCGCGCCCGACGGCGCGAAGATGTCGAAGTCGAAGGGCAATGTCGTCGACCCGCTCGGGCTGATCGACCAGTACGGCGCCGACGCGCTGCGCTTCTTCATGTCGGCGATGGAAAGCCAGGGCCGCGACATCAAGATGGATGACGCGCGCCTCGCGGGCTATCGCAATTTCGCGACCAAGCTGTGGAACGCCGCGCGCTTCTGCGAAGCCAATGGCATTTCGGCCTCGACCAGCTTCGAAGCGCCCGCCGCAACGCTGCCCGTCAACCGCTGGATCATCGGCGAAGTCGCCGCGACGGTCGCGGCGATGGAGTCCGCCTTCGCCTCCTATCGCTTCGACGAAGCCGCGAACGCGATCTACAGCTTTGCGTGGGACCGTTTCTGCGACTGGTATCTGGAACTGATCAAGGGCGCGATCGACGACGAGACGAAAGCCGTCGCCGGCTGGGTGCTCGACCAGATTCTCGTCATGCTCCACCCCTTCATGCCCTTCATCACCGAAGAGCTGTGGACGGGTCTCGGCGACCGCGCCGACTATCCGCTGATCACGGCCAAATGGCCTGCTCCGGCGGCCGAGAAGGACGCCGGCGCCAGCGCCGACATCGACTGGCTGATCAAGCTCGTCAGTGAGCTGCGGACCGCCAAGGCCGAGCTCGGCCTGCCGCCGGGCGCGCGCCTGAGCGCGCATTTCCCGGCATCGCTCAAGGGCCGTACCGACAAGCTCGCAGCGCAACTCGACCGCCTCGCGCGGCTCGAGGCGATCAGCTTCGACCCCGCGCCTTCGGGCGCCTCGGCACAGCTCGTCGTCGAGGGCGAGACGATCACCGTCCCGCTCGAAGGCGTGATCGACATCGCTGCCGAGCGCGAGCGGCTGACCAAGGCGCTTGCCGCCGCGGCCAAGGAACGCGACAGCCTCGCGGGTCGGCTGAACAATCCCTCGTTCGTCGAACGCGCCAAGCCCGAAGCGGTCGACAAGGCGCGCGCCGACCATGCCGCCAAGGAGGCCGAGGCCGACCGCCTGACCGCCGCGCTGGCGCGGCTGGGGTGAGCGAAGACGCGTCCGTTACGCCGGTAGCCGCCGCTGCCGATCCCGCCGCCGCGCCGGTTCCGCCGCGCCAGACCGCGCGCGGCGCCGGACGCATGAACCTGACCGAAGGGCCGATCGCGAAGACGCTGATCCTCTTCGCCTTGCCGACGCTCGCATCAAACGTGCTGCAGACGCTGTCGGGGTCGATCAATTCGGTGTGGGTCGGCCAGTTCCTCGGCGGCAGCGCGCTCGCCGCGACCGCCAATGCGAACATCATCATGTTCCTGATGTTCGCGACCTTCTTCGGCTTCGGCATGGCCGCGACGGTGCTGATCGGCCAGGCGATCGGGCGCGGCGATACCGACGCGGCGCGCCGCGCCACCGGCGCTGTCGTCGGCCTCGCGCTGATCTTCTCGCTCGTCATCGCCATCGTCGGCTGGTTCGCCTCGACCACCATCCTGCATTGGCTCAAGACCCCGCCCGAAGCCTTTGACCTTGCGCACGATTATCTGCGCGTGACCTTCATCGCGATCCCGGCAAGCATGCTGGCGGTGACGCTGATGATGGCGTCGCGCGGCGCCGGCGACGCGGTGACGCCGCTGCGCTTCATGCTGTTGTCGGTCGTCCTCGACATCGCGCTCAACCCGCTGCTGATCCTCGGCATCGGCCCCTTCCCGCGCCTCGGCATCGCGGGCAGCGCGCTCGCGACGGCGATTGCCGGGACGATCAGCCTGATCGCGATGCTCGGCTGGTTCTATGCCCGCGACCATGTACTGCGGCTGCGCGGACCCGAACTCAAATATCTCCTCCCCAATATGGAGGAACTGCGCTTCATCATCGGCAAGGGGCTGCCGATGGGCGCACAGATGCTCGTCATTTCGGGCGCCGGGCTGGTGATGGTCGGGCTGGTCAATCGCGAAGGACTCGTCACCGCCGCTGCCTATGGCGCGACGCTGCAATTGTGGAACTATGTCCAGATGCCCGCGCTCGCCGTCGGCGCGGCGGTCAGCGCCATGGTCGCGCAGAATATCGGCGCCGCAAAGTGGAACCGCGTCACCACGATCACCAACAGCGGCATCGCGATCAACCTGATCATGACGGGGGTGCTGATCGCGCTGCTGCTGCTTTTCGACCACGCGGCGCTCGGCCTTTTCCTTGGCAGCGATACCGCCGCGATCGACGCGGCGCGCCATATCCAGTTGCTCGCGACCTGGACCTTCCTGCCCTTCGGCACGACGATCGTGCTGATCGGAACGCTCCGCGCCAACGGATCGGTCGTGCCGCCGCTCGTCATCCTGTTCCTGTCGATGTTCCCGATCCGCCTCGGCATCTATTATCTGGGTTACCCGGCGCTCGGCGGCGATGCGATCTGGTGGAGCTTTCCGCTGTCCTCGTTCGCGTCGTTGACAATGGCGTGGATCGTCTATCGCCGCGGCAACTGGCGCCGTACGCTGCCGCAACCCCGCGTCACCTGACCGGCCGCGTTTCGACCAAAAGGCGCGCGGCTTCGACTGACGCAGCGCGCGCACCTAGTTTTTTGCGCCATGTTCGCGCAAAAGCGACGGCAATGAACATGACCATCCGCAAAGAGACGCTGCGCGACCAGCGCGCGCACATGCTGGCCGCATCGCCGGGCTGGCGCGCGTCGGACGCCCGCGTCAATCCCCGCGTCGCGATCGGTTCGATCATCGCGATGTGGCTGATCTATTTCCTGATCACGACCGGGCTGGCCTTGCTGGCCGGGGCAGCCGAGCAATGGGGTGCGATCGGCCGCCGCGCGATCGTCGTCATCGCCGGTATCCTCTGCACCTTCACCCTCTATCAGCTCATCCAGCGGGTTCAGCCGAAAAGCTTTGGCGCGCGGCTCGCCGTCGCGATGGGCGCCGCTGTGCCGCTTGTCGTCATCTACGCGAGCATCAATCTGCTCGTCTTCTTCTACTGGTTTCCATCAGGCGATACGCAGAAGATCATCGAAGAGGTGCAGTCCAAATTCCCCATTGCCTGGGAAACGGTGCTGATCCTCGACAGCTCGATCCGCTGGTATTTCTTCTTCGCGGTATGGGCAGCGCTCTATGTCGCCTTCGGCTATGCCAACGAAATGCGCGCGGTCGAGCGCCGCGCCAACAGCTACCGGGTCGAGGCGCAGGCGGCGCAGCTGCGCGCGCTCCACTATCAGGTGAACCCGCACTTCCTGTTCAACACACTCAATTCGCTGTCGACGCTCGTCATGCGCGGATCGCAGGCGGAGGCCGAGACGATGATCATGAATCTGTCGTCCTTCCTGCGATCGAGCCTCGCGATCGATCCCGAACAGCTCGTCAGCCTCGACGAGGAAATGGCGCTCCAGCGCCTCTATCTCCAGATCGAGCAGGCGCGCTTTCCCGACCGCCTGCAGGTCGAGGTGACGATGCCGAAAGCGCTGGAGAATGCGCGCGTTCCCGTGCTGATCCTGCAACCGATCATCGAAAATGCGATCAAATATGGCGTTGCTCCCAGCAAGGGAAGGATTGCGATCCGCCTGTCGGCGAGCAGCGAATATGGGCTGCTCGTGATCCGGATCGAAAATGACATCGACCCCGCCGCACCGACCCCCGAATCGGGCACCGGCCTCGGACTCGGCAACGTCCGCGAACGGCTGATCACACGCTACGGCCCGGTGGCAGGCTGCGAATGGGGACGGTCGGACAGCGGCGGCTTCGCGGTATCGCTGTGGCTGCCGATCGCGGGCGAAGGACACTGACATGCTGCAGACGCTGCGCACCCTGATCGTCGATGACGAGCCGCTGGCGATCGAACGGCTTCAGATTCTGGCGGGGCAGCAGGACGGGGTTTCGCTCGTCGGTACCGCCAGCGACGGCGCATCGGCGCTGCGCATGGTCGAGGCGCTCGCGCCCGATCTGTTGCTTTGCGATATCGCCATGCCCGATCTCGACGGGCTGGAGGTGGCGACCGCGCTCGAAAAGCTCGATTGTCCGCCAGCCATCGTCTTCGTCACGGCGTTCGATCGCTATGCTGTCGCAGCCTTCGACGTCGCCGCGGTCGACTATCTGCTCAAGCCCGTGTCGCCCGATCGTCTTGCCAAGGCACTGGCGCGCGTGCGCGAATGGCGCAGCGCTGGGCGAACTGCCCCGCCGAAGAGCCGGTGGATCAACGAATTCTGGGTTCAGAACCGCGGTGAGATGCTGCGCATCGATGCGGCGCAAGTCGATCTGATCGAGGCTGAACGCGACTATATGCGCCTCTATGTCGGCGGCCGCAGCTGGCTGATCCACCAGACGATCAAATCCCTGGAAGAGCGCATGAACCCCGATCAGTTCATGCGCATTCACCGGTCCAAGATGGTCCGGCGCGACGGCATCGTCGGCCTCAAACACCATGGCGACGGCGCGTGGAGTGTGGATCTGGGGGACGGCGGCCAGCACCGGATCGGCCGAACCTATCTGCACGACGTAAAGGCGATCATGCACGGAGCATGACTGCCCTTACCTCCGGTCAGCGAACAGCGAGTTCCGCCGGGCGTTCGAGGGCCAATTTCACATCGCCGCCACCGAAGAGCGCCGCCAACTGCGGTTCGGCGCTGCGGCGCGCGTCAGCGGCGCAGTCCCGCTCCTGCGCCCGCTGAGCCAGATTTGGCCGGGGATCGGTGCGGCACATGCCGCGAATGGCAGTGCGCACGCGCATTTCAAGCCGCGCCCGCCCCTTTTCGCTGCCCAGATTGAGATCGCCATATGGAACGATCACCGTCGGCGTCGCATCGGGATCGGCGCCGCCCGCCTCGGCGGCATTCGCGACGGGGGCGACGGCGCCTGCCGACAATGCGGCGGCGCCTATCACGAGCAAATATTTGGCAATACGGTCTGACATGGGGGAGTCCTCTCATCCGTTATGGGATGCGGGACACGTTGCGCCGTAACCGGGGAAGTCTGGTCGCCTCGTATCCCGCACCCAAGGAATGCGCCATTATTCCGCGCCAGACATGCAGACTTCGATCAGCCCGACCAGCTCGTCGATTGACAGATGAAACGCCTACAATGGGCGACCAACGGACGAACGGAAGCGCGCCAAAGAAAAGGGGCTCCGACTTGTCGTCGGAGCCCCTTTCAACCTCGCGAGACCGTGTGCCGGCCGGCGGCATTATTCCTTGGGCTGCGGCTTGGCACAGCGGCTGGTATCGCCGGCCTTGCAGGCCGCCACATCGGCTTCCCACTTCTGGCGTTCTTCGGCGGCCATTGCCGCGACGCGAGCCTTTTCCGCTTCATAAGCGGCGGTTTCGTCGGCATATTTCGCCTGCGCGGCCGCCATCTGCTCAGCTATGGCTGCCTTTTGCTGTTCATATTGCGAAACGCTCTGCTGGTAGCGCGCGGTTTCGGCATCGGCCTTCGCAAGCTGTTCGGCATTGAGCTTGGCAGTATCCGCGCGTTCCTGAACGGTCGTGCCGTCGGGCAGCTTCTGAAATGCCATCGCCGGCACCGAACCCATTAGCGCCGCGACCGCCGCGGCGGCAAAAATCGATCTGGTCATCGAGAAATCTCCTAAATCCGAGCACCCTGCCCGTCCAACGCTTTGCCGCAAGATGCGTTCCGCAGCCAGCGGCATTGCGTGGAGGGGTAATGGGACGTCGCCGGCTTACCAGATGCGCGTGCGATCCTCGGGCTTCAGATAATATTTGGCACCCGGCGCGACATTGAACGCCTTGTACCAGGCATCGACGTTGCGCAGCGGACCGATGATGCGCCAGCGCGCCGGGCTGTGCGGGTCGCTCGCCACCTGTTGCTTGGTCGCATCCTCGCGCGCCTTGTCGCGCCACGCCTGCGCAAAGGCCAGGAAGAAGCGCTGATCGCCGGTCAACCCGTCGATCACCGGCGCTTCCTTGCCGTTTAACGAGCGGTGATAGGCGTCATAGGCGACCTCGAGTCCGGCAAGGTCGGCAAGATTCTCGCCCATCGTCAGATCGGGATTGATGAAAGCACCGGGCGCCGCCTCATAGGTCGCATATTGCGCGCCAAAGCCCTTGGCCTGCGCATCGAAGCGCGTGGCATCTTCCTTGGTCCACCAGTCGCGCACGGCGCCGCTCGCATCGATCTTGCGCCCCTGATCGTCGAAACCATGGGTGATTTCATGGCCGATCACCGCGCCGATCGCGCCATAGTTGACCGCATCGTCGACCGTCTCGCTGAAATAGGGTGCCTGCAGGATACCCGCGGGAAAGACGATCTTGTTTTCGAGCCCGCCGTTATAGGCGTTCACTTCCTGCGGGTTCATCGACCATTTCTTGCGGTCGACCGGCTTGTCCAAGTCCGCGAGCTGATAGGCATATTCGAACGCCGCGCTGCGCTTCACATTGCCGTACAGGTCAGCGGGATCGATCTTGAGCCCCGAATAGTCGCGCCACTTGTCGGGGTAGCCGACCATCACGTCCATCTTGTCCAGCTTGGCGAGCGCGGCTTCCTTGGTGGCGGGCGCCATCCAGCTGTTGCCGCGGATCCGGTCGCCCATCGCCAGCTTCAGATTGGCGACGAGCGATTCCATCTTCGCCTTGGCACTCGGCGGGAAATATTGCTTCGCATATTCCTCGCCGACCAGCTCACCCAGGCTGCCGTCGACAAGGCGCAGCCCGCGCTTCCAGCGCGGCCGCATCTCGGTCACGCCGCTCAGCGCCTTCGAGAATTCGAAGCGGCTGTCGACCCAGTCGTCCGACAGATAATTGGCTGCATTGTCGGCGACATGGAATTCCTGCCACAGCTTCAGCGTGTCGAGCGGCGTCTTGCCATAGAGCGCGGCGATGTCGCGGATCGCGGTATTTTCGTTGACGATGATGCGCTTCTGCGCCGGAATTTCGGCGCCCGCGAACCAGGCGCTCCAGTCGAGCCCGGGCGCATAGGCGGCCAGCACCTCCGACGACATCGGGTTGTTGATCTTGCCCAGATCGCGGCGCTCGGCGATCGCCCAGCTCACCTTGGCGATCTCGGTCTCGAACGCCAGCACCGCATCGGCCGCCTTTTCGGGATCGGGGTTGCCGATCATCTTCATCGTCCGCGCGATATAGGCGCGATAGGCATCGCGCTGCGGCTTGAAGCTGTCATTCAGATAATAGTCGCGGTCGGGAAGCCCGATCCCGCCCTGCCCGAGCCACAGCACGTTGACCGTCGGCGTGTCGGGATCGGCATAGGGACCGCCGCCCACGATCGAGGCGCCGAAGCTTCCCTGCGATGCGCCCATGAAGCGCGCCATCTCGCTCTTGTCCTTGATCGCCGCAACGGCAGCGATGTCGGCCATCAGCGGCTTGGCGCCCAATTGCGCAACGCGCTTTTCGTCCATGAAGCTTTGATAAAGCCCGCCGACCTGACTGGTCGGGGGCGCGCCGGTGACAAGCTGGCGAAGCTGGCGCTGCGTCAGATTATAGACATCGTAGTCGACGCCCGCCGACGCCTGGTCGGCGGGAATTTCGGTGCGCGCGAACCAGGCGCCGTTGGCATATTTGTCGAAATCGTCGCCCGGCTTTACCGACGTGTCGCGGGCGCCAAGATCGACGCCCCAGCTTCCGAAGGTCAGCGGCTTGAGCGACCCGTCTTCGGCGCCGGCCGCAGCATCGGTCGCAGCGACCAAGGAAGCGTCAGCGCCAGCATTGCGGGCCAGAACAGGTGCTGCGATCAGCGCGGCGGCGATAGCGACGGCAGCGGTGCCGCCCAAAAACATCTTCATTCCCCAGTCTCCTACCCCCGCGCACGGTTCAAGGGCCGATCCGCCGCAGGCCATGGCGACTTGTCCGCCCGCGCCAATCGCAGGTCAAGCAAGATGCAGGCCGCTGGTCGAACGCACTCGTTCGTTGGTGGAATCGACGCCCCGTTGCGCACAAAGCAGCCGCTTCCTATCTAGGCGTTCGAGCGAGCGGCGCCCTCTTGCGCGGCCGGAACAAATCTGGAACATACCCACCCCATGAGTCTCACCCATATTTCGGTGCGCGGCGCGCGCGAGCATAATCTGAAGGGCGTCGACGTCGATCTGCCGCGCGATGCGCTGATCGTCATCACCGGCCTGTCGGGCAGCGGCAAGTCGAGCCTCGCCTTCGACACCATCTATGCCGAGGGTCAGCGGCGCTATGTCGAGAGCCTGTCGGCCTATGCACGCCAGTTCCTGGAAATGATGCAGAAGCCCGACGTCGAACATATCGACGGGCTGTCGCCGGCGATCAGCATCGAACAGAAGACGACGAGCCGCAACCCGCGCTCGACGGTGGCCACCGTCACCGAAATCTACGACTATATGCGCCTGCTCTGGGCGCGTGTCGGCATTCCCTATTCACCGGCGACCGGCGAGCCGATTTCGGCGCAAACGGTCAGCCAGATGGTCGACCGGGTGATGGATCTGCCCGAAGGAACGCGCGCCTATCTGCTCGCGCCTGTCGTGCGCGGACGCAAGGGCGAATATAAGAAGGAACTCGCGCAGTGGCAGAAGGACGGCTTCACCCGCGTCCGCATCGACGGCGAATTTTACGAGATCGAGGACGCTCCGGCGCTCGACAAGAAATACAAGCATGACATCGAGGTCGTGGTCGATCGCATCGTCGTGCGCGAGGGGATCGCGACGCGGCTTGCCGACAGTTTCGAGACGGCGCTGAAACTCGCCGAAGGGCTTGCCTATGTCGACCTTGCCGACGGCGACGTTCCGGGACGCGACGGCGACGTCGGCGGCGCCATGAAAGGCGCCGGTATCCCTGCCAACCGCATCATCTTTTCCGAGAAATTTTCGTGCCCCGTTTCGGGCTTCACGATCGCCGAGATCGAACCGCGGCTGTTCAGCTTCAACGCGCCGCAGGGCGCTTGTCCCGCATGCGACGGCCTCGGCGAGCGGCTGGAATTCGACCCCGAGCTGGTCGTCCCCAACCATGCGCTCAGCCTGAAAAAAGGCGCCGTCGTGCCATGGGCGAAATCGAACCCGCCCTCGCCCTATTATATGCAGGTGCTCGAAAGCCTGGGCAAAGCCTATGGTTTCGGCCTCGACACGCCGTGGCAGGATCTGCCCGGCGAGGTGCAGCTCATCATTCTTTATGGCAGCGGCGGCAAGCCGGTCGAGCTGACCTTCAAGGATGGCCGGCGCACCTATACGACGCACAAGGCGTTCGAGGGCGTGATCGGCAACCTCAATCGCCGGATGCTCCAAACCGAAAGCGCGTGGATGCGCGAGGAGCTGGGCAAATATCAGACCGCACAGCCGTGCGAGACGTGCCACGGCGCGCGCCTGCGCCCCGAACCGCTCGCGGTCAAGATCGCGGGCGAGGACATCAGCATGTCGGCGCAGCGCTCGGTCGCCGACGCGCTCGCCTGGTTCAGCACGCTCGACGAGAAGCTCAACGATCAGCAGCGCCAGATCGCGAAGGCGATCCTGAAGGAGATCAACGAACGGCTCGGTTTCCTCAACAATGTCGGGCTCGATTATCTCAACCTCAACCGCACCAGCGGCACGCTCAGCGGCGGCGAAAGCCAGCGCATCCGTCTTGCGAGCCAGATCGGCTCGGGCCTCAGCGGCGTGCTCTATGTGCTCGACGAACCCAGCATCGGCCTGCACCAGCGCGATAACGACCGGCTGCTCGCGACCCTGAAGCGGCTCCGCGACCTCGGCAACACGGTCATCGTCGTCGAACATGACGAGGACGCGATCCGCCACGCCGACTATGTCGTCGACATGGGCCCCGGCGCGGGCGTCCATGGCGGCGAGATCGTCGCCGAAGGCACGCTGAAACAGGTGCTGGCGAACAAGAAGAGCCTGACCGCGGCCTACCTCACCGGCGCGAAGAAGATCGAGGTGCCGACGCACCGTCGCCCCGGCAACGGCTTCGATCTGGTGCTGAAGGGCGCGCGCGCCAACAACCTTCAGAATGTCACCGCGACGATCCCGCTCGGCACCTTCACCTGTGTCACCGGCCTGTCGGGATCGGGCAAGTCGAGCCTCGTCATCGACACGCTCTACGCCAGCGCGGCGCGCACGCTCAACGGCGCGCGGCTCGTCGCCGGGCCGCACGACAGCCTGACCGGCCTTGAGCATTGCGACAAGGTGATCGACATCGACCAGTCGCCAATCGGCCGCACCCCGCGCTCGAACCCCGCGACGTACACCGGCGCCTTCACGACGATCCGCGACTGGTTCGCGGGGCTGCCCGAGGCGCAGGCGCGCGGTTACAAGCCCGGCCGCTTCAGCTTCAACGTCAAGGGCGGGCGCTGCGAAACCTGCACCGGCGACGGCCTGATCAAGATCGAGATGCACTTCCTGCCCGACGTCTATGTGACGTGCGAGACGTGCCACGGCAAACGCTACAACCGCGAAACGCTCGAGGTGAAGTTCAAGGGGATGAGCATCGCCGACGTGCTCGACATGACGGTCGAGGATGCGGCGGAGTTCTTCAAGGCGGTGCCCGCGATCCGCGACAAGATGGAGATGCTCGTCCGCGTCGGCCTCGGCTATATCAAGGTCGGGCAGCAGGCGACGACCTTGTCGGGCGGCGAGGCGCAGCGGGTAAAGCTCGCCAAGGAACTCTCGCGCCGCTCGACCGGACAGACGCTCTACATCCTCGACGAACCGACCACCGGCCTCCATTTCGAGGATGTGCGCAAGCTGCTCGAAGTGCTGCAGGCGCTGGTCGATCAGGGCAACAGCGTGGTGGTGATCGAACATAATCTCGACGTCATCAAGACCGCCGACTGGATCGTTGACCTCGGCCCCGAAGGCGGGGTCAAGGGCGGCGAGATCGTCGCGGCCGGCACCCCCGAACAGGTGGTGAAGGAACCGCGCAGCTTCACCGGGCAATATCTGGCGCCGTTGCTGGAAAGATAGCGCGCGGTGCCAATTCAAGCCAGAATGGATGCAATCTAACATCACGGATTGACAAGATTTTCTCTCAGAGCAGATAGGGATCTGCCGCGTCCTGCGGCTTGGGGGAAAAATATGTCATTGTTGAAGGTCGCAACCGCGCTCGCGGGGTCTTTCGTCGTGTTCGCCGCACCGGCACAGGCTCAGGAAGCCGCCGAACCGGCCATGGAGGCCGCGCAATCCACAGACGCATTTGCACAAGGCGATATCACGCCCGTCGCGGCACCCGCCATCGCCGCTCCGGCTCCGGCGCCGGCGCTGCTCCTGCCCGCTTATAGCGAGGTCATTCTGACGCCCGATACCGAGGCGTCGAGCAAGAAACTGCGCGAGGGTGATCTCGTCCCGATGCACAGCCTGTTCGACGTCATGCACAACGGCGTCGTCGTGATCCCGAAGGGCAGCCGCGCGAACGGGATGGTGACGTGGCGCACCGGCAAGGGCGCATTCGGCAAGTCGGCGAAGATGGAAATCGGCTTCAAGGAGCTGATCATGCCCGGCGGCCAGAAGGTCGCCTTGTCGGGATCGCACCGGCAGGAGGGGCAAGGCAATACCGGAGCAGCGGTCGGCGCCGCCGTCGCGGTCGGCGTATTCGGTGCCTTTGTCACCGGCAAATCCGCGATCATTCCGGTTGGCCAGCAGTTGACCGCGCGCACGGCCGACCCGCTGCCCTATGTCATCCCGGCGGGCGCGAAGATCGTACCGACCGCCGAGTTGGCGCCAGTGGTGCCGGCGACCGCACCGGCGCCCGCTGCGGACACCGTTGCCGAAACGGCGGACACGCCGACAAGCTGATCGTTGAAAAGCGAGCGAGCGGGTGCTTCGGACACGGTCCGGGGCGCCCGTTTCGCTATCCGCGACCGACGCTCCGCTCGCGGGCTATTGCCGGCAACCCCCTCAGCTCAATGCCACACCGCCGACAGCGGATAGAGCGCGAGGAGCCAGATCAGGCAGGCGACGACGATGCGGCGGTCCTTTGCCGCGATCGCGAGCGCCGCGACGGGGAAGAAGGACCACGCGACAATGAAGGTGCGAACGCTGGTGGGCGCCGGTACGCCGTGCAGCCAGCCGACGGTGGCCAGCAATGCGACGTTGCACAGCAACACGCCGCCGATCACCAGCCGCCGCTGTTTGTCGAAATGGGCGTTGAGGTCGTCCCACGCCTCCGGATCGTCGGGAAAGACCAGGCTGGCCGCGACGAAATAGACCGCGGTGACGACGAAGCCGCCGAACAGGATCGGCCAGTTCAGCGGCAACAGCTCGCGCAGGTTCCATCCGTACATCCAGAAGGTCACGACGTCGCACGACACGAACAGGCCGAGCAGCGCGGTCGGCCAGCCGATGCGGACGCGGTGGCTGGCCTTGAGCGCGCGCGCCAGCCCGCCCAGCCCCTCGGCCAGCGCGAGGCCCAGGATCAGGCCGAAAAAGGAAAAGCTGAATTCGAACCCCGTCATATGCCCCCGGCCTGATCTCTCCCCGCCCGCTTGCGGGAGGGGCTGCGAGACTTGCGAACCCGTTCGCTAGTCGCAGCGGGGTGGGCAATCAACATCGGATGCGCGCACCCAAGCGCGGCCCACCCCCGACCCCTCCCGCAAGCGGGAGGGGAGATTTACCCCATCAGCTTCGCCGTCATATCCTCGGCGGCATAGATGCGGATCGCGGGCGGCTGCGGCGAGAGGGCGCGCATGTCGGCGACGAAGGCGCGCGCGGCGGGCAGCGCGAAATGGGCGCGCACCGCGTCGACGCTCTCCCACTCCTCGACGAACGTCAGACATTCATAAGCCGAGCCATCCCGAGCCTGTCGAGGGACGACATCGACATGGCAGTTATGCGCCAGACACCCCGGCTCGGCCCGCGACCGCGCGCTATGTTCGGCGCCGAGCGCGATCATCCGCTCGCGATGCTCGGAGGTGAGGATGACGTGGCCGGTGATGAGGATCAAAGACGATTGCCTCTAAAAATCGAACTGCTGCTGTCTCCGGCTGTCAACGCCGACTACATAATTCGTGGATCTCCGAAGAACATTGCGCCTAAATTGAAGTCCGGAATCAAACTGTTTTAAATAAGTCACATGAAACGCATTCATTTCAGTTTCTACCAAATCTTCCCATCCATAGTCATTGATATTGGAAATTATAAAATTAGAAAGCCGATGACCGGGTCGAGCATCCCACATAACAAGACGTCTCAATGACCTAACCAAGCTACCTTTCAAGCTAGGATTTACCTCAAGATTTATATCCAAAACACGCCTATTTAGCTTGTCGATGTAGCGAGGAATCGCCGATATTTCACGGGAATCCACATCATAGGTTACCGCATCCCAATCAAAGAAAGTTGCTCTCACCACATCGCTGGGCCTTCTTACGAGCACGTGACCCGACGTTTTCGCCCAAGTACGAGAAAGCGCCCAAAAATCAACTTTCGCTCCTCCTCGCTTTAAACCAAACCCACCAAATCGATTGGGAACCGCTCCCATTTTTGTCGCAATTTTTGCAAGTTTCAGCGGGCTGCCAGTAACAACAAAATCGATGTCAGAAATAGGCCTTTCATCCGCCCCAAAAAAAGCCAAATCCCTAATAAGTCCACCGACCACAACTACACGACCGACCTGCCGCAGTTGCTGGATTACATCATCATTTAACTCGTCCATTCTAGGATTATTGGAAGAAAAGAACCTCCTCGCCCGATCTGCGACATGACTCAAACTCTGCGCGACGTTAACCATTGCTCAGAAAGCCATTCGCAGCGAGGAATTCATATTCTGATTTTGCAAAACCGTCCGTCATCCCTGAAACCATATCAGTCAACAAACGCAATTCCCGATACCGGATTGGCAACTCCGTTCCACAACGCGCTGTCCACCCTCCACGCGCCGCACACTGAAGATAATTATCACTGATTTTCGATATGCCGAAAGCCGATTTTGCATCTCGACGGCGAGAGTTCAGATCATCCAGATTTTTTCGATTCGAGATCGCGTGCCAGTAAAAGTCCATGAGGCCGCCAATTATCCTAAAACCGTCAGCTTCGATTTTTCTCACATCTGCGACAACGAAGACGTGTCTTTGCGCAATCTCTTTGAGGTTTTTTAGTAGAGCAGATTCCGCCATCAGAGGCTCACGCCTATCGCCTGAAAATATATCATCCTTCCCGGATTTGAAATCTTCTACAGCTTGATCGATCAATTTCTGAATACATGCCGTCCTCAAATAAGAGGACATGATTTCTCTCATTTCGGAAATTGAAAAATCAGAGTTTCGTGTTTCTAGAAATTTCTTTTCTAGGAATCGCTTAACATCTTCGTATCCGCCATCAAGTTTATGATTAAGCATGGCAAGGACATCATCGGGAGACACAATCCCTTTTCGAATAGCATCTTCGATATCCAATACAGAATATGCGATATCATCCGCTGCTTCCATAAGCCACGTCAGCGGATGACGATTTCCAGCTAGAATACCAGTTTTCTCTCGAACCCACTCCACAACATCTGTCTCCGATTCGAAGTATCCATACTTCTTCGTCGAAGCGGATTCTTTATTTCGCGCATCGCATGTCGTTGGATATTTATTTAGGGCGGCCAGCGTAGCGGCTGTAAAATCGAGACCGAAGCCGCCAGCGGCAACTTGAAGACGGGACACGATTCTCAAAGTCTGCGCGTTCCCCTCAAACTCAAGGAACTCTGGCCAGAGATGCGATGGCACATCTGTTTGTGAAGAGGGTTTTTGCGGATCGACCGTAAAAATCGACGCTCCTTGGGTGGTAAACCAATGGCCTATTGCGGCTTCACCTTGATGTCCAAAGGGCGGATTTCCAAGATCATGCGCGAGGCCAATAGTAGCGAGAATAGAAGGAATCGTTCGCTCGTCTGCCACGCCTTCAAAATGAAATTTTTCGGCTATGAGCCGAACGCCCATCGACCGCGCCAAATTTGAAACTTCATGGGAATGCGTAAGCCTCGTTCTCACCGCATCGTTGCTGTCTAGCGGAAAAACCTGCGTTTTATCTGCCATTCTACGCACTGGCGTCGAAAACAGCAGGCGATCATAATCGTGTTCGAACGGGATGCGGTGCCCGCCTTGCGTGGGACTCGGGTGTAATGTTCGCCGTGCTGTCGCCCATATACTCGCCATAGAATCGAGAAACCTTCAAAGCCGTTACCTTCAGCAATGTGTCTAACAGCTAGAGTGCTTGCCTGCTATAGATCGGACGCGGATTTCCCATGACACTTCCATGACACCCCCTGTCACAAACGCGTCACACAAAACCCCCATTGGCGGCTCAGCGAGTCGCCGCGGGGGTGGCGGCTTGGTTCGGTAACGACCCCCGACAGGATCATTTCATGGTGAAGAAATTTGCCCGCACCACCGGCCTGCTCGCCTGCGCCGCGACCGCCGCGCTGGCGCTTTCCGCGTGTCAGGATCAGGCGTCCTCGGGCGGCGCCGCGCGCGATTATATCAGCGCCGTCGGCTCCTCGACCGTCTATCCCTTTGCCACTGCGGTCGGCGAAAAGTTCGCCGAGGCGACCGGCAACAAGACGCCGAAGATCGATTCGACCGGCACCGGCGGCGGTTTCGAACGCTTTTGCCAGGGCGTCGGCGGCGACACCCCCGACATCTCGAACGCCTCGCGCCGCATGAAGAAGAAGGAATTCGACACCTGCGTCAAGAATGGCGTCAAGGACATCGTCGAAATCCAGGTCGGCATCGACGGCATCGCGCTGGGCGAAGCGCAGCGCGGCCCCGGCTTCAAGCTGACCGAGGAAGATGTCTATAAGGCTTTGGCGGCGAACCCCTATGGCAAGCCGAACACCGCCAAGACGTGGAAAGACGTCAACCCGGCGCTGCCCGCGGTCGGCATTTCGGTCTTCGGCCCGCCGTCGACCAGCGGCACCTATGACGCGTTCAAGGAACTGATCATGGGCAAGGGCTGCGACGCCGACCCCGCGATGAAGGCGCTGAAGGACAGCGACAAGGACAAGCATGAAGCGGTGTGCACCGGCCTGCGCGGCGCGCCCTTCTATGTCGAACAGGGCGAGAATGATAATCTGATCATCTCGAAGCTCGACAAGAACCCCGACAGCCTGGGCATCTTCGGCTTTTCGTACCTCGATGCGAACAAGGACAAGATCAAGGCGGTCCCGGTGCAGGGCGTCAGCCCGACCTATGACACGATCGCCGGCGGCAGCTATCCCGGCGCGCGCCCGCTGTTCATCTATATCAAGAAGGCGCATGTCGGCGTGATCCCCGGCCTGGCCGAATATGTCGCCGAATTCCTGAAGGGTGCGGCGAAGGACGGCTATCTGGCCGCCAAGGGCCTGGTGATCTCGCCCCCCGACGTGTCGGCGAAGGCCGCCGCCGCGGCGAAGGACATGACGCCGCTCGACGGTTCGGAGCTTAAGTAATCTCCCCCGCCGGCGGCCGGGACGCGGGGGGCCACATCCCCCTGCCCCCGGCCGCCGCTTTTTGGGTCGCTCCCATCCCGTTCGTGTCGAGCGAAGTCGAGACACCCGTCGGGTCAGCGCATGGTCGAGGGGCATCTCGACTTCGCTCGATGCGAACGGACCAGAATGCGGGCGGATCGGAAATTATGACGCCGAGTCATCAAATTGCCACGCGCGGCCGCTTTGGGTTGCGGCGGGCCAGACGATAACGGGGACGATGTGACTTTCAACGCCGCCGCCTTATTGCTCCTTATCGCGGGGCTTGCGCTGATCGGCTGGCTGGCCGGCCGCGCGCGCTCGGCGCTGCTCGCGGGCCGCACGGGCACCCGGCTGCATTCGCGGCCGCAATATCATGGCTGGTATGTCGCGCTGTGGCTGTTCGCGCCCGCCGCGATCTTCCTCGCCGTCTGGTCGAGCATGTCGCCGGCGCTGATCACCAACGCCGTGCTCGCCAGTCCCGAGGCGCAGAGCCTGCCCGCCTTCGGCTTCGAACGCGGCGCGATGCTGTCCGACGCGCGCGCCGTCGCGCAGGGCAAGCAAGCCGCGGTGCGCATCGCCGAGGCGGCGCCGCTCGTCAAACCCTATGCCGATGCGACGCACCGCTTTGCATGGATCGGCATCGCGGCAATGCTCGCGCTGGCGCTCGCCGGCGGGCTTTATGCCTTTACGCGGATCAAGCCCGATTTCCGGGCGCGGACGCGGGTCGAGCGGATCGTGATGGCGCTGCTGCTCATCGCCTCGCTCGTCGCGATCCTGACGACCTTCGGCATCGTGCTCTCGCTGCTCTTCGAATCGATCCGCTTCTTCCGCCTCGTCCCCGCGACCGAGCTTTTGTTCGGCACCTATTGGAACCCGCAGAGCGGCGCGCCGCAGCCCGGCACCTTCGGCGGCATCCCGCTGTTCTGGGGCACGGTGCTGATCGGCGCGATCATTGCGATGATCGTCGCGATCCCGATCGGGATGATGACCGCCGTCTATCTCACCCAATATGCGGCGCCGACGGTGCGCAAATGGGTGAAGCCGTGCCTCGAGATCCTGGCGGGCGTGCCGACGGTCGTTTACGGCTATTTCGCGGCGCTGACTGTCGCGCCGGCGCTGCGCAATTTCGCGGTGATGCTGGGCGTACCGAATGCGAGCACCGAAAGCGCGCTCGCCGCGGGTATCGTGATGGGCGTGATGATCATCCCCTTCGTCTCGTCGATGGCCGATGACAGCATCAACGCGGTGCCGCAGGCGATGCGCGACGGCAGCCTCGCGCTGGGCGCGACGCCGAACGAGACGATCCGCCAGGTGCTGATCCCCGCCGCGCTGCCGGGCGTGATGGGCGGCATCTTGCTCGCGGTCAGCCGCGCGATCGGCGAAACGATGATCGTGGTGATGGCCGCGGGCCTCTCCGCCAACCTTACCGCCAACCCCTTCGCCAGCGTCACCACGGTGACGGCGCAGATCGTCAAGCTGCTGACCGGCGACCAGGAATTCGACAGCGCCAAGACGC
>VFQN01002703.1_pt1 | contig 26724 bp, 39 predicted proteins | sample 3512371 | NCBI WGS metagenome assembly VFQN01 (sample SAMN10412370, study PRJNA504923) | tailings metagenome | isolation source: Replicate 2 from Balatoc abandoned mine | place: Philippines: Itogon, Benguet | collected 2017-08-28
GTTAGCCCTCCCGGCCACGTGCCCCACCCTGCCGCCCCACCACCTTCTGTCCTGGACTGTCTCAAGGAGCTCCCGGCTGTACGAACGTACGTCAGCATCGCGACCAGCTGACCCGTGCTGATCGACTCCGGCCGGCCCAGCCGTACGGCACGCTGTACGGCAATGGCCAGCTCGTCCAAGGCGCCCTGTCGTACAAGGTGACTGACCCATGGGTCGCCAGATCCGGCGGCCAGCGCCTCTAGCACCGCCACCAGCGGCGCGCCTGCACGGCCTGACCCTCCTGTTAACCCTCCCTCCTCAATGTTATCACCACCATTGCCGCCCGCATTCAGGTCCTGACCTGCTGCTGCTGCTACCGCTGCTGCTGTTGTTTCTGCGGTGTCGGCTAGACGGAAGGCAACAGAGTCCCACAGCGCAGCTGCGAGTTCGGGCCGGAGGCGCAGCACCGGCACGGGGGCGCAGGCCAGGTCGCGAAGCAACCCGCACGCCTGGTCCAGGGGCAGGGTGTAGGCGTCGCCGGACTGCAGGATGCGGTGGCTTAGGGCGTCTGCGAGCTGCTCCTGTACGAGCACGTGTGTGTCAGCGCTGGTGTTGGTGTTGGTGTGGGGGCTCAGTTGCTGCTGGGTGGATGGTGCAGGTGCGTGGGGTCCCAGGAGGTAGACGGCGGAGGCGAGTTGCGGCAGGGGAAGGTCGCTGCGGTGGGAGGGAGTTTTGGGTTGGGCAGGGTGGGTGCGGTCAAACGTTGGCCCGCCTGAACGTGTAGTCATAGCATGACCCGGTCGGGAGCTGTCAATGCGCGTGGCACTGACTGCATGCGCACAGAATGCCACCATGACCCAGCAATGTTCACTGGTACGGCGACATTCAAGCGGCGTGCAGAGTGGCCACAGCGCAAAGCGCAAAGGACATAAAAACACCGCCGGCGTACGCTTATGCAGCAGCCACCCCTACCTGCCTACCCTATGCCCGTGTCGTCCAACGCTACCCTCTGTTGCCTTCTGAAGCCAACGCAGAGCGTTAGCATCAACCGCCGGAACCCCCACCCACCTGAGCTCGCCGCCCGCGAACGCTGCGCCCATCGCTGCCACCCACTGCTGCCCCCCTGCAGCAGCCCTGGGGGAACCTCCGCCGCCTGCCGTACCAACTCCAACGCCGCCGCCAGCAACAGCCCCCGAGCTGCCGTCGCCCGCAAAGGCCACCAGCTTAGCCACTGCCCGCCACGTCTGCAGTAGCAGCTCGCCTGTCAGCTGGCTGGCATGCGCCTGGACCAGCGGAACTAGCGCCGCCATCAGCGAAGATGCGGCAGCAGCAGCAGCAGCGTCACCGGCCAGCTCTTGTTCCTGTCCCTCCACAAGCTCTGGCTCTGGCAGCAGCACAGCTGCTGTACCCACGTTCGCGGCAGCTGCAGGAACCAGAGCGTGCATGTTCGGCCGAACAGGCACTGCGGGCTGCTGGTCCGCTGTGCCCTGCTGCTCGGGCTTCGCTGGATGCCGGCCCTCGGAACTCGGGAGTGCCGGAGGTGCATCCCTGCCCCCGCTGCCGCCCCACAGCCAGGCGAGGAGCCTGCCAGCTAGCGTACTCTTTCCCTCCTCCTCCGCATGTGTGTGCGTGTGCGCTGAGGTGGTGGTGCGTGCAGCTGGCTCCACCGGAGGCGACGCCAGGCGCTCGGCCTCCGCAGATGGCACCTGAGCATGTGGCGTAAGCGCGGTATGCAGCTGAGCCTCATGTGTGTGCTGAGTGCCGCGTCGTGGCTGGTCCAGTACGTCCGCTGCGATGCATAGCAGCCTGCATGCCGCTCGGGCGTCATCCGCGCCCTGGACCTCCTGGTCGTGGTTGCGGGAGCGGCTCCCACCCTGGCTGCGGGTCGTAGCGGTGCTGCCGCTGCTGCCTCTGCTGCCACTGCTGGAGCCAGCGGGCATGGTGTGTGCTGCTGCTGGTGCAGATGGTGCCAGGCGCGGCTGCAAGCCGCACAGCCGCACGACCAGGGTGGGGCTGAGGCGTCCCGCGGCGTGTAGCAAGTCGCACAGCCGGACGGCTTCCTGTAGCGTGTACCTGCACGCAGCGGCAACAGCAACAAAAGCACTTTCTTTAGCACAGCGTTTGCACCTAGTCCAGATCAAAGGTTGCTACGCGGACTGTAGGCTGGGATCCCAGGGACATGTCCCTTTGCACTTGTGACTGATGCGCGACTACGCATTGCAGGCAACGCTGACGCGACGTTCCATGATCCTAACGGCATTTCGACATACACAAACATGAAGCAGTGCGGGGTTGTGGCCCAGGAAACGTGGGCCCGGCCGGAAGGGGTCCCCCAAGCAAGGACAGCACAACAGCAGTAAGCGGCACGTACACGCTCTGCAAGCGCTCCGCCGCCTGCCACACGTACCTTGGCGCCCCAGCCAGCAAGTCCGCCTCCGCAGCAGCGCACACCGCCGCCACCGCCGCCTCCAGTTCGGCGTCGGCAACGCCTGCTCCTCCTCCCCCACCGGCCCTGCCGTCCACGCCCTCCTGGGCTGCCAGCCACTCGCCATCCTCCCCCCTTTCCTCTGCCTCACCTTCCCACCGCCCCGCCCACACGCCCTCCATCCCACCTGCTGCAAGAAGCCCCAACGCACCCTCCGCTGCTGCCACCACGTCCCCTGGCTGCAACACAGACCGCCAACGGCGCACCCTGCTAGCCCCTGGCGCGTCTGCCAGCGCCGGGCCCTCTGGTACTGACGACAGCCCCCTCACCGCCGCCTCCAGCAGCGGCAACACCGCTTCATCCGCTGGGGATAGCACGCCCCTGGCTCCCAGCTCGCCCAGCAGCATCACCGCACCCACACCCACACCCGCGTCCCTCGTGCGACTGTCCAGCGGGTACTCACCCGCTGCCCCCAGGTCCCGCCATTGGCCCACCTGGGCAGACCCACTGCCTCCATGCCTTGCCGCCCACTCCCGTGCCCATACCCGCAGGCAGGTATCCACCAGCTCGGCCGGCAGCCACCTCCCGTCGCCCGTAGCCCGCGCCGCCATGGCCGCGTGAGTGACGACGACCCTCGCAACCCCTGCTGACAGCCCTGCCCCCGCTGCTTCTGCCGCTGCCACGCCGCTTCCTGGCGCTACACCACCTTCCCCGCCGCCGCCCTCAACCCCAGCGGGCCCCCAACCCTCGCCCCCACCTTCCAGCAGCTCCTCCACCCGTACCACCATCCCAGGCAACTGCTCCTGCAGCAGCGCCAAGCCACTCAACTGCCTGGCCACCCGCCGCGACTCCTGCCCATCGCCGCCACCCGCTTCCCGCGCCTCTTTGTGCTCCTCTGCCCGCTGTCCTAGTGCACCTCCGTAGCCCCCAGCTCCCCCAAAGGGCCCAGCGACCCGTGGGTCAGCCCCCGCCACAGCCAGCGCCGCCGCGCTCCGGAACCACGCCTCCACCTCCGCAAGCCCCAATCGCTGCGGCTCCCTGGCCGCGCGCCGCAGCAGCCAGCACGCCGTCTCGGCCATGGCCGAAGAAGGCAGCGTGGTCGGCCTGGTTGGGTGTGCTGTCCAGATGCTGGCGGCACTGCCCCCACAAGCAGCAGCAACAGCACCTCCGGCCCGTAGGCTGCCCACCGCCGCTGCTGACTCCCACATGCGCTCGATCACGGCCTCGCCCAGGAGACATACCTCACGGGCGCAGCTGTCCCGCTCATCATGCTCAGGGGATGTCGCCTCCTCATGCCGGCACGTGCCGGGAGCGGCGATGCTGCCAGCCCATGTGCGCCCGGGAAATAATGCTCGTGCCGCTGCACCGAGGGCTGCCCGAGACACAGCGTCCGTCAACCCCTGATGCTGCTGCTGCCCCTGCTCCTGCTGCAGCTGCTGCTCCAAATCGTTGCGGTGCGCGCCGTTTTGGTCCTTCGCCTGAGGTCCGCCCGTGCCGCTGGGGCCGGCTGCCAGGCTGTGTCCAGGTGCACTGGACTGCTGCTGCCAGGCAGCGCTGAGTCCCTGCACGCCGACGGACTCGGCCCCCAGCTGCTGCTGTCTTAATCGGACCAAGTTGAGCAGCTGCAATGCAGCTGCTTCTGCACTCGCCTCGGCTCTGGCCGTGCCGTCCCTGGCGCCGGCCTGTACGACAGAGCTCCGGAGCCGTTCCATGGCCGCCCGCATGAGGCATGGCACGTGTCCGCCCAGCTCCGACACGACGCGCCATGCATCCATGTCAGCGGGGGCAACGGTGGGCGAGCGGCGTGTACTGGGTGCTGCTGCTGCACGACGCGCTGCTGCTGCAGGTGTGGAGCCGCCGGCAACTCGTGACTGTGGTGTTGGGCGGGGCTCCGCGCGGGCAGCTGACGTTGCCGGCGGCAGCGCGTCAAACGCCGCAGCCTTACGGCCCACCGCTGTCGCCACCTCCTGCACAGCCGACGCCATGCGAAGCAGCTCCCCTGCCGTGTAGCCCAACGGCGCCCAGCTTCCCGCAGCCTCGCCACCTGGTAGCTGCTGTTGCTGCAGCAAGGAAGGTGCTGCCTGCTGCTGTTCCGTTCGCATGGCACTCCGCCGTAGCACTTCAGCCATGGTCATGCGCAGCTCATGGAGCGCAGCTTCCGGCAGGACCTCTCCCTGCGTCCCCGCCCCTGCTCCAGCCCCTGCAGAGCTCCCCAGCCCCACACCAGCAGCCTCCGCTGTCCCACCGCCTGCAGATCCCAGGTTTGCAACTTCCCCAACAGCCTCAATTGTGGGGTGCAGCTTGCCAGCCAGAGCCGAATGCGCCCGGCTCAAAGCATCCACCAAGCGCACTGCCGTCTGGGGCTGCAGCTCTGGCAAGAAGCTGGGCAACCAGTACTTCTCCGGCTCCCTGGGGCGCATGAAGACAGCGGCACGGTGCATCACGGACAGAAGGGCGCCCTCTCGGGCCAGCTGCTTGCGCTGCTCCCCTTGCAGCTCCTGCCGGGTGGCAGGGCGCGAGGGGGGCAGAGGTGGCGGCGGCACCTCGAGCAGCTCAGCCATCGTGCACATGGCGTCTTCCATCGTCTCTAGCACGCGCTGCTGCTCCTGCTGCGTCTCCTGCCGCTGCTGCTGCTGCTGCTGCTGCAGCTCCTGCAGCTGCTCCACCCCTAGGCCAGTACCTGCCCCCTTCACCGTGTCAGGCGGACAAGGAGCCGCAGTAGGAGCAGCAGCAGTTTCCGCGCCCACCACCGTGTCCGTGACCTGCCTGCTCCAAATCCGCCCGATCCCAAGCTCCCAGCGCTTGATCGCCTCAGCCTTCATTCCACCCACTTTCTCTTTCATCTTCTTCACCGTCCTTGCACGGGCGCGCCCGCCGCTCCCCTGAGCAGCAGCGGCGGCAGCAGCATCAGCATCAGCAGCAGCAGCAGCAGCGGCTAGGGCTTGGTCCAAGAAGGCCACCAGAGGGGGTGTGTGGCGCCACGGGTCCACCCCTGCACCCACCAGGTGCTGCATCAGCTCGACCGCTTCCGGGGCAGACAGCGTCCACTGCAGCCCAGACCGCAAGGCAACGGACGCGGCCGCAGCACCTCCTCCAGCATCACCACCACCAATGCTACCACTGGCAGCACGCACGCAACCAGCAGCAGCGGCAAGAGCAGCAGCAGCAGGAGGGGCGGCAGCTGCATTAGCACCAGCACCAGCTGCTGCAGCAGTGGTTGTTGCATGGACGGTCCCCATCAGCTCTTCCCGTCGCGGAGTACTGCGTATGGCGGGGGGCGCCGGGGCGCACCGCGAAAGCTCGTGCGCCACACGGTGCGCCACCATCTCCGGCACGTGCGCAACCGCATCCAGCACCTCCTCCCAGGACGCCTCGAGCTGCTGCTCCTGCCGCTGCTGCCCCTCCTGCACCTCCCTTGCGCCCGTCGCCCGCCCAGCTGCCCCTGCAGGCCCCCGCGTTCCTGCCGCTGCTGTTGCTAGCGGCTCCCTGGCCCCGTGTCCAACCGCCGCCGGCACGCCGGCTGCGCGTGCCTCCCCGTGCAGCATGGCGTGCACGCGCAGCATCCACACCGCCTCCGCCACCTTGACCCTGCGCGCCCCATTGGCCTCGCTCGACACCGCCGCCAGGCCGCACACCTCCGCGAGGAGCAGCCGCGAAGCTGCCAGAAGCTGCGCAGCATCTGCCTGAAGCTGCCCCGCCTCCCCCATGTACCCAATACCAGCGGAGGGCCCCACCGCCCCAGCGGAGCCGGCCTGGGCGGCCGGCGCAGCCAGCGCCGCGTGTGCCTCGCCACGTCGCTGTGACTGTACGGCACGTACGGCAGCAACCTCCCGTACGATGCCCTCATGCAGGCGCCGTGCGGCGCGGAAGGCGTCCATGGCCGTATTTATTTCAAGGCCCTGCAGCGCGTGCAGCACGCGATGCGACAGAAAGCACGTCCGGAGTGCCTCGTCCCCGGCGGACACGCAGTCCCGTACATGGCCGTGTACGGCAGACACGGCGTCGGCCCGTACGCGGCCCACCACGTGCGCGATGCGGAGGAGCAGCTGCGGGCTAAGTGTCCCCAGCGTGTGCAGGCGGCAGCACGCGAACAGCAGCACCGACAGGTTGACGACCTCTGCGTCGGACAGTGAGGGCTGCCCTGCATGGTGCGAGGACGGGCTGTGCGACACACCCGGCGCCCCGCCTGTGCTCCTTCCCGGTGTGCCCATGGGTGCTGCGGCGGCCTTTCTGTCGCCACTGCTGCGGCTGCTCCTGCTGTTGTTGACTTTACTTGGAAGTGCGTCGGCGTCACTGCCGACATCGAGCTTTGCTGCGATCGGCTCCACCGCTGCTGCTGCTGCAGCTGTCCCGTCACCCCTCGGCGGCCGCCGGCCCCTCACGATGTCCCTCACAAGCGCCTGCTCCCACTGGGGCTCCAGGACCGCCTTCTGGATGGCCAGGCCTAGGCCCCTCGCACCATTTCCACACCCAAGACTTGCACACACCTCGTCGGATTGCTTCCGGCTGTGCTCCATCCACACAGGCGCCAGGAAGCGCGGCGTAGCAGCGAGCAGCTCCACCGGACCCACACCCCGCCGCTCGCACGACAGCCTTCCAAGCTGCCGTACAGCCGGGTGATCGGCCGTACCGCGTTCGTACATAGCCAGCAGCAGCCGTACAAGCTCCCGCCGAGGCAGCGACAGCACGCCCGCAACAGCGGCGTCCCATGCGTCAGGGGGAGGCTCGCTGCCAGCTGTTACAAGCTGCCCTTCCGCACATGCCTCCTCCCATTGGAGCAGTAGCTTGCTCGCGCGTTCGTGGGCCAGCATCCGCTCCTGTACGCTGAGTGTGTCGGCCGCTGCATGCAGCCATTGTGGCACGCCTGTTGCGCCTCCCGGCTGTTGCTGCTGCTGCTGCTCTTGCTGCTGCTCGTGCTGCTGTGCCACAGGCACATTATGCAGCTGCTCCTGCCTGCCCCCCTGGCCTCCCTCCTCAGTATTCTTCTGCCTTGCGGGTTGTCCGCCCTTGGGGCTCGTCCCTGGCCGCACAGCGCCCTGCAACACGGCAGGCGCATTGCTCCCTTGCGTATGCACGTCTGCAGCAGCTGGTGCTCGTGCCGATGCGGCGGGCTGGCTTTCCGGCTTCCTCCTCGGGGACTGGGACCTGCTCCGGTGCTTCTTTGGCCCTTGGGGCGGCGCGTTGGCAGGGATGGCAGGCTTCCGCACATTGCGGCCACCCGCGTCCTGCCTGCCGCCAGACGCCTGGGCGCCGCTGCCGCCGCCGCTGCCGCCCCTGCTGCTGCCGTTGCTGCCGCCGCTGCCGCCCCTGCTACTGCTGCCGCTGCCGCCGCTCGCGCCGCCCCGACAGCTGCTGCCGCCGCTGCCACCCGTGCTACTGGGCCTGCTTCCGCTCCTGCTCTTTCCCTCGGTAGCCGCTGGATCGCTGCCACCCCTGCTGCCGCCTCTGCTTCTGCTCCTGCTCTTTCCCTCGGTAGCCGCTGGATCGCTGCCACCCCTGCTGCCGCCTCTGCTTCCGCTCCTGCTATTTCCCTCGGTATCCGCTGGATCGCTGCCACCCCTGCTGCCGCCTCTGCTTCCGCACCTGCTCTTTCCCTCGGTAGCCGCTGGATCGCTGCCACCCCTGCTGCCGCCTTTGCTAACGCCCCTGCCGCTCCTCTCAACTGCCGCTGGATCGCTGCCACCCCTGCTGCCGCCTCTGCTAACGCCCCTGCCGCTCCTCTCGGCTGCCGCTGGACGGCCTTGTGGCACGTGACGTGCTTGCGGGCGGTTCGCCGAGGACGAAGTATGGGGGCGCGTGAGGACGGCCGACAGAGGGTGCGATGGACCCGCTGGAGGCCATGACACCTGGCAAAAGCCACCGGCCGTGCTGGTAGCCGGCGTAGCAGCCGGTGGCAATGTAGCTGGGTTTGCATCCCGAGATGCAGCGGCGATCCAGCAGCGCTGATATCTGACCGCCTGCTGTGCCAAGCCCTAATGGGGGCAGACGTGTTGCAGTGGGCGACGCGCCGTGAACACCACAGCAGACATAAGTCTGCCCTGAGATGAGCACACCACAGGTGATGACCATGGCAGGCATGGCGCTTGGGAGGTGTGCTCATATGTCCCTGGTGTCCAGTTCCGGTCAAAGCACCACCCGTCAACACTCGCCTGGGGAGTCCGCTGGGTTTCCTCGCTGCAGACGTGCCGCCAAAAGCGACATCGTGGTCCAAGTAGAAGCAGTCTTACAGTTTCACGGCGCATTCATATCATTGTTGTGCATCGCGTCAGTGTGCGAGGCAGAGACCTACATCCCGGTTGGGCAGGTTGGGTTTCTGAACCAGGGCGTGGGCTCCACATCAACACACTGTGTATGGCTGCATATAGCTCACTGTCAGATGCTCGATTCCTGCTTCACAGAGCATGAGCTTGGTGCGGGGAGGTTGCACCGTACAACTGTCGGCGGTCGACTCAGTCGCAAACTGGCGCCAACTAACCGTCGCCGCGGACCTGCACGTAAGGGTGTCTGGGAACCTTATGCTCTGTGACCCCCTGGCTCGGGGCAGTTCAATAAGTTGGAGGGATCCTAACCAAATTCCCACGCCTAGACGCTGACCAAGCCAAACCGCCTGTGAAGCGCTTACATACGGCTAGCCAATTTGGTCCAGACAAGTATATAGTCTCGACATTGCGTGAGCAAGGCGTCCCGCCATAAGTTGCGACAGACCCGAGACAGGCGAGTGAGCTTCTGATCAGGCGAAACGCCAGGTGGCAAGTCCATATACAACAAGGAGTGCATTTGGATGCATGTGGTTTGGTTGGAGATGCGAGACCTCTCGGGCTCTTCGCGCAACGGCTGTTGTGCATGCATATGCTCTCGGACAGGCTCTCAGGTCCCAGCAGCAACGGTTCCTCACGGACATGTTGACACAGCAAGCCCAGCGCCCGTTAGGGTCTCGGCAGCAGGGCAGCCTCTGCGCGCGGCCCACGCTTCCACTTTCTCGTGGAGTTGCGGTCTCGTCAAGGTGCGATGCTGTCACGTCAAACGTAGTCCAAGCGTCTCGCCTATGTAACACCTCGCCAAGCGCTTAGATTGCCAATGACGATTGTGCTATGCCCTGGTTTGGAAACAGCCCTGGAGGTGTCCCACGGGCCCAGGTCGGGTCGTCACACTGTCTCGTCACGCAACTATGACCATCACTGCTCCAAACCCTAGTCACCAAAAGGTGTACATGCACCTTACTGTGCTATTTTTGCGTGCTGCAGGCCTCAGCCTCCTCTCCTTGTCAGTCCACTTCTGAGGCAGCACCAACAGCAGCAGCCGCTAACCCACATGCTTCGGCGGCGAGGGGACGCCCAGGTCGCACACAATGCGGCCGCTGCCGCCTCTCCGGCCCCAGATGACAAGGGCAGCATCCAGGTGAGGTCCACGGGCGGGGTGGCCAGGGATCATGGCCGTGTGCCTATGAAATCCCACCGGGAATAGTACCGGTAGATGATCAGGCGCAGCACGCCAGGCCATGTGCATGCAACCTGCTCGCGCCCCTGCTCGCACACCCCAACCACTATGCAAGGTGCACAAGCGGCGCCCTGCTGTTACTGACGCTGCATGGGCTGCTCCTCGCTGCCAAGGAGCGCGGTGTTGGGCACTCGCTGACGCCCTCGAGCTGCCTCACTCCCTCTTCCTGCCTCGCCCCCAGCCTGCGACCCCCGCCGAGTTGCAGTACTCTGCCGACTTCATTCGCCGCCGCTTGGTGGTCTTCGTATGCATCGTGGTCGGGTGAGGGAGAGGGAGGGGCATGCGTCTGGACTGCAAGCGCTTGGCAGCATGCTGTAAAGCTAGGGGTGCGGCCACATGCCCAGTGTGTAGATGGCCGTCTGGTGGTCTTCGTTTGCATCGTGGTCGGGTGAGCTGCCCACGTACCCTAGGGACAAGAGGGACTGGCTGGGGACATGCTGCAGGCGCCTGGCATGCTAAAACATACCATAACCGTAGCCGTTAAGGCAGGCGCATGCCAAATGTGACGCGGTTGTGCATTGGCGGCGCGGGTGCGTGGCGGGCAGAGGGTCATGCTAAGTACGCGCCTGCGCGAAGTCAAAGGACCTGCAGCCGCCGTGCCATTCAACAGCAACCCGTGCGGCCCTGAGACGCGGATGCTTCTCAACCCGACCTATGAGGCATGTGGCACGCCCGCGCCTGCACCTTAACCCCACCTTCCGCCACCTTCCCCGCAGCTACGCGTGCTACTACCTGACGCGCAACAGCCTGACGTACACGGCCCCCGTCATGGTGGCCGACCCCACACTGGGCATGGACATCACGCAGATCGGGGCCATGACGTCCATCTTCCCCATCGCCTACGGTGAGGCCCCCGCACCCACCCCACTGAATCCTGCTGCACACTCCCTACCTCACGAATGCCCACCTGGCCTAGGGCACCGCTTGCCCACGCAACCACGCATCCGTCTTTCCCATCGCGTACGGTGAGCAGCAATCGCCACGCCGGCGGCGCGCTGTGTGCACGCACAACTCCTCGAAGTTACAAGCGCAGGAAGACACAGGGGCTGCGCTCGGGGTCCTGGGCCGTACCCCAGAGCCCGTACCCGCAGCAGCACGCTGCTGCAGGGGTTCCTTGTCCGGCACACGCTTGGTGTCGAACTGCAGCACGTGGCGCGGCGCAAGACGTGTGACGCCTGTACCTCCACAGCACACCAAGCTGGCATTTGGGTTTCGCTTTTGTACCCCTGTAACAAACCTGTCCGCACCCTCAACGACTCCCCCAGGCATGTCCAAGTTCGTGTCGGGCGTGCTGGGCGCCAAGCTGTCCCCCAGCGTGCTGCTGGCGGGCGGCCTCATGGCCACCGCCGTCATCAACATCGCGTTCGGCTTCGGGACCTCGCTGGCCTGGTTCTGCTTCTTCTGGGCGCTCAACGGCACCCTGCAGGTGAGTGCGCAACGCCACGCTCGTGCTCATGTTCTGTCGACTGCCGGGGCCTGGTGTTGGCTGGAGGGGCAAGGGGGATGCGGGGTGCGGAATAGGCTGCGCCATGGCTGCGCTGTTGTGCACTGCTGGCCGATAGTTTGACTGGAGGCGGAAGGGAGATGCGGGGTGCGGAAGCCGCCGGGAGGCTTGCGGTGGTCCGGCGTCGGCAGCTGCGGTTGGCGGTAACACACATGGCCGTCGGGCGGCCGGTGTGGAAACTGGTGTACTGTTGCCTGCCACTGTTGGCCAGTGCGCTGCATGCACCACCACAGACACCCACACCACGTGTGCGGTACGTTGAACGGCTGCCGTACTGCGGCCGCTGCTCCATTGCTGCAGGGCGTGGGCGGGCCCTGCTGCGCGCGCATCCTGACCACGTGGTTCGCCGGCAAGGAGCGCGGCACGTACTGGGGTACGTGCAGGGGTGGGACTGTTTGCAGATGGCACAGATACTGCACATAAGGTCGTGTCCCACTTCAAATCGTGGGTCAGGCCGTCCTGCCAGTCCGCCGCCGTGGGAACAGTGTTGTCCACCCGTTGCAGGGGCACAGCTCCCGGAACCCTGGAAAACCTGATCACGGCAGCGCGGGGGACGAGCGCTTTCTATGTCGTACCGCGCTGCGCAACCCGGCGCTGCCGTCATCTGGGTTTTCAGGGTTCCGGGAGCTGTGCCCCTGCAACGGTGGACACTGTCGCCATGGCGGCGGACTGGCAGGACGGCATGTCGCCTGCTGGGCTAGAACGCCGGGTGCACATTGCAATACTCATCGGAAGTACACACACCTCTCTCAACGGCACGGCTTCGCGTTTAGCTTAGCAAATGTGCATCTGCTGTACTTTATCATCTAACTCTGGAGCTCGTGCCCACCCCAGGCATGTGGAACATCGCCCACAACCTGGGCGGCTTCGCTGCTCCGCTGGTGGCGGGCGGCTTCGCCAAGGCCATGGGCTGGAAGTGGGGCATGTGGGCGCCGGGCATCATCGGAATCGTCATGGGCGTGCTGGTGCTGCTGCTGTGCAGGTGCGGAGGAGGATGTGTCGGCCTGGTATGGTAACGGTGCCGATGGCCCGGTCGTACACTGCTTCGGCAGCGCGACCCTTGCCTTGCTTGCACCATCGCTCGCTCGCCGCAAGTGCACCTCGCCCTCTTTACATGCCCGAATCTGTTTGGGGGCCGGCTACATGCCGCTGTGCTGGTCCACCCATCTACGCTCAATGCGTGTTGGGGCTGACCCTGGGCTGACGAGGATTGCCTCAACCCAACCCCAAGGACAAGCCCGAGGACATTTCCCCCAGGAACAGATTCCCCGATACACGCATCTTGTCCTCACCTGCATTTCTGCCGTACCATAGCATTTACAGCCGCACCTAGTGCGTTCCACCACCGCCACCACCCCAAGGGACAAGCCCGAGAGTTGGGACGTCGTCTTTTCTAGGCTCGTATCCGCATCTGCAACCAAATGCTGCTGCACACCACCACCCCACCCCACCAGGGACAAGCCCGAGGACCTGGGCTTCCCCCCCGTGGAGCCCGTGGCTGAGGCCAAGCCCAAGGCCAAGGACGGCAAGCCCAAGGGAGACCTGTGGAACAGTCTGCTCAACAACGTGCTCAAGAACCCCTTCATCTGGGGCATGGCGCTCACCTACTTCTTCGTATACGTCGTGCGCCAGGTGTGGAGCGTGGTCCCCCTCTTTGACTGCACAGTACCGTCCTTTCAGCTTCCTTTCACCAGCATATGCGCACGGCGCAGTTCATAAACAGGTGTGACACCGCTGTACAGTGCTCCTCGCTCGTGCACCTACCTCGCCTGACGTGTTCATGACCTGTCAATCCGCTCCACCGTACTGTCTCGCCCCACCCCGCCAGCGTTTCTGTGACTCCCTGACACGTCATACGTTTTCCTCGCGTTTCACGCGTACCCCACAGGGCGTGACCTCGTGGTTCGTGTTCTACCTGATCAAGGAGAAGGGCATTGAGGACGCGGCCCAGGTGGGTTCGGTGGACTTGAGCACTGCCTTGCGACCCCGAGTCGTTGCCCACATGGCCGTCCCAAAATGAAGGGATGGTGCTGCCACACTGTGTCGGGCAGTCGGTCAAGCCCCACGGTACTCCACACCTCCACCTGCACCCTAACGGCCCTGTAGGCCGCGGTTCGCTTGTCGGGCCTGGAGCTGGGCGGGCTTGCGTGCCCACGCCCCTGGGCTGCGCATGGGCACAAGCCTTTTGCGCGCCGGTTACCAATCTACCCCTTTACCCCTACCTGCAGGCTGCTGTGCGCGTGTCGGGCCTGGAGCTGGGCGGCCTGGTGGGCTCCCTCATCGCCGGCCGCGCCTCCGACTGGCTCATCGCGCGCTCACCAAAGGGGGGCAACGTGGGCAAGCGCGTGCAGGTGCGGCGGCAGGGCCACGCGGCCGGTCACGTAACAGGGTGGGAGGAGGGGCCACGCGGCCAGGCGCGTGCCGGCGGGCGCTGGAGGAGCTGGGGGGACCATGCATCTGGCGGGGCTGGCAGTGGGGTTGGCGGTTGGGTGCAGGGGCGGTCCCGGTCCTCTAATTCAGATGGGGCTGTGCTCCATTAGAAGCCGCCGCGTCCGTGGGGCTGGAACGTCGCCCGGCTTCGCTACCAATCGTTTCCCCAGTCTCAATTCCTCCCTTCCCTCCCTCCCTGCCCCTCCCAGGTGGTGATGTGGTACACGGTGGGCATCGCCGCGGCACCTCGACGCAAACCTTCCATCCCTTCCCACTAACCTAATTTTTGTAGACGTTCGTGTTTTACCCCCCTAAACGCGAGGACTTTCTCAACACAAACCTCAACACAAACCCGAGTTGGTGGTCTGGCTTGCTAGGGTAAAGTGACGAGGGGCACCTCAATTATCCCCCCCCCCCCCATGTTTCATTACTAATTACTTTTGTAACTTTCTTTCCCCCCTTTCATCCCCCTCGCGCTCCCAGGTGGTGATGTGGTACACGGTGGGCATCGCCGCGGCGCTGCTGGCCTTCCAGGCGCTGCCCACCGCCTGCCCCGCAGCCGTCCAGTGGTTCAACGTCTTCATGGTCGGGTTCTTCCTGTACGGGCCGCAGGTGCGGAGCAGGGGGGTGGGGGCGTTGGCAGTAGGGGGGATCTCTTAGGGTCGAACGTGGCTTACGTGCTAATGCACGCAATCTGTGGGCTTGATCGTGGGGCTCGTCCTGTACGGACCTGTGCGTACTGCGTCAATCGAAGTCGTCTGTCGAGGAACTGTCGAGAAATGCGAAGTGGCGAGCTGACTCGCAACATGACAGCGGGACAGGCGCAGCGGCCGGGGCAGAGCATGCCCCCGTATGCCAGTGTTGACCTCTGCGGGGGCCTTGGCGGGCTTTTCTTCTGTACATGACGCACGCGCGGGGCAGATGATATGGCCTAGGACCTCGGCGCAGCGGGGATGCGGGGATAAGGGTTGCGGGGGTGCGGGCTGGTGGTGCAGGGGTGCAGGGGCTTAAAAGGCCCGCAGGTGTGGGGCGAAAAGCCGGTTTGCAGCCCCCGTGGCTGCTCCGAGTCCTCACATCGGCACTGGCCTAGCGCTTTGTTCCGCCCACCCTTTGTTGCTGCCCCAGATGCTGATGTGACGTCCATGCGACGGTCTTGCCGGAACCACCGGCATGGCTTGTGAATCGCGACTTAACGTGTTCCTTCCGTCCCGTGCTGCGTTCCCCACACCCCCAGATGCTTATCGGGCTGTGCGGTGCGGAGCTGGTGGGCCCCGACAGCGTGGGCGCCAGCGAGGGCTTCCTGGGCTGGATCGCATACCTGGGCGCAGCGAACGCAGGTGCGTAGTGGGGCGCGTTTCGGGGACGAAGAAGCACGTCTGAAGGCAGGTATGGGGGAGACTGCAAAGCAGGTGCGTGTGGGTGGGGGCCTATGGTCCGGAGCGGAGCGTGCGGCCTGGGTGTAGCAACCGCTCGTGCGCAAGGGGCACGTCCATGGGGTGTTACGTGCGTGGGGGGCGGGCGGGCATGTGGGGCCGCCGGGGAGATGTCCTGTGACCGTGCTGTACCGCAAGGCATGGCTACGTGCATGCACCAGACATGGCAGTCAGGGCAGAAAGGCCGTGCAAAGGGTTTTTATCATGCCTCCTGGACCGCACGGGCACTGTCATTGCTGGGGCAGCCTTCGGGATCCGGCACCCATGAGCAATGATGGATGGCATGCAACAAGATGGCGAACTTCTGCGGCCTGGCACGTGCCCTTGTATTACGACTAGGGATCACATGAGCTACCACTCACGTTCATCACCCACCGGCGCACCCGCCCACCCTCTGTTCAGGCATCCCCCTGTCATCATATCACATTGTCACCCACCGGCGCTCCCGCCCACCCCCTGTGCAGGCATCCCCCTGTCCATCATCGTCAAGGAGTACGGCTGGGGCGCCTACTTCTCCACGCTGGTGGCTGCTTGCGCGCTGGCGCTGCTGCTGCTCAGCCCCATGACCCGCCTGCGCTCCTACGTGCAGCGCGAGGCGGCGCGCAAGGAGCGGGAGGCGGCGGCGGGCAAGGTCGAGTAAGGCACGTGGGACCCGTCAGTGCCCAGCAGTTGGGAAGCCCGGGCGTCGTGGCGGATGCTGTGGAGGTGGTGGCGGCGGCGGCAGGTAACGGGCGCGTGTTGAGGTGTCGGTGGGAGGTGGCGCGCCGGGAGCGGGTGGCGGCGGCCGCTAAGATGGAGTGGAGCCGCAGGAGCAATGTGGGGGGCGACGGAGGCGGCGTGGATTGGGGCGTGGCAGCAGGGGTTGCCAGCGGCGAAGAAGAACAAGCGGGAGGTGAGAGGAGAGACGTGGAGGACAATGCACACGGGGCAGGGCCAAGCATGAAGGGGTTGGGCTTGCAAGCAGGTGTGCTGGTCGGGCGGCCGTGTTAATAAATTAGCTCAGGGCGGGGAGGAAAGGCCGGACTTGGTGCAGTAACGTTGTTCTTCTAGGCTTTCTGGAACGCTGGTGGGAAAGGTGCATGGTGGGCGAGGAGTACGGGGGAGCTGGGGCGAAGGGCGTACGTTGTGGCGATGCTGGTGTGCGTAGAGGCATGCTCGTTGCTCGTGGTCGTACTTGCTGGGCTGCGGCTCAAAGAGTTCGTTGGCGGGATTGTGCCTGCCTGCAAGCTGTCTGTCATTGGTGCGGTTGTGTATCGTCGCTTGCTGTTGACGGTGGGGCAGGCGTGCGTTTGGTTGCCCTTGCGGCTGCGTGTACGCATGTGCGTTTTCTGAGCGTCTGTCGGGTGCGTCTGTTGGCGGCCGTGCAAGCCACCAACGCAAGGCACCAAGTACATAGGCGTGGGAATGGAACAGTGAAACAACCGATAGCTTGCGTTGACGGAGGCTTATAAGTGAAGCTGTTGAGTGCATCTCCTGTGCGAACGCAGGCGCCGCTTGTGTTGTATGGTCTGCAGCCCAAGCATGGATGATGTCATTGGCAAGGCAAGCAAAAAGCAATTAGGATGCGACTTGGTGGCGGCACGTGTTGATTCACACGCAAGTAGTTGCAGCATACAGTTGGGCAACCCTAGGTAAGCCGTGCACAAATCGTTGCGTTGCTGGCCGCGGCATCATCCGTTCCTAGTACGGCGTTGCAGGGCCAGTGTAGTGGAGCGGCACTTTGAGCTGAGCATGTAGACCAGTGCTGCGGGAACGCCTTACGTTGAGCAAAGTGTGTAAGCAATGCATACACGTTTCATCCTTATGTACAATAGGTCCAGCCACAGCCAAGGGTCCATCTTTCGCGTACCGCCCGCACCCCGCAGTCAGCTGATCAGGCTCTTTGTACGCCAAGCGAATCCAGCAAAGTGCTGTCCGCTGTGCACGCCTCAAACCCATTACAACACCACCATCCATCAACACGGTGCGTCAACCGTCAACGGTACATGACTTGTCCGCCAAGTACGGCTGCTATCCTAGCAACCTACCCCGAACGGCCACAGCCCAACAACACCCATAACTGAAAGGAATCGGAACGCCCCTCCGAAGCCCCATACTGTCGCATACGTGTCAGCGTGCCGCTCAGATGCGCTGCCGCTTTCCGCGCACGGAGGGCGTCATCTCCGGGGGCGCCTCCGCCGGGGCCTTGGGCGCCTTGGCGAAGGCCCCCGCGTGGTCGTGGCCCTTCTCCTTGAGCACCCGCTCGATATTGCGCAGCTGGCTGTTGAGCTTCTGGTCGCGACCGACGCCCTGCAAGAGGAACACGGCAGGATGGCATTCCAGGATTGTGAGCAGCACGGCCGCACACGTAGGGCATGCAAGCGACTTGCGCCCGGCAGCGCACGCGACACACTGCAGCAGGAAAGGTTACATGCCGGTCCACTAATATGGATGCTTGCCCAGTACCACACGCCTTCCCTGGTACTGGCCGAGGCAGGTGCTCGGAGCCAGCTGGGGTGCACCGATAGGGTACACACACCTTTCCAGTCTGACTGTGGCTGCTCTACAAGATCCACAGCTAACACCCGCTCAAGGTGCCACGCCTGCAGCTGTAGCAGGACAGCTCCCTTCCCGACCACGCAGCCACCGCACCACACAGTCTCCAATGTACCCGCGGTCTGCAGCACGTCCGCCCGCCGCGAGCCCTCCCCACACACCCTCCCCACCCTCCCCCCTGCCACCCTCTGCGGTTCCCCTCCTACCACCCCATCCCCCGCCCCCACCCCACCTTCTCCAGCTCTTTGTGGCTCTTGCGGCCGTCCGCCCGCTTGACGCCAAACTGGAAGGCTGCTCGAGGCAGCGTCTCCTTCTGCTCCTTGTACCGCGTCCACTCCTCGTCGGTGGCGAAGTCGGCCCTGGGGCCAGCAGCCAAGGGGCAAGGGGCAGCGCAAGTGGAGAGGCGTGTGGACCGTAACCAAGTTGCCTGTGAAAATTCTAACGACCCACGCCAACCCCTTGCCCTTGATGTCCATTGGCGCCGCATTAGGTTCTGATCCCAGATGTGACAGTAGCACCAACACCACTTACCGCCAACATGGATTCAGCTGCCATGGCACAGTAACATGTACCTATCAAACCTTACTCCGCCTGAAAACCTCACATTGTTGACACCTCCATCCTTGCTGTCCATGGCCCAGTGTCCGGCCCTGACCACTAGACATACAGTACCGTAACCCTTGACCATAATGCAAACCTTTGCAAACTTTCTATCCATGGCGGCCATCGCCCCGCACTGAACCAACGTCATCAGAGTATGCATAGTGTGAACGATATACTACGCGGTTTTGTATGCAGTCACCACACTGGCTGAATCAGGGGAAACCGGTCTATGATATGCACAACGCCCGAAGCGGATCATGACTTGTATATGGTGGGACCAGAAGTGGGACGCCGCTGCCACGTCGCTTTTACCGGGCCGCCGTCCGTGACCCCTGTGTCGTTTGTGTCACCGGTGCTCAGCCCCAGATCCCACTGCTGCCCCACACCACACTCAAAACCTCCGAGGCTGGAGCGGTACACCTCGACCACCCATCCCCCAATCTGCTTGTCGGCAGTGGCGGTGAGAGGTGGAGGCAGACAGCACCAGCCTCGGATAATTTGAGTTTGGTGTGGGGCAGCAGTGGGACCTGGGGCTGAGTGCCCATGAGTAACAGACAGCGACGGGCAAGGCAACAGCGACGTGGCAGCAGGGCCCCAGGCTCCACGAGCATGGACTGACTGGGCAGCATGGCAAACGGCGTGGCGGGCCTGCTTAAGGATCGGCGCCGTGCCGGGTGCCAGCAATGGCGGGGCGCACAGAGAAGAGCTAGGATGCGCGCGTATCCATGTCGTATCTGTGTAGGACGTTTCCAGGATGGGCCTTGTCAGGAAGGGCGCAAGGTCTGACCGCATGCGGCAGGTAAAACGGTCAACATAGTGCAGCGCGCTGACAAATGATGACCATAGCGTGGTAGCTGTGTGGTACGGAAGCAGTACCAGGTATGTTCAGTAGCAACAGCGCACGATGTGGAATAATAAGCGATATGTCCCATGCTACAAGTTGTAAACTGCGGCCCATGCAGCACCGGGAGTGCTTACACCGTACGTTTCGCCCGTGTACAACCCGTCCGTAACATATAGCGGGCGAAAAGGGCCCACGAGGTGAGTCTGTCATACGTCATACCGGTAGATACCACACAAGGTATGCCCTACTAGCGTACCTTGTCATCCCCTTTGCGTTCTTGCTGTCCATGGCCGCCAGGTCGGGCCCGCCCTCCTCGTCGCTGTCCGCCCCCACGGCGCCCACCATGCCCACCATGCCTGGGTAGTACTCGCCGTACGCGTCGTCCTCCTCGGCGTCGAGCGAGCGGGCCTTGGGGTCCTGCGGGTACGACACGTGCCGGCACACGTGGCGGGGGTGACCGACGCGTCGTGGGTGGGATGAATGCACATGCCGGACGTGGATGGCGCGTGATTGCATTTATATGAATCGCGTGCGCCCTTGCGAAGGGGTGATGCGGTTGGCTAGTGTGTTGACCTGAGCTGACTGCGCTGGGTGAGCAAGGCTAGGGGGGCGTGTGCATGTGGCTAGAGACAGTTAGCCAGGCCCAGTCCCACGACGCACCTTCGGTCGGCTCCGCCATTTGGGTAGGTCCTCGCCCTGGTGAAGCAGTAAGAAAAGGGATGATAGGAATGGGAAAGATAAAGGTGGCTACGAGGCAGAGGCTCGGTGTGAGGTGCGCTGCGCTGAGTACCAGTGCAAGCAGCGGCATACTAAGCAGCGGCATACTAAGGTTAACAACAGTCTGAGGAGCGCTGTGCTGAGCGTCCCAGTACCTGCAAGCGGCACACAGAAGGTCAGGAATAGTCTGTAACCAGAAGCTCGCTCGCACAACGGGTCCGCGATGCTCACGTAACACAGAGGTTTCAACCCTGCCAACCCACCCACACACCTGTTGTTGTTGTTGCTGCTGCTGTTGCCCACCAGCCGCCGCTCCGTAACCCCCGTACCCGTACCCCTCTTGCTGCTGCTGATCCCCGTATCCGCCGTACGCTTGCTGCTGCTGCCCGTATCCGTTGCCGTACCCTGCATGCTGCTGGTCCCCAGCACCGTACGACGAGGACGGCGGCGGCGGCGGTGGTGGCGGCGGGGGCATCTCCCCATCCTCCAGCTCCATGTCGTCCCCTCCTCCCCCTGCTGCTGCTGCATGCGGCACCCCTTTCAAGTTGGTCCCCGCCATGGGGATGTCGGCCATTGTGTCCTTGGAGTCGAAGTAGGACCCGTCCGGCCGTCTGTGGTCCGGGGGGTTTAAGAACAGTACAGCTGAGATACTGTCGGAAACATGCTGGGACGATGACGCGTTCGCGTGGGCGGGTTAAGGACCAGATGGCACACCGTACACGCACACACAGCAAGGCCTAGCTGACAAGGATTGGAGGAAACCGGATAAGGTCCATACGCAAGGTGGGAAGGCATACAAGCTACGTGCTCTGACAATGCAGGGCTTCCTAGGGACATGCAGGCCGCTGGCAGGCCGCCGCGCTGCTGCGCCACGAGCGGCGCCAAGAAGGCAACTGGTCGTCGCAGCTCTGCACCCACCTCCCCTCCCCTTGGTCCCGTTGTTGCCCCGCCTTGCCGCCCTTCTTGTTGTACGTGGGCTTGTAGTCATTGCCGGCATCGCCGAAGATGTCATCGTCGTCGTCCACAGGGCCGGCGGGCCGCCCGCCAGCGCGCCCGCCGCCCGCCGCCGCAGCTGCCGTACCCGCGGCGGCAGCGCCCGCCTTTGCGGCGTCCTGCTGCTGCGCCGCGTCCCCCAGATCGCCCTTAATGCCCTGCAAGTCGACGGCATGCCGTAGGACTACTTGGCAACCGAATAACGGTCATGGGCCAGGGGGCAACCGCACAGGAGGAACTGCCGGCGCAACGGGGAGCGATTACGTCACTGCATGAAGTTGCAAATATTGCATAAAAAAGCTTACCAGCATGGCGTCGCGGTCCTTCTTCTTGAGCTTCTTGCCGTCCGCTGTCGTACGCACGTACGACATGATGCGTGCGATGCGGTCCAGTACGGCGTTGTCCACGCCGGCGAACAGCGCGTCGGGCGGCTGCGGGAGGGCGGCGGCAACAGCGGAGGGGTGGAAGGGGCACAGCACCAGACTCCCGGTGCCTTGTGCGTGTACCGAAGGCGTGCACAGCGCGTGTGGTGCCCGTGCTGGGCGGTGCACGTGCAACGCGGTTGTCAAGGTGCAACACCGCTCCACAGGGCGACACATCAGGCCCACCGGCAGGCCCTCGTGCCTTCTAGCTGTGCCGTACAGCACAATCCAGCAAACTATGCCCCGAAGCTCGCTCCTCGCCGTGTCAGCCCACCCACCCACTCACCGGCGGGCACTCGCTCTTGGGGCGGCGCAGCGTGGTGGGCACATCCGTGTCAAAGCTGTCCTCGTTGTCAAAGTCAAACACGAACGCCGTACGGCGGGGCAGGTACATGTCCCGTACGTTGGCACGGGAGGGCTCGAAGAGCGTGGAGTAGACGGAGCGGGCCAGGGGCGTGGAGATGCGCATGTCGGTGCGCTTGGCACCGGAGGCCGTGTTGGCCTTCACGGCAGCTCGGACCTGTGATTAGGAAGGGTAGCCGTGGGGCTCAGAGCTGCACGGCTTAGGAAACATGGTAGCAGCGGTTGCCAAGTCAAAACAGCAAAACGGGTTCTGGAGTGCTCCGTGCGCCCTACCAGTGTTCCCAAAGGCACCATGGGGGGCGGGGGGGCCGGAGCGTACCGCATGCCAGGCCGTACGCCCGTACCGTATGCCAGGCCGTACCGTATGCCAGGCCGTACCGCATGCCAGGACACCAAGCAACTGCCACAGCCTGTCACGCGCTGTTGAACCCCCGTACCGCCTGTGTCCCGAGTGCCATACCACAGCCCCAGCCCCAGCCCCAGCCCATCCCGGCCTCCGTCTCGCTGCTGTAACCCGACCAAATTCGCCCTTCTGGCCCCCGCCAGCCCCCACCTGTGCTTATCCCTGCCCCCGACCCTGCCCCCAATCCTTCCACTACACCTAGCCCCGCTGCTCCCGCCCGTTCCACCACCCTGCCAGCCCCCACCTGTGCGTCCCTGGCCGCCTCCGGATCCTTTGCGCCCGCCTCCCCGCCCTCCTCCTCCTCCTCCTCCCCGTCGTCGCCCTTCGTGGTGATCTCGTTGCGGGTCTGGGGGCACGCGCACACGGGGGCAAGGAGGTTGTCACGTTGTGCAAAACCTTCAGTCCGTGCAGCTCAAAGCACGCCGTTCGCCTTCGGCAATGACCTCATGCAACACTCGTAACGCGTTGCCCACGTCAGCTAACCCTTATCCATACCCACACCCACCTACTTCCAAGTACCGGCCCCCGCAGCACGGCCTACAGCCCTCACATCCTTTTCCGCCCACACCCCATGCCATGCCCCACACCCCCATAACTCTACCTCCAGCAGCAGCGCCTACCCCAGACCCTTTACCGAATACGCGGCCCGGTTTGCCAAGGGCCCCTCCACGCCTCATGCCCCTGTCCATCATGCCCCTCCCCCACCCGCCCCACACCCGCGCATCCCACACCCCATGCCCCAACACCCCACGAGCCCACACCCCACACACCATATGCCCACACACTCACACCCTACACCCCGCCCCCACCTTGTGCAGCAGCGCATAGTCCAGACCCTTCACCAAGTGCGTGAACCGCATGTCGCCTCCCAAGTACTTGGTCTCCTCCTCACTCAGCTTACTAAGGTCCACGCCGCCCACATCCCCGCCCGCCAGACCCGGCACGCCGCCCGCCGCGCCGCCCCCGCCGCCTCCCGCCAGCGCCGACAGTACGGCCTGTGCGTCCTCGTAGTCCAGGTTCTTGCCGCGGCGGCGCTCCTCCGCGCGGTCTCTGTCGTACCAGGCACGTGTCGGTGCGGTAAGTACGAGTTGGCGCCAACGCGTGCGGTGAGTTTTGCGGTGGAGGCTTAGGGCCGTGGATAGTTGAAGGTGTGAGTGGTCGCTATCTGTTTGTTGTTGTTTCTGTTCGAGGGAGCAATGTTAAGTATGTGGAGTGAGGTGAAGGGGTCCAAGGGGGAGGATGAGACGGTGGTGCAAGGGAGCGGTTGGGAGGCGAGCGTGTGCGGGTACTGGCGGCTGCTGCGAACGGGTGTGCCGCCGTGCCATGCCAAGGCAGCCCGGATCGCCGGTAGGTGTTGTGCCCTCGTGAATGTGTCGTGCAAGGTGCAACCGAGCACCGGTGCACTGGAGTGCGAGTGTGCGGATGGAACCGGCAGCCCTTGCCTCCCCATGGCGCCTTCTCACCGGGACAACATCCCAGCCCGTAGCGTGCAAGCGCCGTATTGTACCTATATTTTTAGTAATACTAGCGAAGGCACAACTCAGTAACGCCGGACCGTTTATTGCGTGGACCGCCCGTGTGCCCAGCCTAGCTGTGAAGCCATGAGCTCTCCCAGCCTGCCCCTCCCATACCAACACCTAGAACGCAAGCTGCTGTATCAGAAGGCCCCTTCTAGCGCATGTGCCATTGGATGGCTCCCATGCTAGGAAGCTAGGGGCAGCTACCGCAGCGGTGTGCCACCTCCGCTGCCTTGACACACCTGTACTTGGGTCCATCGTCGTCCTCGTCGTCGTCCTTTTTGCCGTGGGCAAGAGGCTTCTTCCCACCCGGCTTTCCATGCGGCTTAGGACGATACTCTCCTCCGCCTTTGGGCTTTGCAGCTGCCTGGGGCTTGGCGCTGGGGGTCTCGGACCCCCATCGTTCAGCGCGAGGAGTCTCAAGAAGCTTACGGAAGTCTGAGTTATCCAATCCAGCCATTGTATGTACGTATCATAAGGAGCGAGCTGCAATCATGCACTTCCCTGTTCGGTGCGTCTATGTGACACACTGGCAAAATTTCCGCAGGGCCAGCCTGTTGCGCAACGTACATGCATAAGGGTTACATACTACGTGTAGTGGGCATTGGTCGCCGAAGTGTTGCTCCTCCCTCAGGCACGTGCCGTACCCCGGTCGCTCTCCCCAGGTGTTCCAGGGGCCAAGGGAACACAGCCGGATCCATTGCATCCTGTGATTCGAAACAGCGTACCCAAACCACACTCAATTCTGGTATACAACCCAGTCGCAGCGGTGAAAGTTACTTCCTTGCATTGAGGCGGCTCGGACGCGACCCAAATCACGATGTCGTCTTACGTAGGCTCCAGCCAAGCATCGATAGCTTCATGGCAGAAGAAAAAGTACAAACCAGGGCCCGCGGAGGTCGTCTTGTCGCTTGTGCAGCAGTACGCGCTTCCCTTGGTGGCAGCAGGCTGGGCTCTCAAGCGCTTCCTTGCATACCGGAAAGCCCAGGCAGCAAAGAAGCCCACCGCTGCTGCCGAGGCAGCCGCTAAGAAGGCCGAGCCGGCCGCGGCGCGCAAGCCGCGGCGCGAGTACAAGGTCAAGCGCGACCAGGATGGGCCGATGCTGGTGGGGGCAGACGATGCTGAGGTGGAGGTGCAGCCCCATGACGATGTGGTTGAGGGCTACCACGAGACGGAGGTGGAGGCAGCTGGGAATGTAGCTGCCGGGCCAGGGGGCGGCAACACCCAAATGCTGCAGATGCTGCAGCAGATGGGCTACCGGATCGTGATGCCCAAGGACGGCAGCGGGCAGGCGTTCCTGGTGCCCCCGGGCGCGAAGGTTCCAGGAGAGGCGGGGATCGAGGAAGGTGGGTGGGGAGCGTGTTCGGTTTTGGGGAGGGGCGGGGGGCGTGGCGGGGGTTAAGGGGTGCGAGGTGGGTATGGGGGTGGGACGGGGTCGGCATGGGCCGTGATGTGACGACGAGGGCACTCTGGGTTGGGGTTGTTACGGGCAGTAAGCTAGGTTGGCTCTTGAAGGGCCGTGTCTTGTACGCTGCGCTTCAGTTGCGGTCGTACTGCGTGGGTGTGGGGCCAGGGCTTGTTCCGGTACGAGCAGCTCTTGTCTTGCTGCATGCCTGCTGTCTGCCGTGTCGCATGCCCTTCCTGGTCTTACTTCTGCAAACGTTCATGGCTGAGACAGGTGTAGATGACAGTGCCGAGTGCGCGCAACGTGATGAGGGTGCCGTTAGTTGGCGCAGGGGATACCTTCCCATGCTTGGCTGCACCCTTTCTCTGACTGGAGCTGGGCATCGCTGCTGAGACCTGCCGTACTGTTGCACTGCGTCCGTACAGGTGACGAGGAGGGGTACGACGAGGACGAGGAGTACGATGAGGAGGAGGAGGAAGAGGAGGGTGACGAGTAAGAGCCTTCGCACAGTCGCGTTGGATTGGCATGAGGCGCAGCTCCGTCGGGGGTGCGACGCCGCAGGGGGTTGGGGCGCACCAGCCGCGAGCGTCTCCATTGGAGGGTTGTGCAGGGTACAGTGCCGTACGACAGTGACGGAGGGGACAGAGCCGTACGGCAGCGGCAAGGGTGGGCAATCGCTGAGCAGTTGTGTGGTGCATGGTTGGCGGTGCCCCCGCTCAGGGCAATGGTGGCGGCTAGATGGTCGTCGGCAGGCCGCTAACGGCATGGGCATGGGGTTGCGTGTGCTTTGCGCACTGACCTATGAGTCTACACCTGGTAGATGGCATGGTGAATGGTTGGGCTTGGTCTGCAAAAGTGCAGCATTACGGGGACCCCCTTGAACCCCCGACGGTGCGTTGCGGGCGGTTGCCTGCTCTGTGGCGTAGTGACTAACTGGGCTGGTGGCAACAGGATTGCAGCACCACGGCAGCCACGGCGGTGCGCTGTGGGCAATTGCGAGAGGTCGGCACACCGGCGATGAACGGTGATGCGGGGTCATGGTTGGATATGACATTGGGACACGGGCCTATTCGGACAAGCTGGCTGGGTGATGTGGGTTCGGGAACCGGATCGCTCCAACGTGTACCCATTGCTTTACAGGCATTGCTCAGTGCATCCGAAGTGGGTGAGGGTGTGGGTGTCCTCCAGTGTGACTTGTCACCCAAGCCTTACCAAGCTGGCTGCCTTCCGCTCATCATGAGTTTGACACGTGGCGCACATGATGACACGTTGCGGGTGTTTGGCAAAGCAAGGGGCTTCCGACTTGCGTACAAGCCAGGGTGGCTTCTTTTGGGCAACGGTTCACTGACCGTTGTTGGGAATGTTTTGGAGTCCCCTGATAGTTTCGCGCGAGGCCCACGAATTGTGCCCATGGGTACTGGCCTACTGGCCTGACGCTGTGTACGCATGCTTGGTTTGTAGTGTGAGGGCGGGGCACAGAAGGTGGCGCAGTTACAGGCACGCGCATCGCCCCGGGTTCGATTCCTACCTCGGGCGAGATTCCAGTCCTCGTCCGCCTGTGTGGTCTGCCCGGACCCACAGGGAAGGCGTGCCGGTGGCAGGTGCCTGCCAGTGGATGATGAACCGTCGGGCATCAGCTGGTGGATGACTCCCA
>VFQN01002704.1_pt1 | contig 26705 bp, 25 predicted proteins | sample 3512371 | NCBI WGS metagenome assembly VFQN01 (sample SAMN10412370, study PRJNA504923) | tailings metagenome | isolation source: Replicate 2 from Balatoc abandoned mine | place: Philippines: Itogon, Benguet | collected 2017-08-28
GTCGCAGGTGGTGCCTGCTCGGTCGCCCGGACGACCGCCCCCGCGAACGCACCATGACAGTGCATCCCGCGCGGCTCACGGACTGGAGGAACGTCACGGCCGGGCGCGAAGCGCCAATATCCGAAGATCGCTGCCGCGGTCCGGGCCGCGGGCAGAGTCGGTGGGGCCACACCCGACACCTCATCGAAAGTGTACCGGCCGAGTTGCCTGCCCACGTGTGTTCGCGCTCCACGACCCGGGTCGAGTACCCATCAGCGAGACTCGGTGTCAAGTGTCGTAGTCGCCACTCGTCCACGGCGGCCAGAAGCACATGTAATCGCCCGGCTCGGCGGTCACGCTCCAGTCGTCGTCGGCTTCCTCGGGCGGTCGCGGGATGAGGCCGAACTCGACGCCGAACATCTCGATCCGGAACGGCGCCACCGTGATCCGTTGGTACGTGACCGTCCCCAGCACCGCGAGCAGCGCGTCGCGCCGGGCCAGCCGGGCGGGCTCGTCCATTGCCGCGCGAGGGCCGAGGTTGTCGATGGTGGCGGAGACGAGGGCGCCGGACGTGTCGAAGACGTAGAGGGCGAGGAACTCGCACCCCGTCGGCGTGTCGTGACCGGTGGCGGGGACGAACGGGGCGGTCAGGAAGAACTGCCGGCCGTCGGCGGTCCGGCCGACGTGCTCGGCCGCGTACCCGTCGGGGTTGATGGCGACGGACTTGGGCGGACGTTTCGCCACACGGCCCCCGGCTCACGGCAGCGGCAGGGCGCCGGGCTGGAAGCCGGCCATCGGGTCGTCCGCGGTCTTCGCCTTCGTCTTCGCCTTGTCGGCGGCGGCGGGGTGGCGGGCGGACGAGCCCTGGAGCACGTCCGGGCCGGCGGCCGGCTTCGCCACGGTCGCGGCGGGCGGGGCGGCGCCGTTCGACAGCAGCCAGAACGCGCCGGCCAGCGCCGCGACGGACGCGGCCAGCGTGTAGCGCGCCCGGCGGGCCGGGTCGGGGCGGTGCGCGACCGCGGGCGATGCCACGGCCGGCGCCGCCGGCCACGGGCGCGGCAGCTCGCTCTTGAAGAAGTCGGACAGCGCCGCGTCGAGCGCGTCCGGGGGCAGGGGGGGGCGGTTCATCGGATCGTCCCGTTCCCGGGGGTGAATTCGTCGTGGGTGCCGAGCCGGTCGGCGAGTCGTTGCCGGGCGCGGCTCAGGCGCATGTGGACGGCGGTCACGGCCACGTTCAGTAGCTCGGCGATCTGGGTCGCGTCGTAGTCGAGGGCGTAGCGCAGCGTCAGGATGTCGCGGTCGGCCGGCGCCAGCTCGTCGAGTTCAGACCTGATCCGCGCGAACAGTTCCTCTCGCTCCAGTGCCTCGGCCGGGGTCGCCTGGCCGGACCGGACGCCGTTGAGCAGCTCCGGCGGCTGGGTGCCGTTGCGGCGGAACGCGCTCTTGGCGTGGTCCTCGGCCAGGTTCCGGGCCACCCGCAGGAGCCACGCCCGCGGGTTCTGGATGTCCTCGCCCGCCTCCCACGCCTTCCACAGCCGGAGGAAGGCTTCCTGGGTCACGTCGAGCGCCAGGTCGCGGTCGGTCCACCGGGCGTAGGCGATGGCCCAGACCTCGCGGCCGTGGCGGGCGTGGAGCTCCTCGAACGCCGCCCGCCGGGCGGCGCCGGGGTCCGGTGCCGGGGAGCGGTTCGCGGGTCCGGTCGGCATCACCACAGCCTGCCGGGGGCGCGGCGGGGGTCGCAGGAAAGACGACCGGGCCGCCGAAGATTCACAGCCACACACATGACATTCATGTTACCGGCCCGGGGAGTGGGTCGGAAGGTGCGGGAGGTGAGATAAGTGAGACGTGGGTTGCCGGAAGTGGAACAGGAGTAGCCGCTTGCGGCTTCGCACGGGGTGTAAAGTGGCGACCGGCCGGCGTGAGCCGGGTAGTGGCTCGGGGCTTGAGCCCCGAAGGGGCGGCCGTGAATAGCCCAGGGTGGTAACCCTGGGCGGCGAGGGCGGTGTCACCGGGGCCGACCCAACCGAACTCCGCCACAGGCCGCCCAGGGTTACCACCCTGGGCTATTCACGGCCGCCCCTTCGGGGCTCAAGATCCGAACCCAAGCCCCGAGCCACCCTACGAATCACAACTGACGACTACTTCTTCTTCCCGTGGTCGTGATCGTGGTCGTGGGCCTTCTCCTTGAAGTCGCCGGTGTACGGCTTGCCGTCCACGACCACGGTCACCGAGCCCTCGAACTCCTGTTCCTTCCCGAAGTGGTCGTGCTTGGCCACGAACCGCGACGCCTTCCCGGCCGGGTCGTCCTTCTCCGGCGTCGCCGCCGCCTCGACGTCGAACTGCGGGCTCTTGATGTTGATGAGCAGCTTCGTCGCCGCCACCGGCTCCGCCTTCTTCGCCCGCTTTCCGTCCAGGATGTACACCGTTGCCGTCTTCGTGCCGTGGTCCACGGTGAACTCGCCGTGGTACTTCCCGAGTTCGATGATGGTGCCGCCGTGCGGCCCCTCGCCGTGCTCGTGGTCGTCGCCGTCGTCCTTCTTCTCCAGCGCGGCCTTTGTCGGGATCGCCGCCGGCTGCCCGCACCCGAACCCGACCACCAGGGCGCACCCGAGCACGCCGCACGCCAGCGCCTTCCAACTCGTCATCGTCGTCTCCTTCGGTCAGAAAGAAGTCGCCCCGTCGCGCGCCGTGCGCGCGAGACGGTCGGCGTCCTTGCCGGTGAACGTCCAGAACAGGCCCGGGTGGATCAGGAACTCGCAGAACGTCGAGGTCACGAGCCCGCCCAGGATCACAGTCGAGACCGGGTACAGGATCTCCAGCCCCGGCTTCCGCCCGCCGGCGACCAGCGGGACGAGTGCGATCCCCGCCGTCAGCGCCGTCATCAGCACCGGGGCGAGGCGTTCCAGGCTGCCGCGCACCACCGTCTCCGGGGCGAACGGCATGCCCTCCTCCTTCATCAAATGGACGTAGTGCGTCACCAGCAGGATGCCGTTGCGGACGGCGATCCCGCCGAGCGACACGAACCCGACCAGGCTCGCCACCGTCAGCGTCTGCCCGGTCAGGACCAGCGCGATCACGCCGCCGATGAACGCCGTCGGCACCGCGTTGAGGATTTGCAGGCTCACACGCGCCGAGGGGTAGAGGAGGTACAGCACCGCGAACACGCCGACGACCGACACCAGCGCGAGCACCGCGATCCGCCGCGTCGCCGACTTCTGCGCCTCGAACTGCCCGCCGAACTCGACGAAGTACCCCTCCGGCATCGGCACGCGGGCGCGCACCCGGCGCTCGGCCTCGGCCGCCACCCCGGCGAGGTCGCCGCCGGTCGTGTTGCAGCGGATCACGGCCCGGCGGCGGACGTTCTCGCGGTTCACCTGGTTCGGCCCGCCGGCGGCGTCGGGCAGGTCGGCCACGTCCTTCAGCCGGACCTGGCCCTTGCCGTCCGGCAGGTCGATGCGGAGTTCGCCGAGCCGCGGGTAGTCGGTGCGGTAGGCGGCGTCGAGCTTCACCACCAGGTCGAACCGGCGGGCGCCGTCGATGACCTGCGACACCACCTCCCCCTTCATCGCCGTCTCGACGAACTCCGCCACGTACTCCCGGCTGAGGTTGTATCGCGCGAGGTCGTCGGGCCGGAGGACGATGTGGAGTTCGTCCACGGTCTCCTGCGGGTCGATGACCGGCGGGGTGAGGCCGGGCACGCCGGCGAGCGCCGCCTTCGCCTGCTGGGCCAGCGCCTGGAGCTTGTCGAGGTCGTCGCCGTAGATCTTGATGGCGATCTGCGCGTTCACCCCGGACAGCATGTGCGAGATCAGGTGCGCGAGCGGCTGGTCGGCCTCGAACTCGACGCCCGGCACCTCCGCCCGAAGTTCCTTCAGCACGTCGGCGAGGAAGGCGTCCCGGCTGACGCCGGCGTCCGGGTTCATCGACAGGATGTACTCGCTCCGGCTGACCGGCTCGGCGTGCTCGTCGAGCTCGGCGCGGCCGGTGCGGCGGACGAAGTGGCGGACGGGGCGGTCCGGGTGCTCGGGCGTCTGCCGCATGGTCTGCAGCCTGGCGTCGATGAGCTGCGCCGCGTCGTTCGACGCCTTCAGCGACGCCCCGGCCGGCAGCACCACGTTGATCTGCACCGAGCCCTCGTCGAACTTCGGCAGGAAGTCGGCGCCGATCGTGGTGAGCCGCCACCCGCAGTACGCGACCACCACCCACGTCAGCACCAGCAGCACCACCGCGTGCCGCATGCTGAACCGCACGACGTACCCGGCCGCCCACTTCAGCCCGCGGAGGAGGAAACCGTCGCCGTGCGCCTCCCCGCCGCCGGCGCGGCCGAGCAGGTAGTAGCTCAGCACCGGCGTCACCGTCAGCGACACGAGCAGCGACGCCAGGATCGACACGATGTACGCCACCCCGAGCGGCACGAACAGCCGGCCCTCCACGCCCGACAGCGCGAACAGCGGCAGGAACGCCAGCACCACCACCGCCGTGCCGAAGACGACGGCGGAACGCACCTCGCGGCTCGCCTCGTACACGACTTGCAGAACCGGGCGCCGGAATGACGAATGACGAATGACGAATGACGAATTTCGATCGCCGGAATCAACGGTGTTGGGCGCCGGGAGGGCGGCGTTCTCGCGGAGGCGACGGTAGATGTTCTCCACGTCCACGATGGCGTCGTCCACGAGCTCGCCCATCGCCACCGCGATGCCGCCGAGCGTCATCACGTTGACCGACAGCTCGGTGCCGGTGACGACGCCGATGAGGCGGAACACGAGCGTGGTGACGACGAGCGACAGCGGGATGGCGGTGAGGGTGATGAACGTGGTGCGCAGGTTCAGCAGGAACAGGAACAGCACGACGACGACGAGCCCGGCGCCGAGCACCAGCGCCTCGCCGACGTAGTACACGCCGCGGTCGATGAAGTCCTTCAGGCGGAACAGGTCGGTCGTCACCACGTAGTCGGCGGTGAGCGACGCCTCGGCCTCGCGGAGGGCGGCGGCCACCCGGTCGGTCACGTCGCGGGTGTCGGCGTGCGGCTGGCGGACGACGGTGATCACCGCCGCGTCGCGGCCGTCGACCCCGCCGTCGCCGCGCTTGGGCGCCGCGCCCTCGGCCACGTCCGCGACCTTGCCGAGCCGCACCGGCGGGTCGCCGGTCTTCACCGGGATCGTGCGCAGGTCGGCGAGCACCTTCGCCGGGGCCGGCCCGAGCCGGCCGATGACGCGCACCGGCCGCTCGACCTGCCCCTCCTCGGTGAACCCGCCGGTGGCGTTCAGGTTGTTCGCCTTCACCGCCCGGTCCACGTCCTGCACGGTCACGCCGAACTCGAGCAGCTTTTCCGGCTTCATCAACACCTGGTACTGCTTCCGGTCGCCGCCGAGGACGAGCACCTCGGCCACCCCCGCTTCCTTGAGCAGCCGCGGCCGCAGCACCCAGTCGGCGGTGGTGCGCAGGTCCATCCGCTGCTGTTCGGGGGTGCGGAAGGTGATCTGCTGTTCGTGGAATGAGGAGTGCTCGACGATGAACGATGACTCACCGGTCCGCCGCGCCGGCGCGGATTGCGGCACCTTCACCCACGTCGCCGGGTCGTGGCGGTCCACCACCTTCCAGAGGGTCACGGCCTCCGAGTCCTCCGCCCCCCGCTCGGCCAGAAGCCCCGTCTTCCCGACCGGCGCGAGTTCGCCCCCGCCGGGGCCGGGGCGGCGCGACAGGCCGGCGTGGAGGATTTGGCCCATGATCGAGGTCGGCGGGGTCATCAGCGGGCGGATGCCGGGCGGGAGGACGCCGGCCAGCGCGGTCAGGCGTTCCTGCACCACCTGGCGGGCGACGCGGACCTCCGTCTCCCACCCGAACTCGACGGTGGTCACCACCAGCCCCTGACTCGCCTGGCTGCGCACCGCCCCGACCCCGGGCGCGCCGAGGATCGTCGTCTCGATCGGCTGCGCGACCAGTGCCTCGACCTCTTCGGGCGAGAAGCCGGGGCACTCCGTGAGGAGCACGACGCGCGGCCGGTCGAGGTCGGGGAACACGTCGATGCGCAGCCCGGCCGCGAGCACGCCCCCGTACGCCATCACCACGACGGCGAGCAGGAGCACGAGCCCGCGGTAGCGGAGGGCGGATCGGATGATCCCATCAAACATGTCGGCCTCTCATCGCACCCGACGACCCGGAATGACCAAGGGCCAATGACCCACCAATGACCAAAGAAATCCCCGGTTTGTCTTCCTTGGTCATTGGTGGGTCATTGGCCCTTGGTCATTTCAGTGCGATCCCATGTGGACGCTCCCGTCCGCGTGGACGTGGAAGCCGGGCGGCACGGCGCCGCTCTTCGACTTCGCCATGCGGTTCAGCTGCGCGGCGCCGGTGGTCGCCACGTGGACGCCCGGCGGCACGCTCCCGTCGTTCGCCACCACCGCGTGCCGGCGGTCCTGGTAGACGACGTGGACCGGCTTGCGGTCGAAGGCGTCGCCGCTGCGGCGGAACACGTAGGCGTCCGCCCCCTCGCGCGCCACCGCCTCGGCCGGCAGCACGAACACGTTCTCCACCCGCTCCGCCCGCACCAGGATCCGCACCCGCTGCCCCGGGCGAAACCGCCACTCCTCCTTCCCGCCGGTGTCGCGCGACTGGTTCTCCAGCGCGAACCGGAACCGGAACGTGCGCGTCTCCGGGTCGATGGTGTTCGCCACGTACCCGACGCGGAACGTCTGCCCGTGCGGCGGCCAGCCGGCGTCGCCGAACTCGACCTCGACCGGCCAGCCCTCGCGCAGGGCGCGGTCGATCAGCGGCGCCTCGTCCGGGAACGCCCGCCCCTCGACCGCGAGCAGGCGGTGGTCGGCGAGCAGGCACATCGTCTCGCCGGCCGCCACCTGCCGGCCGAGGTCGGCCCGCACCTCCTGGATCTCCAGGTAGCCGTCGGGCGTGTCGGTCGGCCGGGCCGGCGCCGCCACTGCCATCTCGGCGGCGAACTCGCCCGCGGCCGCGCCCTCGATCTGCTTCTCCGTCAGCCCGCGGTTGCGCAGGTCGGCGCGGTACGCCCGCGCCGCCGCGGCGAGGCGGGCGAGTTGGGCGTCGACCTCGACCAGCCGGGCCTCCGGCACCACGCCCGAAGCCGCGAGCATTTTCCGTTGCGCCTTCGTCAGCCCGGCGTCCTGTGTGGTCTTGAACAGCTCGGTCTGGGTGAGGTGGAGCGACTCGCTGAGGAGCTTGAGGGTGAACAGGACCTCGCCGGGCCGCACCGGGTCGCCGGCGGCCTTGTGGACGCGCGCCACCACCCCTGTGACCGGGGCGACGACGGCGCGGTCCGTGACCCCGGGCCGGTCCACGATCATCCCGGGGAGCGTGACCTCTTTCCAGAACGGCCCGGCCGTGAGCGGCGCGGACGTGAGGCGGAGGTTCTTCTGGGCCTGCTCCGAGAGGATCACGCGCTCGCCGGCCGCGACCGCGCCGTGGTCGTCGTGGTCCTCGGCCTTCTCCGCGGGCGTCGGGAACAGGACAGGCAGCCAGTGCGCGCGGGTGGCGGCGGCGCCTGCGGCCAGCCCGCCGAGCACGGCGGCGGTCGCCGCGGCGCGGACGATCCCGCGCAGCCGGCCCCGGCGCGGGGCGGTAGGTTCGGTCATGGACGGACTCCTACGCGGCGCGTCAGCGCCGGGCGGGCCGGGGGTGTGGGGGTGCGGCGCAGACGTGAGGCGGCGCTAGCAGACGAGCGCGCAGTGCGACAGGTAAAGTGGTGGCGCGGACGGCCACGCGGCGGACGGGAGCACGGACGCGCGAACGACGACCGCCGGCGCGACGGCCTCGACCGCGGCCACGACGGGGGCCGAGACGAGCGTCGGGTCGGGGGCGGTGTCGGCGGATCGGGGGCGTTCGGCGTCGGCAGTGACGCCGGGGCAGTGCGGGCACTCGCCGTCGTCGTGGTCCGCGTCGGTGTCGTGCGCCGGGAGCACGGCCGCCCACACCTCGCAGGCGCACACGCCCGGCGGGTGGAGCAGGGGCACGCACCCCAGCAGCAACAGGACTCGCACCACGGCCGCGGGCACAGGCTTCCCCGAAGGAGTCGGTACGACCGAAGTCTACCGGGCGGCGGGAATCGGGTCAATCGAACCAGCGTGCACTCGGAGGCGACACGTTGGGCGGTAGGATTACAAGACGGTCCATTCGCCAAGGACGTGCCGCAATTCCGCCCGAGCGCGCGACACGCGGGACTTGAGTGTTCTAACCGGGATGCCCATCTCCGCGGCTACGGTGGTGTAGTCGCCGTCAACCGTCGCCCGAAGCAACTCCCAGTCTCGCCCCGCCGTTTCCCGAACGGCGCGACACTTTTCGTGGCGCACGGCGATGGTCGACGGGTCGCCGGTTGGCGCAGGTCCAACGCGGGTGGCTTCCCGGGCGAGGAGCGCGGCCCGGTCGAGGTTCTTCCGCGCGAGGTTACGGTCGAGGTTCTTAGCCCGGCGGCGGGCGTCGTACAGGTCGAACGGTTCAGTGGAATTGGGGCAACGCTACAACAAGGCGTCGAGTTGCTCATCGCGGGCCTTGCCGGTTTCGACTACGCGCCGGTGCGGTCCGCCCGGTCCCGAACGGCCGCCGCCAGGGGATCCCGCGCCAGCCGACGGCCGGAGTCCAGGGCGATCCGCTCGCAGGCGGCGAGCACCGCCCCGTCCGGGGCGGTGGCCCCGACGTGTCGCATCCGCGTGAGGAACGCCACCGCCTGCTCCAGGGTCCGTCGCCCCGCCTCCGTCTGGTACTCGGGGGTGAGCGTCGGCATTCGTGCCTCCGGGGCTGAACTGCAACGGCCGAGAGAGGAACAACTTCGACCCGCCAAAATCTACAGGGACACCCTACACGTCTTGCCTCCCGCCGGCCCGCACGGTCTGATGGGTGAACCCATCCCGCCCCGGGGCCGCCCGTGCTGATCGTCTCGCTCATCCCGGCCGCGATCATCCTCGCCGCCGCCCACCACGCTGCACGACCCGAGCCGCACCCCGTCCGGTGGGGGACGTTCCTCGGCTGGGGCTTCGCGGCGGCCGTCTTCCCGTGCGGCCTGCTCGTCGCCTCGCCGACGGTGCTCGGGCTGTGGGCGCTACTCGGGTTCGGTCTGCTCGTCTGGCAGCTCACGTCGCCGCGGGGACGGTCGTTCCTGCCGTACTCGGTCACCGCGGTGCTGATCGCCTACGGGTTGGCCGCGCTGACCGCGTGGCGCGACTACACCCGGTTCGCCGAGCTGCGCAACCGCTACCCGTTCGAGTCGATGGCCGACCGGGTGCCGGAGCCGCGGCGCGGTGATCCGACGGTGCTGACGCCGGCGGCCGAAAAGACGTTGAAGCAGTTCGAGGGCGGGCCGGGTGCGCCAACGCTCTGGAACTCTCGCGAATTTGAGCTCCGGTACCTCCACGAGTACACCGTGGAGGCGTTCGTCAACAGCCCGGGATTCGGTGTCACACGGATGCGGCCGCCGCCGAATGTGAAGTCGCTAGAGCCGCGGACCGATCGGCCCGAGCCACCCCCGCAGCCGGCGTCGCCGGAGCCGCCGTGGGACGGGGTGGGGTTCATGGGGAGCGTGTCTGCCGACCAGCGCGCCGACTTTGGGCGGATGCACGCCGACGGGTTGTTCGACTTCGTGAACCCGGAGGGTTGGGGCTACTTCCGCAGCCGGCGCGAGGTGGCGGGGTTCCTGCCGCACGCCTTCAGCCGCGTCCCGGAGGTGTCAGCGTGGAAGGTCGAGCGCGTCGAACTGGTCGGACTGCTGAAGCACGCCGACCCGGTCGTGTACCAGTCGGAACGGTTGCCGGCGATGGCGGACGTGAAAGACGCCCCGACCCGTTCGCTCGACGCCTTCGAGACGGCGGGGCTCGAAGCGATCCAACGGGGTGAGGACGGCTTCGCCGGGCGGCGCGGCGACGAGGTGCGGTTCGTCGGGGCGGTCCGCAGCGCGAATGCGTGCGTCGGGTGCCACGGCGGCGAGCGCGGCGACCTGCTCGGGGCGTTCTCGTACCGCCTGCGGCCGGCGGCGCGGTGAGCGGCGTTCTTGGTTCGGATTTCGAGCTTTGAATTTCTCCCGTGCGGGCAGGCAAACCCAGGCCCCACACTGCGGGAATGGCCGACAAGTCGAACCGGCGCTCCCGCGCGCCGTCCGTACGCGGTATCCGCCCCTGCCAACTCGACGCGGGGCGCGGCCGGGGCCACGCCGTTGCGTGCCGCCGCGGCGCCGGGTTCGAGCCCCGAACCGCACCAAGTTGGACCAAAAAAACCGCCACCGACCTCCCCCGAACAACCCCGATTTCCCTGAAAAAGGCCGCCACCGACCTCCCCCGCACCGAGTTCGAGCCCCGAACCGCACCAAGTAGCACCAAAAACGGCCTGGCGTCGTCCTTCATCATCCGTCCCGAGTCATTCGAGGAGTCGTCCGTACGGACAACGCCCACGAATGACGAAGGGCGAATGGCGAAGGACAACGCTACACTGCACCCGGAGGTGCGGATGCGGGCGGCGCGGTGGTTTCTGCTCATCCCGGCGGTCCCGGTCGTAGCGCTCGTCGTCGCCGAACTCACCGGCGACTGGGCGCTCGGGGTCCGCGTCGTCCGCCCCGACCCGCCGCCCGAACCGGCGCCCGCCCTCGCCCCCGACGCGCCCGCCGACCCCGCCGCCGCCAGCGCCGGCCTCTTCCTCCAATCGCTCGCCACCGCCGTCCGCGACGGCCGTGCCTCGGCCGCCGACGGGTTCGACGCCGACCGCTTCCACGCCGCCGTCGCCCGGTCCGAGACGTTCCGCGCCGCCGGCGTCGCCGCCGACCCGGTCGGCGGGCCGGTCCGCGCCCGCGTCGCGCTCGTGGACGCGGTCCGCGCCGGCGGCCCCGGGCTCGCGGCCGACGCGGTCGAGGTGCGGCGCGTGGTCCCCGGCACGGGGGCGGACGAGGTCGTCGTCGCCGCCCGGCACCGGCTCGGCGGGCGGGCCGGGTCGTACCGGTGGTGGCTGGTCCGCACGCCCGACGGGTGGAAAGCGTTCGACCTGGAGGACGTGCGGACCGGGGTGAGGCTGAGCCGGCAGGCGGCAGTTCAGATCGCGGGGGAGCTCTCGGTCGGGGCAAAGGCCGGGCTCGCCGCCCTCGGCCCGGCCGCGGAGAAGCTTGCCGCCGGCGACCCGGACGGCGCCGCGGCGGCGCTCGCCCCGGCGCGGGCGGCGGCGCTGCCGCGCGACGGGTACGCGGTGCGGTGTCTGGTCGAGGGCGGAATCTCGGCGGTGAAGGGGCGGACGACCGAGGCGTTCGAGTGGGCCGACCGGGCCGCCGCCGCGGCTCCGGGGATGCCGGCGACCGACTACCTCCGCGCGTCGGCCGCCGCCGCCGCCGGCGAGTGGGAGGAGGTAATCGGACCGGCGCGGGCGTATTTGGACGCGGTCGGTCCGGACGCGCCGGCGGCACGGCTTTTAGGGACGGCGCTGCACGAACTCGGCCGCCCCGCCGAGGCCGCCGCCGCGTTCGAGCTGGGCCTGCGCGACGACCCAACCCGTGCAGACCTCCGCGCCGCCCGCGATCAGGCGCGGGTTCTGGCCGGCGGGCGGGAGTGAGCGGCGGAAATCCGGTGAATGTCCGGCCGCGTCGGACGAATAGCCGCGGACCGACTCGCCCGGCCCGCACGCCCGACCACCGGCCGGAATCTGATCGACCGCCGACGGCAATCCGGCATTGTGTTTAGTTCGTACGCGGCGCTTAATGATGAGAGTCGCCCGGCCCGCGGCCGGAGTACCCGATCTCCCGGGGGATGCTTCGTGGCCGTCGTTTCCTGCCCCAAGTGCTCCGCCGGGCTGCGCGTGCCGGACGGCTCGGTCGCCGCCGTCCGCTGCCCGAAGTGCACGACCATCTTCCAGCCGCCGCGGCCGGCGCCCGCTACCGCGGATTTTGAGGTGGTGGACGACGCCCCGCCGAAGCCGTCGCCACGCCCGGCCGCCGCGCGCTCCGCACCGGCTCCGCCCCCACCGCCTCCGCCGACCCAGAAGAAAGCGTTCTCGCTCGACGACGCCGTCCGCTCCGCCGAAAAAAGTCCGCGCCGCGAGGACCGCGACGACGACCGCGAGCGGGATCGAGACCGCGGCCGGGAGCGTGACCGGGATCGGGATCGCAGTCCGCGCAGCCGCGACGATGATGACGATTACGACGACCGCCCCCGCAGCCGCCGCCGCGACCGCGACCGCGACGACGATGACGACCGCCGCGACCGCCGCCGGCGCGACAATTACGACGACGATGACGACTGGGACCGTGACGACGACCGGCGGCGGAAGCCGTCGAAGTTCGGGCTGGCGCGGCCGGGGGCGATGCTCCTCTTGATCTCGCTCGGGCTGTACTTCGGCGGGATGGCGCTGCACATACTGCTCCTGTTCGTCGCCTGGGTCGGCGGCGTCATCCCCTACGGGATGGTCGTCGTCACCGGCGTCCTCGGGCTGGGCGGGTGGGTGGTGGCACTGGTCGGCCTCGGGCTGACGATCGCCGGGCCGGCGAAGGCCCGCGGGCTCGCCATCGCCACCACGTCGGTGGCCGTCGTCCACCTGATCTTGGTGTTCGTCGTCGCCAACAACGAGCGGTCGTCCGGCTTCGGCAGCGGGTCGATCGCCGGCCTGTCGATGATGAACCGCCAGGAGCGACGCGAGAACCTGAACAAGGAGATGATCCGGGAGATGCAGTCGAACCCGAACGGGCAGCGGGTGAAGGATCTGCGGGTCGAACTCGCCGACTACGGCCGCGACCTGAGCCGGCTCGGCGGTTCCGACGGGATGCGCTGGCCCGACCTCGCGACCACGCTGCCGCGCCTCGACTCGCTGGTCACGGTACTGGTGTACAGCTCGCGTGGGTTCGAGTACTACCTGTGGAGTCTGTTCGCCGGCCTGTTCGAGCTGGCCCGGCTGATCCTGCTCGGACTGCTCCTCGGGGCGCTGGCCCGGGCGGCGAAGGACCACCGGGCCGAGGACCAGGCGAAGTTCGGGTGGATCGCCGGGTCGGGGGCGGTCGGGATCGGGTTACTCGTGGTGTTGCTGGCGGCCGTGATGGCCAAGAGCGCGGCCGAGGACTCCGCCCGGGCGATGCTCGCCGGACCGTCCACGCCGCCGCCGATGATGCAGTTCAACCCCGGGGGCAACTTCCAGCAGCAGCAGGCCGAACACCAGCGGCAAATGGAAGACTGGCGGCGGCAGCAGCAGGACGAGGCCGAGCGGGCGCAGCAGCGGTTCCGGTCGCTGGTGCGGGCACCGCTGAACTACCTGAGCGCCGCCGAACTGCTGGTGTTCGTCCTCCACGCCGGCGCGCTGGTGCTGCCGGCGCTGGCGGCGTTCGGGGTGTTCCGGTCGATGGGCCGCCGCCGCTAACCCGCCCGAGGTCGCTCCCGTGCTCCTCACTTGCCCGACGTGCGCGAGCGGCCTCCAGGTGCCCGACGGCACCACCGCCCACGTCCGCTGTCCGGCGTGCAAGACCGTGTTCCCCGCCGACGCCGGACTCGCCCCGGCCGAGGTGGTGGAAGTCCTGTCCCCCCCACCGCCGCAGCGTCGCCCGGTCCCACCGCCGCGTCGCCCGGAGTCAAAGCCGGAACCGCAGGTCAACCGCGACTTCGACCCGGACCCGCCGCGCGACCCGGGGAAGCCGGCGAAGCGGGTGCGGCCCGACGACGGCAAGTTCACCCCCGAGGAGCGGCGCGTCCTGCGCGGCCAGTTCGTCCGCGGGATGTGGGGCTGCCGGCTCGTCGCCGCCGGCTACGGCCTCCAGGCGCTCGGCATCCTGCTCGTGGTGCTGCTGTTCGCGCTGAACACGATCCGCGCCGGCAGCCCGATTCTGATCGTCGGCGCCGGCGTGTGCGGGCTCCTGAACCTGATGCTCATCCCGATCGGCCTGGCGCTGATCCTCTCCGGCCGCCCGGCGCCGGGGTTGTACCGGTTCGGCATCGCCGCCGCCGTCGCGGTGTTCGTGCACGGGGTGTTCGTCCTCGCCGTGCTCGCCAAGAACGACCCGACGGTGGTGATCGAGGACGAGGCACAGACCGGGGCGCTGAACACCCTCGGCCACCTCGTCACCAAGCTCGACTCGCTGACGCTCTACCTGACGTGGGTGGCGTACCCCGAGGAGCACCCGTTCACCCGCCGCGGGCTGATGCTCGACGTGCTGTGCGGGCTGGCCGAGATGGTGCGGGTCATCCTGCTGATGATCACGCTGGCCGGCGTGGCCCGCGGCGCCGGCGACAACGAGCTGGCCCACCGGTGCGTGCGCGCCGGCGGGATCGGGTCGTTCGGCCCGGCGATGCTGGCGGTGCTGATGGCGCTGTTCCTGTCGGCGATGATCGAGACCGGCGGCCGCGACTCGAAGTTCGGGCTGGTGCTGCTGATGGTGGCCGCGATGGGGATTTATGCGGTGATCGCCGGGATGCTTGTCCCCGCCGCCGCCGCCGCCCGCGACGCCGCCGAGGCGTGCGAGTTCCCGTACCAGTCGCAGAACTTCGAGATCGGGGATTGAGATTGGCCGTGGTGCCTCGGTTCGGCTTTCAGCCCGAAGGGCTGGGAGCCCTCAGCTCTTCGGGCTGTAACCGAACCGAGATGCGAACGCTGCCTTCACCCCTTCTTCTTCGTAAAAGCCGCCTCCCACGCCGCGAGCTCGTCGGGCGTCGGTGGCGGCACTGGCTTGTCGTCGGGCGGGGGCGGATCGTCGGGCGCACGTGGCGGGGCGAGGAGCCAGTCCACGAACCCCTGACACGTGAACACCCCGCACCCGCGCCGCCGAACGGCCTCCTGCACCGCCCCGTCGTTCGACACCACCGCGGCCTTCTTCGGCACGCTCACCGCCCGCACCAACTCCTCGATCTGCTCGTCAGCCGTCTGCCGGAACGCGAACCGCACGCGCACCCCGCGGTGCCCGTACTCGTTCGACGGTGCCGGGCCGTTCTGGGCGTCGAACACGACGCGCAGAGTGTCGGGGCGGGCGCGGGCGGCGTCGGCGAGCCAGTCGAGGAACCGGGTGCGGGCGCCGGCGAGGTGCTTCTGCGGCAGCCCGACGCGGAGCATCCCGACCGCGTGCATCAGGTTGTACCCGTCGATCAGGAATACCACGCCGCACCGCGCGTCAATTAAGTGGGCGGGTCCATTCTAGCGTGCGCTCGACCGCCCCGCCCGGTTGCGGTAGACAGACCGCGGCTTGTGACGCACAATCTCCCCGCCCCGACCCCGCAAGGAGCAGGCGTGACGAACCGGACGAAACACTGGTTGAAGGGTCTCGCCAAGTACGGGATCGGGTTCGGCCTGCTCGGCTACGTCCTCGCCACGAATTGGGCGCCGAAGGGAGACAACCCCGGCATCCAGGGGCTGTTGCAGCAGACGCCCGACTACGCGGCGCTCGCCGGCGTGTTCGTGCTGTGCGTCGCCACGCTGGCGATCCAGTACGTCCGCTGGTACATGTTGGTGCGGGCGCTCGACCTGCCGTTCACGATCGGCCACGCACTCCGGCTCGGCCTGGTCGGCACGTTCTACAACGTGTTCCTGCCGGGGTCGGTCGGCGGCGACTTCGTGAAGGCGTACTTCATCGCCCACGGCCAGCCCGGCCGCCGCGCCGCGGCCGTCGCCACGGTCGTACTCGACCGCGTCGTCGGCCTGTTCGGCCTGCTCTGGTTCTCGGCGGTGATCGGCGGCGCCTATTGGTTTGCCGGCGACGCCCGTGTGGCCGGGAACGAGTACCTCCAGCGGATCGTGCGCATCTGCGGCATCCTGGTCGGGCTGACGGTGGTTGGGTGGGTGGTGATGGGCTTCCTCCCGCCGCACCGCGCCGACCGCTTCGCCGGCCGGCTGACGAAGATCCCGAAAGCCGGGAAGGCGCTGGCGGAGGTGTGGTACGCGGTGTGGACGTACCGCCAGCGGCCGCTGGCGGTGTACCAGTCGGTGGCACTGACCGCGGTGTGCCACGTGGCGATGGTGCTGATGCTGCACCTGGGGGTGCGCGTGTTCCTGGCGCCTGGCGCCGAGCCGGGGACGCTGGCGGAACACTTCGTGATCGGCCCGGTGGGGTTCATCGCGCAGGCGTTCTTCCCCGCGCCGGGCGGGGTGGGCGGCGGCGAGGCGATCTTCGGCTACCTGTACACGCTGCTCGGCCGCCCGGATCAGGTGGGCCTGATGGGTCGTCTGACGCTGCGGGTGGCGGAGTGGGCGTGCGGCCTGGCGGGCCTGGTGGCGTTCCTGCGGATGCGCTCCGAACTGCCGGTGGTGGAGCAGGAGGCCGAGGAAGAAGGCCTCGGCGGCCACGACGAGCCGCCGCCGACACCGACCGAGCCGGCACCGGAGGCGAAGGTGGGGTGACGGGTTAGGCGAACACGGCTCAGGCCATCGCCGAGAACTCCTCGTGCGGGCTGACGTGCTCCTGAACGCGCCGCTCGACGTCGGCGAGATCGCTGACGTCGAGCGGCGTGCGGGTGGTGGCAGGGATCGACCGCAATCGCTCGCGGAGCGTTCGCAGTAGAAGGAAGTCCTCGCACCTCCCCTACCGCACATCGACCATCTTCGGCCGGTTCAGGCCGTGGGCGGCGATAGTCACCGCGCCTCGCTCGCTCTTGGTTCGTGGCACGGCGTTGTATTTCGAGAACTCGATGTGTCGGCCCGGGTCTTCGAGGGCCAAGTGAACAAGCAGGGACTGTTCCCGTGCGCGGGTCGGCGGGTGGCGGCGTCGCACCTGAAGCAGGACGAGGCGAAGGGGAACATCAAGTCCAAGCGGCTCAGCGCCGCCCTCGACGCCAAGTCCCTGACGCGCATCCTACAGGGATTCAAAGCGAATTGGATGCATTTGCCCTGTCCACAGCCCTGGGTGGATGTAGACCGGCGAGGAGGTGACGGCGCTGGCCCGCGCGAACTGATGGACCGCCTCGCCGATGATGACGCACTTGAGCAGTCAGGAGGTGGAGGTGGGCCGGGTGAAGGAGCCGTTGTTCGACGCCGAGCAGTCCGGCTGGGACGAAGGTCCAGACGGACGAGCGGAGTAAGCACGGGCGGCCCAGCGTGTGGCAGATGCCGAAGCCGAGCGTGTCCGGCGAGGGTGGGTTTGGACCGCCCGCCATCCGGACGAGTGGGTTCGCCTCCCCCTGCTCATGCCGGTCATCGGCTTCAGCGCCGAGGAGCCGTTCGACTTCGACGAATTCCTGATGGAAGTGGGGCAGCGTCCGTCGGCCAATCACACCGCCGTCTGCCGGGGCGGCTTGTTGCCATATGAGCCGGGGAACATGGCCTGGGGCGCCAAGACGGTTGAGCCGCCCAAGCCCCGTACCTGAACATCGAAGAGCTGGCTGCGTTCCTCGGGGTGGCCGGCCAGACGGTTTAGCGGGTGGGTGAGAGACGCCCGTGACCCGGGCCGCCCTGGTGGCGTCACTTCTTCACTTCGATCGTCACCGCCCCCATCCCGGACTTGACTTCGACCAGCACCGGCGTGCGTGCCAGGTTCGTGTACGCCTCCGGAACACGCGATATTTTGGGCGTCTCCTTCGGGCCGCCGGGAGCCTCGGTGCGGTAGTTCCCTCGGCCGACGAACACGTTCCCGTACACGTCCAGGTCGGTCAGGACGACCCGGTGGTGGCCGACCAGTGCCCCCGGTTTCCCGCCGTCGTAGGTCAGGGTGAACGCACCGTTGTCACCGGTGACGCCGGTCGAACCCGCCCCCCGGGTTCCCTTGTCCGGGTCGGGTTGGAACGCCACCTTGACGTTCTTGAGCGGCGCCCCGTTCATGGTCACGGTGCCGGTCACCGCGGCCAGTTCGGGCTGCGCCGAGCAGCCCGAACTGGCCGCGAGGCCGGTCAGGGCGAGGGTCAGTGCGGCGGTGCGCATGGGTACCGGTGGGGTGCGGGAAGGGGGACCGGCCGACCGCGGCTACGGCAGGGTGACGGGGTTGCCGTCCTGGTGCATGCACACCCGCTGGAGGGTGACGAGGTCGAGGCTGTCGGTCAGGAACCGGACCGACCCGTCCCCCATGACGAAGTTCGCGCCGCCGGTGTGCCCGCTGCCGAACACGTTGATCCGCAGGTCGTACTCGTCCTGCGTCGGGTTGATCATCTTCCAGTTGATCCGCTCGGCCGCGCTGAGGAGGACGTCCCCCTCGGCCCCGAACGTGTACCACCCCCAGGTGTCCAGGTTCTCGCCGGGAATGGACTCGAACACCCTGTCCCGGGTGTACCGCTCGCCGACGAATACGGTGTTCGACGTGCCGTCGGTGATGTCCCCGAACCGCCGGGGGGTGTTGTGGACGAACGGGCCGTCGTTGGTCTGGGCACTCCGGCGGTAGTTCCGCCGCCCGGCGTTCGCCCCGTAGCTGGTCACGGCCCAGTGGATCGGCGGGGTGGACGCCCCGTCGCTGGCGGTGTCCACCCCGCCGTTGCCGTACGGGTTCGACGGGCAGATGTACGTCTTGATCAGCCGCCAGGAAACGGTGGCCGCGTCCCCGGTGACGCCGCGGTTGGCGTTCCAGTTCGTGAAGTTCCAGAGCCGGTAGACGTTGTCCTGCTCGATGTACGGCATGATGGCGATCGTCCAGTTGAACCGCCGGACGGGGTTCTCGGTGAGCGTGTAGTTCTGCGTCGACGGCGCGGCGGCCCCCTGGTTGCGGTGGACGCCGTCGGGAAAGGCTCCCAAACTGTCGTGGTGGCTGTGCAGCGCCAGCCCGATCTGCTTGAGGTTGTTCTGGCAGGTACTACGCGCGGCGGCCTCGCGGACCTTCTGAACAGCCGGTAGGAGGAGCCCAATCAGGATCGCGATAATGGCGATCACCACCAGCAACTCGATCAACGTAAACCCACGACGGAACATGGCACTGACTCCGTGGCGAGAAATGGAACGGAGCGCTGCGTGACGTGAAGCACCGGAAGAGTACCAGACCTAGCCCGGGTTACAAGTGGGAACTCAAAGTAACTTTCATGAGTCCTCCGGCCGGCCTCCCCCGGGTTACAGCCGGAAGACGATGCCGTTGCGGTCGAGATAACGCAGGAATGCGGTGATCAGTGCGAGGGCGACGCCGAACGCCGCCAGGACGTACCACAGCGGGGCGTCGCGCGGGAGGTACGGCCCGACCAGCCCGCCGACCAGGTCGTGGATCACGTAGACGACCAGAGCCTGTCGGCCGAAGAGGTCGAGGTAGCCCCACCGCCGCCCGAGCCGGTCGCACCCCACCCGGAACGCGGCGTACACCGCCAGGGCGAACCCGGCCGCGAATGTGGTGTACGACACGCTCCCGGCCCGCTGGCTCATCGTCCAGTAGTTCTTGAGGGCGGGGTCGGGCGGCGGGACGAACGGCGGAGGGGCGGCGGGCGACCACTCCGGCCGCGCCCGGCCGTGCGGCGGCTCGAACATCCCCACACAGGACAGCGCGTAGCCGAGGGCCATCAGCCCGACCGCCCACCCCAGCAACCCGACGACCCCGCCGCCGGGCCGCCCGGCGGCGTCCGCCCGCGCCACCAAGTCGTGGGCGAGGGTGCCGGCGAGCAGCGGCACGGTCCAGGTGAGGAAGCCGAGCGGGCCGCCGTCGATCCCGACCGGGGGGGTCAGGTTCCACTCGTAGTACCCGGCGTACGACAGGCCCGCGTGCAGCCCGCCGGACGCGGCCGCGTACAGCACCCGTACCCACCCCGGGGCCAGGACCACCGGGAGCGCCCACAGGGTCGTGACCCCGATGTGAACGAGCGCCTCGAACGGCTGCCGCTTGAACGCCCGCTGGAGGAGCGTCCAGGGCTCGGTATGGGCCAGTTCGTCCCACACCCGGTACTGCCCGCCGAGCTTGTACAGGACGACCCCCAGCAGGATCAGCCCGAGGTTCCGCTTCACCGCCCGGGCCACGGCCTCGCGCGGCCGCCCCTGCCGGGCGCGCCGGGTCAGGGTCAACCGGCAGGCGAAGCCGACGGCGAACAGGAACTGGGGCATGATCGTGTCGGCGTAGCTGCAGTAGGTGTGGTGGTGCTTGAACGCGGCGGGGAGGGCGGCGGCCCCGCCGACGAGGTTGACGAACAGCATGCCGAGGACGGTGTACCCCCGGAACTGGTCGAGGGAGGCGATGCGCGGCGCGGCGGGTGCGGTGGACATGGCGCCGGAGGGACGAGGGTCGGGTTGTCGCGTGGTGTTGGGTGATTGTGCCGCCTGGTGGGTGTGCTGACAAGACGGTTCGGCCGACCCCACCGGCCGGACCAGTGCCCCCCCTTGTTGGGATGTGATGATCCGGGACCGACAGGCGATTCTTCAGATCAACCGGCATCCCGAACCGCGGCGATTCATCGGCGGTCCGCAGACTGGCCTGCGGCGACTCACGCTCCCGGGGGCCATCCCCGCGTTCCCATCCCCGTCGTCACTCGCCTCTGCGACCGGCGCGACGAACGAACGCGGGTGGGTTGCGGGGTCAGTCGGGTTCGACGGCGGCGGTCCGGGTGACGCAGTCGAGTAACATGGCACGGATGCGTTCGAGGCTGCGGTATAGCGTCCGCCGGCTGGTCCCCAGCTCCGCGGCCAGATCGTCCGGGCGGACGTTCCGCTGGTAGCGACGGTAAATCAGATCGCGGTCGGCCGGCAGCAGCCGTTCCAGACACCCGTCCAGCGCTGCCAGCCGGGCCTCCAGCATCGGCTCGTACGCCTCGCGGTCGCGGGCGATCCGGGCGATCATCTCCGGGCTGAACGCCGTCCGCCCCTGGCGGGAGCGTTCCCGGTACTTCAGCACCTCGAGGTACGCAAACTGGTACGCCCACGGGAGGAACGGCTTGTCCGGGTCGTACTGGTCGGCCTTCCGGAACAACGCCATGTTCACGTCTTGGAGGGTGTCTTGGGCGTCATCCTCACGGGGGACGAGAGCGAAGATGTAGCGGTACAGTTCTCGCTGGTGCTGGGTCAGCAACAGGACCAACGACTCCGTACGGTTTGTGCTCATCAAACGCACTCCCGAATCGGACGGCCGCCAGTTTACCCCTGCGAACCGCCCGCGCCGCCGGCATCCCGACGGGTTGCGCCGTTCCCACTCAACTCCTGCGATCCCAAGCTGTTGGTGCGTTTCAACACCCGGCCCGGCCGGTAGTCGTGTCTCAAAAATGAAAACTTTCTTGGCACGGCCGCCGGCTGAGCGGGATTGTATGGACTCGCGGAACGCTGGCGGACTCGAGACACGAGATGACCCCGGCCGAGCGGACCGAACTCGACCGCCTGTTGTCGTCCCTCTGCGACGCCCAGTTGACCGATGCCGAGCAGGCTCGGTTGGAACAGCTGCTTGCGGACCCGGACGCCCGGCGGAGATACCTGAGGTACGTCGACCTCCACTCGTACCTGCAGACGAAGCCGTCCGCACCGGCGCCGGCGCGGGCACCAGAGGCTGCGCGCACCGGTCGCCGGTCGCGTGGCTGGCTCCGCTACGGCGCCGCGGCGGTCGCCGCCGCGTGTGCGACGGTCCTCTTTCAATCACTGGCGCTCCGTCCGGACGCCGTGGTACGCGACGACTCGCCGACCGGTCCCGGTGCGCTACCCGAGGCCTACGTCGCCACGCTGGTCCGGGCGGACGGGTGCGAGTGGGACAGTCCGGGGCCGCTCGTGGCTGGGAGGCGGGTCGGGCCGGGTGAACTGCGGTTGAAGAAGGGCCTTGCCCGGCTCGTGTTCGACAGTAACGCGACGCTCATCCTGGAAGGCGGGACGGTGCTCCGGGTCGAGTCCGCATCGGCGGCCACCCTCCTCGCCGGCAAGGCGGTGTTCCGCGGCGACGACAACCCGGAGACGTTCGACCTCCGCACCCCGCGGGCGCTCCTCCAGGATCTCGGCACCGAGTACGCGGTCGCGGTCGGCCCGGAGGGTGAAGAGGTCCACGTGTTCAGCGGCGAGGTGCGCCGGCTGACCCCAGTGGTCGGTGGCGGCGTCCGGCTGAACGCCGGCCAGGCGCGGCGGTTCACGAGCGACCCGGCCGACACCGGCTCCCCGGCCGCGCTCGCGCCCACGTCGTTCGTCCGCGAACTGCCCCCGCCGTCGGCAGGGGCGGCGGCCGAAGGGGCGCTCGCCTACGACGGGTTCGACTATCCCGCCGATGTCGGCCCGGGGGCGGAGACCGAGGGCCACGCGAACGGCGGGTTCGGGTGGGCGGGGGCGTGGCGGAAGACGCTGTCCCGGCTGGGGCAGGAGCGGACGCCGCCGCACCCGGTGTTCAACCCGAAGGCCGGGCTGTCCCGGCCGGGCACGACGGCCCCGGCGGTCGGCGGCAGTTTCGACTTCCCCGGGTTCGCCAAGGCGCACCGCCGGCTCCAGACTCCGGTGCGGATGGACGCTGACGGCGTGTACTACCTGAGCTTCCTGTTCCGCCGGGAGGGGCCGCAGGCCGACGACTTGAACGCGCTGTCGGTCGCGTTCCGGACGACCGACGAGCTCGACGCCGAGGCTCACGACCAGCCCGACCCGCGGATGCGGATGAACTTCGGGGTGTACCGGGCGAACGAGGCGTTCACCCACCTGAACCGGGTCGGCGTACACCTGCCGCTCCCGCTGAGCTACGGCCAAACGTACCTGTTCGCGGCCAAGGTCGTGACCGGCCGGGCGATGCCGGACCAGGCGTTCGTGCGGGTCTACGCCCCGGACGAGGCGGTGGGCTGGGAGGAGCCGACCGCGTGGTCGCTGGTCGGCCCCCAGGTCTACAGCGACCTCGTGTTCGACTGGCTGCAAGTCCACGTCAACAGCCGGACACGGCAAACGGTAGACGAGCTGCGCCTGGGTACGACGTGGGCGGCCATCGTCCACCCCTGGGTCGCCGCCAACCGGACCGGCGGGGACTGAACCCGCCGGCGGGTGAAACGCCTGGCCCGGGCATGCACTGCCCCCCGCGGTCGTATCGACCGTGGGCTGCTTGATTCGGTTGTCTGATCGGGTCCGTATCGGCCGGGAACCAGCGCGAACCCGGCCACCTTCTTCCCCAGGTGCGTCATGTCAGACGAACGCCCTGCCCCGAGCCCCCGCGGGTTCACGCTGATCGAGTTGTTAGTCGTGATCGCCATCATCGCCATCCTCATCGGGCTGCTGTTGCCGGCCGTGCAGAAGGTCCGGTCGGCGGCCGCCCGCGCCCAAAGCCAGAACAACGTCAAGCAGATCGTCCTCGCCGTCCACGCCTACCACGACGTCAACAACAGCGTTCCGCCGATGGCCGACCGGGTCAAGGGGGCGACCGGCAACTACGCCTCCGCCCACTACTTCATCCTGCCGTACATCGAGCAGACCCCCCTCTACGACATGGGGCAGACGAACAACGGGGTGTGGGAAAACTCGCCGAACAACGCCGGGTCGCAGAAGATCAAGACGTTCATCTCCCCCCGGGATCCGTCCAACCCGCTCGAGGTCTGGAAGGAGTCGAACGGCGGGACGTGGGCGGTCTCCAACTACGGCATGAATCACGCGATCTTCGGGGTTCCGTGCGGGAGCAACACCGTCTCGAAGATGACGCTTGTCGGGATCACCGACGGCACCTCGAACACGGTCGGGTTCGCCGAACAGTACGGGAAGTGCGGGACCGGCGAGCCGGACACCACCTCCGGGGCGTCCCCGAATAACTTCTACCACAAGCTGTGGGCGTATCGGACCCCGTGGCGGTGGGAGCGGGGGCCGTACTTCGACACCCGGCTGATGAGCAGCGGCATGAAGGGGACCAGCCAGGCCGACTACTCGGCCTGCACCCCGATCGAAACCTCGACCGCGGCCGTGCCCCAGAACCAGCCGACCGTCAACGCCTGTAACCCGTACTTCGTCCAGGCGGTCGACGGGGTCTGCGTCGTCGGGCTGATGGACGGGAGTACCCGGTCGGTCACCCCGTCGGTCAGCGGGATCGCCTGGGTGCGGGCCCTCTGGCCGAGGGACGGCTTAACCGTCGCCGGCAACTGGTGACCAGCCAGGTCACACCGCGGGCGCGGGTCCAGACCCGCGCCCTTCCCCCAACCCCGAACCTCACCGCCATGTTCACTCTCCGCCCGCGGGTCCTCCCCGGCCTGCTCGCCCTGACGGCTTTCTGCGCCGCCCTCGGCTGTTCGAAGGGCGTCAAGAAGATCACGGTCACCGGCAAGGTCACCTACCAGGGCCAGTTAGTTCGGTCCGGAATCGTGAAGTTCGTCGGCCCCGAAGGGGCGTACTCGGCCGGGGCGGTCCAGGCGGACGGGACGTACATCGTGACCGACGTGGTGCCGGGCGAGACCAAGGTCGGGATCATGGAGGCTCCCTCGGGGTCCGGGTCGTCCTCGGGCGACAGGTCCGAGAAGCCGGCCGCGACGAAGGGGTCGGCGGCACCCCTGCCCGAGAAGTACCGGGAACCCACGACGTCCGGTCTGGTGTACGACATCACCCCCCAGACCACGGAACTCGAGATCCAGATTAAATAAACTGCGGGCGGGATTTATGGTAGTGGCTCATTGGTGGGGATGTCGGTAACCTGCTGACGTGCCGGGCGCATCCCCGCCTCGGTCACCGGTCCCGCGGTGCCGGGCGACCCATGTGGTCCGGAACGGGCTCACCCCCCCGGCCCCCCGGCCCTCCGGTGCCGGGGGGCGACCGGCGGTTCGTCGCGGCCCCGCGGAAGGGGCCGGTCCCGGACGCGACCCGGGATCGGATCCGCCGACTCCTGGGTGAGAGGGTGGGCTTGCGGGCCATCGCCCGGGTGACCGGGGGATCCCGGTCGTGGCTCCCGGGGTTCGTCAACGGTGTCCTCCGGGAGGACACCGTTGACGAACCCCGGGCCGCCCCGGAACAGTCCGGCCGGCTCGTAGCCGAGGCCGACGAGCGGTGGGGTTTCGTGGGCGGCGAGCGGGGCGTGTGGCGGGTGTGGGTGGCCCTCGGCGCCGCCACCCGGCCGGTGGTCGGGATGGTCGCCGGGGACCGGGCCGAGGGGACCGCCCGGCGGCTCTGGGCGGCCGCCCCGGTACTCGACCGGGACGGTGCGGTCGTGTACACCGACGTCCGCGCCCGATACCGGGCGGTCCTCCCGGGACCGTCACCCGGCCGCCCGGGAGGGGGCCGGGAGGACCAACCACGTCGGGCGGTTCGGGTGTACCCCCGGGCAACAGCGCGCCCGGTTCGTCCGCAAGACGTTGTCGTTCTCCGGGTGCCCGCTCAACCACGTCGAGGCCCTCTGGTATTTCGTCCGCTTGTACAATGCATCCCGACTGTAGGGCCACTACCGGCGTGAGGTCACGCCGCGGCGTTACCGCGTAGCAACTGCCGGTCGATCCGGTCCCACGCCGCGCCGACGAGATACCACTGCACCCCGCCGACGACCAATCCGACCAGCCCCGGTCCGACGATGATGCAGAGGACTCCGACCGAGCGGGGCGACAGGAAACCGTGCAGCCACGGCGCCACGGCGCCGCAGAAGAACAGGCTTGTGGGAAGGTGAATGTGCAGCCCGGGGACGCCGAGGTACGGGACGTACACATCGGCGTGCATCGGGTCCGGGTCGGAGAGGATCCACAGCGGGGCGAAGGCCATCGCGGCGGCCATCCGCCCGGTGTGGGCGACCGCGAGGCGCGTCCCGAGCCCCCAGCGTGCGGCGCGGGGGACGAGGTCCAGCGCCTAGTGCGGGATCAAATCCCTGGGTTTGCGATTCGGTCGGACGGCCTACCCGGACCGGATGACACCCAGGATGGCGGTTCGGGCTCTCACGGCCGCGGAGCGGCAGGCTCTGGCGCGGGGCCTCAAGTCGGCCGACGGGTTTACCGTCCGCCGGTCCCAGATCGTCCTCGCCAGTGCCGCCGGGGATGGCCCGGCGGCCATCGGCCGGGCCGTCGGGCGGACCGCCCAGGCCGTCCGCGACGCGCTCCGGGCGTCCCACGCCGACGGCCTCGGGTGCCTGACCCGCAAGCCGCCGGTGGCGAAGGCCCCGGCCGCCGCCTGGGGCCGGGCGCACGACGCCGACCTGAAGGAGTTGCTCCACCGCCGGCCCCGGGAGTTCGGCCGGCCGACGACCCTGTGGACCCTCGCCCTGGCCGCCGACGTGTGCCACCGGAAGGGGTGGACGACCCGGCGGCTGACGACCGAGGGGATGCGGCAGGTGCTCAAGCGGCTGGGGACCGGGTGGAAGCGGGCGAAGCACGGGATCACCAGCCCGGACCCCGACTACGCCAGGAAAAAAAGCTCCGGGACCGGCGGGTCGCCCGGGCCGCCCGGGAGCCGGGGTGGGTGGTCGGGTCCCAGGACGAGGGCTGGTGGACCCGGCTGGCCCAACCGGGGCTGTTCGCCGGGGCGGCGGACGACCCGCTCCGGCTGGTCGGGAACGCCCGCGACCCGAAGGGGGGCGGGCCGGAGGCGGTGGCCTGCTACGGGGTGCTGCGGCACGACACCGGCGGGATGCGGCTCCGGTTCTGCGACGGGCGGCCGGTGAGCGCGACCACCGAGGGGTACCTCGGGTGGGTGTGCGGGACGCTGGCGGCGGAGGGGAAGCGGGGGCTCGTGCTGGTGTGGGACAACGCCGCCTGGCACGTGAGCCAGCGAGTCCGGGGGTGGGTCGGCCGGCACAACCGCCGGGTGTCGCGGGAGAAGCAGGGCTGCCGCATCCGGGTGTGCGGGCGGCCGATCAAGGCCCCGTGGCGGAACCCGATCGAGCCGAAGTGGGTCCACGGCAAGCGGGCGGTAGTCGAGCCGGGCCGGAAGCTCACGGCCGACGAGTTGCGGCAGCGGGTGTGTGACTACTTCGGATGTACCCTGTTACCTCGACTGGTGCCGATTCTGAGCGGCCGCCCGCGGTGAGTTACCCTGAGGGTTGC
>VFQN01002705.1_pt1 | contig 26696 bp, 44 predicted proteins | sample 3512371 | NCBI WGS metagenome assembly VFQN01 (sample SAMN10412370, study PRJNA504923) | tailings metagenome | isolation source: Replicate 2 from Balatoc abandoned mine | place: Philippines: Itogon, Benguet | collected 2017-08-28
AGGCTTCCTAGCCCCGGTTCCCAACCCAGACGCGTAGCCCACACTGAAAGACACCAAATCGCAACCCGGACTCACCTAACGGAAGCAGGAGGGGCGGGGGGTGAAACCTTGTCGCGGTGCTGTATGTGAAAGCGGAGGTATGCATACCGTACGCTATTTCTTTCCTTTGGTGGAGTGGGTGTAAGGAGAAATGGTGGACACGTCCACTGCATCAGTTGCGAGGACGTACCCAAGCCTCAGCGCGTTCCAGCTGGCCGAGTTGGACCACGTGCTGGGGGACGCCAACGAAGCAAGGGGGATGCAAGGCGAAGGGAAAGTGCACCAGCAAAAAGCCAATGCAATTGGCACCGGGTAGTTTTTGGCCGTTTGGGATGACGTCCTTAGTCCGCTGACTTGCTTTCAGGGAGCTTGCCAGACCCCTTCCCCTGCAGCCGAAGGACACGCCGCCGACTCTGCCCTGTTTGCTATCGTCATTATGGTCCGTTAACCCGTGTCCTTGTGTAGTAATGATGTGTGCAATCGCAAATGCCGGTGTCGGCCTCCACGTGCAGGAAGCTGTTGGAGCTCAACCCCGACAGCGAGTGGGCGCGGGCGAAGGTGGCCAAGCTGCAGCCCATCGTGGACGAGCGGACGGAGAAGCTCAAGGTGGGGCTGGTTGCGGGGTGGGTGGTGGGGCGGTGGTGTGCACCGCGGGGAGGGGCGGCACTGCAACGCACACCACACTGCACACCAGACTCGAACTGGGTAGCCAAGCTGCAGCCCGTAAATTCCACTTCGGGCGAAATTGCCGTCGTAGCGCTGTGCTGGCACGCTGCCCGCGTACGCACGACCCATATGCCGAACATGGTACGCCCATGTCGCCCCGCCAGTTGCTGCCAGCCGCTAGACGCGCTGGGGCATGGGATGGGCGGAGCCCCCGCCGTACGCTGCTGTGCTCGCGTATGCCGTACACCATCCGCCGTACGTCGTACACCGCACGCCCATGCCCTGCCTCCCTTGGAACCCACGGGACAGGCGGAGATGCTGGGCAAGCTCAAGGACCTGGGCAACACCATCCTGGGCAAGTTCGGGCTGTCGACCGACAACTTCAAATTCGACAAGGACCCCAACTCTGGGGGGTACAGCATCCGCTTCGAGCGGTAACGACAGCTAGGTATTGTTGATAGCTGAGGGTTGGCCTGCGCTTAGGCGATAAGAGTGAGCTGTGTGCGGTGAACGGGAGGTGGTGGAGCGATGGGGGGAGCTCCCTCGTCTGGGGTTGGTGCAATTGGAGGTTGGGGTGTACCGGGGTTGGGGTGCACCATGTTTTGGAGTAGTATGTGGCGCAGGGGTGACACAAAGCACGTGTTAGAGCAGGATCAAGGAGGTAGAGACGGCGACACTGCTGGAAGGTTGGAGGATGGGTGTGGCTTACGGGGATGCGCAGTGCAGGGTCCAGGTGTCGCTGATGTGGCAATGCATGCCGTATGTGCCGTACTGGTGTGACAATGCATGTCGTACGTGCCGTACTGGTGTGGCCATGCATGTCGTACGTGCCGTACTGGTGTGGCAATGCATGCCGTACTTGCCGTACTGCTTGCGGGTGGAGCGTGGTATCGCCACCATGGCGACCGGAGGCCGCGCGGCAGTGAAGCTGGAGGGTGCAGATAGAGGTTTGTGCCAGAGTACGCTAGTATCGAGAGCGTGATTGCGAGTTCTGTTGCAGGCAGTGCCGCAGGGTGTGGGGTCTTTGAGGACTTGTCGGTTTGGAGGGGTTCATGTACGGGTCATTGTGCCTGGCTGCATGTGCACGATGCATGTGCGGTTGCGGGGACCTCGGTGTGGCCAGGAGGCGCAGCCGCGCATGGCGGCAGCAAGCGTGTTGGGGTATGCGGTGTGGGATGCAGGAAGTAGATGGCATGAGGCAAACGATGGACCTGGATGGGCGAGGGCTGCAGCAAATGTGTGGATGTGTCTTGCTTGGGTGCGGCAGAGCAGGGGAGAGAGGCAGCAGCGGTGTGCTTACTTGGGAGCGCTTTCCAAGGGAGGGTGATGAAGGCGCGCACGGCTCGCGTAGGCGTTATGGCGCACGTGAGGTAGATAGGGGGCACCTCGGTACGGGGCAGGGGTTTTGGCAGTGTTTTGGCTGATGGGCTGGCGACGCTTCGTCTTCCAGCGTTTTTATCTACCGCCCTCACCCTTCCCCCATTCCTTGCCCCCCTGTTTCTTGCCACACTGTTATGCACACACAAGGAGGGAACAGGGCTTTCGGGTCGCGCAGTCTGCACCAGTGGGGAGGTGTTCGGCACTCCGAAGTTTGGAGACGGGACAAGTGCAGGTCTAGGGGTTGGACGAGCATGCGGACAGCTAAGCGGGAGGTAAGTATATCACACGGTCGTGGGCCAGCGCGATGGACAATTGACACAACATAGTAAGGATAATTCTTTGGACACCAAATGCTTTGCGCGCGTCTGTGCCTTGGCTCTCGCAGTGATGGTTGGCGGTTCATCCGGCATGTTGCATACCTCAGTAAGCAAGGATACCTGTATAGCTTAACCACGTATGCTAGCATATAGAAACCCGATCTTCACAAGTACTCCGCGCTGGCCCTGGCCCATAGAAACGTCAAGGGCTTCGGCGTTTTGGGCGCAGGTGGCAGCATTTATCAGTAGAGACATAAGCCCCCAACAGACACTTCAGTAACATCTTTTCTCTCTTTCTCAGCAATTGATTCTTTTAGTCCAGGGCAATGGCCTCTCTCGGCGCCAGCGTCCTCTTCTTGGTACTAGCTGTGCTTTTATCTACTAAGCTGGCGACTGCATGCCCAGAAACATGGGCTCCTGTATGCACACACTTCGGAGCGATCATTGTAAATGAGTGCGTTGCGAAGCGGCAAGGACTGGAGCTGGCTGCCTGCCCCGACGACCGTAAGTCGGCATGCGCATGCGAACCCGCGCACGAAGAACAGGAGGCCCTTCGGGACCAGCATACCAATGCTAATATATGACCGCAAATGCACTCTCACTGTCTCTAGCCGGGATATCTCACCCTCGACCGCGAACACTTCCTGCTGGCCCTTTGCCCTGTCCGTCGCCCGCCCCCCGCCGCTCCAGCAATGCCCTGACCCCTCTCCACCCCCGCCTAGGGAAATCTGGGTCCCACGCCTTTCCAGCCCGGCCACCCTGCCCTCCTCCCCGCTCCCCCTGACCTCCCGCCTCCCCATGCCCCATCAACACAGGTCCCACGGCAGTCAGCGCGTCAGCAGCAGTTAGCGCCCGGTCACAGGGTGTGCCTGAGCCCCCGGCCCGGCTGTACCTGTCGGGTGGGCGCGCCGTCACCGATGACGTACTGACGCGGCTTCGGGGCGAGGGTTACTACTACGCCGGCCGCCAGCGTGTCGTACGACAAGACGAGTTCGTACCGCGGGCCCCTGAGCCGGATCCGTACGCAGGTGCGTGCAGGCGGGCGGGCGTGGGTCGCACACGTGGCATGCGGCACGAGGGGACGAGGGCACAGGCAGCTGCCGCCGACGCGCTATGCCGACTGTGGCATTGTCATTTCTTGCAAGCGTTGACCTGTTTATACTGGTTGCATCAGCTGGCATGTGGAAGCCGACATAGGGTGGGTTTCGGGTTGTTGGAGGCCATAGCGGGGTTCTGCCGATCGCATGCGGCAGGGGCCATGCGTCAAGGTCCTGAAGAAAGAATTTGCGCCATACTGACTCACGTCACAACGCATCGCATCGCATCACATCGCACTGCAACGCATCATATTTTGTGGGACGCAAGTCTCGGAGCAAGCGCACGGGGACAGTAGGCGCTCGGCCGGCGGAGGGGAGATGGTGTGCACTCCAAGGGTACTGGGACAAGCGGCGTAAGCACAGACCCACGGCACGGGTAGAACACCGGTGGGAGCAGGACATTTGCAAACCCCTGTAGCGTGTGTGGGGGTCACGTTTCAGTCGTTGTCAGTAAAAGAGAATCACGCACACCACCACCACACGCGCGGTGCCACGTGTGCTGCAGGCCCCGACCAAGTGGCAGATGACAACCCGGCGAACAAGCACTGGGTGGGTGGATTGGGCACGGTAATGGGCGTTGCCTGTACGCTCAGCGCAAAAATGCCGTAATGGGCAAGTACGGTATAACTTCTCGTAGTGATGTGTGCTTGGTGCAGGCGGCCCTGCAGTGTGGCGGTATCGTGGCCACAACCCGGCCCAGCCACCTCAACCGCCAGGCCCACTTGGCCCGGACCGTAACGCGGCCCTGGCCTCGGCACCCCCGCCCCATCGCTGCCGTACAGGTGACGGTACTACTGCCCGAGGGGCACACGTACGTCAAGCCGTACGACCCGGACGCCGGCGGGCAAGGCAACAAGGTACGGGACCGGGGGGAGACGCTAATGGCCTGTGCTGCTTGCACACTTCACAATTGTACGGCAGGAGACCTGATGCTCCGGCCCCTCTGGGCTCGGATCCCGCCCCCTTGCCTGCTACTCAAAAGGGGCTTGGCACATGTAGGCTGAAGTTTGATGCTAACAGAGCGTGTTGGGCCGGCGCGCGGGCTTTCCTATGCATAGCCCGTCCATCTTGGGGCACTGCCAGAGCGGAGCAGTGCGGGCGAGATCTCCCCTGAATTAATGGGCAACGGGTTTCAGCTTCCGCCCAGCTGTGGCAGGCGACAGCCTGTGACCTGTGTGGACCGCCGCTGGTGGCTCTGCTTCCATCACACCGACAGCAGGGACTCGGGCCAAAGTGCCAGACAGCATGTGGAGAGCCCGGCAACCAATGTGGCAAGCCTTGTGTATTTGCTTACTGCGCAGGGGGGTGAGGCATACATACCGCGCCGCCTGCGCCGCACCCTGACCAGTGCGCAATCGGACGGACGGACCGAGTCGGACGGACTGAGTGCAAGCGGGGAGTCCATGCAAGCGCAAAGGAGTGCACTGGCCAACGGTGGCACACATGACAGCCGAAGCAGGCGAGGGGCAGCGGTAGGGCAGACGGAGACAGGGGAACCAACAGCAGAGGCGAAAGCAGCGGAGGCGCGAGGAGCGGCAGCGGGGACGGTAGCAGCGGAAGGGAGAGGAGTGGCATGGAGGGAGGCGGCGGATCGGAGGCTAAAGATTGTGGGCCCGGACGATCGCGTGGTGGGTGTGGGGCTGTGGAAGGTGTTGGGGAGGGTGGAGGTACCAGCGGATGAAAGGCAGAGCCGAGCCCTTTGTAGGCCTGTGGCTGCGCGCGGGTGCAATCAAGGTGCAATCCTCTGGATAACTGCACAGTACAACGTAAGCAGCTGGGGGGTGCCACCTTATAGCAGCATAACGGCCGCGCCAACCGGGCGCATCAAGCACGCCGTACGCAACAGGCCCCAGTGTGCACCTTGCTCTAACCTCGTAGTGTTGCTGTGTCGTACTGCATGTGCCGTACAGGAGATCAGGGAGGCTGTGGGGCTGTACAGCGCGGTGCTGTACAGCACCTTCCAGACGCCCAACGGGACCTTCAGGTGCTCTGCCACCATGGTGGGCCCGGCGGTGGCGGCAACAGCAGGTGCGTGTGTATTTGCGTGTATTAGCGTGTGTGTCGGGGCTGTGACGCCCAACGGGACCTTCAGGTGCTCCGCCACCATGGTGGGCCCGGCGGTGGCAGCGACGGCAGGTGCGTGTGTATTAGTGTGTATTAGCGTGTGTGTCGGGGCTGTGACGCCCAACGGGACCTTCAGTTGCTCAGCTACCATGGTGGGCCCGGCGGTGGCAGCGACGGCAGGTGCATGTGTATTAGCGTGCGTGTTTGTGCTGCTTAGCACGTGTGGCGCGTTGTGCAGGGTGCGGTGGCAGAGGTTCGCCCCTGCCGGCCGTAACACAATAGCAACGCGCTGCGTTGGCACGTCACTCCGTTCAATGACGCGGGCCCTGGCGCGCTGTTGGTGGTCCCTTGTGTTAACGGTTACGGTAGCCTGGCATGATTAGTAACATGCGCATGATTACTTCCATTACTTTGCTTGCAGCTCACTGCGTGTACGACTTCAAGAACAAGGCTTGGGTGAGTGGCCTGGAGGGGGGAGATTATAAAGGAAGATGTGGGGGAGAGTAGGGGAGGAAGAGGGCAGTGGGGAAGGAAGTGGGCTAGAGGGCGTGCCTTGGGGGTTGGAGTGGCCATGAGCGGCAGTGGTGGTGCAGGTGGTGATGCAGGCCTTGTGCGCAAAGAACATGGAGCCAGCAGGGGGGCGAAACTAGAGCGTACAGCGCCCGATGGACATACGGCATGCGTACGGAAGCCTGAGAGCAGCGCACAGACCAGAATGCACTCGCGCCACCTGCACTGACCGACTGACGTTAGCTTGTGGCGGATGGCCCTGCACAGGCTCAGGCCGATACGAGAGGTGGTGGGATCGCATAGTTGTTCTTTGCCCTAACGTCCGTTTTGGATATCCTGTTGCCGTACGCACAGGTGTGGGACGTACGGTTGTACTACGGTGCCGTACGGGGCACACACCAGGGAGTCGTACGGACGAGCAGGGTCTCAGCGTTGGCGGGCTACACGACGTCGGTGGGTGGCGGGGGGCCGTCTCTAGGAAAGTGCCGTACACACTGCCCTGCGCGCTTACACACCGTAGCCCACTGGGGGACAATGGAAGCACGATTTGGTGCTCCTGACCTCCATCCTCTGATTCGGGTTGCAAGGCCTTGCACTGGGGCCACGCCCACGGAAGCTCCCCAAGCTGCATGTCACATCCCGCCTGACACCCTGCATCTCTGCTGACACGGGCACACGTGACATGCCTTACAGGGCCAGTTCCAGTACGACTTTGGGCTGCTGTACGTCAACGGGTGGGTGCTTGCCGTACATGTAGATGCCGCAGCTCGTACATGCTCTGCAAAACTTGCTCTGGTTTTTATTTCATTTTTTGGTTGCTTGTTGCCGGCTCAGCCTGGACCGCGTACAGTGTCTCCACCTTCCTGTCGCTGAGCCACGTGTGTGCAACCAGTGAACACCTTGCCCCGCCCTGCTCCACCAGGGCGCTTGGGGAAACCACCGGGTACTTTGGCTACACCTCGGACTGCGCGGATACGCAATTGGACCTCGTCACAGCGGGCTTCCCGAGTAAGTTTTATTACTGGTGCCTTATTACTGGTGCCTACGCCACCTGTACAGCCCATCATTTTTCCAGTACCGCAGTCTACGGCAGTTTACCTCCTGGAGGCCCTGCAGTTTGCTCGTTGGTGCCTTGCAGTCGCATACTCTGTAGCTGCACGCCCCCAACCCCTTTACAGTTTACACCAACACATAGCTCTTGTCTCCCCTCCCTTGCTGTGTTGCATTCCTCTTGCTGCACAGGCGACAAGCCGGCCTTCACCATGTGGTAAGTGGACACACGACATACAGCTGCTGGGATCAGCTTTGCGTGTACGTAGTAAGACCTGCATTGTGCTTGCTCTCCCGTTGCAACTCGTACCGGTACGGCGTCTGGACCGGTACGGCAGAGGGGCCCGTGTGCTGCATGCATGCTGCAGAACAGGGGCACACGCGTCCTTCCATCACCTCTTCCTTCGTACCCCTGTAGCACTTTCCTTGCTGGCTAGCTGAACGCTAACCTAGCTGACGTAATGCTTACTTGCACCACCTGTTGCGCTTGTTGCACCCTGCACAGGCAGTCCACCTGCAGCGTCTCCTTTGACGGGCCGGAGCAGAACTGTGTATTACCCAACTGGGACCACACCTGCGACATCACCAGCGGCACCAGCGGCTCGTCCATGTGGGACACTGCGGCACGTGTGCGTGCCATAGTGGTTGCGGAGTACAACTCCCGCGAGATGAACCTGGCGACGCCGCTGAGGCCCGAGGTGCGTGGCGGACGGAGGTGTGTGGGTTACCATGTGGATGTGGGTTAACTGCGGCGCGTGGTGGTGGTGGCGGAGAAAAACTCGCGGGAGGTGAAATTGGCAACGCCGCTGAGGCCCGAGGTGCGTGGCATACTGTGAGTGTGTATTAACAGCTAGGCGTGGGTTAGCTGTGACGGGTGGTTGCGCCATGGTACAGCTCACTTGGTCACGCCGCTGAGGCCCGGGGTGAGCAACCCTACAACGAGCGGTAACTGCTGGAAACGCTGTGTTGGTACCTTGGTGCGGTGGGGTTATCCGGGGCAGCGATAGCGGAGACAGCAAGCGGCGGGCGGTGTGGCACTCCGGGCGCTCCGGGTGTGAGCCCGGTTGGTGTGGCCCCAACAGGTAGGCTGAGTGCATATCGTAAGCGTAACGCCATCAGCCCGGCTCCACGCCCGACTGCTTCCTGCGACGGTAGGGCTGACCTAACCCATTACACCCCGGTCCCTTTCACGCCCGCGCAGATAGTAGACCTAATCACCGACGCGGTCCAGCGATGGGACGGCTCCACCTACTTGGACAGCTTTACGCCGCCGTCCTCGCCGCCGCCACCTGACTCGTCCCCGCCGCCGCCGCCGCCACCGTCGCCGTCCCCGCCGCCAAGCCCGCCGCCACCGTCAGCGCTGCCGCCGTCGCCGTCAACCCCTCCGTCGCCGCCGGCCCCGTCGCTGCCACCGCCGCCATCGCCGTCGCCGCCGCCGCCGCCGTCAAGTCCCGCCAACGTTGTACAGCAAGGCGGGAAGCGGAATAGGAGCAAGCCTCCAAAGAAGGAGAAGAAGAAGAAGGCCGCGCCCCCTCCTCCGCCGAGCACCGACGGGAAGAAGCGGCGGAAGGCCAAACCACCGAAGGCCCGGCGCGGCTTGGAGTGAGCAAGGAGACACTCGTGCCTAACCCTTGGTGCGCTTATTGGCAGGTGGTTGTTAGCGTATTTGTTTTTGTGGCGTGGAGGGGTACCAATAGGTGTTGGGCAATTCGGCATGTAGGCTAGTGTGTGCTGGCTGCAAGTTAACACGCATTACGCTGCGGAGCTTGCCTCAGAGTTGCTGGGGCTGGAATGCTCAACGGTGCCGGTCAACGCTGGCGGGGTTGAGGGTGGTTGGGGCATCATGCCGATCAAAGCCGGCCAGGTCGGGGTTGGTGAGCCACGTGCCGGTCAACGCCGGCGGGGTCGAGGGTGGATGGAGACACGTGCCGGTCAACGCCGGAATGCGCTAGGGTCAAGGCCACACGCCACTGCCGGCCAGTGCCGGTCAACAGCAGGAGCCAACGGGGCCAGAAGTCGATCAACACCGGGAGTAAAGGCCGGTCAACGCCGGTCAACGCCGGAATCTCGGTCAACGCCGGAAGCTGGGGCCATGTGCGTGAATAGACCCACCTGGTGCTTGGGCCGCTCACAGCAGATGGAGTTGTGTGACGAGTGCTCAGGTGCACGCCGCTGGTACAGGAACAGACATGTGAGCGCATTGTTTTCTGCTGTACGTAGGTAGGCAGTTGGGTGGCAGGGGAGATGGGTAGGCTTGCCGTATTGATTGTGAATGCTGGTTTTCCCATGACATTCAGTGCGGTGCGCAGCGCGATGCTGCCGTGCTGGTCCTTGCAGTCCTGCGTAAGTCCTTGCCGCATGTGGGAAACTCATCGAGGCTAGTTATGATGCAGGGGGGCTTGGTCTTGAGGCCACTGGCACAGTTTTACATTGTCGTACACTGCCGTACACTGCGAGTGCATGCATGCAAGGATGCAGCGATCAGCACCTGGCCATGTGGGCAGCAGGTGTCACAAGCGCGTGGTGTTCCCGGCGGGTTTGCGTGTGCGGTCCTGTAGAGGCGCTGTTGCGGGAATCGGGATGCATAACCCGTATACAGACAATCACTTGTGTGAAGGACAGGCTGCTGCGATATGTTAGGACGTGCAGCGCGGGGCTGAACGGGCGCAGGACGACGGCACTCGTGTCGTGCCCCTGCGTGCGCCGCTGGTTCTCAGTCATCTTCTCTCTTTCTGATTGATTCTTCTCTTCCTTCCTAAGCATGTCTTTCTATCAGAGGTCCACAATAGGTTTGTGGTAACACTATCACGTGGCGCTGCAACAGGGCAGCTGCCGTGGGTAGCTACCCTCAGCTACCCTGGATGGCGCGGGCGTAAAGTGCTGTTTTTTCCGTGGAAAGGTAGTACAGATAGACAGATAGCTCCTTGGGATTGCCCAGGTAGCTCCAAAGTGCACTTGCTGCAGGTGGCTGCTTACTCACAACGGCGATGGGTGCAGATGGGCTCGGCGGCGTGAGCGTGTGACATGCACGTGTGACGCCACGTGTGACAAGCGCGTGTGACGCCAGGGGAGGTCCCGTGGAACTGCATCTGCAACTGCTTGTGGGACGGTTGTCGTACTCTCACATGTTACAACAGCAACCGTGCCTACAAGCGAAGGCTCCTAGGGCACGATGTCCCAGGGAGTGTCCCACTCTACCGAAAGTCCCAAGACCGGTACAGTACACACAACGCAGGCGAGCACCGTCCGCACAGGCGAAAAACATTTACGGCTAACAATGGCCTTGAGTGTGCAGGGGCCAGGAGGCTGGACCTTGCCATGCCTCGCACGCGTATTCCCCATGCGTCGCATATTGGCAGCGAGGCCGGAGGGAGGACTTCCTCCTCGCCCTCGCTGCTGCCTGTTCGTGTATCTGGTGCACTTATGGCCGAATTATGGCCGAATGCAATTATTATTAGGCGGAAAGGGCGGAGAGTCCAGTGACTCAGCCAGGGCCCCAGGACCGCGCGGCACACGACCGCCTCACACACGCATGTCCTTCCGCTCTGCACAGCAGCCTCCGCTGATCGCCACTACCTATGGTCATAACCCCGACAACCTGCCCACACCGGCCGCCGACCGGGCCCCAGCAACCCTTTCCCTAGGTCCAGCCTTTAGTCCCCACCCTAGGCACGCACCCGCCTCCTTCCGTCCGGAGCACCGGCAGCTGCCACTTCCCTGCCCCAGCCTCTCCATCCCCCGCTCCCGCCGCCTGCCCCACCGCCTCCGCCCCCACCACGCCTGCCACCCCCTCAAACAGCTCCCACACCACCTCAGCTGCCGGCCGCGACGCATCCCGCTCATATAGCAGCCTCCTCACCACCCGCCCCACGTCCCCACGACAACCCACTCTACCCCCGACCCCTTGCCTCCACAACGGCTCCGCATCTCCTGCCTTTGTCCCTGCCCCTGCCCCGGCCTCTATTTTCTCCATGCTCGTCCCCGCTGCCCCCCACAGCAGCCCCGCCCAGTACCCAGCCGCGCTGTAGGCATAGCCCTGGCCGCCAGCCCGGCCCAGCCGCGGCAGCGCATGCAGCTGCAAGGGGGGACAAACGAGCAAAGGGTTGCCAGGCTGCCCAGGCAGCAAAGGAGGAAACGGCGGGGCAGGGGTGGGTTCGTGTTGCAGGTACAGCACGTACAGGCTTTCCGTGCTCTGCAAATGCTGTCTCCTGTAGAAAGGCATGGCTAACACCAAAGGCACATACTTAGGCAGCCAACGACATGCATGATGTACTGTCATGTGCGGAAAATGTCCCTGCCCCCACCCTTCACACCTGCTGCAGTGTCACCTCGCCCGGCACGTGTGGCGCAAGGGCCGCGCGCAGGGAGTCCCACAGCGCCTGTGCACTGCCCGGCGCCCGGCGGGGGGTCAGCAGCAGCAGCTGCTCGTGCAGGGACAGCAGCGCCTGGGGGCAGGGCGTGGGTTAGCTGTGGGTAAGCGGGCCGTGAGCGGCAGCTGCTCGTGCAGGGAGAGCAGTGCCTGGAGCAGGTGTGGGTTAGCTGTTGGGTACGCACGCCCTCAGCAGCAGCTGCTCGTGCAGTGGCAGCAGTGCTTAGGTGTAGGTTGGAACCGGCGTGCGGGCAGGGCTAGAGAGGGAAAGGCAGCAATAACCGGCTTTCTCGCCACGCCAATGTGCATACGTACATAAAGCTCTATCCCACAGGCGAGGCGAGCCCATACCGGCAGCCCACCTGTCCCGCCACGCTGAGGGGGCTGTAGTACGACACCTGTACGGCACGTGCCAGCCGCCGTGCCACGTGCGGGGGCGGCGGCGCCCCGGTCCGCCTGTGCCTGCAAATGCAGGATTGTGCAAGCTTACTGGTGCGACCTTTCAGAGCACGACGAGTCGTGAAGGTACCGCCTCACCAACACCACCAACAGCAGGTGTGCCCGTTGTTCACGGAGCCTTTCTGGGCGAGGATGACCTCTACCCACCTGCACCTGCCCAGCACGGTCCCGATGACCCGCGGGTCGGCCGCCCCGCGCTCCAGGAGGCTGGACGGCAGCTCCACCAGCTCCAGGGGCAGGCAGGAGGGCAGGAAGGCGTGGTAGGGCTGTGGGTGACCGTTGTTGTTGTAGTGGTGTTGGTGTCGGTGCTGGTGGTTGCGGGCGTGTGACCCTGGTGGTAGCAGCTGTGGCGGGTGGGTGTCTGGGAGGTGGGTTGGCGGTGGTGGCGGTGGTGTTGGTGCCGCCCCTAGGGCGAAGTGCAGCGCGTGGCCTGTTTCGTGCAGCAGCTCCCACAGGGCAAAGGCCGACCCGCGGGTCAGCCAGGGGCCGGGGTCGGGCGGCGGGCAGGGGGAGGAGGCGGCGGAGGGGGGAGATGGTACCGGCTGGGGCAGGGAGGAGGTGGGGGAGGCAGTCGAGACCGCATCAGTACCACACTGCTGCTGGTGCTGCTGCTGGTGGCGCTGCTGGTGGTGCGGCGTGTTCGGGCAGGCCCCGCGTGCCTCCCAGTTGGTGGCCCACAGGCTGGCCTGCAGCCCCACTGCCACAGCAACCACAGCAGGCGCCGACGCAGGGGCCGTGCTGTTTCCAATGCCGCCTGTCGCCGCTGCTGCTGCTGCCGCCGCCTGCGCCCCCGCCTGCCCCACGCTTGCCGTGGTGCCACGTGTCGGTGCCACGGGCGGCAGGATGTAGCGCGTGCCGTAACCCCCCTGCGCGTCGAACAGCAGCCAACGCCTTATGCCCAGCCCTACCCCTGCTTCCCCTTCTCCTCCTCCTCCGCCGCCGCTGCTGCTGCTGTCAAGTCCGCCAGTTACTCCTGCGCCCGCCTCGCCTTCCTCCTCGCCTTCCTCCCCCGCCCCTTCCTCCCCCTCCACCACCACCCGCACCACCGCGTAACGCCACGGCTTCCGCTCCACAGCTCCACGCAGCGCCGCCAACGCCTCCTCCTCCACACAGCCGTACCCAGACCAACCGCCATGGGCCCTCCGGAGGTCCGCGATCATGGCATCAACCGCCTCAACGGTACCAACCGCCCCCGCCCATTCCCCAGCCGGCTGCCACGGCACCAGCCGTACCCCCATCCACTCCTGCAGCCAGTCCGACACGCCCGCCAGTACGGCAGACAGGTCCGTCATGTACGGCGCCGCCTCGTCGTACTCGTACGATACCGCCTGGGAGGTACCAGTCTGCTCCGTTGCACCGCCGCCGCTGCTGCTGCTGCTGCTGCTGGTAGTGGTGGTGCTGTCAACACACATGGCACGGCTATCAGCCCTGCCAGTGTGGTCGCCCCCATCCCAACCGCCGTACGCCTGTAGCCACAGTGCGCGCTCCAGGCCTGCACCCGTCCACGTCCCTGCCCCCAGCCCCAGCCCTGCCTCATTGACGCGAACCTCAGCCGCCTCCCCGAGGACAGCTGTGCCCACTCCATTTGCACCCGCCACCGTGTCTTCAGCCGCCAACCGTCGTAGCTTGTCAAGCTGTTCGGCCAGTTGGGATCCGTTGGCGGTTGGACAAGCGTGAGGCATGGGGAGGAGAGGGTGCGGAAGCAGAATGTGGGTTCAGGGCATTAGGGGAAGGTGGTACAGGGGAGCCGCAAGCGCGCGGTTGCTGGTTGCGAGCACGAAAGCAGGTGGGTTGCCTCGCTTGTTCCCGTCAGCACACTGCATCTAAAAGTACGGAGCCCCAGGCCAGCAGCAGCAGGTGCTGAGCCACATGGGTTGATGGGCCGCTCTCACACCGGCAAAGCGCACTCTGCACTTGCCGTTACCAGATGTGTGCGAACAAGGGATGTCCCAGAGACCTCTCCCAAACGGGCAACACGGCGTTTCCTTTCCGTCCCCATGGCCTGCCCACACCCGCATTATTATATTGCTGGCCCCCCGCCCGCCCCACCAGGCCCCCCAACAACTCAGACCAAGCCCCCACCTGCTCCTCCACCGCTGCCCCGAGTGACTCCACCAGCGCCGACAGAAATGCGGCGGCGGCCGGCGCCCCGCGCGCCAGCGTGTCCAAATGTGCCAAGCTGCCGTACCCTCTGCGCCCGCCAGCCGTACCGCCGCCGCCGCCCCCCGCCCCTGCCGTACCGCCTCCTCCTGCGCCCAGGCCGTGCGTCCCGTACAGCGCGGCCAGGGCGTCGGGCTCGTACGTACTGCCGTACAGGGCTTCTGCGTCGCCGTACATGCCGTACATGGTGGCCTCCTGGGCCCGCAGGTCCCGAAGGCGCTGCACGAGCTCCAGGGCGGCGGACCAAAGGGGTGCGACGCCCTCCTCATAAACCTGTGAAAACGATGTCACGCACACCTGTGTGAAAACAATATCACGCATAACTGTGTGTATGGATTTACAGGTTTGGTCCCCTTCCAGGGCCCAGCCCCGTCCCACTCGGGAGACAGAGCTGATCCCGGCAATCAAGGACACGGGGTTTCCCACCCCTCTCGCTGTACGGATAGGAGCAACCAGCTCCGTCAAAGGATGGGCCACGATGAGCGGGCCGTCAGTTCTCCTACCACCGCCTGGTCCCACCTGTGTGCAGTGGTAAACGTTCCCTTCTCCGCCCTGCCCTGCCCTACATTCCCCTCCCTGCCCCGGCTCGCAACCCACACCCGCCACTCAACCCGTTCCCTCCCCCGCCCCGCACCTGCTGCCGCAGCATGGGGTCCGGGTGGGCCTGCAGCAGCTGGGCGCACGCGTCCAGCGTCAGCTGCAGCGGGTACAGCTGCTCTTCCTCCTCCTCCCCCTCCTCCTGCTCCTCCTGCTCCTGCCCTTCCTCCTCCCACCCCTGGTGCCCCGAGCACCCCCTGCCTCCCCCCGCTGCCACGCCCCCTGCTGCCCGCAAGCCCTCAAGCACCTCCTCCTTCTGCTGCTGCCCTCGCTGCTGCTCCTCCCCCTCCCACCCAAGCCTTACAACTCTACCCCCCAGCTGCCTGCCCAGCACCTCCGACAGCACAGGGTCCCCCCTCAGCTCCTCCGCGCCCACATCAAAGCACGCCCACTGCCCTAACCCCCCAGCCCCAGGCCCCATGCCTCCCCCGCCGCTGCCTCCCCCCGCCGCTGCCGTACGATTGTACGGCAGGTCCTCCGCCATCGCCGCCGCCCACACCTCCTCCGGATCATCCGCCCCCGCCCCCGGCCCCGCCGCTGCCGCTGCCCCGCACGTCTCACGCGACTGCTGACTCACAGCCGCGCCAGCAGCGCCACGTGCATTAGCAGCAGGTCCCTGCCGCTGAGGCAGCAGCAGCTGCTGCAGTTGGCCGGCCACCTGCCTCTGCTCCCTCCGCAGCTGCTGCAGCAGCGCCAGCTTGTCCGCCCTGGCCAGCCCCGGCGCGTGCGCGGCGTCGCCCCCAGGGGGGTGGTAACCCTCACGCAGCAGCCCCGGTAGCAGCTGCACACACAGCCGCGTGGTGCAAGCTGCATCACTGCCTAACTGAATGTCGCTACTATGTCCCACGACCTGCTCATCTGGCTCGTGCTGGTCGTCGCGGGGTCCCGCCTGGTGTCTTAGCTGCTGTGTATTAAGCCCCCTCATCAGCGCCTCCAGCACAGGCTTGGACTGCAGCACCGCCTCCTCCTCGGCCGAGGCCCATGCCAGCAGCCGCGCGGCGCGGGCCACGGCCAGGGAGCTGAGGACTCCCCTGCCGCCACCACCGCAGTCCTTGCTGGCCCCATCCTGGCCGCAATCGGCGCGGTCCGGGGAGCCGAGGGCCTCACTGCCGCCGCCACCGCCGCCACCGCCACAGCTGGCCCCATCCAAGCCGCATGCATCGCTGCCGCTACTGCTGCTGCAGCTGCTGTTGCTGCTGCTGCTGCTGCTGCCACAGGCCGCCAATGCTCCACGTGTTGCTGTTTCTGCTGCCACCGCTGAATCTGTATCGTGGATCGCTTCAGGGGTGTGGTGTGCGGCCTCGGTGTATGTCAGCAGCAGGAACGCACACGCGCGGGCACGTGCCACCGCGCCCCGGAGCTCGTCCAGCGAGACCACCAGCTGCTCCCAGTCCGACAGCCAGGAGCTCATGGCAGCTGCGTGGAAGCTGCGAGAAGCTGCCTCCGTGCTGTGCCGTGCTGAAGGCCTAGAGCGGGGCTGTGGTGCTGTTGATGATGCTGTAGTTGCTGCTGCTGCTGCTGCTGCGTCTCGGTCCTGGCAGGCGGAGAGGACAGCGTGGGATAGCGCCATGATGCGAGCTGCCGCTGATCTGACTGCGGCGTCCAGGGCAGCTGGTTGCTGCTGCTCGGGCGTGTGCGACTCGGCTGACGCAGCAGCAGCTGCACAACTTGTGTGCTGGCTGTGTCTGGACAGCGACCCAGGTGCGGGATGGCATGGCTGCAATGATACTTGCCAGCTGTAGCTCTTCAGACTCTTGACTGTGCAACTGCTACGTGTGTTAGTTACGCGCTCGGGGTGTAGCGCTGCGAGGGTGAAAGCGAAGGGTATGGGTCCTGGGGAGACAGCGGGGGCGCTGGGGAGGCGGCACGGCCTGGGGGCCGGTTTGGCGTGCTTCCAGGTATGGCAGCATGGAACCCGCTGGCCCTTCATGACTGGAACAGTTTCGATGCTCAGCAGCAGTAGGTTTTTTCCTTGCAGGCCCCTGACGCGTTCGGGCAGGGAAAACCAAGGTTGCTATGACCCTCCATGACAACGTGCTGGAGCCCTTGAGCACTCTGTAGAATAGGTCACATGTATACAACAGGTTTGCAATAATGCTGCTAGCGTGCCGGAGCTCCTCGGTCCCGTGCATGGGTGGCCTGGCGGGATTTGCGCATTTGTCCAACCTCCACGAGCAACGTTGCGTGCTGTTCCTTTGTTTCGTTAGCATATTTTAGCCTAAGCACTATACAAAATTGGCACACTGTTACCGTCACAGCGTCCTCACAGAAGCTTTTCCTATTTGTCGGGGTTCTAGCCCCTCTCACTCCTTGACAGGACTCCAGCCACTGCCACTGAGCCGGAACAACGTAGCTAACCAGAAAGCAGCGGCGCGCCCTGCGCCCGGGGCGCTGCAGCAATGTACGGGGACCACATTGACGAGGAGCACCAGGAGGCGGCACAGGAGGAGGACGACGAGATTGTGCAGGAGGATTCTTGGAACGTGATCACCGCGTTCTTCGACAACAAGGGCCTGGTGCGCCAGCAGCTGGACTCCTTCAATGAGTTCGTCGACTGCACCATCCAGGAAATTATCGATGAAACTCCCGAAATAGTCGTAAAGCCGGAGTCGCAGCACCTGCCAGGCGTGGAAGCGGCCGAGGAGAAGGAGTACATCATCAAGTTTGGGCAGGTCTACCTCAGCAGACCGCAGATCACCGAGCAGGATGGCGAGTCCACCCTGCTATTCCCGAAGGAGGCGCGCCTTCGCAACCTCACGTGAGACGTGTAGTCCGTTAGGCGCCGGGAGTCAGCTGCGGGGGCGGCGGGGATGTCTCTGGTGGCACCCGTGGAGTGGGGTGGGGTAGCCAGGGTGACGTGGCTCTGTAACTGCGGTGTTGCACCGGCCCGTCAAGCTGCAACAACCGGGGCAAGTTGGTGCATGATAGCTCGGCCATGGCACTTGCACCGGGTCGACAGGAGCCTGCTCTCTGCAGTAATACCATCGGCCTCCCAGCATTGCATGACCCCAGCAGCCATCGTTCCCCAAACGCCGCGCTGGGAGGGCACTCAACCCACCAGCCCACATGCAAAGCTCCCTGCTCAGCCAGTGGACAGGCACACACCGGGACACACGGGGACATTGTCAGGGAGGCCTCTGTTCCCTGCAGCTGCTAGGACAGCTCCTTCGCTTAACCCAATCCAGAGCGGCAGGGCGGCACCTGAGCCAGGACACGATCCCGACAGCCGGTCCTCACAGGCCGGCTTTTACCCCCACACAAGCCACGCAATCATGCGCACTTTCTTACCCTGGCCGCAACCCGCACGATGGAACTCATAACAACCCATCCCCTGCCATGCACCCATGCCTGCAACCCCCCTACACCCCACGTACACAGCTACTGCGCGCCGCTGTACGTTGACGTGACTAAGACGGAGTACACTCGGATGTCGGACAACACGGTGGACGAGAAGACGGAGACGTACTCGCACGTGCACCTGGGCAAGGTACGGCACGGGGTGTACGGCAGGGGGCAGCACGGTGCGGCTGAGGCGCAGTACGGCATCGCGGGGCTGCCTGTGCTCGGCCTATGAGTGCGAGCGGCCGCGTCGGTGCATGAGTGCACAAGCCACAACATACGCATAAAGCGTGTGAGCTGTCGGGTGGGCCCCGCTTGTGGGGGCTGTCCGGTCGCGCGCTGGGGGTGGCTATGGGGCTGGCAGTGCGCCTTGCCCGGTTGGGTATAATAGTACGGTGGAGAGCGGCCGGGGTGTCGGAGCGGAGGAAACTGCTTGTGGGCTGGTTTGCAGACCGTCGCACGTCAGACGTCCTGCCAGTAATGCAACTGCAATGGAAACAGGAGTCCAGCTGTTGCGTGCATGCCGAGTGGGCTGCGGGCTGACCAATGCACTGCGGACAGCGCAGTGGGGGCATTAGCCGGGGAGTGGCAGGCGACCTCAGGGTAGCAGGGGCTGCCGTACACCTGCGAACGTACGGCGGGCCGAAGGGTCGTGGGCGCAACAGCCCGGGGCGGCCCAGGGTGGGCCAACCTGCTGTCAGAACGGCCTCGGGACGGCCTCGCTGGGAGGTGGGGCCGAGGCCTTGTGGGGTGCTGCAGGGCGCACACGCCTGTGAAAAAAACACTCACGGGGCTCCTGTTTTTGATCCCACTTTCACCCCCACCGCTCCCCCCCTTGTCAGGTCCCCATCATGCTCAAGTCCAACAAGTGCAACCTGGCGGAGGCCATGACGGACCAGGAGATGACCAGCCTGGGGGAGTGCCCCTACGACCAGGTGGGGGTGGTGGGTAGAGGGTGTGGTCGGGTCGTGGATGGGTGTCCGGTTTGGTTTACGCGTACAGCGCGGTGGATGGGTGTCCGGTTTGGGTTGGTGACCAGCCTGGGGGAGACACCAGGTGGGGGTGGTGGGCGGTCAGCACGAGTGGTTGGCCAGCCCGTGGGAGCGCCCCGAAGGCCCGGGGTGTGTGGAACAGCATGGACGCATGAGGGAAGAGGAGCATGCTGGAACACTGCATGTGGGATTCGCGTCTTGCATTCATGTGATCGTGAGGAGGGCTGGGCGGGGTGCGAAGCCGCCAGCACTGGTTGAGCCCCATGACACTGGAATACGGTACGTGCAGGTGCTAGCGCGCGGCCAGCCCTCTTAGGTCCTAGCCACCCACTGGCCTTGCCACCACCCGTTCACCCGTTTCCTCCCCCTCGGGCAATATTTACGGTGTATCAAAGAAAAATCTCTTTCCTGCCCCAGGGCGGTTACTTCATCATCAACGGCAGCGAGAAGGTGCTGATCGCGCAGGAGCGCATGGCCAACAACCACGTGTACGTGTTCAAAAAGAGCCAGCCCAGCAAATACACCTTTTGCGCAGAGATACGGTGGGTCTGGGGATGATGGAGTGCGCCGGGAGAGGTGCTACGTGTCGGGGGGATGTCTTGGGGTGCGGATTAGGTGGGCTGTTGCATTACCGGGATGGAGTTTCCAATGAATCAGCACACCTCGCTTGTGCCATGTTAACCCACAAGCCCTCCTGCAGCTCGGTGGTCGAGAGCTCCACGCGCTCCGCCTCCTCCATGTCCATCAAAATGCTTGCTCCTCCCCTGATCCACAGCACCCACGTGTCAACCCGCTCACCATGCTAACCCCTACCCCATTGTTAACCCACCGTGCAGCTCCGTGGTCGAGGGCTCCACGCGCTCCGCCTCCTCCATGTCAATCATGATGCTGGCAAAGGGCAAGAAGGCGGGCGCGGCGGGCGTGATCCGCGCGCAGATCCCCTACATCCGCGCCGAGTTCCCCATCTTCATCCTGTTCCGGGCGCTGGGCTTCGTGGTACGTGTTGTGTATGAAGGATGGGATGGGGCTGGGCGTTGTGGTGCGCGATAGTGGGCGAAAAGGGTTGGCGGAGAAGGTTTATGGGAAACATTGGGGGCGAGGGCCGGGGCCGGGGCCCACAGGAGCAGCGGCCGCATGCCTGCCTCAAGAGAGGGCGGTGTTTAGGGTTCGGCGCACAGGCTGTGGGGAGTTCTGCATCCACACGACCTGAACACAAGCCCCACCATGCCCATGTCCTTTCGCCCGCACATGCGACCTGCTCCTGTCGGACACCATTCCCCGCTGCCGTACACCCGCTGTCGTATATAGGCTGACCGGGACATCCTGGAGCGCATCTGCGACCTGGACGCCAGTCTCGCCCTACCCCTTACCCTCCCACCCCCGTACCCTGCCTCTGCCGTACACCCGCTGTCGTATATAGTCTGACCGGGACATCCTGGAGCACATCGTGTACGACCTGGACGCCAGCGCCACCATGCTGGAGGCGCTGCGTGCCAGCGTGGAGGAGGCGCAGGAGGTGCAGACGCAGGAGGAGGCGCTCAACTACCTGGGCAAGCGCGGGACCGTGACGGGCGCCAGCAAGGTGGGGTGGTGCAGGTGTATTCAGGGGGCTGTTTGGGTTAAGGGTAGGTGTGGGTTGGAGGGTGGTGGCGGGAGGAGGCGCTCAACTACCTGGGCAAGCGTGGGACGGTCACGGGCGCCAGCAAGGCGGGTGATGCATGTGGGTTAAGGCTGAGAGGTGTGGGCTAAGGATGGGTGATGGATGCGGGGACGGGTTGAGATGCAGACACAGGAGGAAACCTGCTGACCGAGGAGCTGCTGTCGCACGTGGGCATACGAGGATACGGGCCGTTCAACTGTTACACACTCCCTAATACACATACCCACTCTCACAGGCCGACCGCATCCAGTACGCCCGCAACCTGCTGACCAAGGAGCTGCTGCCCCACCTGGGCACGGAGGAGTTCATGGAGACGCGGAAGGGCTACTTTGTGGGGTACATGGTGCACAGGTGGGGTACACGGTGCAGAGGTGGGACTGTGGGTTGCATGTGGGGTACATGGTGCACAGGTGGGGTACACGGTGCAGAGGTGGGACTGTGGGTTGCATGTGGGGTACATGGTGCACAGGTGGGGTACACGGTGCAGAGGTGGGACTGTGGGTTGCATGTGGGGTACATGGTGCACAGGTGGGGTACACGGTGCAGAGGTGGGACTGTGGGTTGCATGTGGGGTACATGGTGCACAGGTGGGGTACACGGTGCAGAGGTGGGACTGTGGGTTGCATGTGGGGTACATGGTGCACAGGTGGGGTACACGGTGCAGAGGTGGGACTGTGGGTTGCATGTGGGGTACATGGTGCACAGACAGGTTCGGCATTGTGTGTGTTAGGAGGGGGAAGGAACTACAAGGTGCACAGGTGGGGCTGTGGGTTTTTGCGGTAGGAAGGCAAGACGCCAACCCAAGTCCTTATATCGACATGGGGCTGTGGGCTACATGGTGCACAGGAGAGGCTGGGGGCAACAAGGTTTACGGGTGGGGGGTGCATGATATTCGACTATCGGCCGGCCCCCTTCCATCAATAGCAAGGCAGCTTGCCCGAATTACGCAGCCTTGCTTTATTATGGTTACGGGGGTCATATACGTGTCGTCGTCGGGGCGTTGTCGGGGCGTAGTGTGTGGGCTGGGGTACAAGGCGCACGTCTGGGGTACATGGGTGCACAGGTGGGTTGTGTAATGCACGAATGGACCTACACGGAGTGCTTAGGACGGCCGGTCCCTTTCATTTCCATTAGAAGCGCTGCAGACACACCCATGTTAGGCCACCTCGTTTGGCATGAACGGACTTGCCTTACAGAGCGTGTTATGCATAAAGGGGTCACCGGGTGACACCGCTCGGGCTGGTGCTTGTCGCGCTGGGCAAGCGGCCCGAGGACGAGCATGGATTCTGTACAGCAGTGGTAGTTAACATGCACTCGCTGTGTTTCGTGCTGCATCACTCCAGGCTGATGCTGGTGGCTCTGGGCGAGCACCCTGAGGACGACCGCTACCACTATGCAACAACAGCAATTTGCCTTGCCAAATAACAACAATATTATTGTGACACTCCCCAGGCTGATGCTGGTGGCTCTGGGCGAGCGCCCGGAGGACGACCGCGACCACTACGCCAACAAGCGGCTGGACCTGGGGGGGCCGCTCATGGCGGGGCTGTTCCGGCTGCTGTTCAGGAAGCTGTGCAAGGAGCTGCGCATGCAGGCGCAGAGGATGGTGGGTCTGCAGCTGGGGAAGTGATCAGGGAGGGGGCTCAGAGGCGTGAAGGCGCTACGGAAGGGCCGTCCTAAGGGATCTGTGCAAGGAGCTGCGCATGCAGGTGCAGAGGATGGGGGGTGGCACTGGTTTGTAGGGACCGTGCACGTATCGTATGCGGGGGCTGCGTGAATCCAGGCATGCGGGTTGGCTGTGGGGCTGGGGGCTGTGGGGTTGGGGACAATCAGGCGCAGAGGATGGCGGGTGGGGCTGGGGAGGGGGGAGGTATGGGTTAGGGTGATGGTGGGGCTTGACAAGGGGGGCGGTGTGGGTTAGGGTGGCGATGGGGCTTGAGGGGGGCCGTGTGGGGTGGTCACGGTAAGTCTGTAACAGGAAACTGCGCAAGGAGGTGCGGACGGTTGGTGGGGCCTTAAAAGAAGGTGTGGGTTTGGGGCGTGGGTTAAGGCGGCGAGGGTGGTCACGGAGGGGTTGCCTCAGGGAGCTGTGCCTGCTGCCTCCCCATGTACTACATCCCGGGTCCGGGTCAACGCGGACTAGGAGATCAATGCGCTGTCCGACGTCAACGAGAAGTTCGTCACACGTTCCCCATCCCCTGGCGGCCAACACACCACCCTTAATACACATGCCCCAGGTGGACGCGGGCAAGGAGATCAACGTGCTGTCGGCCATCAACGAGAAGGTCATCACGCGGGGGCTCAAGTACTCGCTGGCCACCGGGAACTGGGGGGAGCAGGGCAAGCAGGGCATCAGGGCAGGTGGGTAGCCGGCTTACAGTGATGACGGGCGACTGGAGACAGATTGTGCTGGGACGAGGGGGACCGAGACGGGTGCAAGGGGAGCAGGGCAAGCAGGGCATCCGGGCAGGTGGGTGGGCGGGGCGGGTGGATCGGTGGTGGGTTGAGGTTAAGGGTGGCGGAGTCGGAGTGGAGGCGAGCAAAGAAAGGTGGGTGTCCTGGCAGGTGGGTGGGGGACCGTGTGGGTCGGTGGTGGGGAGGGAAGTTGCGCGACAAGGCGGCAGGGCAGGCGGCAGGGCACCCGCCTGGCCTGCCGCCTAGTCGCGCAACTTCCCTCCCCACCACCGACCCAGACGGTCTCCCACCTACCTGCCAGGGCAGTTGGTTGGATGTGTGGGATATGGCACAGGCGTGCCTAGAAGGCCACCGCCCTGCTGCATGATGTTGCACGGACATTACCTTGGGTCCGTCTGTCCCATGGGTCAGGGGCGAAGCGTGGCAGGCCAGCGGGGACTCCAGGCGGACTTGCGGACGTGCCCCTACGCTTGTGACGCACACGCTTTCGCATGACACCCGCGGGCGTGAACCAGGCCCCCACGCTATCTCACCTGCTTCGCCTCACGCAAACCATGCATTGCTAACCCACACACCCCTGCTAATACACATGCCCGCAGGCGTGAGCCAGGTGCTGGCCCGCCTGACCTACGCCTCCACGCTATCCCACCTGCATACTCACAACCTCACTCCTCTGTCTCGTTAACCCACACGCCCCTGCTAATACACATACCCGCAGGCGTGAGCCAGGTGCTGGCGCGGCTGACCTACGCCTCCACGCTGTCCCACCTGCGGCGGGTCAACTCACCCATCGGTCGGGAGGGCAAGCTGGCCAAGCCGCGGCAGCTGCACAACAGCCTGTGGGGCATGTTCTGCCCCGCGGAGACGCCCGAGGGGCAGGCGGTGGGGCTGGTGAAGAACATGGCGCTCATGTGCCACATCACAGGTGTGTGAGCGGGGGGCGCATGTGTGTTAGCGGCCTGGTGGTGTGGTGGGGCAGGTAGTGGGGCTGAGGAAGGACGTGAAGTTTGCGGCCACATCACGAGTGGGTGGGAGCACCTCACCTTGGCGCGACAGTTAGTGGCGCATGGGCTTTGGCGGAGGCGCCCGCTGCTTACTTTTTGAACACAACAACATGTGGGGCATGTGTGTTAACCCACTCCTTCCCCACCCCTCCCCGTGCAGTGGGCAAGCCCTCGCTGCCCGTGGTGGCCCACCTGGAGGAGTTCAACACGGAGGCGCTGGACGAGGTGACGCCCGCGGACATCGCGGCAAGCACCAAGGTGCGTGTAAACAATGAGATATAGGGTGGGGTGGGGTGTGTATAAGGTATGGGTGGAGGGCCCTGGACGAGGTGACTCCCGCGGACATCGTGAGACGCGCTGGCGTGCGGTGTGTATTGGGGATTTCGGTCCACAGTGCGCATGGGCTATCCGTAATACATACACTGCCTCAATACACATGCCCCTCTCTCCTCCCCCCAGGTGTTCAGTGTGGCTGGGCATCCAGCGCGACCCCACGGTGCTCATCAGAACCCCTGTGCGCGTCCCTTACACACACCGCCTTAATACACATGCATCACCTTCCCCTCCCCAGGTGTTCATCAACGGTGTGTGGCTGGGCATCCAGCGCGACCCCACGGTGCTCATCAAGAACCTGCGGGCCATGCGGCGACAGGTGGCATTCGACACGGAGGTAAGGGGACAATGTGCCACCCTGTACGTTAGTGGATAAAGGGTTGTGTGTAGTAAAGGCAGGTGGCTTACAAGGGTAGGGGAGTTATCGCAGTGGGCAAGAAAGCACGAGCGAGCCAATGGCGGCAGGTGGCGTTCGACACGGAGGTGGGTTCTTGTGTGGGGGTGGGGGCAAGGGCAGGTGATCCCAAGTATCTGAGTAGGTTATCGTCAGGGGTGGGGAAGCACGGGACCATGGCCATGCGGCGACAGGTGGCCTTCGACACGGAGGTGAGGGAACACTGTAGGGCTGGGGGTTACCGTGGTGTAGGTACGCTTGGTGGGAGCGGGTACGGTACGAATGGCAGGAGTCCTCCTCCACCCTGGTAAAAACGTTCTTCTCCCGTCCCCCAGGTCGCCATCATCTACGACGGTCGGCTCAAGGAGCTGCGCATCTTCACCGACTACGGCCGCACCTCGCGCCCCCTGTACATCGTGGAGGACAACCGCCTGCTCATCACCAAGCAGCACATCCGGTGCGTGCTGGTGTGCGTGTTTTTAGCATCTTTCCGATCAATCGCCTTCGTTTGTGCAAGCGGCTATCGAACCATACCGGGCCCCTCATGCAGCATATCCGCAACCTCCGTGCCTCGCCCCTCCAGGCGGCTCACCAGCCCACTCCCCGACGAGGACGAGTACGCGCATCCTGCACATGTGTATTAACCCTTAATACACACTTTTCCTGCCTCCCTCCCCCAGGCGGCTCATCAGCCCGCTGCCCGACGAGGACGAGTACGCGTGGCCGCAGCTGGTGGGGGACGGCCTGGTGGAGTGAGTGGGGCGGAGGGGAGGGAGGGATGCAACCCAACGCACCCTACTATACACACAGTTAGTACACGTGGCCCAGTCCTGACGCGTGGCCGCAGCTGGTGGGGGACGGCCTGGTGGAGTGAGTGGGGCGGAGGGGAGGGAGGGGAGGGGGCAGTTAGGGGAAGGGATGGCACGTTGCGCAGTCCTTTGTAAGCATACACCGCAGGGGGGCGGGGATGGCTGGCGGAGCGTGCGAGATCAACAGGAGAGGGCGAATGGGCCGCTGGGTCGTTTACCATTGTAGCACTCCGTTGACATACCGCCCCGGCCCTGCAATGCACAGGTTCATCGACGCGGAGGAGGAGGAGACCACCATGATTGCCATGACCATCGCCGACCTTCGAAACGCGCGCGAGGGCGGCAGCGCCACGGGGGCCACCTACACGCACTGCGAGATCCACCCCGCCATGATCCTGGGCGTGTGCGCCTCCATCATCCCCTTCCCCGACCACAACCAGTCGCCCCGCAACACGTACCAGGTGGGGTCAGCAGCAGGCGCGTGGGTTAAGGCGGGAGTGTGGGTTAGGGGGCCGCCATGATCCTGGGCGTGTGCGCCTCCATCATCCCCTTCCCCGAACACAACCAGTCGCCCCGCAACACGTACCAGGTGGGGTCAGCAGCAGGGGCGTGGGTTAGGGCGGGAGTGTGGGTTAGGGGGCCGCCATGATCCTGGGCATGTGCACCTCCATCATCCCCTTCCCCGACCACAACCAGTCGCCCCGCAACACGTACCAGGTGGGCGTTGCAGCAGGGGTAGGCTGATCCTTCAAAACCGCACATCCCGCACCCCCCTGCACACGTACGACACCAACCGAGTGTGCCCAACCCTCTCTCCCATGAATCCACGGCCCGTGAACCCACAACCTCGTTCCGCCTCCCACCCCCATCCCCAGAGCGCCATGGGCAAGCAGGCCATGGGCATGTACGCCACCAACTACCAGTGCCTCGCCCTGCCTCACACCTAACCCACGCACCCTTAACCCACACCTCTCTTAACCCATATCCCCCCAGAGCGCCATGGGCAAGCAGGCCATGGGCATGTACGCCACCAACTACCAGT
>VFQN01002706.1_pt1 | contig 26692 bp, 19 predicted proteins | sample 3512371 | NCBI WGS metagenome assembly VFQN01 (sample SAMN10412370, study PRJNA504923) | tailings metagenome | isolation source: Replicate 2 from Balatoc abandoned mine | place: Philippines: Itogon, Benguet | collected 2017-08-28
ATTGCATCTGACGCACGAACAGCAGGCGGCGGTGAACCGGATTCTGGAGAGTTGCCGCAGCGGGAAATATGCCACGCTCTACCTGCACGGGGTGACCGGCAGCGGGAAGACCGAGGTTTACATCAAGTCGATTGAGGAAGTGGTCAGCTACGGGCGTCAGGCGATCGTGCTGGTTCCCGAAATCAGCCTGACGCCCCAGACGATTCGCCGGTTTCGCAGCCGTTTTTCTTCGGTGGCGGTTCTGCACAGCCATTTAACAGATGCCGAACGCCATCATCAGTGGCAACAGATCGCCGATGGCGACGTCCAGGTGATTGTCGGCGCGCGGAGTGCGATCTTCGCGCCGACCCCGCATCTGGGGTTGATTGTGATCGACGAAGAGCATGAAACGTCGTTCAAGCAGGAGTCGATTCCGCGTTACCATGCCCGCGATGTAGCCCGGCGCCGCGCCGAATTATTGAACATCCCGTTGTTGCTGGGCTCTGCGACGCCCACGCTGGAATCGTGGCTGAGAATCGAACAGCGACAGGACCGGTTGTTGTCGTTGCCGAAGCGCGTCGCGCGCCGGCCGCTGCCTCCGGTCTGGATTGTCGATGTGCGGGACGATCCGCTGATCCAGCAACAGCGGGCGCTGGGTCGGGCCCTGCTCACCGCCATGCGGGAGACGCTGCGCGACGGCGGGCAGATCATTCTGTTTCTGAATGTCCGCGGGTTTGCCCCGCTGGTGCTGTGCCGCGGCTGCGGCCAGGCGCTGAGGTGTCAGGACTGCGAGGTCACGCTGACCTGGCACCAGCAGCGCGGGCTCGCGCTTTGTCATACCTGCGGACACGAGGCAGTCATTCCGCCCGCCTGTCCCAAATGCCAGCGTCCCGGCTTTCGGTACTTCGGCATGGGAACGGAACGTCTGGAGCAGGAATTGCTGTCGCTGTTTCCGAACGTGCCCTGCCTGCGGATGGACAGCGACACGATGCAGGCCCGCGGCAGCCACGACACGGCTCTGGAAAAGTTCCGGCATGGCGAGGTTCAGATTCTGCTTGGCACCCAGATGATTGCCAAGGGACTGGATTTTCCGAATGTGACGCTGGTCGGCGTCGTGGATGCCGACACGTCGCTGCGACAGCCGGACCTGCGCGCCCGGGAACGAACTTTCCAGCTGATTGCCCAGGTGGCGGGGCGCACTGGCCGTGGACCGAAGGGGGGCAAAGTGCTGGTGCAAACCTCGTGTCCGCAGGATCCGGCCATCCAGTTTGCCGCGAAGCACGATTATCTGGGCTTCGCGCAGGCGGAACTGGAGGAACGGAAACTGTGCCTGGCTCCGCCGTACCAAACGTCTGTCCGGATTATTCTCCGATCCAAAGACGAGTCGCTGGTGGAATCGGAAGCCCAGCGACTTGTGGACCTGCTGCGGGCGGATGTCAAAACGTCCGGGGTGGATATCCGCGTGGCAGGGCCGGCTCCCTGTTTGCTGGCGCGGCTGCAAACGTATTACCGTTTTCATATCCAGATGACATCGCCGGAACTGGCACATTTGCAGGCGCAGTGGCGACGGGTGGAACCGGAATTTCACTGCCAGCGGGAAGTGGAATATGTGGTGGACGTCGAACCGTTGAGTTTTCGTTGAAATCCTCGCAGGTTCCGGGCGAACCTGCTTGAATTTCCACCCTGGATGCCGCATACCACGGCCTATGAACCCCGTGCTGTCCCAGGAGAGGCCGCTGCCGGATGCGAAAGGCTTTCAGCCGGTTCGCCGGTCGCGATACGTCCTGGCGTTCTGGCTGCAGTGCAGTGTCGCGGGCCTTTTCCTGTTCCTGATCCTGGAAACGCGTCCCGACTGGCTGAAATGTGAATTCCCTGCCAGCGCTACGCTCCCGCTTCCTCTTTCCGAGGTGGATGCGCGAAGCGACTGGATCGCAGTGCTGATTCGTCCGTCGGACGGTCGCAATCCGTTGCGACTGACTGGAATCAGTCCGCTGCCGGCGTGCCTGGCCGGGATCTGCTTCCATGTCGAAGAATCGCGGCGTGAAATTCTGTCGCGGAATTATCTCCACACGGTGCTGCCCGGCAGCGATTGCCAGATCTGGCATTGCCGCTGGCTGAAATGACGTCCAGCGCCGGGCAGTGCTGAGTGTGTCACCCACGAATTGTCGCCGACTCCGTTCCTGGCGGCGACAGATGTGAGTGTGTGTGACCCCGCTGCCAGGCATGGCGAGAATCTCCGGGCGCAAGTCTCTCCAGGCGACTTGGGCCCTGTCCAGGCTCTACAATTTCATCAATCGTCGTCCATGCGCTCGACGACGATGTCCCCTGATCCATCATGGATGACGCTGGAGTATTGAATGACGGAAAAAAACGTGGTCCTGCAGGAACCGGTGACGCAGCACATGCGTCACGAATTCTGCCAGCTGAACGAGCGCCAAACGGTGCAGGAGGCGCTGGAGTCAATCCGCCAGTCACCGCCTGCCGAGAGAATCGTTTACTTTTACGTGACCAGTGTGGAAGGCAAGCTGGTAGGCGTCATCCCGACACGCCGGCTGCTGCTGAATGCGCCGACGGCGGTGATTGGCGACATCATGATCCGGGGCGTGATTACGATTCCCCACACCGCCACCGTGCTCGAAGCCTGTGAGTACTTCGTCCAGCATCGCCTGCTGGCATTTCCGATCACCGACGAGGGTCGCATGATCGGGGTCGTGGACGTCGAACTCTACACCGACGAACTGGAGGATCTGGACCGGATTCGCCACGATGACGACTTGTTCCAGCTCATCGGGGTGCATCTTTCCAGCAAGGAAGTGCAGACTTCGTCCGTGGCAGCCTATCGCAGCCGGTTTCCGTGGTTGCTCTGTAATATCGGGGGCGGACTGGCAGCGGCGTTTCTGGCCAATTTTTACGACGCAGAACTGCAGAAAGTCGTCGCCCTGTCGCTGTTTATTCCGATTGTGCTCGCACTGTCCGAGAGCGTGGCGATGCAGTCGGTCAGTTTGGCACTCGCCGGGTTACATCACGAGAAAAACCAGCAAGCCGGACTGATCGGCAAGCTCCGGCGCGAGCTGGTCACCGGGATTCTGCTGGGCGTGACCTGCGGTGTGATCGTGGGCCTGGTCTCCTGGCTCTGGAAGGGAGACATGGGGGTGGTCGCATGCCTGCTCATCGGCATCGGTGGCGGTGTGATCGGATCAGCACTGGTCGGCGTTGCGATTCCCAACGGGCTCCGAATGGCGAAGCTGGACCCCGGGATTGCCTCTGGGCCGATTGCCCTGGCCTGTGCGGACATGCTGACGTTGCTCATCTACCTGAATCTGGCCCGGCAGATTTTTCAGGGCGCGTGATGATTTGATGCAGGTGTTTTTTGCACGCGAAGAAGCCCAGACATGGCCATGTCTGGGCTTCCGGAGTTTAAGTTGAGTCGTGAACATGTGGTCGTTTAGCGCGTGGGAGCCCAGGCAGCTGACGGCTGCGGAGCGGTGAGCACCGGCTGCTGGACAGGAACGGGAACCTGCATGACCGGAGCAGCGACGGCTTGCGGAGCGGGGGCGGAAATCACGACACCCGGCAATCGCTGGAACTCTTCGTAGGAAACCTGCTGCGGAGCGGCTGCCACCGGAGCGGCAACTGCCGGAGCTGCTGCATAGCGCTGGGGTTGCGGGATCTGACGCAGGGTGGTCGTCGGATTGAATTCATTCGGCGGCGCCGGGGCCGTCGGTGCTGCCGGGGGCACGGCCGGAACAGCTGCCGGCGTCGGCATGGGCGATGCCTGGGGCAGGGGAGCGGGGGCCTGCTGCATCGTCTGGTGAGCGGCATACGAGCCACAACCGCAACCGGCAGCAGGAGCGGCATAGGAACCGCAGTTTCCGGTGGCACAGCCGGTGGCGAACACGGGTTCGCAGCCGCAGTTCATGCCCATCGGATCGCACTTCTTGCATTTGTGGTGGAACAGTCCCTTGAAGGGATTGCCACTGTTGGCGAGTTCCCGGGCGCAGGGATCGCAGGAACTGACACAGGCTCCGGAGGAGCAGCAACCAACCAGCGAACTGACGGTCAGAACCAGTGAAGCAACTGCGAACAATTTCATGACAAGGGCCTTTCGGCGATTCTCGGAATCGAGCTGGAGAGGGGAGAGAGCCTGCGGGAAGCAATCAGCTATCGATGAGAATCGGCGATCGGCGCGTTAAACTTTACGGATTCTGCCAGGTTTTCCGTTTCTACCGGGATGAATCGTCAAAAACCCATACTGGACTTGAGGTTCTGCTCAAGAATTTTCTTTTTAAATTTCTCAATTTTGCTCGCTGTAGAGCCGAACGACCACCGATCCGTCCGTGGTGATCCAGCCGCGGAACAATCCCGGAGTATTGTAGTCGGTGACAAATGTTCCGTGGCGATCCAGCGCGATCGCGGCACCGCGACCACCTAGTGTCGTCAGATCCTCGTGAATCGTGCCGGCGACCGCGTCCTGCACCGACTGGCCTCCGTAACGCATGCGGGATGAAATCTCATGGGCGACGTTCAGCCGGATGAAAAATTCTCCCTGACCGGTACAGGAGACTGCGACCGTCCGGTTGTCGGCATACGTGCCGGCCCCGATGATGGGCGAGTCGCCGATGCGTCCGAAGGCTTTCCCGGTTAATCCGCCGGTGGAGGTTCCGGCTGCGAGGGTGCCGCGAGCATCCAGGGCCACGGCGCCGACGGTACCGAAGGGGCCAGTTCCCTGAGCATCTGCTGACTCCGGGGAAATGCTCGACCGGGCACCGGGGGCAGTTCGGGACTTGCTCTCTTTCTCCCAGACTCGCTGGATTTCCTCCCAGCGGTCTTTGGTCCAGAAGTAGGCCGGATCGACCAACTCCAGATTTTGCTGCGTCGCGAAAACTTCTGCACCACGGCCGATCAGAAGGACATGCGGCGATTTTTCCATCACTGCCCGGGCGGCGGTGATCGGATTCCTGACGATGGTCACGCTGGCAACCGCGCCGGCTTGCAGGGTATCGCCGACCATCACGGAGGCATCCAGTTCATTTCGGCCGTCTTTCGTAAAGACCGCTCCCTTGCCGGCATTCAGCAGCGGCGAATCTTCCATGATCCGGATGGCCGCTTCGACGGCATCCAGGCTGTTGTGGCCAGCATCCAGTCGCGCCTTGCCCGCTTTCAGAGCCTGCGTGAGCACCGCCCGAACCGCCTCGGCTTCCTCAGTGGAGCGCGCGACTGCCAGGGATGTGGTGCCGCCGTGAATTCCGAGAACGACATTCGCCGTCGCGGCATCGCCTGCAAGAAGTTTCGAGTCCATTCCGGTTAATCCTGAAAACAATGCTGCGACAAGACAGAGCAGGGTACTGCGGGATTTCATCATCGGGCGGTTTCCGGAGGGGCAGGGGACCTGGTGATAAAATCCCTCATTCGTTTAACACGCCCTCCGCAGACGCAGGACGTGACTCGCCCGGAGCCAACAGACCGTCATTTGCCATCCACGATGGCATGACTGAGGCCGGGCGCTTCTGCAATTTGTTCCCGAATCACACGGACCATCGTTGCCAGGTCATTCAGCTGATCAACTTGCTGATGAAACTGGCGGCAACGCAGATCCAGATGCGGGAACAGTCCTGAGGGCAGCCGTACGGTGGCCAGTTCCTCGGCCAGCTTTTTGACGCGACGCGTCATCCCGCGCCGCAGCCGCGCCGTGAACAGCATCAGCGTCAGGCCGGTCCACAAGGCCAGGAACAGCAGGGCCGGGATGTAAAACGTGCTTTCGAGGAGTGGTTTGCCGAAAATCCACGAGTCGTAGAAGAAGTTCTTCCCGATACGGTACAGAATCCAGAGCGGCAGGATCGCGAAGCCTGCCTCATAGATGATCCGCACCGGCCAGCGGACATGCAGGTAGGAGGCACCGGCGATTTCTGAACCGATTTGATCACGGGCCGAGTTCCAGAAACCCTGCTCGGCGTTGGCCGCAGCCACCGGCAGACGCTGGGCGGCGGTGGTCATTTCAGCGGGCATCAACCCGGCGGTGCGGGCGTGACCTTCCACGATCAGCCGCGCTTCCTGCCATTCGGCGTCGGTCGATTCCAGCGAGATGGAGTCCTCGGCATGCTGCAGGTCGTCCGCCTCCCGCTGTCGGCTGGTCAGCCAGCGGGCGCCATGCACGGCTCCCCATAAGGCGACCTGGGCTGAGTTGCGCGCTCGCAGCAAGGTCCAGGAGGCCAGCAGACTCGCCTGACCATGCCACGCACGCAACACCAGCGAAAACGGACTGAGCCCCCACCGCTGGGCGACTTCCCCGAGCAGTCGCCGTTCCCAGAGGCCGCGACTGGAAAACAGTTCGGTTGCCAGCCGTTCGGACAATCGCCGCGACAGCTGTTGTCGCTGATCCTGCAACGCAGCCTGCAGTCCCTGAACCTGTTGGGCCGGCAGCGCCAGTTGCTGCTGGCATTGCGTCAGCGCAGCGTCGAGCAGTCCGAACAGATTGCCCTGACGAATGCGGACCCGCTGCTGGGCCGTCAGTTCCTGTTGTAGAACATCGAGCAATCGACCGAAATCTCCGGTCGGGCGCAATCCTGACTGCTGTTCCTGCCAGGCATGTCGGGAGTCCACGAAAAACATGTCTGCGACGCGGTAGCCGGGTTCGAGTTGCCGCCTCCAGTCGTCGCGGACATCGGCGTCGCGATCAGCGTGCGTCTGGATAAAAATCAGCTTGCAGCCGGCCGCAGCCTGGGCCAGTTCACCGCTTACCTTGGCAGAGCGATATTTCTGCTGGGTGCTGACATACAGCAGCACATCACAGAATGGCAGGATGCGATGCAGTCGATCCAGATTGGTGCCGGTTTCCGCGGTTTCGCTGGTATCCGGGTCGGGACAGTCGATGATCATCCAGTCCCGCAGCAGGCGGGCGTCCCGCTGCACGACGCGCATTTCTTCCAGCGGAAAGTGATACGGCTGCAGATTCGTATCGCGATGACAGATCAGCGTGGGCTGCGTGGTGGTCGGTCGCTGCCGGCCGACCATCGCCACGTCTTCACCGATCAGGGCGTTCACGAGCGAGCTTTTACCAACGCCGGTGCCGCCAAAGGTCGAAACGACCAGGGGTGCATCCATCCGCAGCCGCAGCGGATCGACACGCTCCAGAATGCGGCCCAGCAGATGCCGTACGCGTTCCAGCGGAGTCCAGACTGTGGGTTCATTCGCCCAGCCGGAAAGTCGGGTCACCAGGTCGTCGACCTGTGACAGGAGTTCCAGCTGCGCGAGTTCGGAAGTCGACATCCTTGAATTCCAGCAGAGTCGCGTGTCCAGCGCCGGGTGGGCGCTGGACACAGGAAATGATCTGCCGGACATTCATTGCTGCGGCAGGCCCGTTCAGGCCCTAAGTATGTTGTGAACCGATGCCGGATGCCAGCAGGCGGTCGAAGCTGAAGTGCGGACCCTGCAAACGCGGATGTTGCTCAGTCGGTGCTGCTGTGACGGTCGAATCAACAGCTGCTGTTGATTCGCCGGCTTCCTGCGTCTGATGTCCCAGTTCGGCCAGCAATTTCCGGATCAAAGACTCTGCCTGCAGTTTCTCGGACAGCCACTGGTCGCGGTGTCGCCGCCATTCGGTCTCACGAGCAGCGATGGACGACGCTTCCTGCCGCAGCCGTTCCTCGTCGGTCTGGAGGTTCTCGTCACGCTCTGCCAGCCATTGCAGCAGGGTCTGGCGTTCATCGTGGAATGCGAGCCGTTGCTGGTCGAAGCGCGACTGCTGGTCGTGCAGTTCGTCGCGCTGACCCTGCAGGGCGGCGTGCAGTTCCTGATAGTACAGGACCAGCGCTTGCCGGGCATGATCCACCCGCAACCGTGCATCTTCCTCGCCGCCGACCGAATCGGCGATCTGGGCCCAGGTCTCTTCGACTGCCAGCCGCAGTTCGAGCGTGGTGCGATGCGTGTCTTCGAGTTCCATCCGCAGCCGTTCCAGCCGGGCCCGCTTCCGCTCCAGACTTTCCGACAGATGGGAGAGCGATTCCCGCTGGGTTTGCAATTCCTTGTGCTGACGCCGGCGGGTGTCTTCCCAGGCGAGTTTTTCCGCCTGCAGACCTTCGCGATCGGCATCGACGGTGGAATCCCATGCCTGGCGGCATTTGAGCAGCGTTTCCCGTTCGCGATCCAGCGACTGTTGTTGTTCGTCAAGCGACGCCTGGAACAGCCGTAGTTGTTCACGGCGGCGTTCCAGCTGCTGGCTGTCGTCTTCCAGTTGCTGGCGCGTGGTTTGCCGCTCTTGCCGCAACTCGACCTGCTGGGCTTCCAGCTCCGCTCGCACCTTGTCGAGATGCTCCTGCTGGAACCGCAGCCGGGTTTCGATCTGCACCCGTTCTTTCTGTTGATCAGCCAGGGCCTGACGCTGAGAGATTTCCCAGGCAGTGCGTTCGGTAATCAGCTCGGCTTCAACCTGCTCGCGCAGCTGATTCAGTTCTGCCTGGGCAGCGGCGCGGCGATTGATCAGCTGGACTTCCAGCCCCTGCAAGGCCCGCTCATAGGTCTCGCGCAGCTGCGCAATTTCTTCCTGAGCCGCGTTCTGCTCTGCCTGCCAGCGAGACTGGGCTGAGTCGAACTCCTGGCGATTCTGCTGCCACTCCATCGTCATGGCCGACCAGAGTTGCTGACGTTCGTCGGTCAGCTTCTTCGCCGCCTGCTGGGCCGCGGTTTCCCGCTCTTCCACAAACTGCACACGTTCTTCGTCCAGCAGCTGGCGTTCCGCCTGCAATTGCAGCAACAGGTCTTCTGCTTTGGTGAGTTCGTCGGCCGCCTGATGTCGTAGTTCCTGAATTTCGCTGCGTTCGCTGGCCAGACGCCCGTTCAGCTCGGCTTCCACGTCGGCCCGCATCTGTTCAACGTCGGTACGCTGGACGTCCAGTTCCGACTGCTGGTGTTCCAGGTCTTTCAGACGTTCATCGAGAGCTTCCAGCCGGGATGACAGCGTCGTCTCGCTTTGCGTCAGCGATTCGCGGCGTTGTTCCAGTTCCTCGCGAACGCGGGCAGCCCAGCGATCAAAGGCTTCCCGCTGTTCCCGCAGTTCTTCTTCCCGCGTTTCCAGCAACTGCTCGCGACGCTCCTGGTCAGCGATGTCCTGCTGAAGCTGCTGCAGCATCTGGCTGGCCTGCAACAGCACCTGGGAATCGCGGCGCGGCCGAGGGGGTTCTGCGGCACCAGCAGAGACCGGTGCAAGTCCCGGGGCCGGTGCAGTTCCCAGCGAATGGGAACCATCGAGTCGATATTGCAGGGGAGGAGACGCATCACCCGTGGACGGGGAGCCTGCCACCGCATTACGAATCCCGGATGACTGTGCAGGAGCGGGAACCGCGGTTTGCGGATGAAGCTCGTCCATGACAGGGAATCCTTTCCCGAAGTCCGGTTGTGGAATGACGGGGCGCAAATCACGAGAGGCGGCTGACGGCGCCGGACATCCGTCAGGTCTGTTCATCAATCAGGCGATTACCAGTGAAGAGAGTCGGGATCTTTAGCAGAATTGCCGGATTCTTCCGAGTGAGAGTTGAAGAATCTGCTCGGGGAAGAGTGCCCCGGCCTGGCGGAATCTTGCCGAACGGCAGATTCCGCCAGAGTCCTGGAGAACTCGTGTCGTAGCGGTCGCGGTCTGCCTGATTGTCCCGGTTTTGCTCATGGCACAAAAAAACACAGCCGCCGTCCCGATCGGGACGGCGGCTGTGGTAGAAAGATATCTGATCTGTCCGAACCGGAGCCTACAGGTGGCCTTCCAGTGCCGAACTCATACGAGGCTTCGGCTGGACGCCGACAAACTTCTCAACCGGCTCGCCACCCTTGAACAGCAGGACTGTCGGGATCGCGCTGATGCCGAGGCTGCTGGCGATCTTGGGGTTATCATCAGTATTCAGCTTGCCGACCCGGATCTTGCCGGCATAGTCGTTCGACAATTCCTCAATGGTCGGGGCGATCAGACGGCAGGGACCGCACCACGGGGCCCAGAAGTCGACCAGCACCGGCTGCTCGCTTTTCAGAACTTCGGTCTCGAAATTATCGTCGGTGAATTCCAGAACATTTCCGGCCATGATCCCGCTTTCATTCCATGAAGAGACGACAGGAGAAACGCTGGAGAGTCCAGCGGGGCACTGTCAGAGGACGGTGCGGAGACGCCTGCCGAACAGTAAATTCATTGTCAACTGCAAAATGAGTCGTCGGCTGAATTATAGGGGAGACATCCTCACTGTCAATTCGGTTCACGGCCGCTGCGTCAATCCGGAAATGTGGGAGATTGCTGACAAAACCGCCGCTTCCCGTTCGCAGTCCCCGGTCTTTCTGGCAGTTTGTACAGAATTGTGGCTTTTCCCGGCCGCTCGATGTTGACGATCCATCGGCGTCTGTCGATATTGGTGTACCAACACTGGCGGATCACCAGCTGACAAGGCGGGCTTTATGTTACGGCTGCTTGGCGCGAATCGGCAATTGTGTGATGGCATCAACCGTCGTGACTGGATGCGCATCGGTGGTTTGTCCCTGGGGGGGCTCACGCTGCCGAATCTGTTGCGACAGCGCGTCGCCCAGGCTGCCAACCATGCCGTGCGGGCCAAATCGGTCATCGTCCTGTTCAACTCGGGTGGGATTCCGCATCACGAATCGTGGGATCCGAAGCCGGAAGCTCCGGAGGCCATTCGCGGTGAATTCGGGGCGATCCCGACCCGCACACCCGGCCTGTTCGTCGGCGAACTGATGCCGCAGACCGCCCTGCTGACCGAAGACATTGCCGTCATCCGGTCGATGGTCACCGGCGACAACGCGCATTCGACCAGCGGTTATCAGATGCTGACCGGCATACCACATGTGCCGCTGAATCGCGAAAACTCCCGGCCCGGACGGCCGAACGACTGGCCCGCCAGTGCCGCCATTGTGCAGATGTTAAGAGAACCGCGCGGCGGCCTGCCGGCGGCCATTGCGCTGCCGCGGCGACTGGCGAATAATAACGGGCAGGACCCGTGGCCGGGCACCGACGGTGGATTTCTCGGTCAGCCTTACGATCCCTGGCTGCTGGAGTGCGATCCGAACGAGCAGGGCTTCACCGTGCCAGGCGGAGAACTGCTGGCAGGGAACACGACCATTCGTCTGGACCATCGTCGTACCCTGCTGCAACAACTCGACCAGCATCTGGGGACGCTGCAGGATCGGGTGAGCGTGACCAGTTACGACCGCTATCAGCAGCAGGCGGTGGATCTGATTGCCGGCGGCAAGGCACGTGAGGCGTTCAATCTGGACCTGGAACCGGCAGCGGTGCGCGATCGCTACGGCCGGACGAAGCACGGTCAAAGCGCGTTGCTGGCGAGGCGACTGGTGGAGGCAGGCGTCTCGCTGGTGCAGGTGCACTCCGTCTCGGCCGACAAGAACCGCCCCAATGGCGGAGGTTGGGATACGCACGAAAAACACAGTGCCAGTATCAAGGGCTGGTTGATGCCCGACTTCGACCGGTTGTATTCCGCCCTGATTTCCGATCTGAAAGACCGCGGCCTGCTGGATGAAACCCTCGTCTGCTGGGTCTCCGAATTCGGACACACCCCGCGCTTCAATTCCCGGGGCGGCCGGGACCACTGGGGCCGCGTCTTCTCGATCGCCCTCGCCGGGGGCGGCATCCGCGGCGGCATCGTTCACGGGGAGTCGGACAAGAATGCCGCCGAACCGCTCAGTGACATCGTCCATCCCCAGGACTACCTCGCCACCGTCTTCCATTGCATGGGCTATGAACCCGAGACGATGATGCACGATCTGCAGGGCCGCCCGATTCCGATTTCTCGCGGAAAGGTGGTCGAAGGCATTCTGGCGTAAAACCGCTGGCGTCAGTGGTTGAGTCGTTCCGGGAGCGTCAGAAATGAGAAAGTGCTGTTGCCCGGTCTGTGAGGCACCGTTCCCGTTCTGGAAAACGCTGCTGAACCGCGGGGACAGTTTTCGACTTCGACGTACCGTCAGCGTGTTCAGATGCCCGACATGTGGCACATGTCTGGTATGGTCGATTGGACGCTGGATTCCAGTCGATTGCGCGCTGTATTTTATCTGGATTGCAGGTTTCAACGGGATCCTGTTTCTCTCCGATCGGTCTCTCGGCGCGCGGATGCTGCTCTCCGTTTACTTCGGTCTCGCGATGACCGCTGTGCTGATTCTCTTTAAACTGAGTGTGATGCAACCGGTCGTTTGTGATGAGACAGATATCGACACTGAGTGAATCGCCCGGAATTTCAGATTCTGTCGGCCGAACGCCTGCCGTAGCGACGGTGTCACTGCTTCGGGTAGCATGAGCCACTCCGTGCCAGGCAGATCACACCCCCTTGCCAGAACAGCTGCCCCGAATGTGTCCCGGGCGTTTGTTTCCCTGTCTGGCTCATCGCTGTTGCTGGTTCCGGGAATTGCCATCCGCTGACTTTTATCGAACGAGTTTTCCGGAATGTCCCTGTTTCGTGCCAATTCGCTGTTTCGTGCCAATATTGAACGTCTGGCGGGTTATACCCCCGGCGAACAGCCGCAGACGACCGGCTGGATCAAGCTGAATACCAACGAGAATCCGTATCCGGCCTCGCCGCGGGTGGTCGAGGCGATCACGGCAGCCGCCACGAGTCGACTCAATCTTTATCCAGACCCGCTGGCTGGCGAATTCCGCAAGGCGGCCGCCGAACGATTCCAGGTCGAGCCGGACTGGATTCTGCCCGGGAACGGCAGCGATGAAGTGCTGACGATTCTCACTCGCTCTTTCGCCGATCCCGGGGACCGGCTGGCCTATCCGTACCCCAGCTATATCCTGTATGAGACGCTGGCCGATCTGCAGGACGTGGCGGTTGATCGACTGTTGCTGAATCCCGACTGGTCGTGGAATATCGAACGGTCGTTGCCGGTGCTGGCACAGGCGAAATTGCACTTTCTGCCCAATCCCAATTCGCCGTCTGGCAATCGCTGGCAGGACGACACCCTGCTGAAACTCGTGCCGCCTCACGGAGTGCTGGTGCTGGACGAAGCCTATGGCGATTTTCCCGAGCGGCCGCACCGGGCAGAGTTATTGCATCAATCGGAGGGCGAGCGGATCGTCATCACGCGGACGCTGAGCAAGTCGTATAGTCTGGCGGGCATCCGGTTCGGATTCGCGATCGCGCATCCCGATCTGATCGCCGGCATGCGCAAGGTGAAGGACAGCTACAACTGCGATGCTGTCTCACTGGCCGCTGCTACGGCTGCCCTGCGTGACGAGGACTGGATGCAGGCCAATGCCCGGCAGATCCGCGAAACCCGCACCCGGCTCTCAGCCGGATTGTCGCAACTGGGCTTCAACGTCGTGCCCAGCGAAGCGAACTTTGTCTGGTCGCAGCACGCAACGCGGTCGCACCGTGAACTCTACGAAGGTCTGAAGGCCCGCAAGATCCTGGTCCGGTATATGGTCTATCGGGATGTTCCGTGGGCAAAGGACGGCGTGCTGGATGGCCTGCGCATCACCGTCGGAACCGATGCCGAAATCGATACGCTGCTCGACGTCCTGCAGACGCTGGTCTGATTCACTGCACATTTACCAGCTCCTGTGTTGAAACCCCACCGCGAACTTCCCCCCTGAATGATTGAGCCGGATCATGGCCCGCACTGCAACGATTTCCCGCAACACCGCCGAAACGCAGATTGAACTGGAACTCAATATCGACGGGACGGGGCAGGCAGAGATCTCCACGGGCGTCGGCTTTCTGGATCACATGCTGACGCTGCTGGCCAAGCACGGCCAGTTTGACCTGACGGTGAAAGCGACCGGTGATCTGCACATCGACGATCATCACACTACCGAAGACGTCGGCATCTGCCTCGGGCTCGCGCTGAAGTCGGCCCTCGGAAACAAGCAGGGGATTACGCGCTACGGCAGTATGACGCTGCCGATGGAGGAGACCCTGGCGACTGTCGCGCTGGATCTGAGCGGCCGCACGAAATTCGTCTACAACGTCAAGTTTCCGACAGAGAAAATCGGCACGTTCGACACAGAACTGGTCGAGGAGTTCTGGTACTCCGTGGCCTCGAATGCGGCGATGAACCTGCACCTGCTGTTGCACTATGGCACCAACAGTCATCACATTTCCGAGGCGATGTTCAAGGGGGCTGCCAGAGCCCTGCGGCAGGCGACCACGATTGACCCGCGTCAGCAAGGCGTCCCGTCGTCCAAGGGCACGTTGTAACAGCCGACGTGAGCGCGTGTCGTACCAGTCGCCAGGCGATCATCAGCCGGCGGCGGTCGAGGAGGGCGATGGAGACGCGAGCGGCAGGACGCAACGGAAGCCGACATTCGGGAGGGACTCGCCCATGCCTGCGCCCTGTCGATACCAGACTTCCCAGTTCGGACCGCTGCCCTTGATCACCCGCTGATTGCCCTGGGCAGACTTTTTGGGACCACTCCAGTTCACCAGCGTCTGCTTGCTGGCGATTTGTGCTGCCTCCTGATGAGCTTTCGGCGAATACCAGTCCAGGCTCCACTCGCGGGCATTTCCGGCCAGATCGTAGATGCCGTAGGGACTCATATCCCCCGCAAATTTTGCCACCCCGGTGATGGTGGAGGGCTCACGAGCGGCGGTCCAGATCGGTCGTCCGTTGCCCCAGGGATGCAGAAAACCCTCACTGCCGCGGGCGGCCTTTTCAAACTGGGCTTCGGTCGGCAATTCCTTGCCGGCCCAGCGGGCATACACACTCGCATCGCCCCAGGTAATCCCCAGCACCGGATGAGCAGGCGGCGAAGTGGAATTCAGGGGCACCTTCGGAACCCGCTTTTCCGCCTCACGCTGCGCCTGGCGAAAACGCTCGAATTCGCCAACGGTCACTTCCGTCACGTCCATGTAAAACGGGTCCAGAAACGTTACAAATTCCGGTCGAACCTCTTCCGGTCCCGCCGGGAAACCCACGCGGACCGTGCCGCCCGGCACAAACGCCATCAGTTTTTGATCGGTGGTTCCGCGGATGCGCAGCGGATAACCGTCCGGGGAATATCCGTAAGCAGGAACCGCTTCAAAGCCTGATGGCAGCTTGAGATCAGTGCGTGCTGCCCCGGTCCCTCCACCCGCTGCCGCAGCCACCTGGAACTGCGAGGACGTTACACCCGGCTGGCCGTACGCCACGACGAAATATTCTGAGGGTTGATAAGCCGGCTCCGGATTGGCTGTCATTTTTGTCCCGACAGCGCCGGCCACGAAGACATTGTCCGGATTTTCTTTCGGAAACCGGTTACCCGAATCGGCCGGAGCTTGTCCAGGTTTCGACACCGTTTGCGGCCGTGCGGCCGGGGCCGCGGGGGCAGGTTGTGGTGCCGGCACCACAGCGACAGGGCGGGGAGGCGGAGGCGCCGCCGGAGCGGGAGCGGAGGGAGTCGAACCTCCACCGCATCCCGGTGTCCAGCAGATCAGCAGAAGCAGGGAGAGCCAACGAATGAGCGGATTTCCCGTAAGATTCATGATGAGATTCGCTTCATCACTGCCGGTGAACTGGTGCGGGAGAGACCACACGTGACAAAAATGCCGGAGCGTGTGATCAGCTGCTGTCATTGTTTCTTGCGAACTGTTAAGCCGCAAGTCGGATCTGTACCGATTGATACGGTTTGTTCAACCTTGCAGGGGCTCTGCCAAATGTGAAATTCGCGAGGAGCCTGCACCCTTGAAGGGCGGGAAGCGGGAAGCTAAACTTCCTGCCGTACGGTGGATATAGCTCAGATGGTAGAGCGCCAGATTGTGGTTCTGGATGTCGCCGGTTCGAGTCCGGTTATCCACCCTCGATACTCAGCAAGATCGTCAGGGAATGTTTCTCGCATTCTCTCGCGGCTGTTTCTGTAAGTATCCCTGAAAAGCCCGGCCTGTCACTGGCCGGGCTTTTTCTATTGTCGCACGCCGGTTTTCACTCGGGGCAGCGTACGGTATGTCATCGCGTGATCTCCTCGGAATCGTGAATCTGAACAAGCCGGTCGGCATGACGTCGCGGGATGCGGTGAATGTCGTTCAGCGACTGGTGCGGCCTGCGAAAGTCGGTCATGCCGGGACGCTGGACCCGCTGGCAGAGGGGGTGCTGAGGGTCTGCGTCGGGCCCGCGACCCGGCTTGTGCCCTACATCCAGCAGCAACGCAAAACGTATCGTGCAACCTTTCGGCTGGGAATGACCAGCGACACCGACGACATCACCGGTTCGCTAACGACCATCAGCGAAACTCCTGGTGTCACGACGGAACTGCTGCAGCAAACCCTGCAACAGTTTGTGGGCCGGATCGAACAGGTGCCGCCGCAGGTCAGCGCGGTCCATGTCGACGGCAAACGTGCGTATGCTCTGGCCCGGCAGGGCCAGGAATTCAAACTGGAAGCGAAGACGGTCGAAATTGACTCCATTACGCTGCTGCAGCACGAGGGTGCGGATTTCAGCATGGAAATGGTCTGTGGCGGTGGCACCTACGTGCGGTCCGTAGGGCGCGATCTCGGGGCACAACTGGGCTGCGGCGCGGTGATGACCTCGCTGGTCCGCACGCGGATCGGAGCCTTCGGGCTGGATTCTGCCTTGCCAGTTGAGCAGCTGACATCTGCAACATTGCTGCAGCATCTGCAGCCGGCCAGAACCGCCGTGGCCGATTTCCCGCCACTCACGATCTCGCAGGATGAGAGCATTGCGATTCGCTGTGGCCGGAGTCTTAGCCGACCGTTGCCGGACAGCGATCCCGACGCTGGCCATCATCGGGAATACGTTTTGCTCGATGCAGCCGGCGAGTTCATTGCCCTGGCAGCAGCACAACCCGCGGCGAACGAGCTGAGCTTGCAGCCGCGAATCGTTTTTCCGGCCTCGTCATCGGGAGCACAGAAATAGGGCGCCGGGATCGCGAGTCAGAATATCTGATAACAGTCAGGCCGGCTGCTTCTGTTGCAGGATATCCCAGACGATCTTTGATTCCTGGCCATCGATCAGGCTGGCCGGGCCGGTCGGGCGATCGAACGAGACCTGATCCGGCTCCATCCCGAACAGGTGAAGCAGGGTGGCGTGGTAGTCGAAGTGGTTGACGACGTCGGTGACGGCATTCACGCCGAAGTCGTCGGTCGCGCCGTACACCTGGCCGCGATTCACGCCGCCGCCTGCCAGCCACATGCTGAAGCCATAGGTGTTATGATCGCGGCCGATGTTCTTTTCGTTCTGTACGACCGGAAGTCGTCCCATTTCGCCGCCCCAGTGCACCAGTGTGGTGTCCAGCAAGCCGCGGGCTTTCAGATCCTGGACGAGGGCCGCGGCCGGCTGGTCCGTTCGCTTGCAGACCTTGGGCAGGCTGGTCTGGATGTTGCCGTGATGATCCCAGTGCTGGTTGCCGGTATGGATTTGCACAAACCGGACGCCGCGTTCGACGAGACGGCGGGCCATCAGGCAGCGTGAGCCATAATCGCGGGTTTCCGGATCATCCAGTCCGTACAGTTCCTGGGTGGCCTTCGTTTCCTGAGACAGATCCAGGGCTTCCCGGGCAGCAGTCTGCATGCGTGCCGCCAGTTCGAAACTCTGGATGCGGGCCGACAGATCGTGCTCGCCGGGCCGTTGATCCAGATGGTTCCGGTTGACCGATTGCAGGTACGACAGAAACCGTGCCTGGGCCGGTCCCTTGAGATGCACGGGCGGATCGAGATTCAGAATCCGGGGCTCCGTCGGACGAACGACTGTGCCCTGATAGAGCGAGGGCAGCCAGCCGTTCTGCCAGTTTTCCACCCCCAGGACCGGCAGGCCACTGGGGTCAGTCAGCACAACGAACGCGGGCAGATTCTGACTTTCCGACCCCAGGCCGTAGGTCATCCACGAACCCAGGGACGGACGACCGGCGGTGATGCGACCGGTATTCAGTGCATTGATCGACTGGCCGTGGTTATTGACGCCGGTGTGCATCGAACGGATCAGGCAGATGTCGTCGGCAATCGTTCCGAGATGCGGCAGCAACTCGCTCAGATCCATGCCGACTTCGCCGTGCTTCGAGAATTTCCACGGACTGGCGAGCAGCTTCGGCGAGGCCTCGGCGGCGTTGTCGTACTTGATCTCTCCGGTGAAGTTCTCCATGTGCCGTTTCTGGAGTTCCGGCTTCGGATCGAACAGATCGAGATGGCTGGGCCCGCCCTGCATGAACATCGAGATCATCGCGGTCGCCTGGGCTGGTTTCCGCGGTGCTTTGGGCAGCAGATCGTAGGTAGGACGTTCCAGCGCCGGCTTGGATGGAGCCGCCTGGACGCCGTCCTGCTTCATCAGCCAGGCCAGCGCGATGCCACTCAGACCGAAGGCGTTCTGGGCCATAAAATGACGGCGGGAGAAGTGCGACATGTTCAGGTTCCGGCAGGCGATTGTGACAGTGTTTCCCGAAGTGCAAGTTCGTGGAACGTCTCAGTCAGATCGCGTGATTGAATGCAATTTTTCGGGGTGGCCTGCCTGTCCTTCCAGACAGGCAGGTGACGACAGACACCAGCAGATTCAGGTCAGGTCTTTGGAGGCTGGCAAGGAGAAGAATATGCTCGCTGGCAAAGGCGAGCTTGCCCCCTGCCGATCCGGTCCAGGGTTGCTAATCGACATACAGAAACGCGTTGGAACTGGTCAGGGCCTGGCACAGGGTGGCCAGCGACAGTGTCAGCGGATCTTTCGGTGTGCCCTTTGGGAGTGTCGATGGCAGATTGGCTGTGAAGAACTGCTGTTGATCGACCAGGTATTCCACAGCCGTATCCCGGTCACCATCGGTCGGGGCCCGGCTGAACGACCGACGCCAGGCGGCTTCCACGAGCGTCCGGGGATCGTCACCAACCAGCGTCCGCAGGTCGGTCGCCATTGCGATCGATTGTTCGACGACGAAATCGTTATTCATCAGCAGCAACGACTGCGGGGCCACCGTTGAAGAATTACGCTGTTCGCAGTTCGGCGTCATCAGCGGTACGTCAAACGGTTCCAGCATCCCCAGCGGCAGCGAACGACGGGCGGTGACATAGATACTGCGGCGAAACTCCTCTTCACCCAGCGCCACATGCTTGTTGGAAGGCCGCCCCGCAGAATCACGGGTATCGACACCGACAACGACCTGTCCGACTTCGTCCGGTGTCACGGGCACCGGAGCGCCGTACAGTTTGCGAACCAGCTTGCCGGAGGCCACCAGGAGCGAGTCGCGAATGACTTCCGCTTCCAGTCGCCGGACATTCATGCGTCCCAGCAGGCGGTTTTCCGGATCGACCTGGTCGAGATCGTCGCGATGTTCCGAGGACTGGCGGTAGGTGGCTGAGGTCAGCATCAGGCGTTGCAGCGGTTTAAGGTGCCAGCCGTTTTGCATGAACTCGCTGGCGAGCCAGTCGAGCAGTTCCGGATGGCTGGGGGTTTCCCCCAGAACGCCGAAGTCTCCGGTGGTCGCTACCAGTCCGCGTCCAAAATGATGCATCCAGAAACGATTGACCAGTACCCGGGCCACGAGGGGGTGCTGTCCGTTGGTCAGATGGCGGGCATAGGCGAGACGGCGTCCTGTGGTCGGGACCGCCGGGTCATCAACCGGAATTTCGACGGACAGATCCAGCACGGTCAATTCGCCAGGCGGAATCTCATCACGCGGCTGCTGGTGATCGCCACGGAAGAAGAACTTCGAGACCGGAGCTTTTCCGGGCGTCTCGGTCAGGCACTGGATCAGATCATCCGCCGGCCGCTTTTCTTTCGCTTCGGCGGTGAGTGCGTCCCACTTCTTGTTAAACCCGTTCAGGCGATCGGGCTGGTAGAGATAGACCGTGCCTCGATTGACGCGGAGGAACGGGTACTCCTTGACCAGCAGTTTCTGTTCTTCGGTTTGTTCCTTGTCGGGAGTTTCGCGCGCCGCGATCGCCGCTTCCCGTTTGTCTTCCGGCAAACGGGCGATTTCCCGCTCCAGCGTGGCCTTGATGATCTCGTCCAGTTCGGCGTTGCGCTGATCCTGAATCGATTTCAGTTCCGCCTCCGCCGCGGTCACTTTCTCACGTGTCTCGGCGGACCACTGGGAAATCAGGCGGGCGTTCGGGGCCTTCCAGGCTGTCCAGTCGTATGCGGGCTCGAAGATGGAGCGAATGCGATGATAGTCTTTCTGCTTGATCGCGTCGTAGCGGTGATCGTGACACTGGGCACAGCCGACTGTCATGCCCAGCAACGATGTGCTGACGATCTTGATGGTCTCTGCCATCACTTCATTCCGGGCGACGTTCTGATCGACGCTGCCATCGCCGGTTCCGTCGGGACCCATCCGTAGGTAACCGGTGGCGATCAGTTTGTCAGCATCCTCGGGAGAGAGGTTTTGGTACGGGGGTTTCAACAGTTCATCACCGGCCAGTTGCTCGATAATAAACTCGTTCCAGGGTCTATCATTATTGAATGCCCGGATGACGTAATCGCGGTACTTCCAAGCCCATTTCCGCTCCAGATCCTTCGCGGAGTAGCCGTCGCTGTCTGCGTAACCGGCGACATCCAGCCAGTGCCGGCCCCAACGCTCTCCGTAAGCGGGGTCGTCCAGGAATTCATCGACCAGTCGTTCCCAGGCATCCGGCCGGTTGTCGGCGACGAATGCGTCCACACGTTCCGGCGAGGGCGGCAGACCCAGCAGGTCGAACGACAGCCGACGAATCAGCGTGACCCGATCCGCCTCGGGCGATAACGGCAGATTCTTTTCCCGAAGCCGCGCGACGATGAACTGATCGACCGGCGAAGAGAGCTCGGCTGCGATTCCGGCTGGCAGAGGCGGTCGCTCGATGGGCTGATACGACCAGTGAGTTTTTTCTTCCGGAGTGAAGTCGTGTTCGGCAACCGCTTCCGGCTCCGGTCGGGCCGTCTGCAGTCCCTGGTCGATCCAGCGGGTAATCAACGTCAATTCGCTGGCGGACAGGGTCTTGCCGTCCGGCGGCATTTCACCGGCAGAAATTCGCTGGAAAACCAGACTCTCTGCGTGCTTTCCGGCGACAACCGCAGTCCCGGAATCGCCGCCTTTCACAAGAAACCGCACCAGTCGGGTATCCAGTCCGCCCGACAGTTCCGGTTCCTCACCGTGGCAGTGGAAGCAGTGCTTTTTAAAGATCGGCCGGATGTCGCGTTCAAAGACCAGATGATCGCCGGCTGCCGCTGCTGGAGCCAGGCTCGCGAAGCCGGTCAAAATAAACAGACAATGCGCTGCGGCATACCCGGGTCGGAGCATGAGCAAGAACCTGGCAGGCGGGATGAGTTCGGCAGGAATCAACAATGCGGCGCAATTGCGATTGTTCCTGATGATCGGTCAATTCGCAATCCAGATTGCCGGTTGAAGTTACGATCCATGAAAATTTTTTCATGAATGGATGAGTGCGGGTGTACATTCGTGGAAAACCACAACTTCCCCACCGGTTGCAGTTCAAGGCATCCCCACGGTATACCCGTGAACCATACCAACTCCTCTGGGAAAGTCTGGCGCTCATGACGACTCCCGCTGATGATGCCTTGCCTGTTGATCACGACACCCTGCCTCCTGCACAGGATCCGGAACCGCTGGCCGGAATTCAGGAACCGCCGCGCACGTTGTGGCGAACCCTGGGAAACCTGGGGCCGGGACTGATTATCGCCGGCAGCATTGTCGGCTCCGGAGAACTGATCAGCACCACCAAGACCGGAGCCCAGGCCGGGATTTCCCTGCTGTGGCTGATCATCATTGGCTGCGTGATCAAGGTGTTCGTGCAGATCGAACTGGGCCGTTACACGATCAGCCACGGGGAAACAACGCTGTCAGCACTGGATCAGGTGCCAGGGCCACGGTTCCGTGTGAACTGGATCATCTGGTACTGGGTGCTGATGATGCTGGCGTCGATGGGACAGCTGGGAGGCATCGTCGGCGGCGTGGGTCAGTCGCTGGCCATCGCATTTCCGATCAAGGGTGACTATGCCCACGCGGTGACGGTCCCTTCTGCTTCCGACTTTGAACGCTATCTGAAATGGGAGACTGACCGGGCGAATGATCAGCAGCAGTTTCGCCAGCTGACTCCTGCCCAGCAGGCGCGGGTGACGATCGGCCAGACCCGGTTCGAGCAGTCAATTGCTGCCCTCGGAGATGAGGGCACGAGCCTGCTGGAACACGCCCGTGCGGGGGAATTGCCGTCCGATCCGAAGACGACTGACGACAAGATCTGGGCGATTGCGACCGGAATCCTGACGGCATTTCTGCTGGCCTGCGGACGCTACAACTTCATCCAGAACGTGTCGACCGTGATGGTGGTCACCTTTACCTTTATCACGCTCGGAAATGTGCTGGCCCTGCAATCGACCTCCCAGTGGTCGCTGACTGCCGACGATCTCTGGCAGGGATTGTCGTTCCAGTTGCCGGAAGCCTCGGGTGGCGTAAATCCGCTGTATACGGCTCTGGCAACCTTCGGAATTATTGGCGTGGGGGCAACGGAACTGATTGCCTATCCCTACTGGTGCCTGGAGAAAGGGTATGCAAGGTTCGCCGGGCAGCGGTCTCCCGATTCCGGCTGGGCCACGCGCGCTCGCGGCTGGGTGCGAGTCATGAAGATCGACGCGTTCACGTCAATGGTCGTCTACACCGTTGCAACGCTGGCGTTTTATATCCTTGGCGTTGCAGTCCTGTACCGGGAAGGCCGTGATCCGGTCGGCATGCGCATGGTAAGCACGCTGTCAGCTGCCTATGCGCCGGTTTTCGGTGAATATGCCCGCTGGATGTTTCTAATCGGGGCGATCGCCGTCCTGTATTCCACCTACCTGATCGCCAGCGCGGGGCATGCCCGGACCTGGATTGATGCTTTCAAGCTGCTGTCGCTTGTTCCCAAACACAATCAGGCAGTTCACGACCGCACGTTGAAGTGGGTGTCATTTGCCTTTCCGCTGTTGTGTCTGCTGCTGTTTCTCAGCGGCAGGGATCCCGTGGAACTGATTCTGCTTTCGGGGATCATGCAGGCGATCATGTTGCCGATGTTGTCGGGGGCGGCCTTGTACTTCCGCTATACGCAAACCGACGTGCGGCTGCGGCCCACGCCGCTCTGGGATTTGTTACTGATTGTTTCCACACTGGGAATGCTGATTGCCGGCAGCTGGGGCGCGTGGAGCCAATTGGTCAAGCTCATGGGTTAGAGATTCGCTGGAGCGTTTTACCAACAGGCGAGCGGGGGGCGTAAGTCCCCCGTTTTCTGTCTGCTTCACGGATCACAAGCACAGGGGAGTTCACGGATCACAAAGCACAGGGGGGACTCACGTCCCCGGCCCGCCATGACATTTTCCGTTCAGGCCGAAGTTCTCCATTCAGGCAGAGCGTCCCGATTCCACGGCAAGCAGCGTACGTTTCAGATCGAGACCGGTCGGTGCGGAGAAACCGCCGATGCCTCCGCCGCTGGCGAGAACGCGGTGACAGGGCACGATCAGCGGCAGCGGGTTTCTGGCCATAACCTGCCCCACCGCGCGAGCTGCTCCCGGCCGGCCGGCCAGCGTGGCGAGTTCCGCGTAGCTGACGGTCTGTCCCCAGCTGATGGTCCGCAGGCTGGCGATGATGTCTCGCTGGAACGCCGTCGACCATTCCGCCGTGATCATCACATCCCGAAAGTCAGCTGCCTGACCTGAAACCGCGCCGCAGATTCGCTCTCGCAATTCCGGACACCAGTCGGCCTCCACCGCTTGTTCATCGCTGGTCCGGATGATCTGCATCAGCGCCGCAGGAGACGCATGACCGATGACCGTGCGGCGGACGCCTTCGCTGTTGCCGCAGATCCCGATCCAGCCAATCGGCGACTCAAAAATCGACCATGCCAGCGGGCGTGAAACTGACGGCGTTTGAACCGGGAATCGAGCTCTGCCCGGGACGGTTCGGGCCTGTCGGGGGGCGAGTGTTGGCGTCATGCGGGACTCCGCTATAGAATCAGTACTGCAAAAAGCGGCCGGACTCGATACCGGTGACCGTCAAGGTCGTTGTGCGGGATCGACACCCGGCCTGTTCTTATCAGGGATCAATGAATGCACGATTACGTGTCGCTGGCAGACGATTACTTCGTCAACATGAATCTGAATACGGAAATGCCGCTGCCGGCGGGACGCGAGACCGTTCTGGGTTTCTTTGAACGTATTCAGAAACAATACCCCGCCATGCGGAATTTTTACACCCGCGAGAATGGCGATTTCGTGCTGGAGGAAGACAAGGATCAGGGCCATCATCGCTGGGTCTCGCTGGAGCCCCGCGGCGTTTGCAGCGGGCAGGTGAACCCCGCCTCGATCGAGCAGGCGATCGAACAACATGCCCTGATTCTGGACCTGGTGCCCTACATGCTGTCGGTCAGTCCGCTCGACTGCAAGGCGCTCGATTATATCCTCGGGTTTGATTTCGACTACCGCGGCAATCATGACGCGCTCGTCGCCGAAGCACTCGGCACCAGTCCTGCGCTCGAAAGTCTCGTGGATATTCCCGGCGCCCAGATGCTGAGCTACGAACCGTCGATGACAATCAGTCTGGACGATACCTGTCGCCGTCAGGCGCGGCTGGTGATCGAAACCCGTACCACTGCCTATCAGGTGCGCCGCGGCGAGTATCCGCAAGAACCGATCAGCGTGTATTTCTCGGTACGGCAGTACGGCAGTCTGGATTCAAATACGTCCTACGGAGAGACGCTGCATCAATTGCGTGCCACCTGTGAGCAACTGCTGGAACAATACGTGATCGATCAGGTGCTGAAGCCGCTGCAACAGGCCATTTCCACGCGCTGAGGTGTGGCTGAGAGCGGAAAGCGGAGAGCTGAAAGCCGGAATTTCTGAACCGGTCTGTCTGGCTTTCAGCTCTCCGCTTTCCGCCGTCCGCTTTTCCCACAATAGACACCCCGGAGAAAATCCCGTGACCTTGCAACTGAGTCAGTTTGCCCAATCCCTGTCCGTTGAAACCGCCTTCAGCGTGCTGGCGGTCGCCAAGGCCCTCAAGGCTGCGGGGAAGGATGTCGTTGAACTGGAGATTGGCGACAGCCCGTTTGCCAGTACCGCGTCTGCGAAGTCGACCGGGATTGATGCCATTCGCGATGATCAGTCGCACTACTGCCCGTCACCCGGTTTGCCGGTTTTCCGGGAAGCTGCTGCGAAGTTTGTGTCCGATGAATTCGGGATTCCGGCCAAAGCGGAAAATATCATCGTGGCCCCCGGCGCGAAGGTATTCGAGCAGTATTTCTGCGAAGCATTCGTGAATCCCGGCGACGGTGTCCTCGTCTTCAGTCCTTACTTTCCGACCTATGTGCCGAACATCCTGCGTCGTGGCGGACGTCCGGTGTATGCGGCCCTCAAGCAATCCAACGGTTTTCGTCCGACGGTGGATGATATCAGGCACTTTCTGGAAACCGACCCGTCGCCGCGCGCCATCCTGCTCAACAGTCCCCACAACCCCACTGGCGGGGTGATGACTGAACAGGATATGAAAGACATCGCTGAACTCGTTCGAGGCAAGGATGTTGCCATTTTCAGTGATGAGCCTTACTGCCATATGGTCTGGCAGGGACGGCACGAATCGTTGCTCGCCCAACCTGGCATGCTCGATCAATGCGTGGCAGCGTATACCTTCAGCAAGTCTTACAGCATGAGTGGCTGGCGACTGGGTTTCGCGATTGCTTCCAAAACGGTGGCGGACGCGATCGGCAAGATGATCAACACCACGCTCTCCTGCACGCCGCCGCTGGTGCAACTGGCCGGCAAGGCAGCTCTGGAACGCGACTCGTCTGAGCGCGACGAGGTGATGCAGAAGTTCCGCCGGAAAGTGGAACTGCTGACCGCGGGGCTCAACCGGATCGAAGGCTTCAAGTCGCTGGACCCGACCGGAACCTTCTATGTGTTTCCCAGCGTGAAGCCGATCTGCAACCGTCTGGAGATCACCAGCCACGGCCTGGCGATGTACCTCCTGGAAGGTGCGGATGACCAGTTTGGCGTGGCCTGTCTGGGTGGTGAATGCTTCGGGGAAGCTGGCGGAGGATTCCTGCGATTCAGTTGTGCAGAGCCGGACGAGCGGCTGACTCAGGCACTCGAATTCCTGCCGGTCGCGATCGGTCGGACGGAGCGGGTAAACGCGTATCTGGAGAAGAAGCCCGAGTTCCGATTGAAGTCGCCGTACGTGATTGAGCAGTAATTCCTCCGCAACTGATACATGCAAGAATCGCGAATCCGCAAACGTTGTTGTGCGAACGCTTGCGGGTTCGCGATTTCTTTTTTTGATCGCTTCAAAAGAAGGTCAGTCGAGCGCATCCGGGCTGGTATAAACCGCAGAATCCGGAATTTTCGCACTCTTCAGTGCATCATCCAGGGCCATCACGGTCGTCACCCGAGCTGAATCAGCGCGGTAGACCCGCACGCGGATGCCGTCTTCATCCCCCGTCGCTTTTTTGGCGAGATCGACAAGCGCAGGCAACTGAACCGGGGTTTCTTCTTCGTTGTTCACGAGAAAATAGTTGCGATCACGGACGATCACACGCAACGTTGCCGGAACCTGGGCAGTTGCCGGATCGGGGGTTGGTGTCGCATTCGTTGTCGATGTCGTCTGATGCGAGGCCAGCATGTCTGAAGAGACGCCCAGATCCGGGGTTCCGCTGGACACGCTGGTTTGCACACCGCTCAACCCGTCGGTTCCAATCCCCACGCCGCTACCCGTTCCCAGACCCTTGAGAAAGTCGCTCAGCCACACTCCGGCTGCGATTCCCAGAACCAGCGTGCCGCCGACAATGTATCGCATCCGCTT
>VFQN01002708.1_pt1 | contig 26667 bp, 24 predicted proteins | sample 3512371 | NCBI WGS metagenome assembly VFQN01 (sample SAMN10412370, study PRJNA504923) | tailings metagenome | isolation source: Replicate 2 from Balatoc abandoned mine | place: Philippines: Itogon, Benguet | collected 2017-08-28
CAGATGGGCTTTTTCGATATCTACGATCAGTACCTGCTCAACATCCTATACGATCCGCGCATTCGCGCAGGGATGACCAAGGACCAGGTGAAGGAACTGCTGCCGCAGATCCTCCCGGACGTTCGCGCCTGGGTCGCGAAAGTGAACGGTCTGAAGGATTAGTTCAGCCGCCCGATCGACCTCCGACGGGCGATAGGGTCGGACTAAAGCCCCTTCAACCAGGAAATGATCTGCGCACGCGATTGATACGGTGTCGTCAGATGCATGCTGGCGGTGACGAGATATTTGCTCTTCGGGTGCCGCACGCCACGTCCGTAAACATAATCCTTGCCGTGCAGAACCATCGGGTCGGCGACGCCGACGATCCATAGCAACGGCACGTCGCCCATCGCGGCTGCGTTCTTGGGCATCACCGCAGGCCCCTCCGGATCGAACATCGATAGATACACCTCGGGGGTCGCGTGGACCTGAAACGGAATGCCTTGCGCAAGATCCGGGAAGGACATGCGAACATCGCCCTTACCAGCAGCGATCATCTGGCGCGCATTCGCGACCGCGCTGCCGGTCCGCACCCGCAGCGCCCAGGCTTCGGGAAGATGGCCCGGCGCAAGCGCGACCACCGCTTGCAGACCCTTTCGCCGCGCGCCGTATCCGATCGCGGCATTCGCACCGAGACTATGCCCGATCACCGCAATCTTCTGCGCTCCCGCCTTCCGGAGCCGATCGACGGCCGCGTCGATTTCGATCATCGCCTGATCGTAGGTCGCGTCATAGATGCGCCGCGCCGACCATGGCATTTCCGGCGCATCGACGAGCGCGCCTTCCCGCTTCAGTGCTTCGGTCAGCCCTTCAATCATGGTTGTCGGCGTGCCGCCCTTGCCGTGGATGAGAACGATGCCGAGTCCGGCGAGCCCTTGGTGTTGCGCGGACGACGATCCAGCCGTCGTCAGCGCAGCGAGCGTGGCGAAAAGTCCGACTAGCAACTCTCGGATGCGGGTGTGCATGCGCATGATCTGATTGACCCGATGCAAACGCTCGCAGGCGCGTTCCGAATCATGGGCTCGCATCATAGGCGCGCCCGGCCCGCGGCGCGACCCCGCCCAGAACGTCGAATCGTGATCCCCAGCAGCGGGGGTCGAGTCCCCTCCGCAATGGGCCCGAGCCGGGCTATTCCGAAACGCCGATCAGACTCGAAAGCCGATCTGGATCCTCCCGCAAGGGCTTCGAAGGGCCGTCATAGATGATACGGCCTTTGTCCATCACCACCGCGCGCGGCGAAAAAGCAAGCGCGACGCGGCTGTTCTGTTCGACCAGCACGATGGTCAAGGCGCCCTCGTCGCGCAGCTTGCCGAGAACCTCGGCCAAAGTCTCGACAAGCACGGGCGCCAGCCCCTCGGTCGGCTCGTCCATCAGGAGAACCTGCGGATTCGTCATCAATGCGCGTGCGATCGAAAGCATCTGCTGCTCTCCTCCGGAGAGCTGGTTTCCCATATTCCCCAACCGCTCGCGCAATCGGGGGAACAACTCGTAAATCCGGGTCTCATTCCAATAGCCGGGACGCGCCGCGATCTCGATATTCTCGCGCACCGTCAACGACGGAAATATCTCGCGCTCCTGCGGAACAAGCCCGATCCCCTTGAGCGCACGCTGATAGATCGGAAGATGTGTCACCGCGCTACCGTCCAGGAGCACGTCGCCGCTCTTCACGTCGGTATGCCCCATGGCGGTCACGAGCAGGGTCGTCTTGCCCACGCCGTTACGTCCAAGGATGCTCACGCTCTCGCCCGGCGCGACGGAGAGCTCGATATCCTCGAGCACAACGGTTTCGCCGTAACCTGCCGACAGATTCTTCCAGGCGAGTGCGCTAGCCATCAACCGCACCATGCGTTGCCTGCCCCAGATACACCGCACGGACGTCCGGATTGGCGCCAATCTCTTTTGGCGTTCCTTCCGCGAAAATCCGACCTGCCACCAGCACGGTGATCCGTTCGGCGAACCGGAATACCAGGTCCATGTCGTGTTCGATGATCAGGACTCCGATATCCTGCGGCAACCGGGCAACCGCTTCGAGAATGATATGACTTTCTGCGCTCGGAACGCCGGCCGCGGGCTCATCGAGCAGCAGAACCTTCGGAGCGAGACCCAGCGCGATTGCAATCTCGACGAGCCGCTGCCGTCCATACGGCAGCTCGGAAATCCGGTGGCCCGCATCATCCTGCAACTTCAACATCTCGAGCAGCGACATGGCTTTTTCGACCACGTCCTTGCGCATGCCGGCCGGCTTCAACATTCCCGGTGCCGCACCTAGCTGCTCCGAGACCGGAATATACACGTTCTCCAACACCGTGAGGCCGCGGAACAGGCGATTGATCTGGAAGGTGCGCGCGATCCCACGCTTGACGCGCTCCGCCTGCGTGACTTCGGTCACGTCTTCGCCTTTCAGAAAAACCTGTCCTTCGGTCGGTGTCAGCACGCCGGTGAGCAGATTAATGAAGGTCGTCTTGCCGGCCCCGTTCGGTCCAATCAGTGCGTGCCGCGCACCCCGGTCCAGGCGGAAATTGATATTGCTCGCCGCGACCAGCGCGCCGAACGTCTTGCCAACATTGCGGGCTTCGAGCAGCGTTTCGGTCATGGCACGGCGCGCTTGCCGCGAAGGCGATTCATGAGGGATTCAAACAGACCGAGAATGCCGTTCCGCGCGCCAAGCGCGATGATGACGAGCATCAGGCCAAGTCCAAGTTGCCAGGCCGTCGGATAAAGTTTTGCGAGATAATGCGACAGCGCCATGTAGGCGACGGCTCCGACAAACGCACCGTAAAGACGCCCGTAGCCACCGAGCACAAGAACGATCAAGACCGTTGCAGCCCGGTCGAGGCTGAAGGTCGACATATTCACGTAGGCATTGGCCTGCGCCCATAGCGCCCCGGCGACCCCGGCAATCGCGCCCGAGATTGTGTAGCAGATGACCAGCCGCTTCCGGACAGGTGCGCCGACGGCATGCATCCGCAGGGTGTTTTCGCGGATACCGGTCAGGCTCTCACCGAATGGCGAATACACAATCGTCCGCACCACGACAAAGCCGATGAACAAAATACAGAGGATATAGATGAACTGCGTCGACGGGATCAGCGGGTTGAATGCGAAAGTCCCGAAGATCGGGTCGATTGGCACGGAGTCGAGACCATCATATCCCCCGGTCCATTTCTGGCCGAGATTCGCCGCCTCCTCGAGAAGCAGCATCATGGACAGGGTGAGCATGAGCAGCGTCAGCCCGGTCGTCCTCAACAGGATTAACCCCGAGATCAGTCCGAAGATTGCCGCGACCGCAGCCGCAATCAAGAGGCCGCTCAAGGGCTCTGTCCAGATGCCGTGATGCGCAAGCATGCCGACCGTATAGGCACCGATTCCGAAGAACGCCGCATGACCGAGCGTCACGATGCCGGCATAGCCAAGCACCAGATCCAGTGACAGCGCGAACAGGATCATCACCAGAATCTCGTTTCCGATCCCGAGGTGGCGCGGGAACAGGAAGAAGAATGCAAGCGCCAGAATCCAAGGAATGACCTCCCACCAGCGCAGCCTGTGCCGATTGGTGAAATCCCGGACGGCCGGCGACATCGCAGCAGACGATTTGGGAGTATCGGACGGGCCCATCAGTTACTCCGCCCGAACAGGCCCTGCGGGCGGATGAGCAGGATCAGGATCGTGAGGACATAGATGAAGATCGTGCCACCGGCGGGCAGATATTTCTTCAGCAAGAAATCCATGATGCCGATGATCATCGCGGCATAGAACACACCGGTGATGCGGCCAAGTCCGCCGACAGCCACGACGATGAGGAAATAGACGAGATACTTGAGCGTGTATTGAGGGTCGAGACCCAGGAACTCGGCGCCGAATCCGCCGCCGAGCGCGGCCATGCCGCTGCCGAATGCGAACGTAAAGGTGAACAGCCGGTCGATATTGATACCGAGCGACTCGACCATCTTGCGGTTGTCGACGGCCGCACGGATTTGCGCGCCGATCCGCGTGCGTTCGAACCCGAGCCATAAGCCAAGCGCAACCAGCCCGCCAAAGATGATGAGAAAGATGCTGTAGGTCCGGTACGTCGTGAAGCCGAGATCGAGTTGTCCGCGCAGCCAGGGCGGCAGGATCATGGGCTGCGTCTCCGGCCCGATAACGATGGTCACCGTCGCTATCATCACAAAGGCGAGCCCGATCGAAAACAGCACCTGATCGAGTTCGGCCGCGCGATAGAGCCTGGAATAGAACAGCCGCTCGAGCACGACGCTCAGCGCCGCAGTCAGTACGAATCCAAGGATCAACGCCGGCACAAAGGGCACGCCGAGCCGGTTCATCGACAGCACGATGATATAGCCGCCGATCATGGCGAACCCACCATGCGCCAGGTTGACGAAGCCCATCAGCCCCATCGTGACCGACAGCCCGACCGAAACGATGAACAGCACCATGCCGGCAGCGAGACCGCCCAGCAGGATGCCTACAACGTCCTCCCCGAAAATCACCGGCTCGCCCGCTTCCCTGAATAAAACCGCCGTCCGGTCAGCCGGACGGCGGCTCCCCTCATGCGAATTATCGGCTCGCGATTACTTCCCGCAAGGCCCGACTTTGTTTTCCTTGCAGGCGTCCTTGACCGCTTCGATCTTGCCGATGTTCTTCTGCACGACGCGGCCATTCTGGAACGCAGCCTGCGACAGGTACTCGTTCATGATGATGTCGCGCGTGTCGGCATCGATCTGGATCGGGCCGCGGGGGCTGTCGAACTTCCAGCCCTTCAGCGCCGCCACTGCCTTGTCGCCGTCAAGCTTGCCGCCGGTCGCCTTGATCGCCGCGACGATTGCCGCCATGCCGTCATAGCCGCCGACCGCCATGAAGTCCGGAGTCGAGTCCGCGCCGTAGGCCTTCTTCCAGTCCTCGACGAACTTCTTGTTCTTTGGGTTGTCGAGGTCGGCGTTGTAGTGATGCATGGTGATCAGGCCATCGGCATTCTGGCCCATCGGCTGCAGCTTGGTGTCCTGCGTGATGTCGCCGGGGCCGATCAGCTTGATGCCGGCGTCCTTCATGCCGAGCGCGTTATAGGTCCTCACCACCGCGGTAGAGTGGTCACCGCCCGGCACGAAGACAAAGAACACGTCGGGCTTCTTGTCCTTGGCGCGCTGAAAGAACGGAGTGAAATCGGGGACGGCGTTGGCGCCACCCATCGGGATCTCGTCGATAACCTTGCCGCCGTTTTTCTCGAACGCCATCTTGAACGCCGCGAGGCTGTCCTTGCCGGGAGGGAAGTCGGAATAACCGACCACCGCGGTCTTGGCGCCGAGTTGCTTCGCTGCCGCCTCGCCGAGCGCGTGACCCGCATGCCACATACTAAACGACGTGCGCACATAATAAGGAGACATATTGGTGATATGCGCGGTGCCGGCATTCATCAGCACGGCGAGCTTCTTACCGGCCGTGATCAGCGGCGCGGTCGCGATTGCATTCGGCGAATAGACCCAGCCTGCAAGCGCGTCGACATTATCCTGGGTCAGCAATTCCTGAACCACGATCTTGGCGGTGGCTCCGCTCGCGTCCTTGTAGTCACGCTTGATCAGCTTGATGGTGTAGGGCTTGATCTCGTCGGCATGGGTCTTGAGATAAAGTTCCACACCGCGATCGATCGGCTGCGCAAGTTCGGCACCGACGCCCGAATAGGGCAGTATCAGACCGACTTTGACTTCCTGCGCTGCAGCAATTCCACTCGCGGCCACAAGCACCGCTGCTGACATCATCGTTCGTTTTAACATCACATCCTCCCAGTTTCGCTCCACGCTTTTCGCGTCGGTTTGAACGCAATGTATAGGGCAAGCGCCCATCGGGGCAAGCCATGCCGGCGCGACGAAGCGACCGCACGCGATTTGTCGCGCATGCAGCCGAAAATTGCTGATTGGTAATGTGTACGAGGCGCTGCTTTCAAAATCAGCAGCTCGGCCGGTCCGGAGACCGGATGCAGGCCGCCCCTACATCTGCGTCCAGTTATCCGGAGGGGTCTTCCCAGGATGTACTGTACCACATTGCGGGCACGTCCGCGCCTTTTCGTCGGCGTAGAAGGCCTCGTAAAGCGGTGGCAGGTCCTTCACGATATCCTTCACCTCGACCTCGACGCGATGAACCAGCGAGCCACAATTGAAGCAATACCATTCGAACCCGTCCCGCATACCGGGGGTCCGTGCGCCTTCCACGACAAGGCCGACCGAACCTTCGACAGGCCGCTGAGGCGAGTGACGTGTGTGCGGGGGCAGCATGAAAACATCGCCCTCCTTGATCTTCACATCGTAGATCTTACCGCCTTCCGCGATCTTCAGGAGCATGTCGCCCTTAAGTTGATAGAAGAATTCCTCGACCGGATCGTCATGAAAGTCGACCCGCTTGTTCGGACCGCCGACGATCATCACAATCATGCCGGTCTTCTCGTCGAACAATTGCTTGTTCGAGACCGGCGGCTTGAGACTGTTCTTGTTGCGATCGATCCACTCCTGAAAATTGAATGACTTGAAGCGCGGATGGATGGTCATGGACAGGTCTCCTTGGCTTACCGGTGTGTGGCGCCGCCATCGACCGTCAGACATTGACCGGTCAGGAAAGCGGCAGAATCCGACGAGAGAAACAGGGCGGTTCCGACCAGATCGTCCGGCGTCTCGGCCCGCGGGATGCATTGCTGTGCGACGATACGGATCTTCTGCTCGGGGCTCACGGTCTTGCGCTCAATCTCGGTAAAGGTCGCGCCGGGCAGGATCGCATTGACGGTGATGCCGTCCGGCCCGAGTTCGCGCGCCATCGATCCTGTCATGCCGGCTAGCGCGCCCTTCGAGGCGATGTAATGGAGATAGTTCGGCCGCCCCATCGTCACTGCACCGGACGCCATATTGATGATGCGCCCCCACTTCGCGCGCCGCATCGCCGGCAGCACGGCGCGCGAGCACAGGAACGGGCCGGTCACGTTGACCCTCAGCACTCGTTCCCATTCGTCGACCGGTATCTGATCGAAAGGTCGCATTTCGAGCGCCGAAAAAATCCCGGCATTGTTGACGAGTATGTCAATACGGCCATAGCGGCGTTCGACCGCTGCGATCATTTCAGCGATCGACTCTTGCGACGACACATCCGTGGCAATCGCGAAAGCCTCCCCGCCGCTCTCCGCTATCTCGTTCGCAACGACATCGCCCTTGGCCGCATTGAGTTCGGCAATCACCGGGATTGCCCCGCATGCGGCAAACGCTTTCGCAAACACCTTGCCTATGCCCTGCCCTGCACCGGTGACGATCGCGACACGCCCTTTCAATGAAGAAAAGTCCGCTGACGGCGATTCTGCCGATATTCGCGCGTCCATTTACGCTGCCTCCGCGAGCGTTTCGAGCGCGCTACGTGCGTCCCATGGTGTCCACCATGGCTTCAGCCCAAGGTCGCGGGCGATGATCGCGGCCGCGATGTAGCTCGGCCCGCCGGAGATCGCCCCGCCCGGATGCGCACCGGAGCCGGCATAATAGAAATTCGGCAACGGCGTCCGATAACCGAAGTGGTTGTACATCACCTGGTCAGCGTTGAAAGCACCCATGAAAATGTCGCCGTCTCGCATATTGGGCAATTCGAGCACGTATTCACGCGCAGTATAGACGTACCGGTCGATGATATTGTCCTTTGTCATGTTGGGACAATAGCGCGCATAGACATCCTCGATCTTGTCAGAGAACTCCTCCTTGAAGTTTTCGAAATCGCGGTCGCTCATCTCATCCAATAGTGGCATCACGTGCCAAGCGTAGGTGGTGTGCTTCCCCGGAGGCGCCTGGGTCGGATCGAGCAGGCTCAGCGGGCCCGAGCCGAATTGCACCAACTTAGGTACCCGCCCCGCCTGCACGTCTTGATGTGCCGCAAAAAGATCCTCCATATTTTCAGCACCGAGGCTCCATTTCAGGGCGCGGTCGACGTTCGGATCGAACGCTGCGGCGGCGAAGCTCGGACTCTCGTGTAACGCGTGATGCAGGCCAAACAGGGTCCACGCCGTATACTGAAAGTTGTCGAGCTTCTTGCGGAAGTGCTCCGGCAATTGATCGCGTCCGAGCATGCCTTCGAGTGTCGTGTGGACGTCGATTGTGCTTGCCACGAATTGTGAAGCTCGCACGGTGCGGCCGTCGGCGAGTTCGATGCCCGTAGCGCGTCCGCCCTCGACCACCACACGGTCGATCGCGACCTGAGGCTGAAACGTCCCCCCGGCCGCAATGAAGGTTTCCATCAGCCCGCGCGCGAGGTTGAACGATCCCCCCTGGCAGAGTTGATATCCGGTCTGCAGGTCGAAGGCCCGTATGACCGATCCCGTCGGACTGGTCTTCGACATCGTGTCGGTCAGCCAGGTGCCGAACAGGGACACCTTGAACAGGAACAGCAGCTTGACGTGCTCGTTCTCGAACAATTCCTCGACGACATCGAGTGGTTGCCGTCTTGTCACTTCGAGAAAGTCGCGGCCGATCGCGGTTTGCGACAAGAGCATCTCGCGTTCGGATTGCGACAGCGGTTCGGCGTAGCGTTCCGGAATCAGGATCTTCGCGGTGATCTCCTCGGCCCGCATATTCCATTCACGAAATGTCTGTGCATCCTTCTTCGAGAAGCGCCCGATGTTGGCAACCGTCTCTTCCAGATCGCGGCCGAGCACCAGCGCAGTGCCGTCGAGATGTGCCTGTCCGAATTCGTAGCGCGGCGTGATGTAGGTCACTTTGTCGCCGAGGTTCAGGTCCTTGAACCAGGGCGCATCGCTGATGCTGAAATGATTGATGGAATGCAGGTTGTGGTAGAAGCCCGGCCTCGTTGCTTCACGCGTGCATAAACCGCCGCCATAGGTGAGCCTGCGATCGACCAGGAGGATCTTGAGACCGGCCCTGGCCAGATAGGAGCCGAGCACCAGGCCATGCTGGCCCGCGCCGATGATGATGCCGTCATAGGTCCGGTCGAGAGCAGACACGCGAGTTCCTCCGCAATCTTGTTATGGATTATACTTCAACACGGCGCGTCCGCAGCGCGCAAACACCGCGGACGCATATCCGCTCTGCGCCGCCTCTCCTCGTTGCGTTCAGCGGCAATCGCTCGGCGGCGGTGAGCCGGCAAAGCGCTCTGCCATCCACTCCACGGCAACCGGCGCCATGTCTCGCGCGATCGGATCATGACCAACGCCAGGCACCAGCATGAAGCGGACCGCGCCACCTGTCTTGCATTGACGAGCGACATAGGCCTCCGTGACCGCGGGCTCGACGATCGTGTCGGCCGTACCTTGGATCATCAGCAATGGCAGATCGCGCCGCAGCGCACCGGGCGTGTTCCGTCGCATGATGCTCTGCCACGGCTCTACCTTGGTAATGTCAGGCACGGTAACGAATTTGCGCTGTAACGGGAGTTCAATCATCGCTGCGGTCAAACCCTCGACCCGGGATTCGATACATTGCTCGGCAAGCTTATCGACCGTCGGCATAACATCAGCCGCGACAACATTTCCGATAGGCGCGTCGAACACGCGGGTCCAGGACCATAGCGCCATTGTTGTCAGTATCTTTCCGACGGCGGTCTTGTAATCATCGCGCAGCAACGTTCCGAGCTCCGTCGCGGGCGCCGCCGCTGCGACACCGACCAGTTCGAGCTCCGGCGCGTAGTTATGCGCGATCAGGCCTGCGTAAAGCGCGGCATGTCCGCCCTGGGAGTGGCCCCAGACCGCGAAGCGGCGACCGGCAGCGACCGGCAGCGACCGCGCCGCGCGCACCGCGTCGAGGACTGCACGACCTTCCGATTCACCGACCAGATAGGGATGCGGGCCGGTCGTACCGAGGCCGGGATAATCGGGGGCTACCACGACATAACCGCGCTCCAGCATCGGCACCAGGCCCTGTACTTTCTGGAAGAAGGTCGGCGATAGCGACGGGGCGCATTGCGGTACGACGCCGGTGGTCGGATGAGCCCACACGATCACGGGCCGCCCACCCGGTGGCGGAGGCGCGAGCGGCACGACCGCGATCCCGGATGCTGCGATCGGCTCACCGTTCAATCCGGTCGAGCGATAGAGAATGCGGAGGGCAACCGAGCCCATCGGTGCGCCGGGCACAGCCTCCTGCCGGATCAAACTGCCGGGCCGTCCGGCCAGTTCTCCGGGTGACGGCGCATAGAACGGCGTTTGGGCCGCGGCCTGCGCAGCGAACAGCGTCGAGACCGCGCAAAGCGCGATAAATGTCAGACTACGATTCAATTGCCACGTCCTGGTCGAGTATCCCCTGCAGGAATGTCGCAGACATTCAGCCCACGGTCATCCCCCCGCGATAACACTCCTATCGAGCGCTTACCTCCGATCGGCGGCGCAGCATATGCGTGCAACGTAAGGTCAGGATCATCTCGTCATTCTGATTCCAGCAGGGATGATCCATGATCACCACCCCGCGGTCCGGCTTCGAGGTTGACACCCGGACCTCGACGACCTCTGCAGCGGCGCGAATGGTGTCGCCCGGCCGCAGCGGCTTGAGCCATTTCACGTGCTCCATACCCGGTGAAGCGATCACCGAATCGGGCCAGAGATCGAGATCGAAGAACAGTCGCATTGATAGACTGAGGGTGTGAAAGCCCGATGAGATGAGACCGCCAAACGCCGACTTCTGCGCGGCAACGGGGTCCACGTGATAATATTGAGGATCGAACTCCTTCGCGAACGCGATAATTTCGGACTCGGTGACAGTGCGACGAGCGGTTTCGAACCGCTGCCCCGCTTGGAGATCATCCAGGTACAGGCTCATTGCAGCACTCCCAAATTCGCCTCCCTTTTAGGAGAGCCCTCCGGCAGAGTCTCCGCGTATTTTTTCGAATCCAGATTTGATTTTTTTAGATTGTTTGCTAGGCTGCGTTGAATGGAGAATGCATGATGATCGACCTGCCTCGCGCCGACCATGTCGGGAGCCTCCTGCGACCGGACGCACTCAAGAAGGCGCATCGGGCGCATATGGAAAATCGGATCGACGACGCCGCGCTGGAGAAGGTCGTGGCTGAGAGCATCACGGATGCCGTCCGGCACGAGGAAGAGGCCGGCCTGCGCTTCATAACCGACGGTGAATTCCGACGCGGGTCCTGGTTTCTCGGTTTCGTGGACTCGCTGTCGGGCATTGAACTGAAGAAGGCCGAGTTGATGTTCCGCCTCGGCGGACATGAGGCCACATGGTTCGGCCCCGTCGTCACCGGCAAGCTCACCCGCACGCGCCCGATCGTGGCGAACGATTATCGATTTCTCGCCGGCGTCACGAAGCGCACGCCAAAAGTCACCATGCCGACGCCCAGCATCCTGCATTTCTTCGGCGGCAAAGAAGGCATGGACCCGAAATTCTACGGGGATCGCGACGCATTTGCCGCTGACCTTTGCGCAGTCTATCGCGAGGAAATCGCGGAGCTTTACACCGCCGGCTGCCGCGTCGTGCAGCTCGACGAGGTCGCACTGGCGCTATTGTGCGATGACTCTATTCGTGCCTCCCTGGCGGCTGGCGGCGAAGATCCGGAAAGACTGACAAATTTCTATTTCGAAATGATCGCGCTTGCGTTGCAGGACAAGCCCAGGGATCTCGCGGTCATCGTTCACCTGTGCCGCGGTAACTACAAGGGCCACTGGATGGGTCAGGGCGGGTACGATCCGATTGCGGAGCGGATGTTCACGCTACCCGGCATCGATGGCTTCCTGCTTGAATATGACAGCGAACGTGCGGGAAGTTTTGCGCCATTGCGGTTTCTTCCGCAGGGAAAGCGCGGCTATCTCGGCGTCATCAGCAGCAAGACCGGCGCGATTGAGGACCTCGACGATCTTCGCAGGCGCCTCGACGAAGCATTCAGGCACGCCCCCGAGGATAGGCTCGGCGTCAGCCCGCAATGCGGCTTCGCCTCCAGCGCCGGTGGCAATCCCGTCACCGAAGCCCAGCAATGGGCGAAACTCGCCCGCGTGACTGAGCTTGCTCGTGCGGTGTGGGGCACGAATTGACCATTACACGCTCGTGACCGCCAGCGCGGGGCCTCAGAACAAAACGCAACAGCGTCCTTTGCGGTTCGGGGCTCCCGCTTTCGCAAGCATAGCCTGACAATCCACTACCGGCTCCGGCTATCCACGAAGCGCCGCGCCTTCACGTCGGTCAGGAACAGCTGCGCAAGCTGGCCAGTCTCCAGCATCTCAATCTGCGGCGTCACCTCGAATGCGGTCCTGACCGCATTCAGCAACCGCGCGGCCTCAACTGGTGCATCAGCACCACGCATAAGTTCGATCTGCAGCAACAACGCGTCCACGCCGGAACGGTCATGCACTTCGAGCCGAAAATCGATCACAGCCGGGTTGCGATGCATGAAATCTTCGAAATCGGTATGATTGATGTTGATGCCCTTCACCTTGAAGAAGCCTGCGGTACGAGCAGCGTGCTGGAACACCGGGTAGACCGATAGCGGTCCCCTGGTCGCACCATAATCCTTCAGCACGCCGATGTCGCCGAGGCTCCAGCGCAGGAACGGCGTCATGGTGTTGGTGAAGAGCGGGGTCATCAGAAGGATTCCGGTCGCGCCGGGCGCCACCGGCTCGCCGCTCGTCTCATCCACGACCTCCGTGAAGAACAGATCGGTCCATAGATGCAGCCCGTCATGGGCATCGGATTCCGAGCCCATTGCACCACCCTCCGTGCATCCGAACTGATCGTAGACCTCGGCGCCCCACAGCCGCTCAAGCTTCTGTCGCTTCGGCAGCGACAACGGCTCGGCCGCGCACAGGATCGTTCGCACGCCACACTCTGAAATGTCGAAGCCCTGTTTCTGCGCGAGGCTCGCAAGCTGCAGTCCGTAGCTTGGCATGCCGACCCAGACGGTCGGACGCAGCGTGCGTATCAGGTCGAGTTGCAGTTCGGATGGCGTATTGTTGCCCGACCCAGCCCAGATCGTGCCGACGCCGAGCATTTCACCGGAGCGCGCATAAAGCTGCCCGACCGGGTGGATGCCCATCGGAAAGGATATGTGTGCCTTGTCGGCAGCGGTGCAGCCCGCGGCGAGCCAGAGCCGCAGCCACATGTCGAGACCTGCCTCCATGTCTTCGGCCGATCGCGGGTAGAATAACGGTCGACCCGTCGCGCCGCCCGACCGCCAGTATTCGACGGCCATGCTGTCCGGCGCGATTGCGAAGGCTTCGTGAAAACGGTCCGCCGGAATAGTGCGCAATTCCTCCTTGGTCAGGATCGGAATTTTGAGCCATTCTTCAGGTTGGTCGAGGTGGTCCGCCTGCACATGATCGAGCCGGCCTTTGTAGAAGGGGGACCTTTTGGCGCGTTCGAACGCCAGCCGCTTGCGGGCACTCTGAATGCCGGCAATCCTCTGACGTGATACGGCCGGAAATGTCAGTTCGCGATATTCCATCACCGCTTCCCCACTTTGCCATTGCCGGATCGCGTCTCGGATCATAGCTTGGGGTTCGAACAAAATTCAAATCCAAATTCGGATTTTTTGAGAGCAAAATCGATGGCAGCCAAGGCATCCGGATCGGCAAAACGCAGCGACCGTGCCGCACCCGATCCTCGCGCGCCGTCCGCGCATGTGAAGCAGAAGCAGGAGCGGCGGCGCGAGGCCATTCTCGACGCCGCTGCCGTTGTGTTCGCCGAACGCGGCTATTTCAACGCCACCATGAAGGACATCGCGGAGCGGCTCGGTATGCGTCCCGCAAGCCTTTACCACTATTATCCGTCCAAAGAGGCTGCGCTTGAGGAAATGTGCCGCATCAGTGCGGTCGAGTTTTGCGAGCGCTTGCGAGCGATCATTGCCAGCGGCGGTTCCGCGGTCGCAATGGTGCGTGCGGGGATGATGACGCATCTGACCAGCGACCGACGCGCCTATGTCGAAAATTTCGCCTACTCACGGCGCAATCTGCCGTCCAGTGTCGTCAAGGAATTGAATACGCTTGCGCGCGCCTATCGTCAGCTCTGGAAAAAAATTTTCATCCACGGCGCCGAGCGCGGCGAATGGCGCAGCGATATCGATATCGATGTCGCTGCCGACGCCGTGCTGGCATTGTGCAACAGCGCAGCCACTACCCTGCCCCGGCGCAAGAATGCCGACCAGGACGCTGCACTCAAATGGATCGAGATGTTCCTACAGGGCGCTTGCAAGCGCTAGGCGACGCCAGATCGAAGCATCCGACGGACACGCGGACACGGCATGAAGGCGCGCAGCATACTGCGAGGCGTCACTCCGCCGCTTGCGACAGCGGATCGTAACCGAACACGCGGCTCAGTTCGCCCGCGCGTCCCATGAGGATCTGCGACAACCGCGCCTGCGTCTTGGCGTTGAAGCGCGTTTCCGGAATCGTCATGCAAAAGCTCCCGATCACGCGACGCTCCGAGTTGAAGATTGGCGCGCCGATCCCCACGGCGCCTTCGATCTTCTGTCCATGGGTGATCGCATAGCCGCGGCTTCTTATCTCTGCGAGGTCCGACAAGATATCCTCGCGAGCGGGTGTACGCTCGCCGGTCGCGGGCGACGGATCGGCGTCCTCTATCGCGGCATCGATCTCATCGGGCGGCAGAAACGCAAGCACGGTGCGGCCCGTCGCTCCCCACAGGATCGAATGCGGCTGATACAGATCAATGCTGTAGCGCAGCGGATGCGAGGAGAACTCCGCATGCAAGGCCATCACCTTGCGCCGGTCCGGCAGATACTGGAGCAGGCAGCAGGTCTCGTCGCAATCCTGAACGACGGCGCGCATGAACGGTTTTGCTACATCGAGGATGCGCACCTTGGAGGCAAGCAGCGATGCGATGCGGACCAGTTCTAGCCCAGGCGCGTAGATCGGACGGTCAGCACTACGCTCGACCATGCCTTCGTCCGCCAGAAGCCCCAGCAGCCGATGCACGGTGCTCGCGGGCAGCTTCAGCGTCTGACAGAGAAACTTGATCGAGACCGGGCCATCCGCCTCCGCAAAGCAGGCCAACAGTTGCACGACCCGCGCAACCGTACCCGCAGCGGAGGCGTCGCGCATCTTCGAAGGCGCTGGCGTATTCGCGTCGCTCTGCCCGGCCCGGGCCATGATCAATACTCCTGCCCGCTCAAGGCACCGAGGAGCACCATAAGCACGCATCACAGCCCGTCAACGGTATTTTCCGATGACCGGAATCATTGACCATTGAGCGGAACTGGGGCACAGATCGACGAAAGTAGAAGAGATGAAGCTTGGCGACGGTCACACCCGTCGCCCGGAGGAAGGATCATTTGATGCGTCTATTCACTCTCGCATTCGCTGCTGTAACAGCCATCGCAGTACCAAACGCTATCGCGCAACCGTTCCCCTCGCAACCGGTACGGGTCGTGGTTCCGTTTCCGGCTGGCGGCGGCACCGACATTCTCGTGCGCCTCATCCAGGACAAATACGCTGCAAAGCTCGGCCAGCCGGTGGTCATAGACAATCGTCCGGGCGCCAGCGGCAACATCGGCGCCGGCGTCGTCGCGAAATCGAAGCCCGACGGCTATTCGCTGATCGTGCAGGCCACGATTGTCGGCATCTATCCGAGTGTTTTCTCCAATCTTCCCTACGATCCGCTGACGGATTTGGCCTATATCGGCGCCGTCGCTGAATCGCCCGCGGTGATCGTCACCAACCCGAACTCGAAATTCAAGACCATCGGCGATCTGGTCGCCGAGGGCAAAACCCGGCCGGTGAATTTCGCTTCGGCGGGCGTCGGTTCACCGCAGCATCTCGCCACGGAAAGGCTGAGCAAGCTGAACAAGGCCCAGTTCACTCATGTTCCCTACAAGGGCTCGGCGACCGCGGTTACCGATCTCCTGTCCGGCGTTCTTGATTTCGGCACGCTCAGCATGAGCTCTGTGCTGTCGCTCATCCAGGAAGGCAAACTGCGCGCGCTTGCGGTCGCAAGCGACAATCGCAGCAAGCTATTGCCTGACGTCCCCACGATCAAGGAAGCGGGACTTGGCGACGTTTCCGGAACCGTGCGCTTCTTCCTGGCAGCGCCGACGGGCACACCGGATGCGACCATCAAGAAACTCTCGGACGACCTCAATGCCGTCGTGAAGGATCCCGAAATCCAGGAGGGCTTCGCCAAGCGCGGCTACGAGATCACGCTCGCATCTCCGAAGGAAGTGCTTGCGATGGTCCGCGAGCAGAAAGAGCTCTGGGAGCCGCTCGTTCGCGAGCTGAAGCTCAAGTTTGACTGATCCGGCAACTGTTCTGGAGGTGGCTGCGTGACCGCACCGCTTGGATTCATCGGCTGCGGTCACATGGGGGGCGCGATGGCGCTTCGCCTCGCCGAAGCCGGCTTCCCGATGGTCGTTTGCGATCCGGATTCGACCCGGCTCGCGCCGCTGATTGAAAAAGGTGCAACCGCGGCGGCGACGCCGCGCGACGTGGCCGACCGCGCGGAGATCGTGTTTGCGTGCCTGCCCTCGCAGAAGATCAGCCGTGCCGTCGCCTATGGCAACAACGGCGTGGTCAGAGGCAAAGCGGTTCGCATCTACGTCGAGTCGTCAACGATCGGGCAGCCGACCATCACCGCGATCGCCGAAGAGCTTGCTGCAGCCAACATCTCCGTACTGGATATGCCGGTGAGCGGCGGACCGAGTTGGGCGCGCGAGGGTAAGCTGACCACGATACTGTCGGGCCCTGCCGACGCCCGCGAGACGGTTGCGCCGGTTTTGTCGCAACTCGCTGGACGCACCATCGTCGTGGGCGACCGGCCGGGCTTGGGCCAGGTCGCCAAGATCGTCAACAATGCGCTTTCGCTCACGGCGATGATGATCACGTCGGAAGCCATGGTTGCCGGCGTCAAGGCAGGCGTCGATGCGGACGCCCTGATCGAGGTCATCAATTCCGGGACCGGACGTAATTCGGCGACGGTCGACAAGTTTCCGAAGGCCGTACTGCCGCGAAAGTTCGCCTATGGCGGACCGGTAGGGATGGGCATCAAAGACATGGAGCTCTACTGCGACCTCGGTCACGCGTCGCACGCGGCGACGCCGATCGGAGAGCGGGTCGCGGAGCTTTGGCATGTGATTACCGACAGCATTGGCGCCGAAAGCGACCTGACCGAGATGGTGCGCCACTTCGAGAAGATCGCGGGCGTCGAGGTCCGCGGCAGCAAGCAACAATAGCCTTCGCATTTCAGAAAGAATGGAGTTGTCCATGAAACGTATCATCGCAGCGGCAGCGGTGCTCGCTGCCCTGACCGGCTCCGCATCGGCACAAGCGGACTATCCCAATCGGCCGATTACGATCATCGTCAACATCACGCCCGGCAGCGGTACGGACCTGATCGCACGCACCGTTGCTGACGGATTGAAGACTGTCCTGAAGCAGCCGGTGGTCGTCGAAAACCGGCCTGGCGCCGGCGGCTCGATCGGCGCCAATGTTGTCGCCAACTCGGAACCCGACGGTTATCGTCTTCTCGTCACATCGTCTGCGATCGCTTCCCTGCCCGCGGTGCAGACGTCGCTGCCCTATGACACCGAAAAGGATCTGACCCCGATCGCGCCGCTGGCCGATCTGCCGGCCGTGATCTGGATTTCGCCAACCAAGGGCATCAAATCCATCAACGAACTGATCGAAAAGGCCCGCAAGGCGCCCGGCGAGTTGATGTTCGGCTCGAGCGGCGTAGCCAGTGCCTCGCATCTCGAAGTTGAGCGCCTTCGCGCCGCGGCCAACATCCAGTTGACTCACGTCCCCTATCGCGGCGCGCCGGAGGCAATCGCAGACACTGCGGCGGGACGCGTGGACTTCGTGATTGCGCCGCTCGCGTCGGGCCGCGCGTTTATGGACAGCAACAAGCTGATCCCGATCGCATCGACGGCAAAGAAGCGTTCGGCTCTGATTCCCGACGTTCCGACCATCGGCGAAAGCGGACTGAAGATGCGGATGGGCGCGTGGGTCGGACTGTTCGGTCCCAAGGGGATGCCAGCCGAGCTCGTGCAAAAGCTGCATGCCGCAACCATGGCTGCGCTGCAGACGCCTGAAGCAAAAGACCGCTATGCGAAACTCGGCGGCGACGTGATGCCGCTCTCCCCGGCCGAATTCAAGAAGGCGGTCTCCGACGAGATTGCAGAGAACAAGGAATTGCTGCGAAGCCTGTCGCAGGAAAAGAAATAGGATCTGTGGATGCAAGCCGTCCCGCCTTCGCGGGACGGCGCAAGACTATTCTCCGCGCTTCGCGAAATATGTGTCGCGATCGTACTGCGCCCCTACGCCCAGGCCGCCGTCGACAAGCATGTGCGTTCCCGTGCAGCCGCGCGACGCATTGGAGCAGAAGAAAAGTATCGGATCTGCGACTTCGTCTGGCGCGAGCCAGCGGCCAAGCGGAACCTGCTTTGGCACCGCCGCGCGGCTCTTTGCGTCGATCTTGGCATCCATCTGCGGTGTCATGATCGGGCCCGGCAGCACCGCGTTGACGCGGATATTGTCACGCGACAATTCGAAAGCCGCATGCCGGGTCAGCCCGAGCACGCCAGACTTCGCGGCAGTATAGCTGACGCCGTTGTTGAACGACATTTGGAACGCTGCGAGCGAGCCGACCGTCACGATCTGCCCACCACCGACACGCCGCATCGCCGGCGCAACTGCCTTGATGCAATAGAACGGTGCCGTGAGGTTCAGCCCGACGATCCGTCCCCAGTCCTCCGGCGTCGCGCTTTGAATTGTGGTCGGGGAGCCGCCGCCGGCGACGTTTACGAGAATATCGATCCGGCCGAACGCTTTTTCGACCTCATCGACCGCGTGCGAAACGGCATCCCATTGCGATACGTCGAGACAATGGATCGAGAGCGTTCCGGACGACGTGGCCTTGAGTTGATCCAGCCGGCCCTGGTCGCGATCGAATGCTGCGACCTTCGCACCCGCAGCCAGGAAACGCTGTACTGTCGCCGTGCCGATGCCGCCCGCACCTCCGGTGACGATTGCCACACGGCCTTCGAACTCTGTCTTGCTCATTGTCCCTATTTTCCGTTTATCGGAAAGACCTTTTGTTGAACGGAATGATACGGGCTGCTACCAGTCTTGCCAAGCTCCACGTGCCGACGATCACCCTCGCCAACACGTCCCTTGAGAAATCGGAAGAGCGCGCGGAAGAGCACCGCGAACGCCTTCAAGGAGAATGAAAAATGACTGCCAGTCTGGAAGAGATCGCAAAGGTCATGCAGACGCCGCTCAAGCTCAATGCGAAAGCTGGCGACAAGATCTTCGTGATCACCGACACCAAGATGGATCCGATTCTCTGGCAGGGCCTCTCCCGGGCTGCGAAGGAACTCGGCATGGAAGCCGCAGTCGGCATCATGGAGCCGCGCATTACACATGCGACCAACCCGATGAGCGCTATTCACCGCGCGGCGCTCGATCCCGAACTCGATCTGATCGTCTATCTAACGTCCACCGCCATGGCGCACGCCAAACTCAACGAGGAACTGATCGATAACGGCAAGCGCCATCTGCTGATGGAAGAATTGACGCCGGCGATGCTGCATCCAGATGGTCCTGCAGGGGCTGACTACGCGGCGCTCAACGAAGTCGGTCTGCGCATCGCCAAGGTCTTCACCGAAGGCGAGACCTGTCACGTCACCTGTCCTAACGGCACGAACCTCACAGCCGGAATCAAGGGCCGGCCCGGGCGTTCGATCGCCGGCATGCCCGTGCAGTTGAAGCCTGGTGGTGGCGGCGGCTGCGCCTTCCCCGATGGTGAAGCACATGTCTGCCCGGTGGAAGGCACGGGCAACGGCACCGTGGTGTTCGATCTCACCGCGCATTCGGTCGGCGCAATCAAGGAACCCATCAAGCTCACGGTCGAGAATGGCTTCGTCACCAAGATCGAAGGCGGCCGCGAGGCCGCAATCTGGCGCGATATCCTGGAGAAGCACGGCGACGCGAATAGCTATAATTGCCCCGCGGAAATCTCTATCGGCCTCAACCCGAAAGTGACGCCGACCGGCTGGATGCGCACCGACAAGAAGATGTATGCGACGTCGCATATCGGAATTGGCGACACAATAGCGCTGGGTGGCACCTGCCACGCCAAGCTCCGACTCGAAGGCGTGATCCGCTATCCGGAGATTTCGGTTGACGGAACAACCCTGACACGCGGCGGCAAGATCCTGGTCTGATCGGGCAGCGGGACCACACCATGCGCATGATCTCAGAAGCTCAAACGATCGACGCATTGTCGATCGCCGAGGCAGCGGAAGTCATTGCGGACACGTACAAGGCGCTGGGCAACGATCAGGTCCAGCCCTCGACGCCTTCGGCGATGCGGGTGGCCGGGCCTCCGCATCGCATCCAGTTGAAAGGCGCCTTGTTGAAGCAGGACGGCATCGCCGGCGCGCGGCTCAGTTCGCGCGGACATCCACGGCTGATGCTGTGGGACCTGGAAAGCGGGGCGCCGATACTTTTTCTAGAGGAGAACTGGCTCTACGCCTTCCGCACCGGGGTGTCGGGCGCCGTGGTGGCAAGCTGGCTCACGCCCCGTCCGCATCCGCGCATCGCATTGATTGGCGCCGGCGCGATTGCCACGCACATGGCGCGCGCGTTTGGGGAATTGTGCGAGCCAGAACTTGTCTCGGTCGTCTCGCGCACCCGCGAATCCGCGGAACGGCTAGCTGCAAACGTACACAATTCGCGCGTGGTCGCGGAGACCTCGATCGAGGCCGCGGTACGCGACGCCGACATTGTCGCGACGATTACCACGGCCACATCACGGGTCGTCCGTTCGGACTGGCTCAAACCCGGCGCCACCATACTATCTATGGGCGGCAGTCCCGAATTCGACTTCGGCGCGTGGCAATACGCATCGCACCGCTTCGTAGACGATCTCGACTATGCGCTTTACCAGGGCGATCTTTCGGGCTGGGTCAAGGATGGTGCGCTGACCGAAGCAGAAGTGGCGTCGAACATCACTGGCATCGGCGAAGTTGCAAATCAGCGCTGGCAAGGTCGCACCGGACCGGACGAAAGCGTGCTGGCCGTTATACAGGGGCTGACTGCGCTTGATCTCGCGCTCGCGTACAGAATCCTGCGCAAGCAAAGCTGACCCCCTTCACCACGTTCACTGCTCCGGACGGCGCTCCCCGTCGGCTTCTCCGGCAAGTTCAATGCGCTCGGGATACGCCATCAGATAGCGCCCGGCCTCGTCAACGCCGAGTGTGTGCACATAGAAGGCAGTCGTGTCGCCATCACGCGCTTCCATCACCGGCGATGGCGCGGAAACAATGACCAGACGCCCGCAACGACCGATCCAGTCGATGTGGCGGTGGCCATGCATGACAATGGCGCGGCGCGAGATCCGTTGAAGCTGACGCACGAACCATGACCCGTTGATCAGCGCGGTACCAATCCGCTCGGACAGCGCCAGCGAACGCGTCGGATATTCGACAAGATGGTGATGCAACGCCACGATCCATTGCGCCTTCGGATATTGCCGGACGGCTGCAAGCATGCCGCGGGATTGCTCCGACGACATCAGCCCGAGTGCATTAGTGAAAGAGAAATGTGTCAGAGCGGTCGAGTTCAGCATGATGATGCCGAGACCATCATCGGACTCGGGCGGCAAAACGACGGGAAAGGCCTCGGCCCAGACTTGCGACAGCGCCATCGACAAGCGCAACTCTCCCGTGTTTGCGAAAGTCGCGATGTCCGCCGCATGCGGTCCCAGCGACTGCTCCAAGGTCTGTCCGAGGCGCCGATTGCGTAAATCGACGACGTGAGTGCGGGCGCCCTGGACCGCGCATATGGCGGAAAGCGCGCGCATTTCGCGCAGCCGCCGTCCCGGGCTGGTCGGGAAATCGAGGCGCGCCGGGTTCAAGCGATCGACGATGTTGATGTCGTGATTGCCCGGCAGGATCAACATGCGCGCCGCTATATCCGGACGCTGCAGAAGTACGGAAAAGAACTCCGCCCATTCTGCGGAGAGGCCGGCATCTGTGATGTCGCCGGTGATCAGGATGTGATCGAACGGCCTCTCGGCATGCATCGCCTCGAGTTTCGCAAACAGCCGCACCAGCCTGTCGTTACCGCGCGGCCCGAGGCGTCCGCTTTCCAGGCGGAAGCCAAAGCGCTCACCAACAATGTGCACGTCCGACAGATGGACGACACGCCATGAGCGTTTCAGAACTGACGCATCCACGAAATCGGACCAGCCGCGCGGCTGATCCATCGAGGCGTCGGCAAGGCTCCATACGAAGGTCGCAGCGGTGCAATAGGCAAAGAGAATGACACCCGCATTTGCGAGTGCCGGCACAATCAGACTGAGCGGCGACAGGAGATCGGAAAACTCGGCTGTCCAGCGCGTGTGAGGGCCGATCAGTCGGATGATGACCAGCGAAATGACGCAGAGGAACAATCCCCCCGCAGCCGCGCTGAAGGCTCGCAGTCGCGCCCGCCGTTCCTCATCGAGCCAGCGACTTAGGAGCGTCTCAGTAAAATGGCGAATGACTTCGCGTGACACTGCGTAAAGTGGCTGGACCGCGGTCGCGTTGAGCGCCCAGAAAGCCTGCTCAGCCACGCGAAAGACGGTTCGTCCGCCGAACCACCCGATCGCGAGCACGATCAGGATCAGCATGAATGCGAGCACGCCGCCGTAAACCGAGCCGATGCTCCGCGAGAATGTTGTGAGCCACGCCGAAGCGATCAATGGCGTGAGCCCAAGCAGGAAGCAGGGAAATGCGACAAGAAGCAGCCACGCCGCGGCGAGTTTCGGCAGGCTGATTTCGACAAGCAGCGTCCCGGCCAGCGACAGCAACGAACGGCCTTTTGTGCTGGACGCGTCGTCCTCGATGTCGCCCTTTCGCGGATCGAGCAGCAATCTCATTGAGCCCCGCATCGGAAAATGGACTAGCACGCGCGCAGCCATGCTGCCCGCAGGCAGCGCTCCGGCGAATCCAGCAGACCTTGCTCAGACCGCGCGCGTCCCGACCATCATTAGGGCGTGTAACATGCCCATACAAGATGACGGCGGCGACGGAATGTGGCGCTATCTGTTCAAATGCCCATGAAGAGCGACGTTCAGGCGCTTGAAATGCTCGCCGACATCGCGACGAATCGCTTCGAGTGATCCGAAGCTCTCGGTGAGAGCGGTCATGCGCTTTTCAAGCTCGCTCTTCTCTTTAGACAACCGATCGAGGCGATCGTTGATTGTCCCGCTCTCATCCTTTTCAAGCGACAGCAAAGCCTCGTCGACTTCCTGCTGGAGCGCGACGACTTGGCCGATCAACGCCTTGATGCCTGTCTCGGAGCCGCGCAGCGGTGCCGCTTCACTCTGCAATTGCCGCAAACTGTCCCGCATTTGCTCGAACTTGCCGAAGATCGCCTCGACATTATCCAGTCGTGTATTCCCGCGATTCAGAAACCCCTCGGTCTCCGCCAGACGCTGGTCCAGCGTCCTGCCATTCTCGTCCTTCTCCAGTTCGCCGAGAGAACGCTCAATCAATGCCTGACGCTCCTTCACCTCATTCAGCATGGGCTCAATCACGCGCCGCTTCTCGGAGACCGTTCCTAATTGGGACCGCAACATCTGCTGCCGACGGCGGATTTCGTCGATCCGGGCCTGCAAATCGACTGCCTCATTTTGCGCCGCCTGCTCCCCGGTCCGCGTTTCGCTGAGCATCAGTCGCTGCTGAATATCATCGATGGTCGCGACGGGATCGGTACCGACAAGATGACGGACCGCGGCATCGGCACTATCCTGCTGGCCGCCAACGGCCGACACCTGATCGCGCACGCCGTTCACTCGGTTCTGCAGAACCGCGACAGCCTTCATCTGTTGCGAAAGCTGTCCCGATTGCCAAATCGCGGTCAGCAATATCCCGAGGATAGCGAGGGTGACGATAACCAGCGCCAGTTGCTGCTCGATGGGCCATCCCAAAATGGCGTTGAGCGCCGTACCGGGTGCGATGCCCACGCTCTGCTGCAAAACGAGCAGACCCACGATGAGAAGTGCGCAGCTTACGATCAGAAAAATGCGCATATTCAAATCCCCACAGAAGCAGGCGTCTCCCCTTGGGAAGCCCCTCTTAGGCTAATTGAGCGGTCACGCAAGGCCCCCTCCCCATCTTTCCGCAAGAGATCGCGGCGAAGCTGATGTTTTACAGCATGACAGGGCCAGAATGCCGGAGTGCGACGGTTTTGCAGGGCGCTTCTGCACCGTGGCCCGCAATACACATCACCAAAATTTGCGAAAAAATGACGGGGGCGCGGAGCGGCGGCCGGCCGCTAGTTTCGAGCACCGCTAGTTTTGAGCATAATGCAAAGCTCTTCCAGTCAATCATGCCTCAAGGCGCTCCCCCACGAACCATGATGCAACGACGCTCAGAGCAACGTATCATCGGAGCAAAGTGCGTGAGACGGGATCGGACAGCATGAGAAGGCTTCGGCGCCTGATGCAGCGCCTGATGGTTGCCGGCGTAGGCGCCGTCGCGATCTGGCTGATTGTATTTGTGATTTTTGATTTCGCCGATCGTCGGCTGCCGTGGGCAATCGCGCTCGCTGTGACCTATGGCCTTTCGGCTTACGTGGTCCTGCCACGCGCCATAAGGCTTGGCCTACGCATTCTGCAGCGGGGCCGCGTCCCGAGCTACACCCTGACGGGAGACGGGCTTCCCGGCGATCCGGTCAACATCGCGCTGATTGGCACCAGGCGGCAGCTATGCGAAGCGTTCGCGGCGATGGGTTGGTCGGAGGCAGACCCGCTCGATTTCTCAAGCTCGGCGCGAATGGTCCGCGCCTTTTTGCTCAATAAAACCTATCCAACAGCGCCCTTCAGCACATTGTATCTGTTTGGGCGCGGCCAGGATATCGGTTTCCAGCTGCCGATCGATAACAGTCCGCGCAAGCGCCATCACGTTCGCTTCTGGGGGCGGCTGACCACACGTGCCGAACAGACGATTGATACTCCCGGATTTTGGCTGGGGACAGACAAGCCAGCGCCAGACGAACAGGCATTGTGGGTCGGTGCCGCAACAAAAGATATCGGATTTTCCCTCACGCGGCTTAGCTTTCAGATCACACATGCAACCGACGACGACACCAATGGAGAGCGCGACTTCCTGGTGCAGGAATTGACCCGACACAATGCTATCGGCCCCGTGCACTCACATCTGTCCGGCGATCGATTGGAAATCGGGAAGGTCAATAAGTACATCACGGATGGCGAAATAGCGGTCGCTGAATTGAAGATATGACCTGCGCGCAGGCTGCTCTCATGCGCAGGCTGCTCTCATGCGGCTGCAATGCCTCTCGGAGCCGCGCTAGAACCGTAACAGGGAACGCGCTCCGACCACCGTCGCATTCGGCCAGACACCGCCGTCGGGTCGCCAGATGAATTGCAGATCGGGCTGGATCGTCCAGCCGGGAACGATCTGCGCGACATACGTCAATTCGAGATTGGCCTCGTAGGTCTGGATCACCTGCGGGATGCCGGTGAAGGCGTAAGTGTCGGCTTCAAGCCCTCGCACGCTGTTCGAGTAACGCGCGAAAATGAAAGACGCTCCGAACTTGTCGTTGGGACGACCGGGGAGCACATTGGCGAAAATGGCGCCACCGTCGAGATAGAAATTGATAAGGCTCCGATCACTCGGAGCCGCGGCGACGCGACTGAACACAGAGATGCCGCTCTGGTTGTCGCCGCCATGCGGCCGATAGAGCTGTTGATCGATGATGGCATAGACTCCGAATTCGCCCCGGTGTGCGAGCGGAATTCCGTAACTTCTCGGGTCAGCAAGGGTGATCCCGTTACTGGCATAATGCTTATCGTCAAACGCGCCAGTGTGATACCAGCCGCCGAGCTTCAGCGTCGTAGCAAGTCCGGTATCGTCCTTGCCGTTGTTGCGGGTCAGTTGCAATTCGCTGATGAGGAATGGCGGGTCGTTGACGCGGAAGTTCAGACCGTGCCTGTTGAGAAGCTGCGGATCTGCCGCGCCTGGACGAGCAGGATCGCCATTGAGGACCGCGAAATACCACGCGACGTCCTTGATCGGTTCGAACTTGAGCCGGACGCCAGGCGTCGAAAGCGGATAGGCGGCGCCGCCGCCCGGTAGGTTGGCAGCCGCGATCGTCGGCCAGTCGCTCTGCAGAAACATGGTGGACAATTCGCTGTACAAAAACTCGCTGTCGGCCGCGAGCTGACCGATACGGATGCTCGCCTTGTCGTTTGCGAATTTCTGCTCGAGCCAGATTTCCGAGAGACGCGTCGAGGGCACGGCTTCGATCGCCGCGATTGTGTTGATACCGCCGACATAGTCGCGCCGTATCTGGCCATCGTTATAGATCTGGAAAAGGTTGGCGAAAAACGACAGCCCCCTGGCGCCCGCGAGTTTCTCGAGATCGACGGTGATGATCTCCTGCACCTTGCCTTGCTGGACAGTGCCAGTCTGCCTACCGCCCCGCACATTCGACAGGACATCCTGCGTGTATTCGATTCCGAATACCACACCGTGATCGGCCAGCGCTTTCCTCCAACCCCACGGATCGCCATTGTTCGGCAGGCTTGTCGCCACCGAGATGTCCGGAATTCCGTTGGAGGTCGTGTCCCACCAAGCTTGCGCGACCGCCTCGCCCGCCGCAAATGCGCCGAGCAAGGCCAGACCCAACGAACGGCAGAAGGCGGC
>VFQN01002709.1_pt1 | contig 26656 bp, 27 predicted proteins | sample 3512371 | NCBI WGS metagenome assembly VFQN01 (sample SAMN10412370, study PRJNA504923) | tailings metagenome | isolation source: Replicate 2 from Balatoc abandoned mine | place: Philippines: Itogon, Benguet | collected 2017-08-28
TGAGGACCGGCTTGCAGCCGGTCCTGGTTGAAAGAGCCTTCGGCTAGTTCTCGACCGTTTCCGAATTCGCCGTTTGGCGTTTCCAGATCCAGTCGTAAGCCATGTCCACCACCTTTACGACGATAGGGAGATCGTCTCGCCGAAACGATTCTGCATCTCTCCATTCACCATCGTCTTTGTAGAGACGACTGATCGTCACGTTGAACCACGTATCCGAGTCCTCAGTCTGGTTCGCCCAGATAGCGGCTCGAATGCGTCCCAACTTCACCTCATGCACAGGTTTTTTCTTCTCTGCCATATTCCTCCTGGAATGCGCGAACAGTGCAGGCTTCCTCCTGACTGATCGCTTGTGTTTGTTTCTTCCTCCGGCCTCATTGCCGAAGAAAAGTGGGGGGGCCGCAACAGCGACCCCCAACCTGAAAAAACCTGCCAAAACCCTACTTGCGGGAAACAAGCCGAAGCGGCTTCTGCCCGCGAATGTAGTTGCGTGCCAAAGCGACTGCCTGTGTGACATCGTCGAGTTGCTTGGGTGTAAGCAACGGCGAGATGAACAATCGAGATCCGTCGGTGCCGAAGCGCCCGATCTGGATGTGATAGTTCAACGCGTCGAACCGTTGTTCGATGTAAATGGATGCCACCACAGAGCCATGCACGATCTGTTCGATCGGCTTGGCCTCGGTCTTTGCCAGATACGGACGCGAGCACTCGTCACAGAGTTGCTCGAGGCCGAACCGGCGACGTAACAAGCGACCCCAGAATGGAGCCTTCTTGTCGCGTCTAAAACCTTTGCGTTTAAATGCACGAAACATAAGCTGAGCCTTCAGCTATTCGGACGGACGCTGCCCCCTGAGCAGTCGCCGTCCTACGGTCTTGGTAAAACTTTCGTGGGAAAACTGGGTTAAAGGTGAAGGGATTGTTGGGGGTACAAGGGTGTCCAGTTTATTCATGCTCGTGGACAGGAGCGGGTCGTTTTTCGTTCTCAGAGAGAAAGGAAAAATTATGCGGTTAATCAGGCGATGGCTTGATGAGATTGATCAGTTCCGGCATCGCGATGCAGCGCACTGGCACAGGCAATGCGCCACGACGTTCATCCATTAGGGTTTGAATATGACGAGCTTTTTGAGGTAACGGCGTGATGATCGTCAGTTCAAATGCCTTTGCATCAAGCAACGTGCGAACCAACGGAATCGAAAGATGGGTGCGAAGGTCATCGGAAGCTTTGGCGATGATCCGATCCCAGCGTCCGACATTGCCACAATCAATGCGAAGAAACCCGAGGCACGGGGTTGTGTACTCATGAGTGAGGTAATAGTGATCGGCTCTCGCTGGCCGATACAAATCGGCGAATCGCTGTTGCAGATCTTCGCGGGTGAGCTTCAGTCGAGCCGTTCCCTGAAGACAGCAGAACGCCAAAAACGCGTAGCGAGTAATCGTCGCTCGCATTGAATCTGGCTTTGCCTGCGCATTCGCAGAAGCTCGACCCAGTTTTTCGAGCGACTGCTGACTAAGGACAAATTGTTTCATGCCGACCGCCAGTGGCTTGCGAATCAGGTCTCCCCGCCTCACCAGGGCTTTCAATCTCTGTTCGGCAACATCAACGGATGTCATGCCGCGGATGCCAGCGGCACAGGCGGCATCAGGCGTGGTAAGACCGTAACGGTCGATGTGGCGGATAACGGCAAGCTCGATCGGATGCCACTCGCGAGCCTCACTCGGGATGTTCGTCATGGTTAGTTACCAGAGGTAGTAGGAAATCGATTGCTCTTTGCAATGACAGTGCAAGGAGACGAGCTGGAGAAGACTTGAGAAAAACAGCAGGCAGTGGATTTGCCGCGTGGCGTCCTGAGCCGTCACTTTCAAGTGGTCGGGAAGTTTGCCGTGACTGGTTGTCGTGCTGGCAGTGTCACCGTCTCCGCTGAAGACGATTTCTACGCGTTCATCGATCAACTGTCGGAAAAGGCAGCCCCACAGCCACCACTTCGAGACGACGTCATTCGAGCTGGCAGCGCGATAGGGCACGCCGAAGAGGTTCGCTGTGAACCGACTGGCCACGTAGAACTCGATTTCTCTCGGACCGACGATTTCATCCTGCTGGCGAGCACGCTTGTGGTGACGGCTAAGCAGTGGCATCGGTTCGCCGGGATGCCAAGCCACTCGTGGTCCCGTCGGTAGTAGCGGGCCGCTGGAAACGCAACGGAACTTCTGAATCCAACCGGCAGCCTGGAGTTGTTCCAGTCGGTCACGAGGTTCTGTCCCTTTCTGGCCAAGCTGCTTTAGGTAGAGAATGGCCTGACGTTTACTTAGCAGTGGAACGCATGTCGCCAGCGACTGAAGCAACTCGAAATCGATTGCATCGATGGCTTTCACCTGTGAAGGAAAAGAGCTGAAGGAAGCATCTGGGAGTGTCGAGGACGTAGTTGTCATTCTTTCTCCTTTCGGCGTTTCTTTGGATTCCTGGTGTCTGGGTCAATCGTGTTTTCAAACAGGTTTGGCAGGAGCGGCGATGGAGCAATATCGGTCTCGTCGTCATCGTTGTGGCGAATGACTATCGGCCCTGCGGGCTTCCTTGGTCCGAGCGGGGTCTTCCCCAAGTCCGCTGGAACGAACATGCCCGTGGATAGCGCAGGCCACTGCATAGCCTTGCGTCGCTCATACTCTTTTTCACTGATATGAAAGCCGGAGCGAATCACGGTTGGCAAACCGGCGAGTTGGGCGTAACCACCACCCCTTGCAAGTCGCACGATGCTCAAATTGGGGTCATCACCGATACGAAGGATTTCGTTGATGTTCAAACGGGGCAGGATCAACTCGGAAGTCGAATGCGTGGAGCTGTTTCCGTTGGAACTTGAGGTGAATGAATTGGTTTGCACCAACTCCACGGTTTCCCCAGCGACATCGAGCAACCGACGGCGATCTTCCTCGGATGGAACGTCGAACCACTGACGAAATCGACAGTTCGATTCGATAACGGAGATCATGTCCGTTTTGCGGGTCTTCAGATCAGCGATGCTCTGGTTCGCCAATACCAGGCTGATGCCCATACTGCGGGCAAGCTGCAGGATGTACTCCAGATTATCAGCCACCATGCGCTGGAATTCGTCGATGACGAGATGAACTCGACACTGACGCTCAGTTCTTGTAGCAGTAGTGAGAAGCAGATAGGTGAAGAGCCGTGCAATCGCTGGTGCCGAGCCTGCTCCCAGAGAAGCAGACAGGTGCAGATAAAGCATCTGTGGACGTTGAAAGAGACTGGCTAGATCGATCGAATGCTCGATGACATCTGTGCTGAACCGGCCATCAGCGCACACTTGCAGTTGCTCGAAGGCTGCCAGCCTTTGCAATTGAGAATAGAGATGGTCGGCGTTTTTTGCCGTGTTGGGAAGCAACTGGAACTTGCTGACGTTGGTCAACACGTAGTGGCAGCGTTCCGCTAACTCGCGAAGGCTCCGAATGTTCGGATACGCTTTCAGAGTCTCATACAACGTCATGGCGTTTGCCGACGAATAGTAACCCTCACCGTAGTCAGAGCCGTAAATGAGGCCCAGGGCACCGCACAAGATGTCGGTTCGCTCGAATAGACTGTGCGAATGCCAAAAATCGTTGCCGAGCGGATTGAAGCCATGCATTGGAAGTTGGTCCTGACTGGAGAAGACTTTGAGCGGTAAGTGCTTTCCAGTCCTCCTCCGCAGGTTCTCCTCGGCTGCAATCATCGTGGCGAGTGGCTCAAGTGTGTCGGCCTTCAAGTCAAGAAAGATGACGCTGCTGTCGCCGAAGCCGATGGTCTGCTCCAGCCAGGGGGCCAATCCTTTCGAGGTTTTTCCCGCACCAGTTGAACCAAGGAAGTGGCAAGGCTCGTTGAACACCTCGCGTGGAAGCAAGAATGGGCTGCCGTCCGAGGCAACGTGCCCCATGTAATACGAAGTTCGCATCACCGGGTTTTCAGAGTCCCGCAGTTGACGAACCGTCGACTCCCATCGGACGTCTTTCTGACTTCGTCTTGCTACTTCCGAAGCCTCTTCGAGCAAGGGCACTTGCAACAGAAAAGGCACAGCGAGAAACACCACACCGGGAAGTACCAGAAAGACGAATCGCGGTTGCAGCGGAACCTCAGCAATGATGCTGCTGAATAGAGCGCAAAGAATGGAGAAAGCGAACGCATCGCCCAGGAACCGGGCCTGCCGCTGTTCCGCACTCCCCGCCGGGCTTTTCGCGAGTCCGGGAACGTCGATGTTCTCGGCGTTGTACGCACACCAGGAACTGAAAACACCCCGGCAGAGTTGCAGCACTGAGAGTGGCTTACGACAGAGAAACAACTGCACGACGCAGAACACGCTGAGTATCAACGGGAACAGGTAAGGCGAGCCAAAGTAGAGTGCAGCAACTGCGGCAATCCAGGGAATTGCGACTGCCACATAGAGGTGACCCGTCCATGCGCTACGCCAGCGAAGGATTTCATCGCGAGACAAAGGACTGGTCGAGCAGCGAACAATCCAGTGTTGACCAACTGCCAGCGTGTGATTGCTGAGTAGAGCTGCCATGATTAGCAGAATCGCATCGCTCCAGTTCGATCTGGCCAAAGCGACTACGCAGCCAAAGAGAACGCACAACGAGACGCGAGCCAATCCCCAGTACTCACCGGCATTGAAAGCCCGATAGCTCCACATGGCGAAGTACACCAGTAGCGTCACGCCCAACAGGCCGTAAGCGACCGGGTTGAAGAAGCCAAGAATCACCACAATTGCAAGCTCGACGAAGAAGAACTGGGTCAGTGTTTCTCGGCGGAGCTGTTGAGTGTTTTCAAGCGTTCCCCCGGTATAAAGAAACTCCATATCGAGATGATGCTTGGGTTGTTGGCCAACCTGCGTTGGATTTCCAACAGGCTGAAGGTAGGAACTGCGAGGCATTAAAGACTCCTTGGAAGAAGAGTGATCAGTGAGACGAAAACGGCGATGCGAAAGGTCATCCCTTCCGGCCAGAGGTGGTGGTCAAGTGCTGCTTGAATGGCTGCCGCCTTCGCCGTCGAACCGGTGATCAGCACGAGTGAAAAGCTGCCGTCTGTAACCAGGGCGGCGAACTCGGGGGCGAGACGACGTTGAGTAATGTCCCGACGACACTTGCGAGCGATGTGATCAGGCGGCCCACCAAGGTCAACGCGGACCAGTTCCAGGGTCTCGCGTTCGCCATCAAGGCGTTTACAGTGCGAAGCGACCATCCATTCAGGGCGATACCAGGGAACAAGCGACTGGACTTCATCCGCATAAACCCGCGTCACCTTGCCACGGGCTGAGGTGGTGTATTCCAGTAGTCCGTACTCGGCAGGAAGCGATTGCGGACCGAGCGGATAGCAGCGATCGGCTGACAGGCCATAGGCTGAGACGGCTCGTTTACCCGGCACGAAATACTTCGTGGGATAGATCAGTGGGAATGCGGCCAGCCATCCAGATTCACAGAGCCTGGCAGTTGTGCGAGTGACATTGGTCGCGTGCGTCGAGTCGAAGTAACGTTGCTGGATGGCCTCGTTAGTGCTGATTCGATCGCGCACGACATGCTCGACGATCTCGCGATCGCGTGGCGACAGTCGATTTGTTGTGGATTCCAGCGGACTCATAACTGTTACCAAAGCTGATAAGGAAGGGAGCGGTCGGCGCAGTCTTCATGAAACTCGCGAATGCGTGGTTCGTCGTAAGAACCACCGAACTCGATGACACTGAGCGTGGTGCCTTTAGCGTCAACGATGAATCCATCGGGTAGTTTCTGGCCACGGCGGGTGTGAGCCATCATTTCTTCGCCCTGCCACAAGTCAGCAAGCTGCGGCGATGTGAGGTCGAGTTGCAGCCACACCTGAGAAACGCCCAGGTCGTGCGTCGCCTGCATTTCTCGTTTGACTTCACCTTTTGCTTTTCCGCCGAACTGTTGCGAAGCCGCAGCAGTGGCCAGATAGGCGGTGCAGGTCTGGACATGCCGTTTGCACCAGCGGCTCTTGCAAATATGCGCCGCTTGACCGAATGCAGGCGTCGGCTCGCCAGGCTGCCATTCGATCAGTGGTTTGACGAGTTGAGGCAACGACCTCGCTCGCAGTTCGATACGCTCCAGAAAGCCGACTCCCTGGAGCTGGTTCATTCGACGCCGAGTGTTTGGTGTATCGCCCTCAAACCAATGGTCGGCAATCTGCCGCTGGCTGAAGAACTTCACACGCAGGCAAAGAGCATTGAGAATCTCTTCATCACGCTCAGTAAGCCGGATGTATGTCGCCATTTCCGCATCCTCCCTTTTCACCAGTTACGACTCAGGTGTCTCGGTGGCGGGAAGGTCGGGAGCAGCGATGCGACGAGTACGGCGCACGCGGCTGGTTAGCAGCTCCTGAGAGTCTTCACTCGGAGTCGCGTTGGCCGACGGTCCTTCAAGATAGGCCGTGTCGGCGACTTTCTTGAGAATCAGCTTTCCTGCAACAGCCGGATCGCCCATGGCTATCGTGGTCGCCTGCTGACGAAGCTGAGCAGCGATCTCCTCTTTGCCCTCGGCCTCATACTTGCGGGCCAGGTCTTCGAGCATGCTCTGCTGTTCGGCCTGCTGAACAGCATGGTAGGTGGTGGCAGCAGTGCCGATGCTGCTACCAATGAGCGAGAAGATTCGCTCGCTGAGTTTGTCCAGGAAAAGTTTGATCAGCGAATTCACGTTTCGTCCTCCTGAAGGTCATCGCAATCAAGTTGCGAGTGTTGATGACTGTCTTCAGGAGGATTCGATCACACCGGGGTGTACCGTCTCTGCGCATCAATGTTCCAAGTTGCGCCCCTCGGTCACTTTTCTACTCGGGTCATCGACTCTCAAGCCCAAGACGCTTCGCCAGTTCATGCGGAGGAACCCACCGAAAGCGGTCGCCGCAAGTGCAGTGATAGCGTTTGCCATCCGCACTTTTAGTGATGAGCTGAGTGACTTCGACGCCTCGGAACACGGATTTCCGCTCGGGATGGCTTGGCTTTCCGTGAGGACAGCCGATGCAGGGAGACATGCCACGAGCTGGTGTAGGTGTCAGATTCGGATCGGCCCGGTATTCGAGCATTTTTTTTCGAGCCGCGAGTAAGCCTTCAGCAAACAGCGACAACATGCTTTCATCGATTGGGACGGCAATTCCTTCCATGCCTTTTCCCAACATCACGATCGCCCAGTCGGCTTGAGCACGCTCGATACGACTGACGAGATACGCATACGCCGCCAGCCTGGCGCGAAGCTGCGGGCTGAACTGTCCATCACGACGCCGATCATCCTTGGCCAGATCGACTCGAATTGCGATGACCGGGATATGCCGCTCACCACGCTGCAACACTCGCCAGGGTTTTCCCGCGAGGCGCAAGTCATGGTCAGTAAGTGCTGCCTGCTTCTCAACCGAGTCGAATCCGGCGCGAATCAGACTCCACCATTGAATGGGTTGGGGAATTCTGAGGCTCCAGTCTGGTTCTCGAATTGCCGCAGCTTGTGCTTCCCGCAAACGTTGGCGCAATATGTCGTAGTCTCTGAGCAGTCCGAACAGACTCTTGGCTGGCAAATACAATCCGAGCAACATCAACAGAGCGACCACTCCCCAGGACGCAAAGAATGCGAGCAGCGCGAAGAGCAGAACGGCTGCGTTTAAGGCGCTGGAGTAGGCGAGCTGCCGGCGATACTGCTGGAGCGCCTTCTCTATAAGGTGCAATTCATGGGTCGGTAGGCCACCCAACGAAGGAGCAATGCCAGCCTCGCAACCATTGTCCTCCTGCTGCTGGTCGATTGCGATCATCCCGGCACGCGGGCAATACATGAATTCGCTCATGACATGCACGCCGAGCGGCGGCGCATGGGGATCGGTCAATTCATCCACGTAACGCTGAATCGAGTTGTCGAATGATGTGTGGTTATTCAAGGTATGCTCCCGAATGCGAAAGTGCGTCAACGAATTCGTTTGCCGACCCTGGTCGCTTTTTCCAGTTCGGTGACAAGCTGCGTACTGCCACGTCCACCAGTGATCTCGTCTGTTGCCCAGCAGGAAGTGCGTTGGTCAGTGCATCGGCATCGCCCGGATAGTCCGGCAATGCTCCGGTAACCAAGCGAACAAGCAGCCGCCCCAGTGAATACAGGTCCGCTTGCGGCAAGGAGACGCCGCCCGCGACTTCCGGCGCTCGGAACGGATTCGACGCCCATTGACTCGACACGGTTGATTCGATCTCCAGGAGTTTTGCCAACTCCAGATCGGTCAGCACGCAGAGTCCCGTCGACTCCTCGCAAAGAATCGATGTTGGATGCAGTTCGCGAAGGAGGATGCGCTCTGCATGCATCGCCGCAACACCACTTGCAACGTGGATCATCACGGATGCCACTTCTGGCAACGGGAATTCGCCTCTCTCAAGCAACTCCGCCAGACTGACGCCATCGACCCAGGTATCGACGGCAGTCCAAATGCTGTGATCCTGAAGCGCGGTCATGGTCAGGTTCGTGCTGACATACGGACAGGCTGCCAGCTTCCGGCAGACTATCGCATGGCGAGTGAGCGCCTCGTGGCATTGCCTGCGGACTGCTGATGACATGCCCGCAATGTCATACAGCTTGGCTCTGCCGAATTCGTTCTCCAGAACGCGATGACGAACTTTCGCAGTCCGCATCACCAAGCCATTGGACATCACGCGCAAGGGCGAAAAGGTTCCGGGAAGGACCTCCCATTCGGGATGATTCCAGGGAGACACGACCTCCGCCGCAGAATGATTGACCGGGGTCGCTCCGAATAAGTCTTCGACCGGCACCTCCAGCACTTTCGCGATCTCCATTGCCGTCGTGCGTTTGACTGCCTGTCCAGCTTCGATGCGATAGATCACCTTGCGGTCGACCATCAAATAATCCGCAAAGGCAGTCTTGCTCTTGGCAAGGCGCTGTCGATGCCAAAGTAATGTCACCGGGTCGATGACAACCAGGTCCATCAACTCTCGTTTGAATTGTCTGCGATTGACCGGGGTCGCTACTTGTCGGTGCTGTGGTGTCTGATTCATTGCTTATTCCTTCCAAACAGGCTGTCAGTAACCGCATTTACAAATCGCTCCCACGGCGTGGCGATGCGTTCCTGCGAATGCGAGTTGAACCTGAGTTTCAGGTAGATGTCTTCGATGGCATCCAGCCAGGCAGATGAAGACGCGTAGCGACTTTTCGGTTGAAGCTGCAATCCGGTGGTAAGAAACGTTTCCAGTGATCGCACGATTGACCGGGGTAACTGGCGCACTGATTCTGAAAGCTCGTTGGCAGGAGTCAGTGAATCGCGAAATTCATCGACATACCCCGGTCGCCCGGCTTGGCCTCCAAGGCCGGAGTAGGGAACTTGTCCCGTCAGAAGCTGATAGAGAATCAGTGTCACTGAGAACTGGTCGGCCAGCGTCGCGAGCGTTGCGGTTCCCTGCTGCAACTCCGGTGCGGCGTAAACGGAACTGAGCCCGTCGCCCTCTGAGCGAAACAGCGTCCGCTCGATCGGCCAGGCACTCCCGAAATCGATCATCACCAATCGACTCGGGTGACGAGTGAGAATCAGGTTCTGTGGCTTCAGGTCAGCATGAACAATCTGGGCATACTTGTTGAGCCGATTCAGCGCGTGGGCCAGGCCGCGAACCAATCTGACTGATTCGTAAACCGTCGGTGCGACAACTCGTCCAGAATGGACGCGTTGCATGTAGTCACTCAAGTCAATGCCTTTGACCCAGGTCAGCACGATGATGGTGTGATCTGGCTTTCGCTCGAATTCGACGATCTGCGGCAATTCATCCGACTGAGGAAGCCGCCGCAGAACCTGGACATGCTGAGCGGTGGATGAATCATGGGGCAGAACCAAAGCGACGCGAAGTTGCCGTGTTGCAGGATCATCAAGGAGCAACCGGGTGCGGTCCTGATTCCCCAGCTCATCGAGGATCGAGTACCGCCTTCCACGAATCCGCAACTCGCCGCGCACTTCGTAGCTTCGATTCTCGCGATGAACCTTGTGAGGCTGGTTTCTGTGCGCAGACATCATGCACCTCCAGTGCCGCGAGAGCCGGAGCGGGCCACCGCCCAGCCCGGCGAGGCTCCGCGGCTGCACCGGTAAGTGTCGCCGTAACCGTCGGCAAATACCGTCACCTGACACTTGGGACAGAAATGCGGCGCAAATCGATTGCTGGTTAGAGCCTTTGCTGCATCCAGACCGGCATCTGTCGGGGTCGAAAAGCATGCGAGGATGAATGCATCTGGCGGGCGTCGAAAATGCGGACTGCATCCCCCCTGGCCGACGTTCAGGAGGACAGGGGAGCCGCAGCGTTCAGCGGAGGCAAATGGGGCACAACCGGCCCCAGCCGGTTTGCCCCAAAGGCTTGCCGCCGAGGCAAGCCGAGCGTCTGTCCAAGACGCTGGCAGCACTCGCCCCAGCGAGTCTGCCAACGCCGGTCCACGGCGGACAAAGCGTTCAGCGAAGCCCGCAAGGACGATGCGCCGCAATTTTTGACCGAGAGTATCGGCAATCATTGCTGCAGATATCCTTTCTCAACCAGGAGCGGGCCGTACTTCAGCAACAGCTCTCGTGCCCGAGTGACGCGAGCACTGACACCGGGGTCATTTAGACCCGTGGCCGAGTATTGCGGAAATCCTCCCTTCTTCCGCAGGTTCATGTGCCAACCGGCGTAGTAATAGAGCCGCTTCCTGCCCTCGACCGTATCGTCCAGACAACCTGAGCCCTGAAGGCGAGAGAACGATGTCGGACCGAGTGGTGCAGTGGGAATGATCCATGACCGGGGTTCATTGGCGTTGCCATACGCCGGTTGCGATTCGCTGACAAAGAGAAATGGCATCAGCAAACTGTTGATCTCTGCCTCATCGCGGCGAAACTCGGCTTCGAGCTTCTCTCTTGCAGCTTTGGCCTTTGCCGCATCGACCTTTCCAGCAAGTTCCTGCGACTGATCAAGCACTCCCTGACGGATTGCCTCTTCTTGGACGACCCTGGCTTGCGTATCTGCCTCAATCCGTCGCTTCTCAGCTTCCGTAATCGCGGCGGATTGTTCTTCTATCGCCTTCTGCAATTCCTCTTTACGTCGTCGCGTCGCTTCAACCGACAACTCTTCGGCGACCCGAGTCTCATGCGCAGCGATGGCATCACGCAGTGTGACTGCTGACAGAGGTTGGTCTTGAGTCGACAGTGTCAGGCTGTCTATCAGCTTCTGATGCGAAGCGTAGCGCAGATTCGCATCAGTGACTCGGGTCAGGAGTTCCTGCAAATAGGTTCGCAGTTCATCAGTAACGTGAAAGTCATCGCCGCTTGCCACTGCCTTGCGAATCGGGTCGGCGATCGCGTTTAGTTCCTGAGTCCACGTTGCGAGCTTTTCGTTTCCCGCAAGTGGCTGCTGAAACATCGTTGCAAGCTTTTCGACGGCAGCCGAGTCGCTGGCAAAACGTCGACCCCGGTCATCGTCAAGCACATTGGCATATCGCTGATCCCACTCCTGAATGGATGCCTGCAATTTCAGAAGTGCCGCGTCGCACTCGCTGACGACAGCCTGAGCCGCAATGAGTTTAGCGCGAGACTCGGCACGAGCAGCGATGACTGCATCTTCGTTTTCCGGCGTGACGACTGTCAGCGGGATCGGCGAAGAGCTTTGCTCTCCGACTCCGGTCACAACGGGCGCAGTTCTCCGTCCTTCGACCTCAACAACTTGCCAGGATGAGTCGGCACTTGGAGCCACATTGACCAGCGGCGTTTGCTCCTCTTCCTGAGCACGCCTCGCTGATTCACTGACCTTCTCTCCAAAGAGGTAATACCAGATTGCCAGCACGCTTGCACACGCAACGACTGCAATCAGGCCCGAGCGCAGGTTTGTGCGGTGTTCTTCACCGACGAAGGTTTGGTCTTCGTTCATGTTCGTGATCCTTTCGGACAAATGGAATTAGAGGGAGCGATAGAAGGGGGACTTGTAGACCAGGTAACCGCCGAGGCAGGCAATCAGAACACCCATCACCATCCAGGGCGGACTGCGAAGAACGATGAACATCTCAAGGCCGGCAAACATCAACGCCGGGCCGGCAACCGTGAGCTGGACTCCCAATTCATCCATCTGCATCGATTTCGCTTGGAAGACAAAGCGAATGCATCGAGCGAAGCAGAAAACGCTTGACGCGAAGGCAAACATCACCAACATCAGCCCGACTGGATGAACGACCAGTTTGTTGCCGAGCGCCAGTATCAGCACTTGAATTATGAAAGCTGGCATTCCCCAGTCATTTGCTCCGCTCAAGCACTGCGCGACTACCTGGCGTTTCCCTTCGGCTTTGCGTTCCTCTTCAATCTCAGCTGGTCCCCAACCAATGAGAACCAGATTGCCGAGCAACAGAGCTGGGTCAGTACCGTGAAAGTAAGTAGTCGTCACCTCTTCTCGGACATCGACCTGGGAGATCACCGAAGAGCTGATCGTTTGGCGATCCTCGTTCCGTTTGCGGATGAGATAGCCATCGGCAATCCGAATCGACGGACGCATCCACGCAGGAATTGCATCGATCAATTCCTTGATGTTCTGAGGAATGACCACGGTTGCCTCTTTGATGCTGCAACTATGAGCATCGATCGCATCGTGGCGATGGCACTCGCGGGTGACCGTGGTCGGCACATACTGCACCTTACGGTGCTCAACGGTATCCGTTCGTAGCCGATGCACACGGAAAGTATCGGTTCGGCTCCTCACCAACTCTGAGGTTGCCGTGGTAAACGCAGCTTGAGTGGTGACGCGGTGGCGACAGTACCAATACTTGATGGTGTTCTCACTCGGCCAATGAGCCATGCCGATGAGTTGGCGACTCATCAGCGCAGCCAGACCATCGACGAACTGAGTGATCAGCTTTCGAGTCGCATTGTTTAACGCAAGGTTGAGATGGTCTCGAATCTCTTCGATCGGCAACGCCCCAAGATCTGCCCCGGCATTGTTGACCGGGGAGTCAAGCTGAATGCGGTATTCATCCGCGATCTCCTTCTCTTTCTCCGCGCGAACTGCATCCAGCGGTGGCGTGTCGTAGGAAATGGTGGCACGGCCCAAGCTGAAGCCCAGGGCAACCAGCTCGTCGCGGCATAGATTGAGCTTTGCCAGACTGTCGAGGTATTTGGCGAAGATCACCGACCGACTCGATTCCTCCGCCGACAATTGCCAATAGGGCAGGTGCGATTGCAGTGCCCTGACCAGTTCCTCTTCGATTGCGGCATGCGCCTCAGATCGATTAGTACCCACCACCTTCTTCGGTTTGACTGCCGACTTCGCCGGTTGCGTTCCGGCATGCGCGGCTTGAATCTTCTTGGCCATAGTGGCTCTCCTCGTTGGTTCAGAATGTGGTGCGTCACGCGCGGATTTCACCCGGACGCTGGACGCGGAGATCGCGCAGGGGTAGCACACGGGCCGCTGTGCGCGGTGGCAGCGGCAAAAACGCGACAGAACGAGGCGACCGGTAGGAGCGCAGCGAAACGCGCAGGCGTATGAGGCTGGGGCTACCGGTGAACAAAAGAGGAGAGGTGAGTGCGTACCGCGATCGGAATCCGGCCTAAGTCAAGGTCGGACCAAGCAGGGCAGACGCAAAAACTCTCGCAGTCGAGATGCAACCTGAGCGGTCCGACCGATTAAGGACGGAAAACGCTCTCGCGCTGAACTGTTGTCACTTCGCAACCACCCGAAGCCGGGTAGCGGGCGACAATCTGTCACTGATTAGGGATCAGTACCCTTTACATGCAGCTTGACGCTGCTTCGCATGCGGTCCGAAGACCGTTTTCTAAGGACAGCCCCGAAGGCTGCAGGCAAACCCGAAGGTGGCCGATGCCACTCGCGGACGCCGTTCCCCTAGCCCTAATTAAAGGCAGAGGATGAGCGGTGCCTTTATTCGAGGAATCCCCTTCAACCACACCCACTTTTCGACACCATCGAGCGAGTAGCTTATCGATCGTCTCTAAAAGCGGATACTTTCGTGGGAACGCAGATTGCCCCGCATTGAAGCACGCCCAAATTGTACCAGTCCAAAACCCCGGTACAAGAGCGACCTGGGTAGAAAAGTCGGAACACGGAAGGCGAGCCAGTCCGCGATGACCATGCGAAAAGAAGCCGCCGACTGGGCGGCTTCTCTGGAATTAAGCTGAAAGCACTTCACGCCGCCATCAGCGAGCATGATGTGGAGCGAGTCTCATCGAGATCAATTGCCTCGATAATTCGCTTGCTCACCGACTGAATCCGTCCAAGGGATTCGCCCAAAAGCTTGCTGTCGCCGCTGTAGAGCTGAATGTAATCACTGCTGCTGGCCGCACCATCGATTCCGCATGCTCTGGCGACAACGAAGGCACAGGCTTCTGCTTCCGTCTCTTCAACAGTTCGGCTCAGTCGTTGAGACATGTGATGGCCGAGCCATTGATGGGCCAGCTCGTGGGCGAGCGTCATGAATCGAGTAGTCGGCGACAAGCGATCGGCAATACCGATTTCACCCGGCGCTGAGTATCCGTCCTGATGCTCTGGCAACGGCCCGTACACCAACGTGATTCCTGCTGCGGTGACAGCCGACTCAAGTCGATGCAAAGCGATGGAGGACTCGCCAATCGGTTGTCGCAGTTCAGGCATCGCTTCGCCGTCGGTCTGGGCGACATCGAAAACGTAAACGACGCGGAATCCCGCAATGAACCTTTCGCCTTCTGACGCAGCTTCGCCCTCTGACTTCTTGCGGCAGTTCATCGGAGCAATGATTCCGATTCCTTTCTCGCCCTTGCGAACCCAGCGGCCCAATTCCTGCCAACGACGGAATCCTGCAACGTTGGTGGCAGTCGGACATTGACGGTTTATAAGGAGTAGGTTGCTCCACGAGTAGTTGTGAAACCGACTCATGCATTCCAGATAGCGAACCAGTGCTTCGCTTTTGCCCTGCTCAAGGTTCGCCTTCAGTTCTGCAATTGCTCCATCGACGAGTTTCTTCGCATTGTTGTTCATGTTCGTGGTCCTTCACGAAATGCTGAGCCCGGTATGTGCAGCGTGCCAATCTACGATTGGGACCTACCGGCGGCCCCAATCCAACCGGCTCACGGCAGGTCAAGGTGGAGCCTTTCGCGCAGCGAAAGCAGCAGCGCAGGACGCAAGTCCGAAGCGGACCTTGAACGCCGTGATAAAATGAGAAGGGCCGAGGAAGAGCTACAAAGTGTGGAGTGGTCTGCACCGCAGGAACGCGACGCGACCGAGCTTACTCATTTGGTCGCGAGTGCGATTCGGAAAGCTTGCTTCCGAGGGACACTGCCGACGCCTCAAGCATGGCTAAAGCCCGGCGGCGGTTTCCTGCGATCAACTCGCGAAGGACCTGAGAAGCGGAATGGGTATCGACCACTGCCCAGAATGGAATCTGATTTCGCTTCGCATCGACTGCGAACGGCGCACGACTTCCGTCCTGTCGCAGCGAGCAGAGTCCTGTTGCGTCGATGATTCCTTCAAATGATTGCAGCATGATCCATCCGTATCACAGTCCGAAAGACCAGTAAAGTTCTATCTGCAAGGATCATCGAAATAGTCGCGATAGCTGCATTGAGCCATTGGGGCATCACACTGAGGTGCCTCCGCCGCGTGGCGAAAAGCGAGTTCGAGCCGATCGAGATCGTGTTCGTGCATCGTCGAATGAGGAAGCGAGACTCGGATGAGCCCTGACTCGTAACTGCTCAAGGCGACACCGGCAGCTAGGAAATGAGAGCGAAGCTGCTCGCTTGTCTGATGGGAGACTTGGCGGGATTTTCGCTCGAAGAGGAGAATATTGCTGGTGAGGTCATGTTCGGGGGCGATTGATCGCCAGCCACTGGATTCTGCAACATCCACAAGTGCGGCACGGTTGCTTACGGAGTGGCGCGGGAGCCCTTGCTCTAAAGCGTCAAGAATCGCTGCGTTAGCGGTGAAGAGGGGTCCGACCTGCACCGTTTCGCCGTACGGCTTGCGGTCTCCGCCGCAAATCTCTCTCGCGAAGCCAAGCATCGGGTCATCGATTCGGCCAGCGTCTAGCCAGCGAAACAGCGAATCCCGAATGTATGACTGACTGCCCGGTCTGCCGAAGAATGCGAGCCCAAGCGGGGAGAAGGCCCGCAGCCATTTATGGCAGCCAGCGATGAGCAAATCACAGTAACCATCGGCGAGATTCAGTGGCACATGCCCGATCGACTGAGCCCCATCAACAACGACAAATCGCACCACAGCTTCCTGCCGCAACCGATCGACGATGCCGCGAATCGGAAGTTGAACTCCGAGGTTGTCGACAAGCGGCAGGAAGAGTCCATCGCAATTGTTAGTAAGGTATGCTTCTGCGATCTCATCGATCAACTCTTCGGACGAGATACGCTCTCGAAGGATTTTGTGGCGCAGTGAAATTCGAGTGCAACGACAGGCGGAGCCACGTTGCTCCGACTCGAAAATTCGCTCATACGCTGGCCAAGTTAAATCGGTCAGCAATACACCGCGACAAGGTCCAATAAGCAGATTGGCTGCGAATCGCATCAACTCAGCGGAACGAGAAGCGATGACGACATCGCTGCTAGGAGCCGCTCCAGCCAATGTCTTAAGTCGCTGGGAGAGGGCTGCAAAGCCCTGCCATTCGCCGAGTTCTGGATACTGATGAGTCAGAGACTCTGGCCAGGCAGAAGTTCCGCCAGAAAGGAATTCAGAGAAGTACAGGCTGCATCCTTGCTCGCTGGCGAGGCGAGCGAAATCTACCGAGGCACGGCAGGCTCGTGGTGACATTTGGCCCAGCCGTGCCGTATCAAGATACAGCGGCTCAAGCATGGCCTCAGATTCTCCTACCGCCGATCGTAGTGTGATCAGTGTTTCTGATCCAGTAGTTCCTTGTAAGAAATCGCATATACGGCCAATCGGCTCCACTGAGATTCAGCTTGCCGGAGTTTCTCGAAGTCGAAGCTCAAGATGAATCGAATCGTTCGGCCTGCCGGGTCGGCGATCTGCATCCCGACCGCTCGATTTCCATAGATTCCAAAGTCAGCCAGCAAATCTGCCTCAGTACCCAGTTCTGACTCACGTACCAATCTGATCCAGATCCCATGGCGATGCTGCTCATCAAGCCAGGTATGCAGCGGATCAACTGGAAAGAGGGATGTTTCGGGCCAGAGATGATCGGCGATTATCACTGTGCGCTCGATGCTGACGACTCGCTGATCCTGAAGTTCTAGATTCAGCTTCGTACTTTGCTGCCCTGGGCCATCCTGCCAGTAGTGGGCACTTTCGACGTAGGCGACGGAGCGATAGAGATGCAATCCTGGACTGCGAAGAAGCTCCTCGTACACAACGCGCCAGCTTTCAGTCGAAGGGAACTCAATGGTTGCTCGACTGATTGTGGAGCATTGTTCAGTTATCGACTGAAGCCGCTGCAACGCGAGACGGCGAAATATCGGGTCTCTGAGATTGGCAATCTGATTGAGAGCCTCGCCCAGTGTGCTGTGAACACCCGAAATCTCCGGGTCTCTGGATAAGTCGAGCAGCAGTCGCAGGAGCCGTGGCTGGCTATCTACTGATCGCATCGTCGAGAGTAACGTGGCCGACAATCCAATCAGACCGCAGATCAGCAACGTGAGATAGATCAGCAGGACTGCGAGCGGTGTGAAGATGGCGAGTAGGATACCAACAAACGCGAGCGTTCCCGCCGCCTGAACAGCTCGGGCATTGTTGAAGGGCAATTTCGGATCGAGATTTCGTTCCATCGGTTTTCGACCACAAAGCCAACCGACAAAGTGTGCCTAATCAATTGCAGTACAACAGGGCAGCACTCCCGGTACAAGCCGTTTTTTTAAACAGCCGAAACCAAGGATGACCTAGAATAAGGCAAAACTCAACACTGGCGACCAAAGGGCACGTCAGCAGTATTGCAAATCAAGTAGTTTTCAGAAGTTGCGTTACCGCTACCCCAGCTGAACGTTGTTCTCAATCCGCAGCCGGACTTCATCGAGCGCTTGCTGAAGGGCATGCTCGATTTCATGGTAATTGCCCTTCTTTGGGGAGCTGACCGTCACTTTGTAGCCCTCTTCGCTGACAAAGGTCTGCTTGATGCCGCGTGGTCTCTCTGACGACTTGCCTTTGCGTTGGCGGACTTGTTTCTGAAGAGCATCGATCGTCACTGCACCTGTGCCAGAGTCTCCCTTGGCAAGCGCCGCACGTCGTTGCTCGTCGGAGTCGAGCTTCGACAATTCGTAGGCAGCTCGCGATGAAAGAGTGCCTTCTTCGACTTGCTGCTGGATGTCAGATGGCAGTTTCAGCAACGCTAGAGCGCGGGTGATTTTCGAGGCGTTTACCCGAAGTGCGTCAGCCAGTTCTTTTCCGGCCCAGCCATTCAGCTTGAGAAGCTGATCAAACGCCTTTGCTTCTTCAATCGGCTTCAAGTCTTCTCTGAGCAAGTTCTCGATAAGCTGCTGCTCTAAGATGTCTGTCTTGGTCAGCTCGCCGTCCTGAAAATGGCATTCGATCGTGGGAAGTCCAGCGTGTTTCGTGGCTCGGTATCGTCGCTCACCAGATATAATGATCCATTTCTCGTGCAGCTCCGACCAGCGAACGCGAATCGGGTGAAGCTGGCCTTTGTCGCGGATACTTTCGGCCAGGCGTTCGATTTCTTCAGCGTCGAATTCTGTGCGTGGTTGTTCTGGATCGGGGATGACGTTTTCGATTGCCAGTGTTCCAAAAGTGCGCAGCGCTCTGCGACCAACATCTTTCGCGTTCGGCACTGGGCTCAATTGTGGGCGACCATCGTTGATTCGCACGCCCATTGATTCATCAAGCTTGCCTTTGATCTGTTCTAAAACGTTTCGAGTACTCGCCATAACCCTCTATGCAACAGTTCGTTTCTTTGTTTTCTGCGCGATCCGCGCGACCAGTTCTTCAACCAGCGTGCGCATCGTTGCAGCAGCGGCGGACTTGGAGCTGTAAAACTCCACCGGCTGCCGACAAGCAAGCGCGACCTTGAATGCCGATGCCTCAGGCACGGTCGTATCAAGCACCATCTCGCGATAAAGCTCACGCAAGCGTTCCTCGTACGAGCGATGCACCAACAAGCGCTTGTCGTAGCGCGTGACCAGATGTCCAAGCCGTCGAAGTGATGGATTTAGCTGCCGCGCATTATCAATGGCCTGGTGAACTGCTCGCAGTCCTTGAGTGCCGAAGTCTTCCGGTGGAACCGGGATTACCACGTAATCAGCAGCAACCATCGAGTTCCAGCTGCACTGGTAAAGATTCGGTGGGCAGTCGATAAGCACCACATCGTAATCATCCTGCTGGTCGAGAAAATCTCGAACAACGAACTGGATCATTCCACCTTGCTCAGGGCGTGGTGCGTTGTAGTTCGCCAGATGCTGATTGGCTGGAACAATCGAGATGTTTGGAAACCCAGTCGGACGAATCAGTCTTTGCTGGTCGAGGAAAAAGCAGTTCTCATCAAACAAGGCAGCGAGTGTGTCTGATGCGGGGAGATTCTCGACGAAATCGGAACCAAGGAATCCCTGACTGAGTGAACCTTGCGGATCGGCGTCGATGAGCAAGACCGAATACCCGAGAGCAGCGAAGGCACCTGCTAAGTGATAGCAGGTAGAACTCTTGCCGCAGCCTCCCTTTTGATTGATCAGACAAAGCGTGATGCGTGCCATTACTCCTCAATCGGCCCCGTTCACGGTGGCCTTCGGCTTTGGGCAATTCGCCGATTGCCAATGGCAATTCCGCGTAAGTTGCCGAAATCACTTTCGATACGGTGGCATGAAGGCTGAAAGGTCGCAAGGGAAATCTTTGCTTGAAGCTGAGAGAAGGGTTCGGAGCGAGGACAAGTCACTCCGAACAAAAAAACGCAGTCGGTCAGGCGTTCAGCCGTTACTGCCAAAGTAGCCAAGCGACATGAGGATCATACAGACCACCAGAATGAAGATGATCAACAAGCAACTACGGGAAATGACCCGTAAAGAGTATGAATAGTTGTCATGCACACACTTTGCATACGGCAAAATCCGCTCGTAGGTGCGCTCTGAAACAAAGAGCGCAAAACGTCGCTGCTCCAAATCGATTCGGTTGCGTATATGCCACTGAATCTCGCCGAAATGCTGCGATTGGATGCATTCACACTCACGCCAGCAAATGAATGCGAATCCCCACAGGTAGCAGATCCGACCGCTACAGTGAGACCCCAACTTCGTTGCGATGATTTCACCGTCGGCGGCCTCAAAGGCCGACGGAAGGTTCACCTTCACCGCATTCAATTCACGCATCTGCACCGCATACCACTCTGCACTGGTCATGCTTTTGGCCTTTCAATAGGAAGGAAACAGGGTTCATCGAGAAACGCAGAGATGCCTCGATGAACCCTGCTTCAGGCCGGAATCTGACTTCCTGTACAGTCGTGCGGCACAGTAGAACCTTAAATTGTCCTCGCTCCTGCTCGGGATATTGCCACGGCGCGTCCATAGCGGCAATTCGATCAAAATGCATTTCGCGGGTCCGATCAGGGCAGTCAGAGACTCACTTACTGTCAATTGCCAATGGCAATTCCGTGCAAGTCATCAGAATCGCTTTGGATTCCGAGCAAGTTCGCCCAGAAGGTCGCCGCGAGTTGTACGGCAATTCATAGCTGTTAGTGAGCGCCGAGTAATAGAGCCGCGCAACCTGTCGCTGCTACTCACCGAATCCGCAATGCGACTGCAACTTCTGGTTTTGTGAAGCCCGTGAGTCGGCAGCTGCATATGAGGTTCTTGGTACGTGTCGTTTGCGTCACACTTTTGCGACCCCCGGAGTAAGCGATCGCCAATGTAAAGTCGCTGCAAGGTACTTTGGACATTCACGAATGCGGCGTTCTCGGACAGCACGCTCACCACACGGACACACCAAGCAAATAACAATCTCACCCCGGTTTGACTAACCCTGCCGCGACTGATGGGATGCCAGGCACACCGCGTCGCTGCATGGTGCACTGACGCCACAATCAGAGGGATTAGCATGATGAAAGACGTATTCCACGCCACATCACGAACCTTGGGAATTCCGAGGTGTTTACAACGCCCGAAGACGTATTTCGGTTTATGCCTAGCATCTTTGCTACTTTCGACAAATGCTTTCGCGCAAGCAGCGCCTGATGTGCTTTTCAAGGTGGCTACGAAGCGAAACGGCGGATGGCATATCATTCTCGACCCCGCAACCTCGTGGTCAGACGTGTCGACCTCTGGGGTAGTTACCTACGACTATCATGGCGGTGTTACTGGAGGAATACTCGCTGCAACGCTTGACCTGTGGATTAACGGATGGGTCGCCGGAATTGGCGTAAGCGAGCAGTACATCGTGACTGCCTATGTTAAAGGGACACCAACCGCAACCGTCGATGTGAGCACAGATATCGACCTCTTCACAAAGTCGACCGGAACTCCCCAAGCATCGTCAACCGGAAGCTACCCAATAAATGCTGGCTCAATTTCTGCGGTTAAGCCGAGTGGAGTTACTGGCACGTACACCAACAACGGATCGAACCAAGACACGCTGACGGGTTCTTTAGGCTGCGCAACAAATGCCGCCAATGATGGATGTCGAACTTTCGCTGCCTATCCCGGAGTCACTTACTGCATTCCGGACGGAGCAAAGGACATGGGAGTGTCCGTCACCGCATCGAACTCGGGAAACTGGCAGTCCAAAGTTGATATTCATGCTGTGCTGGATCTAACGGTCGATGTTTCGCTGGGAGCTGCATCCCCAGCCGTGATAATCTCGGCACCACACCAAGGAGGTGTTCCTGTCACCATCGCCGCACTTGGCCAAGAGGTCACGATGTACAACGACTCCTACGATCCTGACGAAGGCACCGGAACCACACCACGACAGGGAATCTGTTCAGTGGCTTGGATCGTGACAGACCCAAACAGCAGTGTTGTGGCGTCCGGTACCAATATCAACTCCATCAAGTTCACTCCCTCAATGGTGGGAGACTACACGGTGTCACTTGATGTTGTTGACAATGAGAGTGCTACTGACATCGACTCCATTCTCGTAACGGTGCAGTAATCTCAGCTAGAGGCGATGCCTTCACACGCATCGCCTCTTGCCTTTCTCTCGGCTGGGTAGCATACCCAAGAAATGCGTTTTCTTTTCATCGGCTTCATTCTGCTCCAAGTCCTGCTACTCCTCTGGCAGGGAAATGGTCCGTTTTCTGACGAATCAATCTACATCCTTGCTGGAACCCGCGTGATCGAGGGCTTTGCGTTTGATAGCCGCAACCTCGACTACTTCTACTCCCGGTGGTTCCAAGGAAGCCCATTCATCTGGCCTCCGCTTGCTTCACTTGGTTACTCCCTCGCCGGACTCTTCGGCTCTCGAATGATCGCTGTTGTCTGCGCAACGGTTATTTGGACGAGCGTCTTTTTCGTATGCAAGAGGCAATACGGTCCACGACCGGCCTTTCTGGCTGCTGCTGCGTTTTGCATAGACGGGCAGTTTCTCGCGCTCAGTCATTCTGCTGTTTACGATGCCCCATCGCTGGCTCTCTTGGCTCTAGCATGCGTCGCGGCATCGCAGTACGCGTCATCGGAACGCCGCGACTTCGCAATGCTAAGTGGGCTGCTCCTTGGGGCAGCCACAATTACCAAGTATTCGACGATTGTCGGCTCGCTCGGAGTTGCATGCATTCTGTTTCAGGGGCTCCCTTTTAATCGGGCCGCAAAAGCCGTGGCGATCGTCGCGACTGTCAGTGGCTCGATTGTTTCGGTTTATTGCGTCACGACCTTCGGCTCCTTGATTCCGTCGTCATTTCAATTCTATCTGCATTATCCACAACGACTGTCCCGTTCGGTAATCCTCCTTCAGTTCGCTGAATGGATTGCTGTCGCCGCATGCTTCGCGGGGTACGGGTTGGGCGTTATTGCTGGAACGCAAAGATGGAAGGCACTGCTTTCAGGCGTTGCGGTGATGATCGCGGTGGTAGGAATGCATGTGGTCACCGAGTCGCACGTCAGCTCACACAAGCACTTCGTCTTGGGAGCGATGTTCCTCTTCCCTCTCGTCGGCCTCGGTCTGATGCGATTTCACGATCGGATGGGCAATGGGTGGCTTGGAGTCGCATTCACGTTGCTGTTGGTCTTGGGAGGAATGCGATCATACGCCACAGATCACTACTGGCCCGACTCCCGACCGGCGGCGGCCTATCTCTTGGAGAACTGGAGGAAGGGCGATAGCCTTGTGTCTGATGAGGCATGGAACTTTCGCTTGCCGCTTTATGTGAGCGGTGCAATCGCCTCTCCGTTCGACTTGCTTGATAGCTGGAACGTGCAGAAAGGCAAAAGAAATCTTTGCGACATTGAGTGGATGGTTGGGAATACTTCTGCGTGGCGTGAGGATCAGATTAGCCAATTGGCGAGAGAATGTGGGCATAGACCAGTGTTCAGTTCCGACGATGTCGTTTACCGAAGACACGAGAGTGGTAGCTTTGAGGCAGTGCAGATCAAGCAGGTAGTGTTTAGGCGGAACGCCACGTAACAGAAGTACGTGCGGTGGGAGCATTGCGGTGCTATGAGCTTTAAATCAGTTGAAGCTCATAGCGAACCGTTTAATGCAACGAACATCGGCGCAATCTCGAAGAACAACCGGAATCGGCCAGCTCTCTTTGGTCGAGCACGCGCTGTGCCCTCTGGATTCCCGATCCTCACTGGTCGAAAACCTCGTCTTCGACACGAAGTACTTCTACTCGTCGGAATCCGATGGACGGCTGATCTCGCGAGCGAAAGTCTTCTGCCCGCTTGGCCTCTCCGCCGCCGACGAGCTTTACCTTTGGGGCTTGCTCGCTCTGACTCTGCTTCAGCCAGATCCGCAACCTGAGCTTTTTGCGACACCACATTGGTGTCTGCGTCAGTTGGGCGTGATCAACCAAGTCGGCAGACGCGGCGGTCGCCAGTACCAGCAGTTCGCTGAAGCCATTCGTCGGCTGTCCACTGTCACCTACATGAGCGACGCATTCTACGACCCGATTCGCTGCGAGCATCGTCGCGTCAGCTTTCGCTTCTTCAGTTACAGCCTGCCCGGCGAACTCGATTCGGGACGCGCATGGCGAATCGTCTGGGACCCGCTGTTCTTCGAGCTTGTGAAGGCTTCAGCAGGCCACTTCCGCTTTGACCTCGCTGTCTATCGTGAACTCGATACGGCCAGTCGAAGACTTTTCCTGTTCGCAAGCAAAGTGCTTTCGCGCCGCACGCATATCAAGGCGTTGCCACTCGAACACGTCGCCACAGACCTACTCGGCTTCAGTTCGACCCTTGCAACTCGTGAGATGAAGGCGAAGGTCAGCCGTTGCCTAGCAAAGCTGACTGAGCTGCTTGTGCTGGGCAATGCCGAAGTGTTCAGGACTTCCCCCGGCAAATACTTCGTTCGCCTCTCTCGCGGCCCCTACTTCGCTGAGAAGGCCAAACGAGAGTATCGACCGAGCGCAGAAGATTCACCGCTGTTTGATACACTGCTCGCGGTTGGTTTTGATGAAGACGGTGCTGCTCGCTTGATTCGCAAATACCCAGCGAAGCTGCTCTCCGAATGGGCGGACATCACGCAAGCAGCTAAGGAACGCTTCGGGCCAGAGTACTTCAACAAGAGTCCGATGGCGTTCTTCGTCGACTCGGTTGCAAAGGCTTCAACAGGAACTCGCACCGCTCCAGATTGGTGGCACGACCTGAAGCGACTTGAGAATCAGCAGCATCAGTTGACCAGCGAAGGTCGAGCGGTGTTTGCCCGGATTCAATCTGAGATTTTTGGTAATACGCCGAGTGACGGCGAATCAACAGCGAAACCAAATGCGATGGTCAGATTGGCCGATGTTTTGGCTGCTGAAACGCTTCGATAGTCAGCACGATCCGAGTCATTCGAGCCCATTTCTGCCTACCCCTTTTCAAGGCAATTTCGTTTGGTTGTACAGGTACTCTTGTACAAGTACTTTGGGGGCGATGTTGCGAAAGGCCGTGAGCGGCTAGATTCATGAATGGTTGCATGAGGTTAGACTCTCTCCGAGCCTTCGACCACTGGGAAAAGTGTGACGACACCGACACGCCTTGCACTGTGAATTGAGACGGCACCGACACGCATTTCTAGGCCATGCTTGTGACGCGACCGACACGCTGAAACTCTGCGACGCACGACTTATCCACAAGCAGCGTCGAATAGTCAGAATCTGTTTTCATCAATTAGAGCCGATTCCATCTGATTGTTGTAACGCGACACCTCTTCGCGAAGTCGTCGCGTCGTCTCACTTGGAAACGTGCGAGCGTGTTCTTCAGGAGTCAATTTCAGGTCGCTCAAAAGCTCGTCAGGTATAGGCGGTAGTTGACCCGGAGGCAGTGCAACGTCATTGGGGACATGTGGCTCCTGTTTCGCCAATTCCAGCCTCCGTTTGAATTCAGCTTGGAAGTCTCGATTCTCGGACTCCTCCAGACGCTTTGCAACTGCGTCACGCTGCTTTTCAATCACTTCGCGTCGCCGCTTTGCGTCCTCGTATCGCCATTGGACTTGGCTACGATATCCAGTCAGCCAACGATCGCGAGAAGCGGCATGGAAGTCTTTCGGTGAATCCAGTCGAGGCATTTCAAACCAGGCTGGGTTGTAGCCCGGTAACGAAGCTGTATTGTCCTTGCGCCAGATCCGACCGTCACGTCGGTCGATGAGATATGACTCGGGAAAATCGCCGTGTCGGGTGACAATCTCGTAGCGGCTTGGCCCAAACGTCCAAGCGAGTAGAACCGCAACTGAGATAACAGCAGCAGCTGAGTACAGATTCATTAAAGCCTCTGAGATTCGGTGTTGAGCACAGCTGTCGTTGGCATGTTTTGGTTACCCTGCCCCATCTCTCGGTACAACTCAACAGTTGCTCGCACGTCAGCCAGAGCATCATGCGCATCTTCCGGCCTCAACCCCACACCGAAGTATTCACACAGCGTTTGCAGCTTGAAATCAACTGGTGGCGTCAGTCGCTTGTCCTCATGAAACAACCAGATTGCCCGCTGCATCGTGCAAAGCACTCGCGGTGATGCTGGCAGAAACCGCTCGCAGCGAGCGAACCAGGTATCAAGAAACGACGCGTCGTACGCGGCATTGTGCGCAACGAGCTGCGCAACTTGATACACCTCCCCGCTCTTCGCGACTTGATCTACGGTCGCATGACGCCGCAGCATCACTGCGAATTCATCGAGCACTGCTGACGCTGGCTTCGCGTCTTGTCGCCATGTTTCTCTGCAATACCGACTCCCGTTCAGCGACCTGGGATCTGCGTACGCTTCATCGAAACGAAGTTTCGCCTCGTAGCTTTCCAATTCCCGCAAGTCACTTGTCACGGCGATTGCCGCAAGCTGGATGATCGGCCTCCAGGGTTCGCCGCCAGCGGTCTCCAGATCGACGAAGACCAATCGCTCATCGGGTAGTGTGTTCGACATTCCTGACCAAATATCACGGAAAGCGTCGCGTAACAAATCTGCGATGAACAAGCCATGAATTTGCAATCTTTCATGAGTACGGTATTGAGACTGAAGCGGTCGGGAATCGGATGCCCGGCTGCGGCTGTTGTTTACGTCAAACGCGTTGCTGCGAATGAGCTGCCAATTCAGCTCGCCAGCGGTGATAGGCATGATGGACATCGACAGGCGATCGCACCCGGT
>VFQN01002710.1_pt1 | contig 26651 bp, 45 predicted proteins | sample 3512371 | NCBI WGS metagenome assembly VFQN01 (sample SAMN10412370, study PRJNA504923) | tailings metagenome | isolation source: Replicate 2 from Balatoc abandoned mine | place: Philippines: Itogon, Benguet | collected 2017-08-28
CCTGTTTACGAAAGCATTAGGAGTAACTTTGAGCACGCTTTGCGCATGCAAGATAGAGACATGTGCACTGTCATGAGGGAGGCCCCTCAAGCCACCTTGGCCTCGTACTTGAACGAGTTGTGGTGTCACAGGACGAAGGTCCTTTCGAGACGGTCGGGACCCCGTGTGGAGATTGACGCCTAAGCCCCGTCTTCTGCCACTTAGAGATCTAACACTATGTTTCGTCCTTATGGCCCCCCTTGGCTCTCCGGACGCGCCCTACTGGGCCTGCAACTGTAACTGTAACATAGAAGTCGACTACCACAAAAGAGGTACCCTAATGCAGGTGACCCCTCCGACACGAACAAGTAATCAACCGTAACGCTCTAAACAGTTCACAGAGGCGAGCATTCAGTTGGCGTGTACCCCCGCAGTTCGTTGCGGAACAGCAAACGTGCAGTCGTCACAGTGAAAGCGCAGCGGGGACATGCAGGACGCAGCCTCTCGCTTGGCAACACCGCTTTGGGACACCGCAGCAATACCCTACCACTACAACAATGCGCCACCAGTGCCTTACACACACACCTATCATCGCCTCGACCTGCCCAGAACCCCCTTGCACCCTTCAATCATTCGCGCCCCAACGCACTCTGCCACGCCCCACTCCCTACAACCCAGCAATCCACAGTGCAATCGCTCCACGTTCCTGCCTGTTGCCGTCACGCCCCATGGCGCTCCCGCCAGTCCCGGATGATGGACCGGAGCGCATAGTTTGGTGTCAGCGCCGCGGACGGCAGCCGCGCGCCCGTCAGCGGCGACGTGGCGTGCCCGCCCGCCAGCCAGGCCGCAATGGCAGACCGCTCGTAGCTGTGCCCGTCCGCGCACACCACCGGGTCTGACATCAGGTCCTGCGTGATGGGACACAGGAACTCGGTAGGCGGCTGCGGCGGCGCAGCTGCCGCAGCCGGCACCCCCGCCGCGCCACCCGCGGGCCCTACCCCCGCTCCCACCCCCGCCGATGCTGTGGTTGGGTATCCAGATGGCACTGTGGGGTAAAAGCCAGGGTGAGCGTGGGTGTAGGCATCATGAGGCGCAGGTGGCGCACTGGGGGCATCGGACTCCACCTGGGCCGCGCAGCGGCTGGGCCCTGGAGCTGAGGGCCCTGCCTGCCCCTGCCCGCCGCCGCCACCGACCCATGGGTCTGGCGAACCGGCACCAGGCGGACCCAGCAGCGGTGCGCTGGCGTCGCGGAAGGGGTCATCCGCCGCGCCGTGCCGGCGGTGCGCCGCCGTCGCCGTCACCGCCGCCACCGCCGCCGCCAGCTCCCGGACCGCCGGCGCCACCTCCCTCAGCAGGTACCCCACCAGCTCCAGCGCCTCGTCGCTCACTGACGCCCCCTGGCCGCCACTGCCCACCCCCTGGCGCTGCCAGCCGCCGCTGCCGCTGCCTGGAACGCCACCTGGCCCCCTGACATCCCTTCCACCCGTGCTGCCCAGGCCCTTGCTGTCCTTGTCCGCCCGCTCCTGGCCCCAGGCCAGCAGGGGGTAGGCAGCCGCCAGTAGCGGCCACGCCTGCTCGTCCGTCAGCGGCGGTACGACAGCGCGGTCCAGCAGCGCCGCCGGCTGCGCCGCTGCCAGCGCCTCCAGCAGCCTCCCGGGGGGCGTGCGGGCGGCGGCGTCGGGGCCCAGCAGCACCTGGGGCAGGGAAGCAAGGCAGTGTGATGACTAACTGCAACCAATAATAACAAGTGGGGCTGGACGCCCAAGCGCGTGGCTGAAAAAAGGGCACTGGTAGGAGTTGATGGCTGTCTTTGGCCACCTCGCGAGCTAAAGGGGCACAGACAGGGTTGGACGGCTGCGGGAAGGGATGGGCTGGCGGCTTGGCGCACGGAGATGGTGGCTGTAGCAGCCACTGCGTAGTGCGCGGCCAAGAGGCGCATGCACGCACCTGGAACAAGGTCGCCCCAAGACCCCTCGCGAGGCCCACCACCGTCACCTCCAGGTCTCCGCCACCGCCGCTGCTGCCACCGCTGCCGCTGCCGGTGCCGCCGCCGCTGGAGGTCGTGGTGGCCCCGCTGCCGCCTGCACGTCCCTCCGCTCCTCCCGCTCCTGCCGCCCTAGCATCAGCAGCCTGCGCCGGCGAAGCGGCGCCCACGTGCTGGCTGCTCGGGGGTGCTGCTGCGCCTGCCGCTGGCGCTGTGCTCGCGCTGATTAGCAGCCGGAAGCCGCACCCAGGCGCCAGGCGGCACAGGGGGAGGGACGGAGCTGCCCCAGGTGCGCCGGTGTGCATGCCGCCGCCGTCGGTGCCGGGCGCCGGCAGCAGCAGCAACACGTTGGAGCTCGTGAGCCGGCTGCACAGAGCGGGCAAAACAGTTAAAGGGAAATGATATCAGAGTTCAACCAAGCTGGCCGCACAGAAGAGGCAACAGTACATGCATCGGGGTAGTCGGCGTCCTGCAGGTGCACCTGGATGCTGCAGAGAGCACCGCTGCAGCAGCCTCCACAGCCCCAACACGCAATAAACACGCCCAGAGCCATGACTGCAGCCTTGCCCTCGCCGTGCCCCGCCCAACCTCACCGCGCGCCCACTCCGCTGCGCAGCATGAGCACCGCCGCCTCCAGCAGCTGCCCGCACACCGCCAGCCGCGCCTCCCAGCCGCACAGCCCCGCCCGCGCGGCAGGGCTGCCGGGCGGCCCCAGCGCCTCGCGGAGGGAGTACCACGACCAGGGCCCGCCGGAGGGGGCAGCAGCATGGGCGGGTGCGGGCGTGGATGTGGATGGCGTGGAAGGTGGGCCAGATGCTGAAAGGGATGTGGATGGTGGTGTGGTGGTTGCAGCTGCCAGCGGGTGTTCGTACACGTGGCAGGTGAGGCCGGGGGAGCGGCAGCAGCCCAGGTAGCGCGTCACAGGGCCGCTGCGCGGGACGGAGCTGGTGCTGCTGCCGCCGCCGCCGTCGGTGGTGCGTGAGGGGGTGCTGGGCCCGGGGCCTGCGCTTGGGCGTGTGGTTGAAGCGGTGTGCGCCAGCAGCGACTGCTGGTGCAGCTGTGTGGCCAGGGTGTGGCCTGCGTCCACCTCGGACCAGAACACGTCCACGTCTGGGGTGGGTGGGGGCATGGGCGCAGGGCCCAGAAGCGACGTTACACAATAAGTTTGTAAGAAATCCAAATGTTGTGGCGGCTGAAACCGCCACCTGCGGGAGTGTCGGCCCTTAGAGGGTAGGGCAAGAGTGCGGAAGCCATGGTCCCGGTGCTACCAAATGGCCGATTCCATGACCCTGAACATGACACACCGCAGCCACAGGGTGGGGCCAAGCATGTGTGTGTTAGGTGCAGGGGTGTTGATGCTTGAGGTCCTGTGTCTCGCAAGGCTGTCAAGCTGTGTCCTACCACCGTACCACCCACGCACCTGCCCGCCAGCGCAGCGTGACGGGCACCACCACCACCTCCCGCCCGCGAAGGGTGGTCATGTACGACACCAGGCCGTACGGTGTGTCCAGCGCGCGGCGGGTGGACGACATGTTGTCCGTACACACGCGGATCTCGGCGTCGCCGTACTGGATGACGGTTGGCGGGACGGGGCGCGCGGCCAGGGCGCGGTGGATGGCCAGCTGCTCCTCCATGTACTACAGGGGCGCGCGGGTGTGTATTCGCGGCAAGTGTCACGCCCCGAACCCTGCTCACGCTGCCAAAGCAAGGGTGTCGGTGCTGGGACGAAGGGGACTCAGGGCCGCAACTGTGGCGGACACAAGCAGCTGCTCTTCCACATACTGCAAGGGTTGAGCATGTGCTTTGGTCGCAAGTGCACCAAGCAGGCGTTAGGGGAAATCGCTTGGAGCATACCAGTGACGGGGCTAGGAGACGACGCTAGGCGGCAATAGTTGTGGCGTTATGTCAGTACATATTGCCGCTCGGCATTCGTACTGTTGCCGATGACATGTTTCTTGAGTCAACCCACCGCTTTGAGGTTGTTGAGGGCCCACGAGGCGGCAGGCACCAGCACGTAGCGGTGACACAGCTGCAGGGAAAGGGTGGGGACGGGTGTTGGACAAGAGCCGTAGCAAACGCATAAGGGAACCAAGCTTGGGCTTGGCGCACGTGCAAAGTTGGCACGGCTTCTGTCAGACTGGTAAAATGTGAATAGAAGACGACTGCGAGGAGGCGTACTTCGCGCAGCCACGCAGTGGGGGCCAACCCACCTGGCCTCCCCAAGCATTTCCTCTTGCACCACACCTTGAGTGCGCTCCAGGCTACACTGGCAACCCGCCCCACGGCGGACCACAGTGCGGGGTTTCCTGGCGGCTGCCAACGCATGACCTGTAGGGCAAAAGGGTGGGGCCGGGGGCAAGATGGGTTGAGTCAGGTGCAAGGTGCCAGCGGCAGCGTGTACAGTGACCCCGGAGGCTGCTTGCACGTTGCACGGTACGAGACGCAGCATGCACCTCACCGCAACAGAACCCGGCTCACACGAACCCGGCTCACAGTGGTACAAACGTGTGACATGTACATTGTCGGTGCGTGCACCAACCAGGTGCTACAGTATGTTTGGGTGTCCCGTTACCCCGCAACGCAACACATGCCGCTACTGGCTTTGCCTGGCAGCACCACAACCTCCAGCCTGCGCCCACATTTACCCATTCCGCCCACGCTCCAGCCCAACCCATATCACAGCGTCTCGCTCCCGCGTTGACCCACCCCCAACTCCTGCCCGGTGCCATCACCTGCATGCGCTCAGGTGGCTGCCCGCTGCCCCCTGGCCCGTCCACCGGCCTCCGGACCACCTCCCACTCCTCCTCCTCCTCGGCCTCCTGTCGGTGCCCCGCCCCCGGCCCCGGCCCCGCTCCAGAGCCGCCTGCAGTACCAGCCCGGCCCGCCTGCTGGCTTTGGACTTGTGTGGGCACTGTAGCGGATCCTGGCCTGCTGGGTGTACCTGCAATCCCTGTGCCGTGGGCTTGGGCGCTGTTGAGGATGTTGCTGTCGTCAGCAGTACGGGAAGAGGCGCCCCACCACGGGGCCGTTTGTTGACCCGCCGAGTTTGCGGGCATGACGCTGTTGATGCCAGCACCGACAGCGGCTGCGACGGCAGCAGCGGCAGCGGCAGCAGCAGTGGCCGCGGTTGGGAAGGCGGCAGCGGTCGGCGCCCGACCCTGGCTGGTGGATGGTGTGGACGTTCTGGCCGGGATAGCGCCGTTGGCGCTGCTAGCGGGTGGCGGAGGAGGATGAGGCCACTGCCAGAAGTTGGCAGCGCTGCGTGACATTGCAGCAGATGCCTGTGTGTTCACGTTGGTTGTTCTGGGTCCTCCATCGTTCGCAGCTGTCGCAAAGGGAGCCGGCGGGAGAGGCGTTTCCGCTGATTGAACCAAGCTTAAATCAAATTTTGATATGATATTGTCCTCAGCGTCCTACCGTTTCTCGTGTCGCCGTCTGGCAGAGTCTGCTGCGCAGCAGATATGGTGGAGCACCTGTTTGGCGTAGAACTCTGCATCCCCGCAGACTAGTGGTAAACCACAGGACTCCAACGCACTGAGATGTTCAGCCCGTAAGCATGCCAGGTCTCGGGACCAAGGAGAAGTTAAAGGAGTGTGCGGAGTATGACGTGAGCGCTTTCAGGACACTGGCCATGCCCTGTTGTGACGCGCAAAAGTGACAGGAAGTTTGATATGAAAAACGTTCAACTGACATCATCAGTGCTTAGCAGGAGCCGTGCCGCGGACCCATGGGCCGTGATTGAAATGCGTTGCACCAATGAACACATGAGCTCCCCTGCGCAAGCCTGCTTCCTACGCACATTTCAAAGCATATCGGGCGTGCTGCATAAGGGACGTGGTCCAGCACGCGCCCGCACATCGGCACAGCCTGGCACAGCATGCTGGGCAGTGGGGGAGCAGCAGGGGCAGCAGGGGAGACGCCCCATAATTTATGTTGAAGTCAAGAGCCACGCAAACGGGACGACTTTACAACTTGAAGCCTGTGATTGAGCTTGACGTCTTTCACACAACATCACCTCCCGCAAACCTCCCGCAACCTCCCAGCGATCCAGCCCCATGAGCCTGAACTGCCCGTCGCCTTCATCGGCATCCGTTGACGCAGGCCTCTACATACATTGGTGTGGGCAGCATATAATGTCATCCGCTTACCTGTGACACAAGAATTACAGACCCCACATAAGCGACACACCTGCGACCAAACCCCTCACCAATAAAACCTGCCGCAGCACAGCACAGCCATGCCGTTTCAGGTGCGGCTGTAGCCACCTATTAGTCGGTCGCAAGTCCTACGAGCCCTGTTAAGGCGGAGGAACACTAGCGCGGTTTGCCGTTGGTCCCTAGCAACTTTGCCGCCACGGCGATACGATGCCACCGCAGCCTGCTTGGCCCTACAAGCGGCCGTTTTATCAGGCAACTTTAAGCAAGCACGAGATACAGGTATGGGTCGTTGCGGGCGCGTGGACATGGGTGTGTTGGGATGCGGGCCAGGTTGAGTCTTGCTGAACCCTCACGGAATGAGCTCCATAGGTTGTGTCTATGCAACATGCTATCCTGGAGTACCCGGCTTGGTCGTAAGGCTTGGCGGAAGGAGTACGTGACCTGAGACTTCTGACTGTGAGCCCTCTCCCTGTCACGCAGAGCGACATTTCCTACATCCTCTCTCAAACCAAGCGGGAACCACGTCAACCGGGGCGATTCCAGGACAGCAAACCTGATCGGCAGGATGGGAAGTAGCCGAGAGCTTCAAGGAAGGCCAGCAGTCGGCCCAGCGGGGCAGTAGTGCCACGGGCAGGCAACGTGCGCGCAGTGATGAGCCGCTGCAACTGTTCGCTTGCCATAGCACACGCTGTTATCCCGAACCACCAGGTCGGTTCCATGGTGTGTAGTGGTCGCTTGAGACTGGCAGGAGTGCACATGGCATGCGGCTTGCGTGCTGGTCCTAACATCCCCTGGCACTCGGCGGACAGCGCTGTAGCACCGAAGGAGTAGGGAGGATAGGGGCCATACCTCGCGCTTATGTCACAGGCTATTCATCCATTTATGTGGCATGCTGAGGTGGCATGATATCAGACTAATGCCCATGGCTTGCATCTGCCAGTGCCATGCGCACAATCGGTTGTACGGCAAGGTTGGGAGGCGCGCTTTGACCCCATGCTGTGGCTTTACTGCGTGGTATGGGCAGGTTGACTCGTTGAAAGCCGTAGAGAAGCACCGTGCCTCACTAACAAGCTTCCGAATAGCCGTACGTATCACTCTAACGCACCATGAGCCACGTCTTCGTACACCTTCCCTGCGGTTGAGGTGTTGAGCTATGCATGTGAAAGTGAAACAAAGCCAGTGTGGTATGATATCCACAATTGTTGTCTGTAACAACTTACCCATACGCAGGGTTACAGTACGGTATCACGTGGCATGACATGCAGCGTACACCGTACAGCCGTGCAAACGCATCATGCTTGAATGAGCCAGCCACTTGCCGGATGTAAGGGGACCACAATCCCAAGCGCACCAGGCCACCAGCATGCCACTAGTCACTGGCACAGTGCCAGCAGCCCATCGCAGCGCCATCGCGAGAAGCTTTGGGCGCACTCTACCTGGCAGTGAGTAAGAGGACAGAAGGCAATGACTGCGTAGGCAGACAACAGATACAGGTCCCCGCCAGGGGGGCCCCTGCTGCTTTACAGCCCAGGCACCTAACACAGGTGCACACTTACATTCTCAACACATACCGGTGCCTCATGTACCAAGGTCCTCCTGTCATACCGCTTGTCATACGTTACCCAGTACACTGGGCCATGTAATGGGTATCGCAGGGGAGATATAGTGGGGTATCGGTCCCACTGTGTGAGGCAGCGCCGTTGTCGATGTCGGTGGCTAAAAGCCGTCCCTTTTGCCCCGGCCTCGAAGTTCCACTCCTCTTCTCCTCCACTGTCATTCTCAGCGTTAGATAGCCAGAACGCGGCCCTTCGTTGCTTCCCAGAGGCCTGGCCCCTGTGGGCCCTTCCGCAGACTGGCCGTATGCATGCAATCATACCGAACAAGAGCCACAACCACACCCTGTGCTGCATATATGGGGGCACTCTGGGCCTGGACAAACCCACTTGTGCTCCCTCTGCACTGAGATGCCCCTTGCTGTTTGCACTCCATGCTTGTCAGCATAGCTCGGGCAATCAGGTCCATACTAAAAGTGCTGCCGCCTCAATGCCGCCGCCAGTCCACCAGCCCCCCGATCCCCCCAGCTACACACCGCCGCCTCCCCGCTGCTAAGGAGCCGTCGAAACCTCTAGACTCCGGTAATACATGTACAACACTACTACAGAATTCCGAAACTACGGTATGCGATCTGCAGGCCCGATGTCTCGGTAGCACAGCGGGATGACGCCTTCAGGCGCGCCCGGCCGCTGTCCGTCCTCATTGCTGGGCAGGTCCTCCAGCTCGTTAATGTCGAAGCCGCGCGCCTGGGCCTTGAACCCAAGCAGCTTGCTGGCGGGCCACTTCTCCAGGTCGATCAGCTTCCATGCCTTGTTGCCGGTGTTCTCTTTGCAGCAGCCGTCGCAGTCGTCGTCGTTGCACACGTCCGCCACGTTGACCGTCACCTTGCGCTTGGGAGCGCCCTCCACCATCACCTGCGTGCGTGGCGTGCAAGCCCACGTGTCGACGCACCGGTACCATGTCCCACACACCGTGGCTGTACATGTGGCGTGAAGGCAGCCTGGCAGGGCCGCTACACTGCCGCACGGGGAACTGCAGCGCCCTGCTTGGTGCGCAACAGGTCTGTGGCTACTACTGGACAGGCAGCGACGCGTTCTGAGCACAGCAAGCCCCGTCAGCCGTCCCCAACAGTCCGCTACCTGCAGCTGCCTGCCCGCCGATTCACAATGCCATCCCCACGTGGCACCCACAGCGGGCCCCACAGCCTCCGACGGGCACAGCCGTACACAGCAAACGGAGCAAGCACACGCGCACTTGCGCAGCTACCTGCAGCTTCCTGCCCAGCAGCGCGTTGTCCAGCATGTAGGTCGCCGCCACGTTCCATTTCTTGACGAGCGATTGTGGAAAGCGGCATGCGAAGTTGGGCGGCTTCAGGCCACCCGACAGCCACTTGGCCCCGCGGTTGCAGGGCTTTGCGTCCCCCGGGTCGATGTTGTTGAACTGCCCCGCCCACTCGCAGCCGCTGTAATCGATGCACTCGGTGGTGCCGGGGGCGGGCCAGCTGTCGTACAGCGTGCCCACGGCTGGCAGCCAGCCAGCGGGGCAGTTGGGCGCGGCGGCGGCACGGCCTGCACGCGTGGGTGGGTGGGTGGGTGGCACGTGTCGAACGGGCAGCAGGGCAGGGTGGTGTGCACGGGCAGGGTGGGGCGTGCAAGGTGTGCAGTGGGGGGTGTACTGGGGCGGGTGTGGCTTGTGGGCGTAGGTTGGGATGCGTTGTCGGAAAGGCACGTTAGGGGATGCGGTTCGCGGGGTATCTTGTGCAACTTCACAACAAGGGCCCGTGCCGTCCTCTGCGGTAGCCGCGGGGCTGTTCGCAAACAGGCAACTCGGCATGTCACAGGCGACGACAGTACGCGTAGCCTGTACCAATTAGATTTGGTACCACACACCCGTTCCAGTCTATTTTATGGCATTTCTTTGAATCGTCTACCTGCCGTCAAGGCAGCCAGCACAACCAGCGTGGCCTTGAGCTGCGCATGCATCGGGACGACGCTCTGAACGCAAGACCGCTCCCTCCGCTCGGACGCCTGTCGAAGATAGCTAATAAATGCGCACCGTGCTTAGCGGTGCCGTGGCGTTGGACTCCGGAACTATGAAGGCTACACGAAGGTAAACTGAACTGGCGAAGGGAACTGTTTGAAGAGTGGAGTTCAGCATACAAGATGTCACGACATATTGTTTACTCAAATAAATGTCCCTCTGACAGAGGCTCAGCGTGGTATTGCAAGGCTTCCGAGGGCGAAGCGGACGTCGTACATGGGTTTAGCAGCCGGTGTAGCATGCCAGCCACCACGCAGCCACCTTGTCTCAACGGCCCCTTTGGCCCAATGCCGCCATACACCAACAGAATAGGTGTCGAACATTCCTGGTAAAGATCCACACTTTGCAAAACAGAATTGACACGCATGCAGCAAGCAAGGGACAGTTGACGTACCGAGGCCATTGACTCGCATACTCGCATACCAGTGCCTCCACACGCCCCACCGCGCCATTGCCCGCCCTTGAACCCACCGGCGCTCTTCATCCATGAGCACCTTGTCCCATGCAGGTATGCAATCCTGTCCACGAGCCCAGCACATCACCCTTCGCACGTACATCACACACCCCAAGCACGCACACCCCACCCCCTCACACGGCTCGCGCCCGCAGATCCCCTATCCGCTCCCGTATCCGCCTCTCCGCCTCCGAGCCCCGCCTGCACGACAGCGCCTTGATCTCCAGCCGCGCTATGCGCCGCTGCAGCGCCCGCAACGCGTCCTCAAGTGTACCACCCTCGCCCTCACCACCAACTCCCGCCGCCGCCTCGCCCCCGGCACTCGCGCCGGCCGCCGCCGCCGCGTCCGCCCCTCTCTCCTGCGCCGCCTCCGCTAGGGGCCCAAGGCCCGCCTCGTCGCTCAGCGCCGCCATGGCCGAGCACGGCGCCCGCAGTACGGCGTCCTGCTGCTCGTCCAGCTGTACGGCGCCGTCCGCAGCAGCAGGGTTACCACCCGCTGCCGCAGCGGCAGCAGGGGACGGTGCAGCCCCCGGACCCGAGGGGACGCGTTCCCGGCCCTGTCCCTGTCCCTGCTGTCCGCTAGCGCCCGCATTTGCATTCGCCGCAGCAGCAGTTGGGCTACCACCCACCGCCGCCGCCGCCGCCTCCCGCGCCTGCGCCTGCGCCGCCTCCCGCCGGTGCATCAGCAACCGCAGCGCCGGCGGCAGCACCACCGCGCCCCCAGCTCCCCCAGGCCCCGCACCGCTACCCCCACCTCCCGCATCCGCCGCCCCTGCCCCCGCACCCGCTGCCTCCCTCCCCTTGCCCCTCCCTTGCTTGTCTGCCCCCCCGCTGGCCGCCAGGGCCGCCGCTGCCGCCTGCGCCTCGGGGTGCGTGTCGTGCAGCAGGGCCAGGGCCAGCTTGGGGCCGTGCGCGCGGTGCCCTGCGGCGCTCAGCCGCACCCACACCGGCTGCCACAGCCCGGCGCGCCACGTGGCAGTGCCGCTGTCCCCGTCCTGGATCACAACCTCCTCGCCCTCGCGCAGCACCAGCCTGCGGGAGCATGAGTTAAGATGGTACGGGTATTAGCTATGAGGTAGGTGTGGGGAGGCAGTGCAAGTGCAGTCTGTGGGATGTGTGGGAGCACCACCGCTTCCTCGCCCTCGCGCATCACCAGCGGGAGGACTGCGGACTGTAAGATGAGCAGTCATTGAACAACGCGAAGTAGAGACGTTGCTGAGTGCATCTGGATGCAGAGTACCGGCTCGCGAGCTCCCAAAGCAGTAAGTGCAGGTCACGTATGGCTGCACTAGCACAACGCGTGTTTCAGCGCACAACAGCCAGGAGGCCTGCCGGGGTTGCAGTCTTCGCCTTCATGCAGTGCGGCTGCACAACAGCGTTCGATGCGCCAACCACCATTGCTTCATCTGCACACATACCTGAGGCCCCTGCGCCTGGCCACCTCGAAGGGGTCGTCCTCCGCCGGCTCAATGGCACCAGCAGCACCACCAACCCCATCAGACGCACCCTGGCCGCCGCCTCCCCCGCCGCCGCCCCCGGCCGTGAGGGGCGGGCGTGGCAGCCCCCGGCGGTCCGTCAGCGCCACCGCCCCCCGCAGGTGGTAGGCTGGCACGAACACCTCCAGCCGGTTGCCGGGGCCCACGCCGCACACCTAGGGGGACCAGGGGGGAAGGGACAGCGTTAGGGATGGAGCAGGATGTGGGTGCGGTGCGCATGGACGTGGAATGAGTTGGGGCAGCGTATGGGTGAAGGGTCAGGGATGTAAGCCGTACGCCCGACGGGACAGCGGAAGCTGATGAGAAGAAGGTAATGTACTGACACCCTCCCACCCCACCCACCAGTGCCCGCTCCACGTGCGGCTTGGCGTGCAGCAGCAGCAGCAGGAACAGCTCAGAGCACTCCTTCTGCGCCGCCTTGGCCTGCCGGTGCCGTACGTTCATGGTGTGCGCCGCCGCCGCCAGGTCGGCGTGCGGCTGCGGCGGAACGGCGGCGCCCGCCAGCGCCGCCAAGAGCTGCCGGTGTACGACGACGTCGGCGTACCTGCCGTACAGGTCCCCAGGGGAGTAGCGCATGCGTCAAGGAAAGAGATCAAGCAATAAAAGGTTTGCACGCCGACGTTCGAATGTAAGAAGATTCGGTACGTGCTACAACAGGACAGGCTGTTGCCCACAAATTTACGACGCCAGGCCGACCCCCATGTGCCCTTCGCCATGTGTCCCCCCGTGTTACGCCAGCAGCACCTGCGCATGCTACTACACATGTTGGCCTAAATCCCACTGACCACGTCGCACTGCCGTTGCTTGCTGCCCCCAGGTTCCGTGTCCCGGCGCCCACCTGCGGATGGGCGACGTGAAGTGCGTGTAGTACTGCAGCGCCAGGCCGTAGTGGTACGACATGGCCGTGGCGGGCGGCGTGGTTCCGGAGCTGTTGTACTGCGCCTCGCTCATGGCGCGAGTGGCGAGCGACTTGATGAGCTGCGAGGACAGCAAGGGCATGGACGGGGAGGGTGAGAACGCATGCCTCGCGTGTGCGTAAACACAGCTTCGGGCTGCCCCTCAGGAAAGGGTTGCTCGGGCATTAACAGCGCGCAGGCAGGGGACAGAACGGAGACCCCGTAACGCAAAGGAGGACGCAAGGAGACATCATGGCGCAGCGCCCGACCTGCGCGGCGGCGGGGTCCGACGCCGCTGCGGCGGCGGCGCAGGCCCTCTCCAGGGCGGCGGCCAGGGATGCGTTGGAGGAGGGGTCCACGGGGCCGCCTGCGTGGGGCTCGATGAGAGCGCGGACCTGTGGGTAGGGGCGGGAAACGGGGCCACGCGGAGCGGGAGTGTAGCGCTCATGGTGCGACTTGCGGATGTGCACAAAAAGGCAGCGCCAAAAGCAGCACGGCAGCATGCACCTGAAGACCCTGCCATGTGCATTAATGCACAGCGCAAGAAGGACATCGTCAGAGTTGCAGTCACAGCAGCTCTGAGGGCCCCTAATGTACAGAGGCCACCGGCTCTGAGCCGATGGGGCGTCAAGCGGCACCCCACCTGCTCGAAGGCCTGCTGCCGCGGCGGCGGGTGGTTCCGCAGCAGGGCGGCCCCCGGGAAGGCGGTCGCGATGCGCTCCGCCACCGCCGAATTGGCGGCAATCATCATCTCGGCAACCACGTCCATCATGGGCACCTGGGGGCGCGTGCGTGTACGGCGCGCGCATACAAAGGGTCAATGTGCGGTGCGATAATGTACGGCATATGCGCTTACGAAATGACCTGCGATCCGTATGTACAGAAACGCAAACGCACCCAAGGAGCCCCACACTCGGCGCACATGAGGCCTGAAACATGGCGTTGCCAAGTGAGCCGAGTGCCGTGCCGCCCCGGCAGGAGAGGAGGTCGCACCCCACAGTGCTTGCCCACACCAGTCCATGCTCCCTACCTTTTGCTTGCACACCACGCCGCACGGCGCCCCAGTGTCTGGCTCGGTGCGGAAGCGCAGCTCGGCGCTGGCCAGCTCCAGGGCGCCGGCAGCAACGCGCGCGGCGTGCAGCTGACCTGGGAGGGTGGTGTTTCGCAAGAAATGGATGGACAGAAAGGATTGGGGTAAGGAATGGGCTAGTGCATGGCCTAGTGCAGCTGGCCTGGGGGCGCATGGGAGATAGGCGATAGAAGACATGGATGTTACAATGCGGTTCTACAGGGAGGTAGGGTACCCACACGGGACAGTAAGATGTGGGTTTAGGTGGAGGGCGGTCAGATGACAGGGGGCGCCGGCAGCAACACGGGCAGCGTGCAGCTGGCCTTGGGGGCCGTGCATGGGAGGTAGGTTGGCCGGGCGAGTTCCATGTCGAGGGATTTTTCATAATCGGCAATTGAGGAGGTCCTAATCCCGGCGGTCTCATCAAGGCTAGCCGGCGGGGTTTGGATGCAGCATAGCAGGGTCAGCACTGGGGGTGCTGCAAGCAAGTCAGTGCTGATGCCGTTCCCGGCTGGGCCACATGACATGACATGACTGAGCCACGCGACGTATGGGTGCACTCTGAGGAATGCCGGTAGCTTGGCGCTCAGCCTGCAACGGGCCCGGGCACGTGGTCGCCGTACGCGGTTCGTACCTGCCAGCTCGTCCAGTACGACGAGGCCCCTGCGCAATACGGGCACGTGGTCGGGCGGCAGCTCGTCCCCTGGGGCGGGGTGCTTGCAGTCCAACACGTCCTGGGCCTGAGAGGAGGGAGGGGAAGGGGTAGCGGGAAGGAGCACGGGGTTCAGACGGATTTCGGTGCGGACATCGGGTTCAGGTCCTTTGATCTGTTCCAATGTCACAACGTCGCTCACGGACCACGGCTCCTCAGGGGCGGATGCTAATTGTACCGCTAGGTCTCAGCACCAGCAATCTACGCCATCGCCAACTCAGGAGGCAAGGCAGCTCTTGCACACTCCGCTCCTGCACACCCCGGTCCCCACCTGCTGGTAGTGCAGCTGGTGGCGGCTGCGGATGATGGTGCGGCCGAACCACTTGTCAACCACCTCGTACCGGTGCCCGACCCCATGCTGCTGCTGCTGCTGCTGCTGCTGCCCCTCCTCCTTGGGTGTCCGGCGCAGTGTCCATATGACGCTGACTGCGAAACGCTCCACGCCCTGGCGCAGGGAGCACAGCTGCTCACTGAGCAGCGCGGGGAGCATGTCCAGGCGCCTACAATGGGGGAGGGGGTGCACGGTCCGGTTGGTTCAAGTAACATGAGACAGGAGGCAGCAAGCGCAGACGAACGGCGTCATGCGAGGACGTGAGAACGGCCCTTGTGTGCGCGTGTGAGATGAGGAGCAACTGTGGCATTCGCCTCCTTACCTGACTGCTGACGTGCTGGGGGCACACACGCGCCACAGCTGCATAGCACCACGCCCCGCAGGCCAACAGGTCGCCCTCCCACCCGTCCACCAGGTAGGTACGCGGACGACTGCTGACATGCGGCAGGTGCAACACACACGCACGCACGGCCACGTGTACCCTCGCCCGCTTTCCCACCTGTCCACCAGGTACACGGAGGTGCACCTGTCCCTCGCCTCGCCGTCCAGGAAGCCGCCCGCGCGCACGAACCAGCTCACGTCGGCGATGTGCACCCCCACCTCCACCCACTCGCACTCGCCCGGCCCCGGGGCAGCCGCCCGCCGCCGCCCCCTGCCGCCCTCCCCCTGCCCCTGCCCCTGCTGCTGCTGCTGCGTGTCGTACGCCTGCTGCGCCGCCTCCGCCTCGTGGCCCGCCAGGAACCGTACGTGCATGGCGTCGTCCACGTCCGTACAGCCCACCTGCGGTGGGTTTCCGTACCGCGTACATCAGGATCACGTACGCATCGCGCGAATGAACAGGGTAGGTGCGTAGCCTTGTACAGGGGGGGACGATAAGTCCCGGAGCAGTCTCGCATTACCATGGGCAAGGAGACTCTTACTGTGCCCCACCCAAAACAGCACTCCTTTCCTACTCACGCCACCTATGCTGGACACCCCGCCACCCCAACAATTCGTTCATCCAACTCCAATCCTACTTCTCAACCCCCGTTTTCGTGTTCATCCCCAAATCACGCGCCCCACCCGCTCCTGCCCGCACTGACCGGGTCTATGCTGACTACAAAATGGTCCGGGCCTGTGAGGTCCCGCCGCACCGCCCGCTCCGCCGCAGGAGGGGTCCAGTCGGCGGCGCCGCGCGGCCCCACGCGGGGAAGCTCGGCAAGGGCGGCCTCGCAGAAGGGCTGTGTGGCGGGATGATTAAGAGTGTCAGGCCGTGGATACTTAGGAGCACGAAATGTTGACATCGGTTCGATCAAAGCAAATGTCAAATGTCACGCCTGCGCACGCCTGCCCTGATCGGACCCGCGCAGCTGCGCGGCCCTAGGGGCTTGTCCGTGACCGCCCCCCCTCATGATTATTATTAGCAAAGCGTGTCAAAAGTGGGCATTCCTAAGGGTAGGTCTGTGCAGGGCCGCCACGTATGGCTGCTGTCGCGAGGCTGGAGGTGTTTAGGTGTAGACGGTGGGGACAGGCAGGGAGGCCGAGCACGTGCTGGCTTAGTAGGTGAGCAGGCGGGATGGGGTGCTCATGCCGATGCCGACGCCCGCCCACCTTGTGGTTGATGCCGCACTGCACCAGCACCGCCTCGCTCTCCGCCCGCAGGTCGTTGAGGCGCCCCAGCACACGCACCACGTGGGCGCGGGGGTACCTGCAGAAAGGGGCATGTGTGGCGGCATGAATATAGGACAGACGTGTACGAATGACGCTGGGCCGTGTGTGCAAGGGACCGCACACGCACCACGTGGGTGCGGGGGTACCTGGCGCGATTACGTAGGTAAGCACGAGTAAACGAAGGTATTGAGCAAAATCATGACGATGAAATGCACACGTGCCGACAAGTGCTTCCTCCGCACGGGAGAAAGGAGCCGTGACAGGGGTTCCCCATGCAGGTGTTGCGCACGTGACGGTGCACCATGCACCCATGCCTGCGAAGGTGTGTGCCGCCATGGAACGCATCCGTGGCCCCAGTTGGCAGTCACTCAAAAATGCCATGCACGCCTTGCCGCTCAGACCCCTGAGCCCCCCGCCTTCTAAGCACACCGGCCCCCGACCTTGACTCGTCCCCCTCCACCCACCTGGACCCCCGCTCCCAGCTGTCCACCCGCACCACGAAGCGGCACCCCACCAGCGCCGCCCCCTGACGCGTGCTGACCACCAGCGCAGGCAGCCGCCGGTCCAGCGGCATGCACACCAGCAGCTCCGTACGGCGCCCGCCACCGCCTGCCGTACCGCCGGCTGCCGTACCGCCCGCCGCCTCCAGGCGGGCGCGCAGCGCGGCCTCGTCCCGCTGGCCCAGGCACGCAACGATGTCGGTAACGTTGCGCTGCAGGATCGCAACCACCTCGGCTGTGGGTCAAGGAGCATAGTCAAAGGCCAGGGCTGGGATTTCCGGTTCGGCAACCAAGCGTTGGGCGCACGAAGGACGCACACACAGGGCACTTTGCAGGTTGGCCACCACCTCGGCTGTGGTGGCATGACATGGTCAGTGCGAAGGTTGGACACCGGCGTGTAACATGACTGTTGTAATTGGTTAAAAATACGCTCTGGTACTATTGGCGCAGGGCCCAGTGGCCGTTGCTACATGAAATGCTGCCTTGCAAATGCAATGACGCTTTACCTTTCCTGCTCTGCATTCTCCCCACATGCTCCTGCCCCTCACCTGCCGGCAGCGCCCCTGCGCCCTACATGTCCGCCATTACCCAGCCCAGCCCAGCCCCTGCCGGCGCCGCCCCGCGGCCCCCAGACCCCCAACTGTCCCTGCCTGCCTAACCGTCCCGCCCTCTGGCACCTGCCGGCAGCGCTGCCGTGCCCTGCGTGTGCGCCATGGCCAGCGCCCCCTCCTCGCCGCCCGCAGCGCCGCTCTCAGCGTCAGCCAGCAGCTCCGCGCCGTAGTCCACACCCTCGGGGGCAGCGGCGGCGCCCTTGTCCGTGTCGTCCTCGTCCTCCGCACCCGCCCCCGCCCCCGGCGCCCCGGGCGCTGGGCGCGCAGGGGAGCCCCCCGGCGGGGCAGCGCTGGCGGCCCCGGGCGGCAGCAGCCGCACTGCAGGAACGGAGGAGGGCACCGAACGTTGCAGCTCGACGTCACGAATAGATAAGGAGGCTTGGAGACCAGGTGCCACATACCGTACACACGGTGCGTCGAAGGCTCCGTGTGTAGCTCAAGACCCTCGCCCCCGAGGCACCGCCCGGCATAGTCCATACCCTTTCCCCATAGACGCCTGGATATCTTCATCCCCCCCCCCCCCCCCCGCCTGCGACTGTGTCCCCTACATGGCCCGGTTGGGCGCCCTCCGCATACCCAGCACCTCCCATTTCACCACCCACCCACCACCCACCACCCCACGTCCCACCTGCCACTGTGTCGCCCTCCATGGCCCTGTTGAGCGCCCTCCGCCCGCTGACCCGCACCAGGCGGCCCAGCGCGGCGTCGGGGCCGTGGCCCAGCTCCAGCACCGCCTCGTGGGGGGAGCGACGCGACACGTGCACCACGCCCTGGGCAGGCAGGGGAGGGGGACAGTCCGGTGGGTTGGGGTCGTGGGGTTCAGAAGGGAAGCGGGTCGATATGGTCTACCTTGCGCGGACACATGAGATGCCACGCGGGCGGGGCAAACGCCGTTGCGGTCCCAGTTCCCGCACCCCATGCGATGCCGCATGGCGCTCAGCAATCCCTTCCATCATGCACCCAGGCGACCGCGTCTCCAGTTGTTGCCCAATGACACGTGCCAAGTGCCACGGACGCGCTCCCCTGCCACGCACCCGCAGCAGCTCCCCGCTGGTCAGCCCGTCCTCCACCTCCTGCTGCGACAGGTGCGCGGGGTAGCACGCCTCCCCGCCGCCGCCTCCCCCTGCACCAGCGCCGCCGCCGCCCTCGCCGCCCTCCGCCGCCGCCGCCGCCTTGGCCGCCACCAGCGAATCGTACAGCTCCGAAACCGCCGACCCCGGCGGCCAGTGTACGGCAAAGTACTCGGCCGCCGACAGGATCTGCACCCCCGCCGCCCTAGCAGCCTGCAGGTAGTCTCCCAGCAGCGCACGCCTCGCCGCGGCCTCCTCCTCATCCTCCACCTGATCCTCGTCGTTTCCCCCAACCCCCATGCTGCTCCCCACTGCATCTCCCTGGTCTTGGTGATCAGTGTCTTGCCATGCCCCTGTCTCTCCTGCTGCCGCCCTGGCCGCCTCCGCCGCCAGCTGGTCCGACAGCACCACCAGCGGCACACGGCCCCCCAGGTGGTGCGCGTAGAACAGCGCGGCGGACAGCGCGCGGGGAACCAGCTCCCTGAAAGGGGTGGTTGGCACAAGGTCAGTGGCGTGCCATGTAGGGCGCAAGGCGGTGAGGCATAGCGCCAGTGCAGCGCGCGTACAGGCAAACCGCGTTTGGCCGGTCCTGCATGGGCTACACACTCGAGTTGCGCCCCCCACGCCCCCTCTTGTCCCCCTCCTTGCACGGAAAGTCAGCTCACCCGCACGCCGCCATTCCCTTTGCCCGCAACATGCCCCAACCCACCCGCCGCCTTATCGGCACTGTGCGGCGCTAGACCTTTGCTGTTGCCGCCAAGCGCTACTCCTAGCACAATATCCGCCCCCAGGCTCACCCCGCCGCCGCCGTGTCGGCGCAGTGCAGGTCGTCGAAAAGCACCGCCCGCCGCCGCCGGTCGCGGTACAGCGCGCGCAGCCGGGAGGCCTTGCGACCAGAGTTTACGGCAACCTGTCAAAAAGGGAGCAGTACAGCGGGTCATGGGCTCATGGCACTTCAGCCCCAAAACTGCGCTGTTGCGTATGGTGCGGATGCGCACTGGAGACCACAGAAGTGGGGCTCCGGGTCCTCACGCACGGAGGCATGGAGGCTGTGCTCCACAGGGTCAGGAGGTCACGAAGCTTGTGGACAATGCCATACGCGCACCCGGAGGCATGGCCCGGGAGCGCACGCATACGTCTAAATACGTACCCAGCGGTCCGAGCGAGTAGTTTTTGTGGGTTACCTTAAGGGCGCCGTGCATTCCCACTCCTGCATGGCGGGGCCCCGAAATTGCAATTCGTGCCCAAGTCGCCCTAGTGCTGCCGCCCTCACAGGCACCGTCCAGCAGACCCCAATGCGTCCCAACCTTGCGTGCAGCCCAGCCGGCAACCGTAGCTGACCGTCCCAACCACCACACGTGCCTGTTTTACGACACTGGACAGCAGTATGTAGTTGGAAAGGTCGGGCAGCTCGAAGACCTCTATCAGCTCCGACAGTGCGACGGCATCGGGGATCAGGTAATAGGGCGCGGTGGCTGACAGGGTAGAGGGCACGGGGGCACCGCCGGCCAACGCTGAGGCTGATGCGCTGACCAGGGAGCTAGAAGTGGAGGTGGTGGTGCTGAGGGAGGAGCTGAGGGAGCTGCCCACGCGGCACACGTCGCACGCCTCGCTGGCGCAGGAGATGTCCACCCGGAGGTACGACTCCTCCAGGGAGGGCGTTACTGTGTGCGTACGGCGGCGGTACTTGTACGACAGCTTTGTCTGTGTCAGGCGGGGAGAGGAGAGAAGGGCAAGTGGGCGGAGGGTGTAAGGGAAGCAGGGGACGGGGAGGGGGCTTGAAGGTGCGGGTCATGCAGAGGACGGGTGCCCGTGCGCTATGGTAGAGCGGGTGGGAGTGACCGTGGGGCTGTTGAACGTACCTGACATGATAGCCAGGCCATGACGGCAGCGTTGTTCCTCGCGGAAGCGCGTCGAGGGGTGAGCGCCAAGCCGAAGGGGCAGCAAGAGGCTCAAGAGCTACATGCTGCAGGTGATGTTACGCCAGATGCCTTATTACAATTTTCTAATAGATGTGTGTCTTCATAAAGGTATAACTGATCACCGGGCTGTGAAAAGTAACGATCCTGGAAAAGTCTCGTTGCGCGCTTTCTCTGCATGGGCACCGTAAGGCGTAGTAAGGCGTCGGGTTCAGGTACCTGTCCGGTCCTTTTCGCTGCCTGAGCGCAGCAACACTGTAGCGCGAATCAAAGGAACTAAAGGAGCTAGTCACTTGTGCAATACTTCAAGCCGCCGCTAGACCTGTTTCTCGAGTGCAGCAGCCATGCCGCAGAACGAGCATATTGAGCTTCACCAGAAGCGCTATGGCAAACGATTGGATCATGAGGAGCGCAAGCGCAAGAAGCAAGCGCGTGAGGTGCATAAGCGCTCGGCGTATGCGCAGAAGGCGCTGGGTCTGAAGGGCAAGATGTTCGCCAAGAAGCGGCATGCGGAGAAGGCGCTCATGAAGAAGACAATTGCCATGCACGAGGAGCGGGACAACAAGCACAAGGCGCAGGACGGGGCTCCTCAGAACGCTGTCCCAGCATACCTGCTGGAGCGTGAGCAGGTACGATCCGTAGAAGCATGCAGAAGCAATGGCAAGTTGCCTGACGGAAAGCAGCCATGTGGGCCGGCTGTGAAACGTTGCAGGAAGTAGGGCTTGGCATGCGAATCCGACCCCTGCTCGCCCCCTTCCTCGCCGTGCAGGTGGACCGCGCCAAGGTCCTGAGCAACACCATTAAACAGAAGCGGAAGGAGAAGGCAGGGAAATGGGAGGTGCCGCTGCCGCAGGTGAGCTGGGCCTGGGGGCAGGGGCGCAAGGGTGAGGCCTGGCCTGGGGGCAACCGGGTGCGGCCAAGGCGGTGGGACCGCCGGGTGCTCAGCTCCAACTCCTGGCCTGGGATATGCTGGCGTGGGGCAAACTGTGAAGGCTTAAGGCGTACTAACTTGTGGAGGCTGTGGAGGCAGCACATGCAGCATGGCAGCAGTGCTGGGCGCCACAGATGGGGCCAGGTGGCCCGCGGCAGCGCAGGCCTCACCCCCGGGCGGGATGGTGACGGGCGGGCACAGGCGTTCGCCTCCTATGCCGCTATGCGTCAATCCGGTTGCAGCAGCAGTGCGACGTGCTTAGCACGTAAACCGGCGCGGCTTGATGGCCAAGCACCAGTTGCGCAGCGCTGTGGCTGCCCAGGCCCCTGGGGTGGGCCTTTCGACCCGTCCACAGCCCCCGGCTCGGAGCACGCCCGGAGTCGTAGACTTTGGATCACCCTGCTTCCCCAGCATTTATGCACCACCCTCGCCGAGGAAACCAACATGGGACACGGCGACTCGCATGCCCTGCGGGGCCGCATGCACCTTGCGCGCGGCATGCGCCCTTTCAGCAACCGTCCCCGGGAACTGCCAGCAACACACAGCCGACCCTCACTCGCCATGGCACCCCCATCTGCGTCATGCAGTGCCTCACACCTGCGCACCCATGCAACCCCCATCCTTAGGTGCGGCCCATCGCGGAGGATGAGATGTTCAAGGTGCTGAAGAGCGGCAAGCGCATGAAGAAGAGCTGGAAGCGCATGATCACCAAGGTCACCTTCGTGGGCCAGGGCTTCACGCGCAAGCCGCCAAAGTACGAGCGCTTCATCCGCCCCACGGGTCTGCGCATGAACAAGGTGGGGCCGGGATGGGGTTGCGCGGACTGATTGCATGGGAAGAGGGGATGTGGCGGTAGGAGGACAGGGAAGTGGGACAGGACCAGTGGAAGCCAGGCCGGTCCGGGTCGCCGAGTAATGAGCAGGAAGGCAGAGCGGACTGGCAGCATTATAACCCAGGAGAGGAGCATGCGCGGTACGCACAGCAAGGCGCAATGCGGAGTTGCGTTCAAACGGCCTTCCATGCGTCCATGTCCGCTTTTTCCCCGGCCCCAGCATTCGGGATTCGACTGCTATCCCTGCCTGACACTACCTTGCCCTCGTCACCGCCGTCCCTTGCCCTCCCGCCCCCTTCAGGCCCACGTGACGCACCCCGAGCTCAAGGCCACGTTCTGCCTGGACATCATTGGCGTCAAGAAGAACCCCAACGGCCAGATGTACTCCCAGATGGGCGTCGTCACCAAGGTGGGTGGAAGGCGTGCCGTATGCGGCATGCTACGGTATGCAGGGAGCTGCCCTGTGCGCTGGTGCAAGCCGGTAGTCAGGAGGTTGGCGTGGGGTGCCCTCCTGTGCATGGGCGCTCTTTTTGGCCTTGAGAGATGCGGTTTAGTTTGCTGTTACTTACTGCCACACCGCCCCCTGCTGGGTGCCGCGCCTATTTGACGTCTCGACAATGTCACACTCCGTGCCGCAGGGTACCATCATCGAGGTGAACGTGAGCGAGCTGGGGCTGGTGACGCCCGGCGGCAAGGTGGTGTGGGGCAAGTACGCGCAGGTGACCAACAACCCGGAGAACGACGGGTGCATCAACGCCGTGCTGCTGGTGTAAGGCACCTGCTGCTGGCGGCGTGGGCCGTGTGCGGGTGCTGCTGGTGGACATTGGAAGGAAGCAGCGGCGCGCCAGGGAAGGTGACTGCGGTCACTTGTAGCCGCACAGTAGCACGATCCGTACGGGCGCGAATGGCAACGCACGGACACAGTTGTGCGACTGGCGGCTGGCCTCCCGATGCCCGCTCAAGGGCCAAAGCCTGCCGTTCTCCGCCTTCGCCACTGGCTGCATTTTGTTGTGATGTGGCTCAGTGCGATGGCTGGAGTAGACGGGGTTCGGCATCAGGTACCTGTAAGCTGCGTTGGTGGCCACGGGCGTGCGGTGTGTTGCATGGCCGCTGGTGGGTACCGGCGTACTATTGGGTGGTCACGTGCATGGCTGAGAGGCTAGGGGCAAGGTGGTGGGTGGGCAGAGCTGGCAGTGACAGAGGCCCGGGCGGCGGCTGTACGGCGGTGGTCGTGGTTGCGAGCTTGCGGCGCAGTGAACAGGTGCTGCAGGCGACTCACGCAGGTTGCAAGTGACGGAGGCGTGTTGGAATGGGCATCAGATGGTGCAGCCTGCACGGGCGCAGTTGCTGTGGTTCGCTCTCGCTCATATGGCGGGGTAAAAGCGCGCATGAGGATGACGCGAATGATGCGAACGAGTCGGGTGTGCGCTGAGGGTTGGGAACGACTCTGGGTTGCTACGTTCGCTGGGCTGCTGGGCTGTTTGTCGTTGAGCTGGACATCTGATTGTCGCAACCGCTTCATAGGCGGGAGTGCGAAGCTTGCATGGCGGTGGTGCTGGGGATGGCTTCGTCACTCGCCAGAAGTGTGTTCGCTGGGCGTGTACTTATATATATACTCGACTCGCGTGGCTGACGTGATGCGGACAAAAGGATAGGCACGGCTTGACTGGTCTGCGTGACGCGGTGGTGGTGCTGAACAGGTCCTCTGGAAGCTGTGTGGGTGAGGGTGAGAGGTGGTGGACGGTGCACCACACACCCGCGTGCAGAGGCAGGTGACTTTGACATTTGACATCGTTGCATGGAGGTTCCCTGCATCGACTTCTACCAACCACCGTCTTATACGAGCATACTAATGCGACTGACCTGTATGGAAGCCGCTGCAGCGGCACGACGTTACTGCGGTTACTGTTGCATGCCTGCGGGCGCGTGTTACGTGGGTTCCTGTGGGCCAATGCATCTTGTGGAGGCAACTCCCATTCATTCTGCTGTATGCTTTCCTTCTGCTTAAGGTGTTGCTTGTATCGTGTTAAAGGCTGTAAGCTCCTCTTCGACACCGTTTATGCTACGTTACCCCACGGCGCTTCCCTAGCGTCACCAGTCGTGCCTGAGCTGGCCTGAGCTCCCATGCCCATCAGCTCCAAACTTTCAGCGGTAAGCCGCTTCCGCCGCCCAGCTGCACCCAGCTCCCGGAGGCTGTCGGCCATACACCTGTGCACGTGTGCATCTGTGCTTGTACAGTCAGACATTTGCCCTTCAGGTGTTGCGAGCACGCGGTGTTGCTGCCCTCGCAGGCCGCAGCTACGCTGGATTTGAGCTGACCCGAGCCACGCGCATCGTTACGCAACGCCCTCGTCTTGAACTCTTGATACGGTAAGACATGGACCCAGCGTTGTTGCCGTACCCCGATTTTGCGAAACACGATAGCATCAGACGCCCCCGTGAACTCGAGGGGGGAATTGCTTGCCAATGCCTGTCGTTCCCGTCGAGGCCCGATGACACTGTGACAGAGGTCCTCTGACATGTGCTGCTATGCGGCAAACGCGCAACCAGCGCAGTTACGGGGCAAGGCCACACCCAACAAGAACTGGGGGCTCGGTGCGCTCTGCATCGCTGCACCTGCGGCAAAGGCTGACGACACTGCCTCTCGCCCGTGCCTGAGGCCGAACAAACGTGCCCTCACCATGCCACATGCCTGTCACTGAAACATGCCACCGCACCCCATGCAACATGGGCACACCAGCCGGTAATGCACCGCCTCGGCGCGCCATGCCCCCACCAATGAAAGACGACCGCCGCGTAACATATACATCGATCCACCCCAAACACCAAAGGATGGATTTGGACAGCCGTCGATCCCTGCCGCTCCAGATACCCCAGCTCACCTAAGCTCACATGGTCCTGTCCTAAGCCCTCACCCTGTGATCCAGCCCCACAGCCCCTGCCTGCCCTTCCTGCCGCGCGCCGCCGCCTGCAGTACCTCCGGGTCGTCCAGCTCGGGGTCGTGCGGGTCGTGGTGGTGTATTAGCGTGGGGGCGGGCGCGATGGGCGGCGAAAACATGGGCTCGGCGTGCGCCGCAGCTGCGAAGGCCGACACCACCTGGCCATGGCCCTGTTGCAGGGACGGCGCTTGATGGGGTGGCGCCGGGACTAGCAGCGGGGTCAGGGCGGCGTGTGGGTGCGGGTGTTGGTGCGGTTGTGCGACGCCGGCCAAGGTTCGCAGGGGCGAGGCGGGCGCCTCGCCATAGGCCTGCCCCGGTGCTGGCGGCAGGAGGACGGGCAGCGGGGGCAGGGCAGCCGCAGTGCTGGCATTCCCGCCGACCCCGCTACTCGCTGCGAGCTGCTGTTGCAACCCTATGGACTCGAGAGATGCTCGCCGGGATGCGGCATCCACCGCAGCAGTCTCCGCTGCAGCTGCAGCCGCAGCGTCTGCTGCTGCGACTGCCGCCGCTGCAGCGGCTGCGAAGCCAGCTCGCTGTGCCAGTATCCCCCCTGCCCTGGCGTCCGGTCCCCCCAAGGAGTCCTCCTGTCCCGCCTGCAAGCGCTCTGCGCCCGGGCCGTCCGCCACCGCTCCCGAACTGCTCTGCTGCCGCCGCTCCGGCAGCCGCTCGAACGGCGACACCACTGCGTGCGGCTCTACGGGCTGCGGCGGCTGCGGCGGCGAGTCAAACTGCGGCAACTGCTGCTGATGTTGCTGTCTACTTTCGCTCATTGCGCGGTCAATAAAGCTCCCGAACGCCGGCAACCCCGCCTGAGCCCCGTCGCCTCCTCCACCCGCGCCCTTCCCACCACCTTGCATCCCAAGCGGAAGCGCCACGGCGCCATCTGCTGGCGCTGCCCCGTCCGCACCGCCTTGCTGCCCTCCCTGCTGCTGGCCCTGCCCCAGCCCCGCCCGCAGCTCCGCCGCCTTCCGCTGCTCCCCCACCAGCACCTCCTCCAACCGCTCCATGTGTCCGGCCAGCTCCACAATGTACGCCGCCGTCTCCCCAGCGCTGAGCCGCCGCCCCGCCAGCCCCTCCAACCGGGACAGGATGCGGGGTAGGTCGTGGTCCGTGTCCGGGGCGGCGGAGCTGCTGCTGCTGCTGCCTGCGGTGGTGCTGGTGGCGGTGTGGGTGTACGGCAGCGGCGCCGTGGGATGCACGTGCCGGTGCTGCAGCTCCAGGGCCAGGCGGGCGGTGGTGGCAAGTGAGACCTCGCCCACCAGGCGCCGCACCTCTTCTGCGAGGCAGGCGGGTTCAGGACGCGGTGTGGTGGTGTTGGCAAGCCAGGCAAGGTGTGGACTATATAAGGAGGCGTAATACAGCGTGGCAAGTCAAATGCACAGGGGTACCGTATGTGAGGCGTACAGAGAATGCATACCGTACCTTGCCACTATCACCGCGCATATAATTAATTATTTTGCCAAAAAGCGTGCAACTCCGCGCACTTTGGGCCAGCTGCGCGGAGTTGCACCAATTACATGTTGGGCC
>VFQN01002711.1_pt1 | contig 26651 bp, 25 predicted proteins | sample 3512371 | NCBI WGS metagenome assembly VFQN01 (sample SAMN10412370, study PRJNA504923) | tailings metagenome | isolation source: Replicate 2 from Balatoc abandoned mine | place: Philippines: Itogon, Benguet | collected 2017-08-28
AGGTTCCAGATGTTCCCGAAATTCAAGCAGGTTCTCGCCGCTTCCGCATTGACGCTTGCCATCGGCGCCACCGCTTTTGCGCAAGACAAGCCGAAGGTCGCCTTCGTGCCGCAGCTGATCGGCATTCCGTATTTCAATGCCATGGAGGCCGGCGGCAAGCGCGCGGCGGAAGAGCTGGGGGTCGAATTCATCTATTCGGGTCCCGTCGATACCAACCCGGTCGATCAGCTGCAGATCGTGCAAAATCTGATTGACCAGGGCGTCAATGCCGTTTCCGTCAGCGTGCTCGATGCCTCCGCCATCGCACCAGTGGTCGAGGCGGCGAATGCAAAGGGCGTCAAGCTCTTCACCAGCGACAGCGATGCGCCGGACAGCGGTCGCGCGGTCTATGTCGCACAGGCCACAGACGAGGGGCTGGGTGCCACGATCATCGACGAACTGGTCAAGCGCGTGGGTGACGATGCCAAGATCGGCATCGTTTCGGGCGAGGCGACGGCCTCCAACCTCAATGCCTGGATCGGCTTCATGCAGAAACAGGCGAAGGAGAAATATCCGAAGTTGACGCTGCTCGAGCCGCAATATGCCGGCGGCACGGCCCAGCGTGCGGCACAGATCGCCGGTGATCTGATGACCGCCAATCCCGATCTGAAGGGCATCATCGCGGTTGCTTCCTCGACTTGCCCGGGCGTCGCCCAGGCGATCGAAACGGCCGGCAAGATCGGTGCTGTCGTGGGGACCGGCTACTGCAGCCCGAACACCGCGCGCGCCTACATCAAGAGCGGTTCCTTCGGCTTCTCTGTGCTTTGGGATCCCGCCCAGCTCGGCTACCTGACAGTCTGGGCCGGCAAGCAGCTGATCGACGGCAAGGCCTTTGAGGCTGAGAACACCGTGCCGGGTTTTGCCTCGCCGGTCACCTACAATGCCGACAGCGGTGTACTGCTGCTTGGCCCGCCGGCCGTCTTTACCGCTGACAACGTCGACAAGTTCGACTTCTAAGGCCGGGTCGTTTCTGCGATGCGACCGTCAAGTCTCCGTCTTTTCGCCATCGGCGGACGTGAATGGGCGCTGCTCGGCGCCGTCATTCTCGCCTCGATCGTCTTTTCTGTCGCCTCGCCCTACTTCGCGACGGCAGGCAATGCAGCGACCATCGTCCGCAACAGCACAGAGCTGATGCTGGCTGGTCTTGGCATGACCCTGCTGCTCGCGATGGGAAGTATCGACGTGTCGATCGGCATCCTCATGGGGCTTGCCGCCATCGCTGTCTCCCATGCCCTGCTGGCGTCGGTGGCGCCGGCGCTGGCCTTGCTGGTCGGCCCGGTGACAGGCGCAGGCCTCGGCATGGTGACGGCGCTCGTCGTCGTCCTCGGCCGTGTACCGGCCATCGTCGGCACACTCGGCCTGCTCGGCGTTTACCGCATGGGGGTCTTCGTGCTTCTCGGCGGCCAGTGGCTGTCCGGCCTGCCTGCGGGCCTGACGGAGCTGCTGTCGAGGGCATTGTTCGGCATCCCGCTCTCTGTCTTCGTCATCGGGCTCGCCTATCTTGCGGTCTGGCTGGCACTGCGGCGCACCGCCTATGGGCCCCATCTGCTCTCGATCGGCAATGCCGAAGAGAAGGCGCGTCTGTCGGGCGTGCCGGTGAACAAGGTCAGGGTCGCCACCTTCGTGGTCAGTGGCGCGCTGACGGGCCTTGCCGCCAGTTTCTACGTGGCCAATTACCGGAACGTCGAAATGGCGATCGGCAGCACACTGGCGCTCGACGCCATCGCGGCCGTCGTACTCGGCGGTACGAGCATCCTGGGTGGGCGCTGCAGTCTTCTTGGCACGGCGCTCGGTGTCATCCTGCTGCGTGTCCTGCAGAACGGCCTTCTGCTGGTCGGCGTGCCTTCGCTCTGGCAACCGGTTGTGACCGGCGCGCTGCTGATCGGTGTGCTTGCGCTTGAGGTGCCGGTGTCGCGCCTCGGCGAGATGAAGACGAAGTGGATGCCGCGATGAAGAGCCTTCTCAAACCGGCCGCCTCCAGCCGTATCCTCCTTCTGCTCACCGTTCTTTGGGTCATCGTCATCGTGTTTTTTGCGGCCCTCAAGCCGACGATGTTCAGCGCGTCCACGGTAACGACGGTCCTGCAGTTCTCCACCATCCTGGCGCTCGTTTCGCTCGGCCAGTGCCTTGTCATCCTTGCTGGCGGTGCCGGTATCGACTTGTCGGTCGGCGGTATCGTCTCACTGTCGGTCGTGCTCGCCATGCTCGCGGTCAAGGCGGGGCTGCCACCGGTGTTTCTGCCGGTCGCCTGCGTCGTCACCGGCCTGCTGCTTGGCCTGGTGAACGGCTTTCTCGTCACCCGCCTGAGGATCCTGCCGCTGATTGCGACGCTCGGCACACTCTTCGTCTATTCCGGCCTCGCGCTTGCGCTGACCGGAGGGGCGGCGCAAGCCGGCGTACCTGCCTGGCTGCTTCCCTGGGGCCGCGGCATGGTGTTCACGCTGCCGATGCCCTTCGTCACGCTGGTCTTGCCCGTCTTCGCAATCGCCGCGGTGCTGCTGCTCTACAGCGCCTGGGGGCGGTGGCTGTTTGCCATGGGCTTCAACGAGCGATCGGCGCGCCTCGTCGGCATTCCCGTCGATCGCGCCCGTCTCCTCGTCTACGGACTGAGCGGCTTCTTCGGGGGTGTGGCGGGGTTGGTTTCTCTTGCCTGGCTCGGAAGCGCGCGACCCAATATCGGGCAGAACCTGGAGCTTGAATCGCTGACGGCCGTCATGCTAGGCGGTGTCGCCATCACCGGTGGCGTGGGCGGGGTCGGCGGGGTTATCGCCGCGGTGATCCTGCTTGTCACGCTGAAGACCGGGCTTCTGCAACTCAACGTCAACACCGTCTGGCAGGTCGGCATCGTCGGGGCACTCCTGATCGCCGTGCTGCTGGTCGACCGTCTTTCAAAACGCTGGAGTTAAGCATGTCATCCATTGAACAGCAGATCGCCGGTCGCGTCGAGGCCGCCGAAGATCGCATCGTCAGGACACTGAGCGATCTCGTCTCCTTCGCGTCGATCGTGAAGTCGAACCCAAAGGAGGCGGGACCTGGTGAGCGCGACTGCCAGCTCTATCTGCAGAAGCGGCTGGAGGCACTCGGCTTTGCGACCGACCTCTGGGACCCGGACGGCCCGGCGCTCTATGCCAAGTACCAGGGGCGCCCCGGCGCTAACAAGGGCCGTACCTTCGAGGGGCGTCCGAATCTCGGCGGCGTTCTGAAGGGAACCGGTGGTGGTCGCTCGATCATGCTGACCGGGCATATCGACGTTGTACCGCCGGGTGCGGCCGAGCATTGGACGACCGATCCGTTCACCCCCGTCTTGAAGGATGGCTTCCTGCACGGCCGCGGCACCGTCGACATGAAGGGCGGCGTCGCCTGCATGCTGATGGCGGTCGAAATTCTCAAGGAAATGGGACTTGAGCTGAAAGGCGATGTCGTCTTCACCACGGTGGTGGACGAGGAGATCGGCGGCATGGGCTCACTTGCGATGGTCGATCGTGGTTTCAAGGCTGATGCCGGCATCATGACCGAGCCAACGGCAAACCGCATCGCGCCGCTTTGCCATGGTATTCTCTGGGGCAGGATCATTATCGATGGGATCGGTGGCCATGCCGAGCTGACGCCGAATGCCTGGTATACGAGCGGACCGGTCGATGCCGTGCAGCTCTGTCGCCAAATGCTCGACGGTATCGATATCCTGAACCGCCGCTGGATGTTCGACCCGAAGAAGAACCACCCGCTGATGGACCTGCCGAACCAGATCATCGTCACGCAGATGAGCGCCGGCGAACACCCGTCCTCGATGGCCGGTCGTGCCGAGATCATCATCGACGCGCAATATCTGCCGAGCGAGAAGGACGAATTCGGTCTCGGCGGTCATGTGAAGCGTGAGCTCGAGGAGCACGTCCGCCATGTCTGCCAGGCCGACCCCTATCTGCGGGAGCATCCCGCCCGTGTCGAATGGATCCTCGATGCCGATTGTGCGGAAATCCCGGCCGACAGCCCATTCGTCTCGATCTTCCAGGAGGCGGTCGCGACTGCCGATCTGTCACCGGTTCTGTCAGGTTTCGGCGCCCACAGCGACATCGGTCTTCCGACAGGGCTCGGCAACACGCCGACGGTAAATTTCGGTCCTGGCGATCCGGCGCAGGCGCACCAGCCGAATGAACGTGTCTCCGTGCGCGACCTTGTCGACTGCACCAAGGCGATCGCCCTTGCCGTTCAAAAATGGTGCAATTGAAGGGCATTCCCCCGAAGTCCGCTTCCGGTCCGCAATTTGCGAGTGATTCCCACGGCCGCCCGGAAAATGCGACGTGTTCAATGTGCCCCCGTCCCGTTGTCGGGGCGAGGGCACTCCTTTGCTCGTTCCCGTTCGGCAGCCTGCCGTTCCGGCCTTTTCAAGTCCGCATCGACCAGGCCGGCCTAGTTTCCAAGCCGGCCCACGATCATCTCCGCAATCGGGATGGCCGAGGTGGCTGCGGGTGAGGGAGCGTTGCAGACGTGCAGCATGCGGTCCGTTTCCGCGAAGAGGAAGTCGTGAATGAGTGTGCCGTCCTTGCGCACGGCCTGGGCACGTATGCCGGCTTCATAGGGCAGAAGGTCCGAAAGCGTCAGGCTCGGGCAGTATTTTTTGCACTCCGCCAGATAGCCCGGTTTCCAGAGCGAGTTGCGCAGTTCCGTCACGGCCGATTTCCGGTTGGCGAACACGGTTTTCCAGAAGCCGGGGAACAAGGCGTAGTCGGCCATGTCGGCAAGGTTGATGGAAAGGCGCGGATAGCCCTCGCGCGCGAAACCGATGACGGCATTGGGCCCGACCGTCACGCTGCCGTCGATCATGCGTGTGAGATGCACGCCGAGGAAGGGCAAATCGGGATCCGGGACGGGGTAAATGAGGTGGCGGACGATGTCGTTCTTGTCGGCAGGCAGGCGAAAGTATTCCCCCCGAAACGGCACGATGCGGTGCTCGATCGGAAGGCCGGCAAGCACCGCAAGCCGATCTGATTGCAGGCCGGCGCAGGCGACCAGTTTCTTCGCCTGCCATGTCTCCCCGTCGGAGGTGATATCAACGACATCGATCGTCTCGCGGATGCCCGTGATGCGTGTCGAAAGGCGGATATTGCCGCCGAGTGCCTTGATGCGCCGTCCCATCGCCTGGCAGACCTCGGCATAGCTGACGATCCCGGTCGAAGGGACGAAGAGCGCCCCGCGACCGCGAATATGCGGTTCGCGCTCCCGCAGTTCGCCTTCGCTGACGCGATGCACCTCGATCGTGTTCTGCTTTGATCGCTCATAAAGAGCGTCCATGCGCTGTATCTCAAGATCGGAGGTGGCGACGAGCAGCTTTCCGCAGACCTCAAACTGGATGCCGTTTTCGCTGCAGAAGGCCTTGGTGGCTTCAGCGCCCTTGCGGCAGAGTTCCGCCTTGAGACTGCCGGGCGGATAGTAGATGCCGGCGTGGATGACGCCGCTGTTGTGGCCGGTCTGATGCTTGCCGAGCGCGTCCTCCTTTTCGATGAGGATGAGGCTGCTGCCCGGCTTGTTTTCGAGAAGGCGCATTGCCGTTGCCAATCCAACGATGCCGCCGCCGACAATGCAGTAGTCGAAGATCATATGTCGTGTCCTTGAGGCAGTTTTTCGCGAAAGCGCGTCGCAATTTCCTGCCTGGAATTGGGTGTAAACGAAGCGTCCGCCTGCCTATGCGCGTGCTGCTTCGTGATTGCTGTAGCCGAAGTAAGCTTCTTCCAACGCGTGGCCGTCTGCAAGATCGCTTGCCGTCCCCTCCAGCGCCACATGCCCATTGCGCAGCACATAGATGCGCGAAGCAAGGTCGAGAATGCGGGCGGTGGATTGTTCGACGACGAGAAGCGTCAAGCCGTCGGCATTGAGCTGGCGCAGGCTGTCGTAGACCTGATCGATGACGAGGGGGGCGAGGCCAAGCGATGGCTCGTCGATCATCATCAGTGAGGGCCGTTGCAGAATGGCGCGTGCGATGGCGAGCTGCTGCTGCTCACCGCCAGACAGATGGCCGGCAATGCCGCGATAGCGGTTCCTCAGAATCGGGAAAATGGTGAGCACACGTTCCAGGTCGACCGCCGCTTCTGCCTTGTCCTTGCGGATCATACCACCGAGCAAGAGGTTCTCCTGCACCGTCAAAGTGCGGAAAATGCTCCGGCCCTCTGGCACGAGTGCGAGCCCCTTGCGGCACAGTTTTTCCGGCGGTTGGCCGGATACGCTTTCGCCCCTGAAGGTAAGCGTGCCGCCGGTCGGCGCCATGAGTCCGGAAATCGTCTTCAGAAGCGTGGACTTGCCGGCCCCGTTGGGGCCGACGACGAAGACGATCTCGTCCTTTCGAACCTCAAGATCGACGGATTTCAAGGCAGCAAGCCGGCCGTAGCCGGCGGTGAGGCCGCAGATTTCAAGCATGTCGTTCCCCTTTGGCGCGGTTGTGATCTCGGATGGAAATCGCAGGACCACACCGTTTTTTGCCGTTGACAAAAAAAATCTAACCCGCATTCTGTCTTCTGTCCACAGAGGACTATGTGCAAAAAATCAGGCCGGGCAACGCCACGGCTGAAGGGGAACGACGATGAAATCTGTTGCTGTGGCCGCCTCGGCCGCAATCGCCCTCCTGTTGCCGGTGACCAGCGTTCAGGCCGAAGAGCCGATCAAGATCGGCTTTGCCATCGCGGAATCCGGCTGGCTTTCGAACTATGACAGCGCGCCTTTCAAGGCCGCCGTCATGAAGATCGAGGAAATCAACAAGGCCGGCGGCCTCCTGGGTCGCCAGATCGAATATTCGGTCATGGACACCAAGACGGAGCAGGCCCGCGCCGCAACCGTCGGCGCACAGCTCGTCGATGGCGGCATCGATATGCTGGTCGTCTCCTGCGACTACGATTTCGGCGCACCGGCGGCGCTTGCCGCCAAACAGGCGGGCAAGATCGCCTTTAGCCTGTGCGCGGCCGATCCGAAGATGGGCGTGCAGGGCGTTGGCCCGCTCGCCTTCACCGCCAACAGCGCGGCGCAATCGGAAGGCATCGCCATTGCCGAATACGGCCAGAAGAAGATGAACCTGAAGTCGGTCTACGTGCTGGAAGACCTGACGATCGAATACAACAAGTCGGCCTGTGCCGGTTTCCGCGCGGCCTGGGCGGCCGGCGGCGGCGAGGAAACGATCCTCGGCAACGACACGTTCAAGAACGACGACCCGTCGATCGCCTCGCAGATCACCCGTCTCAAGGGCCTGGCAACGCAGCCGGATGCGGTCTTCGTCTGCTCGTTCACGCCGGGCGGGGCTTCGGCCGTGCGCCAGCTTCGCGCTGCCGGCATCGATCTGCCGATCCTCGCCAACACGGCGATGGTCGACAATTACTGGCTGAACGCCGTGCCAGGCCTCAAGGATTTCTACCTGCCCGCCTTCATGTCGCTCTACGGCGACGACCCGCGGCCGGAAATGAACACGTTCCTCGAAAGCCACAAGGCGCGTTACGGCGAGCCGCCGGTCTCCTCCTATTCGGTGCTCGGCTACAGCCTGATCGAGCAGTGGGCCTTTGCGGTGGGTGAGGCGAAGACGACCGAGTCCGAAGCCGTGGTCGGCGTCATGAACACCTTCAAGGACCAGCCGTTCACCGCCGGCCCGACATCCTTCACCGATCAGCTTCATATCCAGGTCGACCGTCCCTGGCTGATCATGAAGGTCGAGAATGACTCCTTCCGCGCCGTGGAAGTCTACCGGAATTCGTTCAAGCCGGACATGAAGCTCCTGTTCCGCGTCGGTCAGTAACCGGCAGCGATCCGTCGGCTGCATGGCGGTGCAGCCGACGGCACCAAAATCTCCAAGCAAATTCATAGCCGAGCTTACGAATAGGTCTCGCCCGATATGTCACGTCCATCGAAAGAACGGCTGGAAGCCCGCGGCGTTGCCGTCGCCTTTGGCGGTATCCGGGCCTTGAGCGGGGTCGACCTGGAGATCCGGCGCGGCGAAGTGCTCGGCCTGATCGGCCCGAACGGCGCCGGCAAGACGACCATGGTCAATGTCCTGAGCGGCTTCCAGCGCCCGACCAGCGGCAGCATCAGCCTCGACGGCATCGACGTTTCCAAGCTCACCGCCCGCAAGATCGCCCAGGCCGGTGTCGGCCGCAGTTTCCAGGCGGCGCGCCTCTTCCGGGCGATGACGGTGGAGCAGAACCTTTCGGTCGCCGCAATCGGCAGCGGGCTTTCACGCAAGGCGGCCCTAGAGCGGGCGCGCGAAATCCTCGACTGGATGGGCCTTGCGAAAAAGGCCGAGCACCGCTGCGACAGCCTTTCCTATGGCGATGAGCGCCGTGTCAGCATCGCCCGGGCGCTCGCCTTGCAGCCGTCCTTCGCGCTGCTCGACGAGCCGGCCTCCGGCATGAACGACGCGGAATGCGAGGCGCTGATGGAGGTGATTGCCGAGCTGCCGGCGCGCTTCGGCTGCGGCGTGCTGCTGATCGAACACAATATGAAGGTGATCATGGGCGTGTGCCAGCGCATCCATGTGCTCGACGGCGGCCAGAGCCTCGCCGAGGGCTCGCCCCAGGACATCCAGAAAAACCCCGCCGTCCGCCGCGCCTATCTGGGCGAGAAGGCGACAGACAGCACGCTTGCGATCTAGGAACAGGACGCCATGGCCAATATCGTTCAGGTTCTCGTCGATGCCATCGCGCTGGGCAGCCTCTATGCCCTCGTCGCCCTGGCGATCGGCCTCGTCTTCGGCGTCATGCGGCTCGTCAATTTCGCCCAGGCCGACTACATCACCATCGGCGCCTATGCGCTGGTCGTGCCGACGGCGAGCGTCACACCGCCGCTGCTGCTTGGTGCGCTGCCCGCAGCGCTGATGATCGGAGGCGTGCTGTTCGTGGTCGTCGTGCTGGCGCTCCTCACCGAGCGCGTCGCCTTCCGGCCGTTGCGCAATTCCAATCCGTCGACGCTGCTGATCTCCTCCTTCGCCGTCAGCTATTTCCTGCAGAACCTCGTCATGCTCATCCACACCGGCCGGCCGAAATCGGTCGGCATCGGGCAGGGGTTGGCCAATGCGGTGGAGATCGGCGGCGTGCGCGTTCCCGGCATCCAGCTCCTCACCATGGTCGTCACTGCCGGCCTGCTCGTCGCGCTCGTGCTCTTCCTCAAGAAGACGCCGCTGGGCATCCAGATGCGGGCGGCGGCGGAAAATTTCCAGATGGCCCGCCTGCTTGGCATGCCGGCAAACCGGGTGATCGCACTTGCCTTCGCCATTTCCGGCCTGCTCGGCGGCGCCGTCTCGCTGCTCCTGACGATCCAGACCGGCACACTCGACCTGCGCATGGGCCTGATGCCCGTCGTCTACGCCTTCTTCGCCACCGTCATCGGGGGCATGGGCTCCTTGCCGGGCGCGGCACTCGGCGGGTTCCTTGTCGGCGTCGCCAGCGTGCTCCTGCAAACCTATCTCCCGGCCGATCTGCGCCCCTTCCGTGATGCAGGCGTGTTCATGATGGTCATCCTGATCCTCCTCGTGCGCCCGCAGGGCCTTATCGTCACCAGCGCCGCGAAGGAGCGCGTATAATGAAGAGCGATACCATGTCCTTCGCAACGATCGGCCGCTTCTGGTTTCCGGTGCTTGCCCTCGTCTTACCGCTTGCGATCATCGTGGTGGTGACAGGCCAGTTCGGCGGCCTCTCCATCCAGCGCACCGTCATCGAAATGCTGATCAGCATTGTCATCGTCGTCGGGCTCTATGTCTTCGTCGGCAATTCCGGCATCATCTCCTTCGGCCACGCCACCTTCATGGCGATCGCCGCCTATGCCTCGGCGTGGCAGACGTGCTGCGAGATGCTGAAGCCCATCACCATGTCCGGTCTGCCGCCGTTCCTGCGCGACCAGAGCATTCCGCTCCTGCCGTCGGCCGTGGTCTCGGTGCTGCTTGCCGGCGGTGCCGCCTTCCTCACCGGCCTCGTCATCATGCGGCTCACCGGCCTCGCCGCCTCGATCTCCACGCTCGCCGTGCTGTTCATCCTGAACGTCGTCTATTCCAACTGGGACAGCGTCACGATGGGGTCTGCTTCGATCGTCGGCCTGCCGACCTATGTCACGGCCTGGCTGGCGCTCGGCTGCGCCGTCGTCGCCATCGTCATCGCCTATCTCTACCAGGTCTCCGCCTTTGGCCTCGCCATCCGGGCGACGCGCGAAGACGAGGTTGCGGCCGCCGCATCGGGCATATCGCTCTACTGGTCGCGGCTGATCGCCTTCACGCTGTCCGGCTTCCTCGTCGGCCTCGGCGGGGTGTTGCAGGCCCACTATCTCGGAACTGTCTCGATCAACAGTTTCTTCCTGAGCTTCACCTTCCTGGCGCTCGCCATGCTCATCGTCGGCGGCATGGGCAGCCTGGCCGGCGCAGTCGTCGGCGTCGTCGTCATCACGGCGATGGTCGATATCTTTCGTCGGCTTGAAGGCGGGATTTCGATCGGCGGCGAGCAGTGGTCGCTGCCGGCGGGCACGCAGGAGCTTATCATCGCGGCCTTTATGCTGTTGATACTGGTCTTCCGCAAAGACGGAATCATGGCAGGGCGAGAAATGACCCTGCCGGGGCAGGAAAAACGCGAGAAAGGGCTCATCAATGGCTAACAACCTCCTCTTCAATACGGACGAACCGGTCGGCATCATCGACAACCGCATGCTCTCCGACCAGGTTTCGACCTTTCTCGTGCGCGAACTGATCTTCGGTCGTCTTCAGCCCGGCCAACGCATCAACGAGGCGGAGCTGGCCCGCCAGCTCGGTATCAGCCGCAATCCCATCCGCGAGGCGATCCGCCGGCTGGAAGAGCGCGGCCTGCTCGTCGCGGTCCCCCGCAAGGGTACCTTCGTGCGCACCTTCCTGCGCAACGATATTGACGAGATATTTTCCTTCCGCGTCGTGGTCGAGCGTTTTGCAGTCGAGCAGGCGCTGCCGCAGATGACGGACGCCGACATCAACCGCATCGCCGGCTTCGTCGACGCCATGATCGCGGCGGCCAACACGAATGACGAAATCGCCCTCGTCGAAAACGACCTCGCCTTCCATCTCGAGATCTGCAAGCTCTCGAGGAACCGCCAGACGCTGCACGCCTTCACCAACATCCAGGCCGAAGTGCAGATGCTGATCACCATCGCCGAGCGCCAGTTCGAGAGCCAGATGGCGGCGGCGGTCGATCACTGGCCGGTCGTCGAGGCGCTGCGCAGCCGCAATCCCGAAAAGGCGATGGACGCCATCCGCGATCACATCCGCGATTCCTGGCGCCATCTGCTTGAAGCTTACGAGCGGGAAAAACCCCGCTCGTCCTGATCCATCCATGAGAAAAGAGGGAACAATGCCTGACAACAAAATCATCGGCATCGACATCGGGGGGACGTTCACCGACTTCGTCTCCTACGATGCGGCGACGGGCACAATCGAAAACTGGAAGAACCTGACGACTCCCTCCGAACCGATCGAAGGCGTGCTCCAGGGCCTCGGGCAGGTGGAAGACGTCGCCAGTGTCGACAAGATTCGCCTCGGCACGACGATCGCCACCAATGCACTCCTGACGCGCCGCGGCGCCAAGGTCGCCTATGTCACCACGACGGGCTTTCGCGATGTTCCCTTCATCCAGCGCGGCGACCGCCGCAGCCACTACGACATCACTTGGATCAAGACCAAGCCGCTGATGAAGCGCGCCGACACCTACGAGATCGGCGGCCGTTTCAGCGCCAAGGGCGAGCAGGTCACGCCGCTTGACGAAGCCGCTGTCCGCGAACTCGCCGCGACAATCAAGGCGGACGGCACGATCGAGGCGATCGCCATCTGCACCCTGTTCTCCTATATCGACCCGAGCCACGAGCAGCGCATCCGCGATATCCTTGCCGAAGAACTGCCAGGCATGCCGATCTCGATCTCCTACGACGTGCTGCCGAAGTGGAAGGAGTACGACCGCGCCTCCACCACCATCGCGGACGCCTACCTGAAGCCCATCGTCTCCGACAATTTCCACCGCATGCAGAGGCGCCTCGACGCCATCGGCATCGGCGACAGGATCGGCGTCATCAAGTCGAACGGCGGTGAATCCACCCTGAAGGGTGCTGCCGAAGCGCCGGTGCAGATGACGCTCTCCGGCCCGACCGGCGCCGTCGTCGCCACCCGCGTTCTCTCCGAACTGACAGGCATCAAGAACCTCGTCACCTTCGACATGGGCGGCACCTCGACCGATTGCTCGACCGTCGTCGACGGCATGGAGCATGTCACGACCAATTTCGAAATCGAATGGGGCCTGCCGATCCAGATTCCGATGATCGACATCCACACGATCGGCGCCGGCGGCGGCTCCATCGCCTGGATCGACAAGGGTGGCATGCTGCGCATGGGCCCGCAATCGGCCGGCGCCGCACCGGGACCCGCCTGCTACGGCCGCGGCGGCGAGAACGCCACCGTGACCGATGCGAACGTCGTGCTCGGCCGCATCAATCCCGACTACTTCCTCGGCGGCAAGATGAAGCTCGATGCCGAGGCGGCACATCGCGCGGTCAAGAAGATCGCCGACCAGCTCGGCCTTGAGGTCGATGCGGCGGCCTTCGCCATGGTGCAGATCGCCAACAACAACATGCTGGGCGCGCTGCGTGCCGTCCTGCTCCAGCGCGGCCTCGATCCGCGCGATTTCTCGCTCGTCGCCTCGGGCGGCGCAGGTCCGGTGCATATCTGCGACCTGATGGATATTTCCGGCATTCCGCAGGGCATTGTGCCGAACTATCCCGGCCAGTTCTCGGCCTTTGGTTTCATCATGACCGATGCCCGCGTCGACCGGCATCGCACCGTGCAGCAGATCTCGAAATATTTCGACGGTGCCCGCGCCACGGCGGCAATGACGGAGCTGGTGGATGGCGCCATCGCCGAGCTGGTTTCCCAGGGCTACCAGCAGAAGGTGGAGATCTACCGTTCCATCGAGGCGCGCTATTTCGGCCAGAACCACGAGCTGGAGCTGAGTTTCCCGGCGAACCAGTTCACGGAAGAAACCATCGCAAGCCTCTGGGAGCGTTTCCATGAGGAGCACCAGAACCGCTTCGGCTTCTCCATCCCCGGTGAAACCATCGAGACGGTCAATCTCAAGGTCGTGGCCGTTGCCGTTTCCGAAAAGCCGCAAATGCGGGAGCTCGAAAAGGGCGAGGGCACGCCTGCCTCTTCCGGCAGCCGCAAGGTGCGCTTCGAGGACGGCTGGCACGAGGTGAAGACCTACGACCGCGGCACCTTCAAGCAGGGCCAGACTGTCACCGGTCCCGCCATTGTCGAGGAGAACGCCTCCGTCACCATCCTCCAGCCGAAGCAGACGCTCCGCGTTGACCGGCTCGGCAATCTGATCATTTCGGCTTGAGGAGTACCGTCATGGACTTCGTTACGATGAACATCCTGGAATCCAGCATGGTCTCGCTCTGCAAGGAGATGGGGATCGTGCTGATGAAGACGTCCTATTCGACGATCTTCAACGAGGCGCTCGATTTCACCTGCGGCCTCGCAGACATGAACGGCGACATGATCGCCGTCGCCGACTATTGCCCGGCGCAGATCGGCGGCATGCCGCTGCTCGTAAAATCGTGCCTCAAGGAAATCCCGATCGACGAGATCGAGGAGGGCGACGTCATCCTGCACAACGACCCCTATCGCGGCGGCCTGCACACGCCGGAGCACACTTTCTTCAAGCCGATCTTCGTCGATGGCGAGATCATGGGCTTTGCGGTGGCGATCGGCCATATCGCCGAGGTCGGTGGCATGGCGCCCGGCGGCTTTTGCGGCGAGGCGACGGAAATCTTCCAGGAAGGACTTCGCATTCCCCCGGTAAAGATCAAGAAGCGCGGCAAGGACAATATCGAGGTCTGGAAGCTGCTGCTCGCCAATGTGCGCACACCGCGCGTCAACTATGGCGACCTTCGCGCCCTCATCGCCGCCGTCGATCTCGGCGAAAAGCAGATGACGCAAATCTACAAGAAGTACGGCAAGGAGAAGATCAAGGAGACCGTCAACGATCTGCTGCTCTATTCGGAACGCCGCATGCGCGCCGAGCTGGAGGCGATCCCCGACGGCATCTACGCCTTCTCGGATACGATCGAGAGCGACGGCATCGATGCGGACCGCACCTACACGGTCGCAGTGGAAGTGCACAAGCGCGGCGGCGAGATCATCGTCGACTATCACGGCTCCTCGCCGCAGGCCTCCGGCCCGATCAACGCCACGCTCGGCGTCGCCACCTCGGCTGCCTACAACGCCGTGCTGCACATGACCGACCCGACCATCCCGCGCAACTCCGGCTGCTTCCGGCCGATCCGCGTGATGGCGCCGCCCGGCACCATCGTCAACGTGGATTTCCCGGCACCGGAAGTCGGCGGCAACACCGAGACGCATCCGCGCATCGTCGGCACCATCCTTGGCGCCATGGCGCCGGCCATTCCGAACCGCGTCATGGCGGCGGAAGGGGCGACGCACTGCAACTTCGTCTTCGGCGGCGTCGATGCGGATACGGGCGAGTATTTCGCCTGCTACGACCTCGAAGCTGTCGGCTGGGGCGGCCGTGCCTTTGCGGACGGCAATGACGGCGTCGACTCGATCAACGGCAATTGCCGCATCACGCCGGTCGAAGTCTACGAGACGCGCTTCCCCTGGCGCATCGAAAGCCTCGCCTTCAACGTCGATGCCGGCGGTGCCGGCGAATACCGCGGCGGCGTCGGCTATTCCAAGCAGATGCTGTGCCTCAACGACGAGATCATCTGCTCGCAGATGACCGATCGCCACCTGCTCGCCCCCTGGGGCCTCAACGGCGGCACGGAAGGCGGCGTCGGCGCGACGCTGGTCATGAAGAACGGCCGCGAGGACTGGCAGACGATGCGCGAAGCCTATGGCAAGGCCTCGACGAGCCGCTACTCCAACGTCTCGATCCGCCGCGGCGACCGCGTGCGGCTCGTCACCCCCGGCGGTGGCGGTTACGGCGAACCGGCAAAGCGCGATCCGGCAGCGGTGGCAGAGGATGTCCGCGAGGGCTACGTCTCCAAGGCGGCCGCCCAGAAACACTACGGCTACCAGGAGGCCTGAAACCATGAAGTTTTCGCTGAACGGGCTTTACATCGAAAGCTACACGAAATGCGCCAATTGCGGCGTGCTGATCTACGAGGCCTCGGCCGAGGATTCCGCCCGCAAGAAGGTGCATGACGGGAGCATTTATTGCTCCGAGGAATGCGTCGACTGGAAGCTTGCCCGGGACGCCCGCCGCGCCAAGGCGGCCGTCTAGGAATTGATGCGCCGGCCCCGTCCGAGAGAATGGGGCCGGCCAACTTGAAGCGCCGCGATCGCGCCGCGCCACAACAAACTGTCCAAGGAGACATCCATGTCCACGAACGCTGCCTTCACGGCGCGGCGCGCTGCCGCTATTCCGGCTGGCCTGTCGAAACATCTCGACGTCTATATCGAGAAGGCGGAAAACGCCGAACTGTGGGACGTCGAGGGCAAGCGCTACATCGACTTTGCCGCCGGCATCGCCGTCAACAACACCGGCCACCGCCACCCGAAGGTGGTCGAGCGCGTGCGCAACCAGCTCGATAAGGTCACGCACACCTCGTTCCAGACCACGCCCTATATCGATTATGTCGCGGTCTGCGAGAAGCTGAACGACCTGGTGCCGGGCGATTTCGCGAAGAAGACTTTTCTTGTCTCCACCGGCGCTGAAGCCATCGAAAACGCCGCCAAGATCGCCCGCGCCGCGACCGGCCGCTCGGCCTTCGTGGCCTTTTCCGGCGCCTTCCACGGCCGCACGCTGATGGCGATGACGCTGACCGGCAAGACCACGCCCTACAAGGCCGGCTTCGGTCCGCTGGTGCCTGACGTCTTCCACCTGCCGTTCCCGATTCCCTATCACGGCATTTCCGAGCAGGAATCGCTGACGGCCCTCGATCGCTTCTTCCGCTCCGAGGTCGATCCGACCCGCGTTGCCGGCATTTTCGTCGAGCCGGTGCAGGGCGAGGGCGGGTTCTATCCGGCGCCCGTCACCTTCCTGCGCACGCTGCGCGAGATCTGCGACAAACACGGCATCCTGCTGATCGCCGACGAAATCCAGACGGGTTTTGCCCGCACCGGCAAAATGTTCGCGATGGAACATGCCGGCGTCGCCGCCGATATCGTCACCATGGCCAAGGGCCTCGGCGGCGGTTTCCCGATCGCTGCCGTCACCGGCCGCGCCGATATCATGGACAAGATCCCGATGGGCGGCGTCGGCTCCACCTTCGCCGGCAATCCGCTTTCCTGTGCGGCCTCGCTCGCCGTGATGGAGATCATCGAGGACGAAAAGCTGATCGACCGCGCCAACGAGGTCGGCAGCCGGCTGAAGGCGGTCTTCGAAGACTGGCAGGAGGGCAACGAGTTTGCCTGCATCGGCGAGGTGCGCGCCCTTGGCGCCATGGTGGCGATCGAGTTCGTGCGCGATCGCGAGACGCGCCAACCCTGGCCGGAACTTGTGAAGGCGATCACCCACACCGCCGCCGAAAAGGGCCTGCTGCTGCTCTCCTGCGGCGTGCATAGCAATGTCGTGCGTGTGCTCACACCGCTGACGATCCCCTTCGACCATCTCGACGAAGGCATCGCCATCCTGAAGGACAGCCTGCGGGCGGCGCGGGAAAAGGTGGAGGCCGGGCAATGACGCTCGCGCTGCTGCATGACCGCGCCTTCATCGATGGTGAGTGGGTGGGTGCGGATGGGGGCGCGACCTTCGAGGTGCGCAATCCGGCGACGGGGGAGGTTCTGGCCCGCGTCGCCGATCTCGCCGCCGCCGATGTCGAACGCGCCATCCTTGCCGCCGAGCGCGCGCAAATCGACTGGCGCGAGCGCCCGGCCAAGGAGCGCGCCAAGTTGCTGCGCGCCTGGTTCGACCTCATCATCGCCCACACCGAAGACCTTGCCCGGCTGATCACGGCCGAGCAGGGCAAGCCGCTCTACGAGGCGCGGGGTGAGGTGGCTTTCGGCGCCTCCTTCGTCGACTGGTTTTCGGAAGAGGCGAAACGCGTCTATGGCGACGTCATCCCGTCGGCCGGGCGCGACCGGCGTTTCGTCGTGCTGAAACAGCCGATCGGCGTCTGCGCCGCCATCACGCCCTGGAATTTTCCGCTGGCGATGATCACCCGCAAGGCGGCGGCAGCGCTTGCCGCCGGCTGCACCATGGTCGTCAAACCATCCGAGGAAACGCCGCTGACAGCGCTCGCGATAGTCGAGCTTGCCCGGCAGGCCGGCATTCCCGCCGGCGTGCTCAACATCGTGCCGTCGAAAGATTCTGCGGGCATCGGCCGCCTGCTCTGCGAGCATCCGGTCATCCGAAAACTCTCCTTCACCGGTTCAACCGCCGTCGGCAAGTTGTTGATGCGGCAGTGCTCTGACACGCTGAAAAAGCTGTCGCTGGAGCTCGGCGGCAATGCGCCCTTCATCGTCTTCGACGACGCCGACCTCGATCTCGCCGTCGCCGGCGCCATCGCGTCAAAGTTCCGCAACTCCGGCCAGACTTGCGTCTGCGCCAACCGCATCTATGTGCAGGACGGTATCCATGATGCCTTCGTGGCGAAGCTGACGGAAGAAGTCGCGAAGCTGAAGGTGGGAGACGGTGCTGCGCCGGAGGTGGTGCAGGGCCCGCTGATCAATACCAAGGCCGTCACGAAGGTGGCGGAACTGATCGGTGACGCCGTTGGCCATGGCGCCCATGTCGAAACCGGCGGCAAGCCGCATGCACTCGGCGGCACCTGGTTCGAGCCGACGGTGCTGAGCGGCATGCAGGCCTCGATGCGGCTCGCGCAGGAAGAGGCGTTTGGCCCGGTCGCCCCGGTCTTCCGCTTCAAGGACGAAGCCGAAGTCATCTGCCTCGCCAACGACACGCGCTACGGCCTGATGGCGTATTTCTACGCGCGCGACGTCAACCGCATCTGGCATGTGCTCGAACAGCTGCAATTCGGCATGGTCGGCATCAACGAAGGCCTGATCTCCACCGAACTCGCTCCCTTCGGCGGTATCAAGGAAAGCGGTTTTGGTCGCGAAGGCTCCAAATATGGTATCGAGGAATATGTGGAACTGAAATATGCCTGCTTTGGCGGGCTGAAGAGGGCATAGCCAGATGTCGGAAGTAGCGGATCGCAAGGTCGCATTGATCGTCGGAGCCTCGCGCGGCCTGGGGTTGGGCCTGGCGAAAGCCTTTCTTGCCAAGGGCTGGGACGTCGTTGCGACCGTGCGCGACGCTCGCGGCCGCTTGGCGCTCGATGCGTTGGCGGCCGGGGATCGGTTGTCGATCCTGATGCTCGATATCATGGTCGCCGACGATATCGCGCGGGTGCGACGCGAACTCGACGGGCGAGTGCTGGACGCGCTTTTCATGAATGCCGGTATTGCCCGGGATCCGGCTGCAGCCGTCGAGGATGCGCCCGTCGAGGACTTCGTCGACGTGATGCTCACCAATGCACTCGCGCCGCTGCGCGTCATCGCCGCACTGCACGATCAGGTGAAACCGGCAGGCGTGGTGGCCGCCATGTCGTCCAGCATGGGCAGCGTCAGCGGCAATGCCGGTGGCGCCTGGGAGATCTACCGCGCCAGCAAGGCGGCCCTCAATCAGTTGATGAAGAGCTTTGCCGCCCGCCACGCCGATGGCCGGACCTATCTTGCCGTTTCGCCCGGCTGGGTGCGCACCGATATGGGTGGCGACGCTGCGCCTTTGGACATCGAAACCAGTGCGGCTGGTATCGTCGAGACCCTGGTCGCTCGCGCAGGCACGAGCGGGGTGCATTTTGTCGATTTCAACAACAAGATCGTGGCTTGGTAGCAAGTTCCGAGGGGCGGATCCTGCGCGTTTGTACGACCTGAGAGTTGGGTTCTTCGCTGGAGATCTTGCCAGGTGATTTGCCTTTGCCGTGGGTGGCGGGCGGGGTCGCCTACGGGATCCGCAACGGTTTGTAGCGGAAGCTCCTGGAAGAAAAGGCTGCAAGGAGCGGTGGGCCCACAGGCTTTTTCGGCTTGAACCCTACGCCAGCGAATATTGAAATCATGGATGCCCGAAGAACGGCTCAGCCGAGATCCCAATCGCCGTTCGAAGCACCACGGCGGACGACAATACACTGCAATTGCCAAGTGCGGCTGCCTCTGCGGGAAGCAAGGGTGGCACGGTAGGCGCCGCGTTCGTAAAAATCCCGATGACGACGGCAAGCCAGAGCGCTCTAAGAAATCCGGCAGCATGGTTACGTTGCCGCGTTGCCGGAATCCAACACAGGCCTAATATAGGTAGTGTCGTTCAATGATGTCCGGAGCCAGTCGTGAAAAATCCGTATGAGGTTCTCGGCGTGTCGTCCACTGCGACGGCGGCCGAGATACAGAGTACCTACCGCAAGCTTGCCAAGAAGCTGCACCCGGACCTTAATCCGGGTGACAAGGCGGCGGAGGAAAAATTCAAGGAGGTCGCCGGCGCCTACGACCTCCTCGGCGACACCGACAAGCGCAAGCGCTTCGATGCCGGCGAGATCGATGCCTCCGGCGCCGAGCGACCTCCGCGCCAGAGCTACTACCGTGATTACGCCGGCGCCCAGGCTGAGCATCCCTACGCGGATGCTTCCGGCTATGCCGACTTTATGGACGGCGACGACATCTTTGCCGATCTTCTTCGCCGTGGCCAGAAGGCTCGGGCGAACCGCCCCGGCGAGGACAGGCACTACCATCTTGAGATCGGGTTCGCCGATTCCATCGCCGGCGCCACCCGGCGCATCACCCTGCCGGACGGCAGTACGCTTGACGTGAAGATCCCGCCAGGCCTCGTCAGCGGCCAGACGATCCGGCTCAAGGGCAAGGGTGCGCCGGGTTTTGGCACGGGCGGTCCGGGCGATGCCTTGATCGAGGTCGAGGTCCTGTCCGATCCCCGCTTTACCCGCGATGGCGACGATATCACGATCGAACTGCCCATCTCGCTGAGCGAAGCGGTGCTTGGTGGGCGCGTACGCGTTCCGACCGCCACCGGCGCCGTCGTCATGGCCGTACCGAAAGGATCCAATACCGGCTCGCGGCTCCGGCTGAAGGGCAAGGGTGCACCGAAACGCGGCGGCGGCTTCGGCGACCAGTTCGTCAAGCTGAAGGTTGTCCTGCCGAACCCGCCTGATCCCGAGCTCGAAGCCTTCATTGCCAGCTGGGAAAAGGGCAAGTCGTTCAATCCGCGTGAGGAGGGCTGACCATGGTCATGACCAGAGAGGAATTCCTGAAAACCTCCGGCCTCCAGGTGACGGTGCTGGAACTTTGGATCGAACAGGAGTGGCTGGTGCCGGAGAAGACACCATCAGGCCTGTGCTTCCGGGAAATCGACGTCGCCCGCGCACGGCTGATCGGCGAACTACAGTCGGGCATCGGTGCGAACGATGCGGGCATCGACGTGATCCTGCATCTCATGGACCAGCTGCACGGCATGCGCCGGGCCCTCGATGAGCTGCGGCGCGAAATGGGCAAGCCGGACGTCTGACGGTGAAGCGCGCAGGTCTGGCCATGTCGGCGCAGGCGGCAATCTTCATCGCCGGCAAGGATGGCGCGGACGCATTTTCGGCCGGAATGGTGTCGCCGATATCCAGTTTGCATGCCTTGCCCCGAAGTGCTGGAGGAGCGCGCGATCGGGCCTGGGCGCCAGCTGCGACGGGCTGGTGGAGAGGGATGGGATTCCGTCAGGGGTGCCCCTTTGAAACAGGCGGTCCAGCGCTATGTACCAGATCCACTGGCAGAATTGATGCTTCTCGGTGGCACGCTCTACCCTGCGTATTTTTGCTATCGGGAGCGACCTTACCTTCAGGATGAGTTCGTCATGGTCTGATTGGCGTCAAAGCAAAGGAGAAGGACATGAGCGACAAGGTCAAGGAAGACATGGAAGTGATCGGCGCGGACGGCGTGCACGTCGGGACTGTCGACCGTGTGGAAGGCAACCGTATCAAGCTCAAGAAGAGCGATAGCTTTGGTCGCCACGAGGGCCACCACCACTTTATCGAGATGGGTTTCGTGGCGGGTGTCGAGGGCGACAAGGTGCGGCTGGCGGCCAATGCCGATATCGCGGTGACATTGGAAGAGGAGAAATCCGGCCGCCCGGTCGATCTCTGACCAGTTCAGGGGCGGCCTTTTTCTCCGGTCACGCCCGTCTTCAGCCCTTGCCGAATGGATTTCGCATGGATGCCGTCCTTTCCTCCGTCGTCCCGCAACCGGTCGCCACGCGCCTGACAAAGGCGGCAATCTTTCTTGTCGTGACCCTCGAACCGGGCCGTGAGGCCGAAAGCGCCGTGCGCAAGCTCTGCGCCGATCTCTCGGGCCTTCTGCGCGCCGTTGGCTTTCGTGACCTTGAAGGCGGGCTTTCCTGTGTGCTCGGCATCGGCTCGGATGCCTGGGACCGGCTGTTCGGTGCACCTCGTCCGAAAGATCTGCATCCCTTTCGTGAAATCCGTGGACGGCATCATGCCGTGGCCACGCCCGGCGACCTGCTCTTTCATATCCGCGCCACACGCATGGATCTCTGTTTTGAACTGGCAACCCAAGTGATGAACCGGCTGAAGGGCTTCGTCGTCCCGGAGGACGAGGTTCACGGCTTCAGCTATTTCGACGACCGCGACCTTATAGGTTTCGTCGACGGCACGGAAAATCCTGTTGACGCGGCTGCCGTCGCCGCCACCATCATTGGTGCGGAAGACCCGGATTTTGCCGGTGGAAGCTATGTGATCGTGCAGAAGTATCTGCATGATCTCGCCGCGTGGAACCGCGTGCCGGTGGCCGATCAGGAAAGGATCATCGGCCGCGAGAAGCTCTCCGATATCGAGCTCGATGATGACGCCAAGCCGAGCTATGCCCACAATGTTCTTACGTCGATCGAGGAGAACGGCGAGCCCTTGGAAATCCTGCGCGACAACATGCCCTTCGGTGATGTCGGCAAGGGCGAGTTTGGCACCTACTTCATCGGGTATGCGCGCTCGCCGCGCCGGGTCGAGATGATGCTGGAGAACATGTTCATCGGCCGTCCACCCGGCAACTACGACAGGCTGCTCGATTTCAGCCGTGCCGTCACGGGCACGCTGTTCTTCATTCCCTCCGCTTCGTTCCTCGATGCGGTGACATCAGATGCCGCACCCGTGCCTGCTGCTGAGGTACAGCTGGAAGCGGATCAATCACCGTCCCGCCGCGATGGATCGCTCGGCATCGGCTCTCTCAGGAAAGGGGCTTCCCATGAATAACCTGCACCGTGAACTTGCGCCGGTTTCCGAGGCCGCCTGGGCCGCAATCGAGGAAGAGGCGACACGCACGCTGAAGCGCCATCTCGCCGCCCGCCGGGTTGTCGACATGGTTGGACCTTCCGGGCTTGGCCTCTCGGCGGTCGGCACGGGTCATGTCGAGCCGGTCACGCCACCGGCCGAAGGCGTGCAGTCGGTGAAGCGCGAGGTCAAGGCGCTGGTCGAGCTTCGTGTCCCCTTTCAGCTCTCGCGCAGCGCCATCGACGATGTGGAGCGCGGCGCGCTCGACAGCGACTGGTCGCCCGTCAAGGAAGCCATGCGCAAAATCGCCCATGCCGAGGACCGGGCCGTGTTCGACGGCTACGCTGCCGCCGATATCGAGGGGATTCGCGCCGCCGCAAGCAATCCCGCCGAGCCACTTCCCACGAACGTGAAGCGCTATTCCGATGCGGTGGCGCGGGCGGTCGGCCAGCTTCGCCTTGCCGGTGTGGAAGGCCCTTACGCGCTCGTTCTCGGTGGTGATGCCTATATGGCCGCAAGCGGTGGCAGCGACGACGGCTACCCGGTCTTCCACCATATCGAGCGGATCGCCGACGGAGGGATCATCTGGGCACCGGCCATCGAAGGTGGGCTTGTCCTGTCGCTGCGCGGCGGCGATTTCGAATTGACCGTCGGGCAGGACTTCTCGATCGGTTATCTCAACCACTCCGCCACCACCGTCGATCTCTACGTCCAGGAGAGCTTTACCTTCCGCACGCTGACAACAGAGGCCGCCGTGGTGCTCTCGCCGGAGTAACGCAACGATAAGCGTCCCGCTGGCGGGCAGGAATACGACAACAAACGGGAGACCTGGAAATGAACAAGCCCCTTTTCCTGGCATCGGAAAACACTTTCGCCAGACGGTTGCTCGGCAATGCGGGGATCACCGTTGATGTCATGGCAGCCGATCTCGATGATCGTGCACTGGAGGCACCACTGGAAGAAACAGGCGCATCAGCCGAAGATGTCGCCCTCGTTCTGGCGGAGGCCAAGGCGACGGAGGCAAGCGGACGGCAACCAGGCCTCCTCTTCCTCGGTTGCGAACAAGTCTTCTCGCTGCATGACGAGATCCTGCATGTGCCTGCGAACATGGAGGAAGCACGACGCCGCCTTCTCCTGCTTTCCGGCAAGACGCACCAGATCCATGTGGCCGTCGTGTTGGCCCGGGATGGCCAGGTGCTGTGGCGCCATGCTGGTGTCGCGAGCATCACACTGTTGAAGCTCGATCCCGGCTTTATCGGCCGTTACATGGCGCAAGTCGGCGCGGATGGGCTGCAAAGCGCCAATCTCTGCCGGGTCGACGGAGAGGGGATCCAGCTCGTCGATAGGATCGAGGGCGACTTCCTCACCGCAGCCGGGGTTCCGATGCTGCCCTTGCTTGCCGAACTGCGTCGGATCGGCGCCGTCGATTTTTGAAGCAGCCCGGTGCGATTCGGAGCGGCCAGTCCCTGGCACCAATCCCTTGCCGCGCCGTTTGCGAGAGGGAATCTCAATGACAGTTGTGACATCCGAACGCCTCAGTCGCGACATGCAATCCTCGGCGCGCAGGCTCGTCGAACAGGTTGGGCTCGTTCCCCAATCGCAAGACCAGCCGTTGAATGCGAACGATCTTCTCTTCTATCTCAGTGAAACATCGATGCCGATGGCAGGTTTTCTGCAGGAGCAGGGCCTGTTCGTCGATGGAGAGGGCCTGCATTTCGATCCGGCGCAGTTTCCGAAAATTCGTGCCATCGCTGAAACGGTGATCAGCGAATACAAGGCCGGGAACCGTGACGACCTCTGGGCGCGGTTCGATCTTTCCGAGGAGGAGGATGTCGACGGCAATGGGACCTATCTTCTGATCGTGCTCGCCGCGCTTGATCTCCTTTATGGTTCCGCCGCATGATGTTCATGGTCTTGCATATCGTGGTTGTGGCGGCGGCGGCCGTTCACATCCTCTTGCGACCGCATCGGCAACCGGAATCGCGTGCTGCCTGGCTCGTCCTTGTGCTGCTGCTCCCGTATGTCGGCGCGCTGGTCTATCTTCTCGTCGGGCAGACGAATGTCGGTCGCAGGCGGATGGAGCGACTGAAGGCTGCCTTCCGCGTGCTGCCGCCTCCGGAGACGGCGCCGGGCTGGCCGTCGGCGTCACAGGTGCCGAGCCAGCACGCCGCGCTCTTTGCCGTCGGGCGCTCGATCAGCGGCTATGCGCTAACCGGAGGCAACAGCGCCCGGCTGATGGAGGACTCGGATGCCGCCATCAGAGCGTTGGTCGCGGATATCGATGCGGCGATCGACCATGTCCACCTTCTCTTCTACATCTGGCTCGCCGACCGTAACGGCACGGCGGTCGCTGAGGCGGTGCAAAGGGCGGCGCGTCGCGGGGTCGCCTGTCGCGTTCTCGTCGATGATCTTGGCTCACATGCGCTCGTGCGTGGCCCGCTCTGGCGTGATATGGCGGGAGCGGGTGTAGAGGTCCGCCGGGCGTTGGTGATCGGCAATCCGCTTTTGCGCGCCCTCACTGGCCGCATCGACTTGCGCAACCACCGCAAGATCGCCGTCATCGACAACCGCATCACCTATTGCGGCAGTCAGAACTGCGCCGATCCCGAATTCCTGCCCAAAGCAAGATTCGCGCCCTGGGTCGATGTGCTGATGCGCTTCGAAGGGCCGGTGGTACGGCAGAACCAGTATCTTTTCGCCAGCGACTGGATGGGCAATGGCGGCGGCGACATCGGGCACCTCCTACGCCAGCAGATGGTGGATACGAAACCTGGTTTTACCGCCCAGGTGGTCGCCACCGGCCCCACATTCCGAAATTCCGCCATGCCGGAAATGTTCGAGACCTTGATCTATGCCGCAAAGCGTTCGCTCTTCGTAACGACACCCTACTACGTACCGGATGCTGCCATGCAGGCCGCACTTTGCGCCTGCGCCAACCGGGGTGTCGAGACGACCATCATCTTTCCCGCGCGCAATGATGACTTCGCCGTCGCGGCGGCAAGCCGCAGCTATTATCTCGACCTTCTCCAAGCAGGCGTGAAGATTTTCGAGTACGAGGCCGGGCTGCTCCATGCCAAGACCCTGACCATGGATGGCGCCATCACGCTGATCGGCTCGGCGAATATGGACCGGCGCAGCTTCGATCTCAACTACGAGAACAACATCCTTCTCGAAGATGTCGACCTGACAACAACCTTGCGTGCCCGACAGGAAGCCTATCTCGAGCGATGCCGGCAGATCCTGCCGGAGGAGGTGGGACGCTGGTCTGTCTGGAAACGCCTGAGGAACAACGGCCTCGCCATCGTCGGACCCGTTTTATAGCCTCGGTGTAGATGTGTGCCTCGTCGCCCTTTCGGCGGTATTGCCGTCCTCCGGTTTCCGGAGCGGTTGTGACAAGCGCTTCAGGTCGCTAGGCTCCGCCTTCGTCGATCTTCGGCAGGAACCAGGCGAGGAGCCCTGCGAGCGGCAGGAACGAGCAGATGGCATAGACCGTTTCGACGCCATAGCGGTCGGCGAGAATCCCGAGGAGGGCAGCGGCGATACCGCCAAGTCCGAAGTTCAGGCCGTAAAACAGTCCTCCGATCAACCCGATGCGATGTGGCAGCAGCTCGATTGCATAGATCAGGATCGATGCGAAGGCACTGGCCATGATCAGGTTGATCATCACTGTCAGCACGCCCGTCCAGAACAGATCGGCATAAGGCAGCATCAGTGTCAGAGGAAGCGGCCCGAGGACAGAGATCCAGATGATGCGGTAGCGCCCGATGCGGTCGCCGACGATGCCGCCGACAAGCGCGCCGACGGCCGAGGCGAGCAGGAAGATGAACAGCATCATCTGCGCCGCCGGGATGGAAAGGCCGAACCTCTCCATGAGATAGAAGATGTAGAACGACTTGAAGCTTTCGCCGTAGGCGTTCTTGGTGAACATGAGTGCCGTGAGGACGACGAGGCCGATGGCGATCGTCGCGGGCGCATGGCGTGCCGCTCCGCCCGCCTTCTTTACACTTATCCGCATTGCTGCGAACTCGGCACTGATCTGGCGCTGTTTGCTGCCGATCCAGGCCAGAAGCGTCATGGCGAGCAAGGCAAGGGCGGCGAACCAGGCGAGGCTCGGCTGCCCCAACGGCACGATGATCAATGCTGCAAAGACCGGGCCGAGCGCGCCTCCGGCCTGACCGCCAACCTGGAAGAGACCCTGGGCCAACCCCTGCCGGCCGCCGGCCGCATAGCGCGCCATACGGGTCGCCTCAGGGTGGAATATGGATGATCCGATGCCGATCAGCGCCACCGAGACAAGAATTATCGCATAGCTGTGGGCGAATGCGAGACTCAAGAGCCCGGAAAGGGTGAACATCATGCCC
>VFQN01002712.1_pt1 | contig 26641 bp, 26 predicted proteins | sample 3512371 | NCBI WGS metagenome assembly VFQN01 (sample SAMN10412370, study PRJNA504923) | tailings metagenome | isolation source: Replicate 2 from Balatoc abandoned mine | place: Philippines: Itogon, Benguet | collected 2017-08-28
CCACCACCACCACCACCACCACCACCACCACCACCACCACCACCACCACCACCACAAGCAGCAGCAGCAGCACGCCGTCTACAGCTCGAGCCCACAACGAGCAGCAGCAGCAACGTGCCCGGCCGCTCCTGCCGCACCCCGGCATGGTGCTAGTGGGTCACTCCATGGGCGGCGTGGTGGCGGCGGACGCCCTTGCCAGGGCGGCTGAGGACCCGCAGCTAGGTGGGTGATCAAGCCTCGATGGGTTAGGAAGGGGGAATTACGGCGGTCCGGAATGCACGGCGGGTGGGCCATGCGCGATGCACTCCTGTGGCTGTGCCGTGTGACAACAACAGCCACAGGCCCGGCGTATAAAGTGCGAGGGGCACGGGGTGGGTACGTGGGCCGCCGGGGGAGCTTGGTCGGGTCACTCCATGGGTGATGTGGTAGCGGCGGAGGCCGTTACGAGGGCGGCGGATGACCCACCGCTAGGTGGGTATCGAGACTCAATGAGTTGGGAAGGGGGAATTACGGCGGTCCGAATGGAACGACGGGTGGGCCATGCGCACCTCCACCACCTGCAGCTCCCCCCTCCTAATACACACGCCGCGCTTCCTTAATACACATGCCCGCCCCAGGCCCCTCCGTGTCCTGCCTGCTGCTCACCCTGGGCTCGCCCTACGTCCGCCCACCGCTGCCCGGCCACCCCGGGCTGTACGACTTCTACGCCGCCGCCGCCGCCCGCCCCAGGCCTGTCGTACCGGTGGTGGCGGTGGCAGGCGGGGCGGGAGACGGCAAGGTGCGTGAGGGTGGGGCCGGGGGCGTCACCTATCAGTTCATAGAAAGTTGCAAACTCGCTCGCGGCACTATGTACAACGTTTCAACGACATCCATTCCAACGCAGTTTATGGTCAGCAATAGCGGCACCAGTCAACATCCTCCGCTGCACGTGTTGCTCCTTGATTACCTGTGTCTGTCCTCCGCAGGTTGCCTCGGAGCTGACCGACCCGTGGGCTCTGGCGCCAGAGGTACGGCACCGGGCACCTGCCGTACATGCACTTTCTACATGCACTCCTTGTCGAGTGGGCTTCTTGCTGCGCTTCAGTCCGTGCCTCTGACAGCAGGTTAGATACTCTGGGGCTAGCTCCTGCCGCTGCCGCACCTCCCTTGGGGCTGGCAGCTGCTGCCCCCGACCACCACCTGCGTAGGCGCTTAATACACCTGCATTACCTGATCCCACACACGCCCCCAGGGCTACACCCGGCACCTGCTGCTGCCACAGCTGCCCGGGGGCTGGTGCCCCGCGGACCACGACTCCCTGGTGTGGTGCAACCAGGGTGCACGCAGGCTGGGGGCGTGGATCGCGGAGATGGCACAGGTGGGGTACCACTTGGTTTATGGAGCGACAACTTCATGTAGATACATACGGCTTTGCTGACCTCCCTGGCCTCTGACCTCCCTGACCTCCCTGACCTCCCTCGTACCGTACACCTGCTGGCAACATGGAAAAACGGTAACAGCCGCCAAACCGCCATGGCACCCCCCTCCGACACCCTCCTCGGTGCCACCCGTCCCTCTGTAGCACGCGCTGCCCACCCTAGAGGCAATACGCACCGGGGCCCCACTGTCCCTCGGCACGGCATCAAGAGGCACTGCGTCGAAGCTGTCAGATGATGAGGGCAGTGACGAAGCGAACGGAGCACCTACCCCCGAGCAGCTGGAGCAGAGGCGCAGGCAGCAGCAGATGCGTGAGGCCCTGGAGGCGGATGCAAGGGAGTCCCTTGGTTCGCCAAGGGGCGGTGGGGGAGGGGCGGGCGGCATGGGCTGGGACTGGGTGGTACGGCTGTACGACAAGCACGTGTCGTACCCGGGGGTGTCGTACCTGCCGGGCGCGCTGGCGCTAATGGGGGATGGGTCAGTGTTGGCCGCAGCAGGGGGCGGGAATGCAGAACACGAGGGAGGGAGGGAAGCGCTGGTGACGGAGGCACAGGCAGCGGAGGCGTGGGCAGAGGCGCTGGTGCGCCGCTCGGCCAAGGCCTTCCAACCGCCGGCGTTGGTCATTGGCGGCGCCGCGTGCGGCGGCGCCAACCTGGCGTGGTACGAGCAGTACGGGCAGCCGCAGAGGGTGGCGCCCGCCGCACCGCCCACTGCCGTACGGAAGGGCAAGAAGGGCAAGAAGGCGAAGTACGGCAACGGTACCGCGGCGTCTGTGCCTGCCGTACTGCAGCTGTACGAGTCCGACATGGAGGGGCTCCTCACAACGGGCGCGCTGTTCTCGTGGCGGTTGGGGCGGTGGGGAGGCGACTGGGGCGGGTTGGGGAAGGGGGACGCGGGAGGAGTGGAGGGGTGGGCGGGAGTGGTGTCGGGAGCGCAGCCGTGCAGCGGCTTCAGGGTGTGGGCTAGCGTGGTGGTGGAGCAACGGGAGCAGGAGAATGCAGCAGGCGGGGGTAAGGCAGCAGGTGGCGAGAAGGGTGGCGGCGGCGGCGGCGGCGGCGGGGGGAGCGAGGGGGCAGGGGGATTGGCGGCGCTCGAGGCGGAGGCAAGGCGGGAGCTGGGGCAGCAGGGGAGGGGTGGGTTGGGACGGGGAGGTGGAGGCGGCGGCGGGAGCGGGAGCGGCGGCAGTGGGGCATGGCGGCGGGTGCTGCGTCACGATGCCGAGGTGACGGGGCTGGCGGTGCCGCTGCCGCCGCTGCTGCCGGAGGGCGTGTGGCCCGTCATGGACAAGGGGTACGTCAATCCGTTGTGCAGTTTCTTGAGCCCAAGCTATATGATAGTCAGGTGGATATGAGCTAACGCGTAGGGCGTGTGGCCCGTCTTGGACAAGAGGTGCGCCAATCCACGACGTGCTCAAGCACTACATGTCGGCAGTGAATTGCTTGAATACTAAGCGCTGTGTAAGTGAACCGCGCGCATGCTTCGGAGCGGCTTGCAAAACATGCAACAGCAGTACCACAACAGTAATGCAACGATTGCAGGCATTCTTGCAGCACGCTCTTGGTATAACACACATGCATAATGAGGGAGGAGCTGTTTGGTGTGTTCCTTTTGCTGCCGCCGCTGCAGGCAGTCGTTCGAGATCATGGAAGGTCGCGACTACCAGTCCCGCGCGGGGTGGCTGCTGCTGCTACCGCCACAGCCCGCACCACCACCCCACACATCCCGCCAACCCGCCACCACCCACACCAACATCAGCACCTCCTCCTCGCCATCATCAACCAGCAGCTCCCCGCAAGCCCCAACCGGGGACGCCAAGGGACCCCCGCCGGCCTTCCCGCTGCTGCGGCGCCTGCTGCAGCAGCAGCCCGGGGCACCCGACCTGGACGGCTGGTGGGCGGCGCAGGCCGCACACGTTGCAGAGGGCGGTGATGAAGCGGGGGAGTCTCCTGCTTCTTCGGAGGAGGAGGCCGGCAGGTGGCTGCACGAGCGCTGCACTGTGACGCTGACGCTGTGGCTGGGGCAGCCCTCGCACGCCCCCGCGTTCCGCCTGGCGGCAACCAACCTGCCGGTGGGTACCGGTCCCATTGACACACAACACGTACGATTGCGCCGTGCTGCTTGTGCGTGTTATCGGGGTACTGCCACGCACCGCGTCGACCCGGCATCCAGTTGCGCAGAGCCAACGGCGGCTGTTCAGCGGTTTGCACTCTGCTTCTGCCTGTCGGGTGATCATTACTCGCTCCCCCTGATGGTGCCCTCCGCGCAGGCCTCTGCCCAACCAGCCCCGGCGGTTCCGCTGTCTCCCCTGCGACCCACCTTCATCCCCTCCCTGGCCACACGGCAGCAGCAGCAACAGCGGCAGCAGCAGCAGCAGCCGGCGGAGGAACGCGCTCCGGGTCAAGGGTCCCATGGCAACGGCAGCTCCTCCCCCTCCTCCCCAGTGGCCTACCCCACCCTGGTGGTCCCCCTCCAGCTGCCCCTCCTCAGCCCCACTCCCAAAGCCGCGCCTGTGGCCCCTGCACCTCACACCTGGAGCGCCAGGCTGTCGGCTGCCGTACGGAGCGCTGCCGTACCTGTCGTACGGTTCCTGGGTCTGTACGGCTACGCTGCCGTACGCATTACCAGCAGCAGCGGCGGCGGTACGCAGGCGGGGGCTTGCATGGCGCCGGTGGTGGTTATGACGGTTGTGGAGGGAGGAGCGGCGGGCGGCGTTGCTGGCGGGGGAGTGGAGAGCGGCGAGGGGAGAGCGACACGGCTGATGGAGCGCCTGAGCCTTGCGCACGTGAGTCAGGGGATCATGGTTGGGTGCTTACTGATTGCTACTATGAACCTAGCCGCTGCCTGCCTTACTGGCTGATGCATTGTGGTCCTCTGTGGGGAGCGTCGGAGCCCGGCGCGCATGCGTTCCAGTGGTGGGGTCCATGGTCGGGAAGAATCGCGCTAAGACCTACGCTTTTTAGCCCCACGGTTTGTTACTGTGTCTCAATGTACCCTAGTGCTGAGCCGTATTCCCCATCCTTGATTCAGGTGTCTTCCAACCACTCCCACTTCAGCCTGGAGCCCTGCGCCTCCGCCCCCTCCGCCTGCGCCTCCGTGGTGGCCCTGCTGGACCCCGCCTGCGACCACAAGTAAGTACGGGATGTGCACGTGGGCAGCGCGTGGGTCGTACCGAGGTGGCACTGCTGATCCCGGCATGTGGACATGTTCATGGGTAAGTGATGGGGCGTGCCATATAGCCAGCGCGTGGCATGGGTGGCCCGTTGTGTCTTGTCGCTGTGCTCCGTATAGTGCAGCGTGTGGGGTGGCCCTGCTGGACCCGGCACACATACACAGGTGGGGTGGGGGCGACACGGTGGTGCCATGTGCAGCGCATGCCATGGAGGAAAGCTCGTCCCCTAATTGTCGTGTCGCCTCTCGCACGTGCTTCCGCAAGTTGTGTACCGGTATGGCCATAGCATTACAGGTTCTGAACCACGGCCCATGATGCTATATGCCCATGATGCTGTAGGCTGGACCTCGTTCCCTACATGTCAGGCCGCATCCCGCACGCGCTTCTGGCCCACGGGTCGGAGCTGTGGCTGGCGGCGCTGGCGGCGGCAATGGCGGGCGTGATGGCGGCGGCCATGGCGGGCGGCGGTACGGCAGCTGCCGTGGCGGGCGTCGACCAGGGTCACGGGACATCGCCAGGGCGCTGGAGCTTGAGGGCTGCAGTGCGGCTGCCTCTGGAGGGCACTCGGAGCCTGGCGGTGGGTAAAGGAAGGGTGCCGGCTGGGGAGGGTGGGGGGACTTCTTGGTTCATGCCGGGGGGGGGATCACTGGGTTGCATATGCGCACAAGGTGCTGGACGTATGCATATGCTGTCAAGCCGATTACGGTGGCCTTGGTAGGCATGTCCTGTGTGCAGTGTACGTGTGGAATGCACGTTGCATGGCCGCATGCCAGGCCGCCGGTCGGCACCACCTGTCTTCGGTACCAGTTCTTGTGGTTGTGCACACGTGTGCCTGCGTGTGCAGCCCTACATGTGCCATGTCGCTGACCGACACTTGCAGTCAGACTACTCAGACTAGCATCGATCGGGGGCGGGCGCATTGTACCTCCCGATTTGACGTGCCCTGCCCTGCCCTGCCCTGCCCTGCTCCTCATCCCCAGGACACGGCCACCACCCGCTGGGCAGTGCTTCTCGCCGCTAGCGCAGCAGCGGCTACCCTGCTGCCCCTCCTGCCCCTCCTGGCGTCCACCCATCCACCCTCCACCGCCAACCCCAGCCACGCGCACGACAGCCACATCACCACCTCCAACGGTGCTGTGGAGCCCACACCCACCCCCACCACCGCGGCACCGCTTCTGCTGCTGCCCTCGTTAGCACACACCGTCTGGCCGTGGGTTAAGGCAGCGGTACAGGTCGCCGGGCTGTGCGCCCTGCCCCACCGCCCCGACTGCGGATGGGTCGTTGGGCCGGGTTCGGCCCTGCTCGTGGGGTTGCTAAGACACGTGCCTGGCGGTGCAGCTGTGCTCCCAGGGGTGGAGGCAGAGGCGAATGTTGCGGGAGGGTACGGCAGCATAGGCGGCAGCAGCAGCAGCATCTCGGTCCCCGGCCTCCGCGGAGAGCTCTTCGCCTTGGACTGGGTCCTGCTGCTCGGGGCGGGCGCGCTGGCGGTTGTGGCGGTTGGCGCGTTCTTACAGACCGTTGCAACCGTTGTGGCGGTTGTGGAGGCGGCCGCGCTGCGGCCGGCGTGGTGGTTGGCGGTTGGGCTGCCGACGGCGGCGGTGCGGCGGGCGTGGGTTGCGGGACGGCGACAGCACGCTGCGAACAAGGCTGGCGATCCCACAGCGGCAGCAGTCAGGAAGGAAACTGTGACGGTTGGTGCGGTTACAACGGCCTGCATGGGCGTTGCGGTGTGTGCTGCGCCTCTGGTGCTGCTGGTGTGGCTGGTGGCGGCCCCGGAGTCGGCCCCCGCGGCGGTGCTTCTGGTGGCGGTGGTGCTCCTGGCCAGGGCTGTGTGCTTCAAATCTATTGCAGCGGGATCAGCAGCAGCTACTGCCCCAAGGGTTGGACCTGCAGGAGGAGGAGCATTGGAGGCGGAGGAAAGGTCAGCGGGGGGAGGGGCAGCCGCGGAGGCGTCTAGGGCAAGGTGGAGGGGCGATAACGCCGGCCGCCGCCGGTGGCTGTTGCTGTACGGCACCTACGTGATCAGCGCCGTACCGGGCATCGCTGCCGTGCTGCGACGGCTGGCGGCGAGGCCCGACGGCGTGGGGGAGCTGGCGGCGGCGGTGGCGGCGGTGGTCACAGCAGTGGCGGGGGCAGGCCCGGCGGAGCTGGTGCGGATTGTCGTGGGTGTGGTGGTCAGCAGCATGGGGGTGGCTGGCCTGGGGCTCGCTGGTCAACCGTGTGGGTCAGCGGGCAGCAGCTTGCTGGCGGGCGGAGCGTGGGCGTGGCTCATAGGCCTGCGTGCGCACCACGTGTCGTACGTGCTGTCTGCCGTACACTGCGCCGTGCTGCTGGCTGCGGGGAGTGGAGCTAGGGGTGCTGTGGGAGTGCCGGTGGGGGCGTTGGACCGCCGTGGGACAACACAGGCGGCGGCTGGCGGGCGGCTGGCTGCAGGTGGGGTGCGTGGTGCCTATTTCCAGGGTGTGGCGGCTGCGGTGCGGGTCGTTGCGTTGCGCCTGGCGTGCTGTGCGTTGCTGGTGGGGGTGTGGCTGGGGGCGGAGGGGGTGGCGCACGTGGCGGTGGGGGTGGTGGCGACGGTGGAGCTAGCGGGCTGGGCGGCTGGGTTGCCGCTGCGCTGACCGTTGGGGACCGTCAAGGGTGTTACCGTAATGAAAATTCGCGAGAAGACGGAAGAGTTAGCATGAACCATGGACCAGTACCTGTAGCCGACTCCTCGCCAGCCACGTGTTAGACCACGCAGGGCAAAGGTACACCTGAGCACACGCCGTAACCTGGGCAGCTTGCGGTACGCACGCACGCTACCGGCCACGTGTCAGGGCCACAGCGTGCTAGGTAGCAACACACGCATGGTGATGCACTACCTGGGCGGAGGCCGTGCCAGCCACGTGTCAGGGCACGCAGGGCACACGGCACAGTGGGCTGCGCCGCTGCACACCTGAGCACATGCGTGCTGCTGGCCTGCGGCGTAATCAAGGTGGACGAGTGGAACGCCTAAAGCCCCTGCGATCTCGACTGTACGGTACCAATCAATGAGCATCAGTCGTTTCCTGGAGGAGGGAACAGGGTGGGTGGGGAGGGGCGGGATACGGGTCTCCCATGGGAAGGTGGCAAGGCGCGTGCCAAGGACCCCCCCTAATCATGCCGAGCTGTGCAAGAGGAGCAGAGGCGCCTGTTGCCACGGGAGGCCCCCCAGCCTGTAACTCAGTGCACCAGTGGGCACATGCGTGGATGGCGGTGGGTAGACTGGGTCCACGTGCCACGTGCCAGGGGCGTAGAGGCCCGGACCTCTGGACGACACTGGACGCAGGACGTACAGACCGTGCTATGCGTGCATCCCGGCATTCTGCTTACAGGTTTGCTGCTTGCCTGCTTGCCCAGCCCAGCGCCGGACCGGTTGCAACCGCCCCAATGGCAAATTTCAGACGTCAACCGCAGGTTGTTGCACGCCTTTTGAACGCACGCGTACGCCTAGCATAGCCTGAGTATGTACAGTTCTATTTGCTCTTTGACGCCAATACTGAACAAAGACGCGGGCCCTTCGCCTCGCTAGCGGCGCGCGGATAAAGCCGAATAACCAATATGTTACAGCCCTTAATAGTACGTCTGCTTTACTTCTTTTTCACTATATGATAGACATTACATTGAAAGCCTAGGAGGGCGCTGCCCCGCAACGAGCCTTTCGCACGAGCGAGGCCCAGACCCGAACACCTTGCAACGATGCTGCCCACCATAGTAATACTGCTTTCAATAAGCGCTTCATTTCTGGGAGGCGTAGTGGTGTCCGGCGAGCTTGTCGGTAAGCCCGCGCGCTCGCACTGCAGCGAGTCCCTTGCGCTTTGCCAGCACTGGCCGGCGCACCATTGCCCACAATTTCTCCAAACAACCGTCCCCAAACCAAACTACACAGCACTGCACGCTCGTTATTATAAGCTGCCTCGACCAACAGTGTGCGACACGCACGTGCTGCCCCACCTACAGGGGCACCCACCCGGTGCAGCATCGTCATGCAGGGTCGTGGAGCCAACGGTGGGGCAGCAGCTCCAGCTACCCCGCAGCCACAGTACCTCAACATCACATGCACTGGCCCGGGCGCGCCAGAGGTCCGCCTGAGCCCGTGGCTGGCCGCAATGTACGGCAGCCAGCAAGGGACATCCCCTGCCGCAGCCAGCTCTTCAGGTGAGGGAGTGGGCGAGGACGCGGAACACTGCCACGGGACACGGAACACTGCTACACTGCCACAGAACACTGCCACGGGGGGCATATGGAATGGAGGATTGGGAATAAGGGCTGGAGGCTGGGGTATGCGGGCTTGAGGTAAGGGCCAAGCCACACTGCCAAGGGGCCACGTGTTTCCGTGTGGGTGGAGCCCTGGGTACCTGCGGTGCAGCGCTCGAGGGAACATGGGAGCCTGGCGGCTGGGGCCTGGGGCCTTGGGGCTCATTGGATGGTGCATGCCAGGGCCTGGGGGCACGCGTGAAACGCCAGAAACCGTGCCAGGGCCTGGGGGTAACCGCAGAGCGGCAAAAGGGACGAACGGAAACATCGGGCCTGCAGAGGGCGAGGTTAGTGGCTGCAACAGAAAGCAAGGAACGACCAGGGCCTGGGGGTAACCGCAGAGCGGCAAAGGTACGAACGGAAGCATTGGACCTGCGGAGAGCGAGGTTAGTGGCTGCAACAGAAAGCAAGGAATGACCAGGGCCTGTGGGTGCATGGGCCTGGGGTTTGAGGCTGGGGGTGCATGGGCCTGGGGCATGTGGAAAGGAAGGCTGGACGCTGGGGTTTGTGGAACAGAGGATCGGGAAAAAGAGCTGGAGGCTGGGGCGTGAGGGCTTTAGGGCTGGGGCTTAATGGCTTGTGCTTGTGCGGCGGCCTGCGAGCGAGGTGTTGTGTGGGAGCGTAAGCTGAGGTTGGAGCGATGGGGTCTGAGGTTTCTGGGGCTGTGTTGTGAGTGCTGAGGTCTCTGGGGTTTCTGGGGCTGAGTGGTGAGTGATGGGGTCTCTGGGGTTCTGGGGCGGTGTTGGGTGCTCAAGACAGGGGCGTTGGGGCATTGAACTGGAACGAGGGTGCGAATCCCAACAGCACCCCACAGCACCCCACAGCATCCACTCGGAGCTAGTGCTGAGGGTTTGGGGCGTGGAGATGGGGACATGGGGTTGGTGACACAGCGCTATTGGCAATCGGATTGCAGAGTGAGCATGCGCAGGTGTAGGCTGCCTGCTTGGGCGCCTGCTGGGGAGCTTGATGACTGGGGCTGGCGTGTGAAGGACGGAGTGTGGGGCGTTTCCTGCGCCCTGCTAATACACACGTCACCCTTCCTTAATACACATGCCCCTACACTGGCGTGTGAAGGACGGGGTGTGGGGCGTTTCCTGGGGCTGAATATGTGGGGACAGGCAGGCAGGCAGGCATGCGTGAGACTGAGCCTGTTGGGTGCGCACCTTGGAGTTGAAGGGGGTGGCTACCGTACGGTAGCTTCAGGGGTTGCCGTACGGTTGCACAAGGGGTTACCGTACGGTTGCACAAGGGGTCACCGTACGGTTGCACAAGGGGTTACCGTACGGTTGCACAGGGGTTACCGTACGGGTAGCTTAAGGGGTTGCCGTACGGTAGCTTTAGGGGTCGTTGTATGGTAGCGGTTACCGTACGGTAGCACCAGAGATTGCCGTACGGTAGCACAACGAGTATGTACGTACTGGTATGCGTTGCGCAATAGGTGCCTATACATAGCATGCTGGGGATTTATGCGTGGGGAACTGTGGGGGGATGGGCCAGGGGCTTGAAGTCTGTGCGCCGCGTCTGCAATTTTTGGGTCCCGTGTGCACACCGAACCCCTCGTGTTGCCACACGGCTACACGGTACACCGTGTAAAACACGAGGCGGTGTTAACACGGCTCCACACGGTCCGTGTTTTACACGGCCTCGTGTTGTTGCCGGTAACACGAAGGTGTTAACACGAGCCTTGTGTTGCGTGGGGAACTGTGGGGGGATGGGCCAGGGGCTTGAAGTCTGTGTGCCGGGGGCTGCACCGGCTGGGGCGGGGTGGTGTCTGGGGCCTGGGGGTAATAAATGGCACACATGGCTGAAGGCTGATACCCTGTAATTCAATGGTGCACTGGGGCTGGGTGGGGCAACGGCCGATGCGGATCGTACCTTCCAACTCACCGCTCTCTTTCTCCCATGCCTGCCCATCCGCCCTTCCTGGACCCAACCAACCCTGCAAGCCCCATCTTCCCCACACACCCGCCCCGCAGGCCCAGCAGTCTCCGTCCACCTGGCTGGAGTGCAGGCGGCAGGGGTGCTACCTGCACCAACAGAATCAGCAGGCCACAGCAGCCCCTCAGCCTCGTCCGCACAACCTGGCATCTCTGCACCCCCTGGTGAACCCGCTAGCCCCGGCGGTGGTGGTGACGCTCCCGCCGTGCAGGAGGACTGGCGGGTGGCCCTGGCGTGCAGGAGCAGCAGCAGCACCAACGTAACCCACCTGCACCTGGTGGACTCCCTTGTCGTCAACGTCCCCCTCAGCACGAACGGTCCACTGGTGTGGCTGGATGGCTGCAATACCGAATCCTTTTCCAACGTCACCCTGGCTCAGCTGCGGGCCCCCCGGGGGGCGAGCCCTGTGACAGCGCCGGTGCACGGGGCGGTGTTTGCCAGCGGCCTTGACCGGGAGGTCCAGATGACCGACGTGGATTGCACGTACGTGGTGGGGTCGCACACGTGGGCGTGCTTCCTGCTGAGCTTCACGCCAAACGCAGCAGCAGCAGGAGGCGGCCGTGCGCAGGGCGGGTTTTTACCGCCTCCGGGCGGGGCCGTGGATGCCGGTACGGCACCGCTGCCGCCACCAGCGGATGGACCAGCACCGCTGCCTGGAGCAGGCACAGCAACAGCAGCAGCAGCAGCAGTATCTATCAAGGACTGTCGCTTCTCCAACAACGGCGTCTTGACTACTTTGTTAGATTCGTTGCTGGAGACTTCGCTGCTGCAGCGAGACGTGGCGGCTGCCTTGGCTGCAGGCAGCCGGCAGGCCGACACTGATTGCGGCGGCGGGAGCTACGGGGCTCTCGTCTTCTCGCTTGCGCCATCAGCCAGGTCCCAGGCCAATGGCAGCACGGAGGCGGCCGGGCAGCCGTTGCTGAGTGTACACATCCAAGGGAGTACCTTTCGCAGCAACATTGGCGGCTGCGGGGCTGCCCTTGCTTCCCTTGCGCCTCAGGTGGGGTACTCAAGGACACTGCCCTGTACAGTCCTTTGTGCGAGCTATGCACACCAGTAGGACATCGGCACTCTGAGCGAGGTTGAACTGTGCGGTCGAAAATGACTATCTCTCATGGTACGAGATTGTGGTGTGCATGTCCCAAAACGGCATGCTGGCCTGCTCCGAAACCCTGGCAGCTCCCATTCCAGGGGATGTCCCCTTATGTAGGGGATGTCTTCCAGGGCACACCCATTCTGTGCGTGATATCATCGCTGCATTGCATCCCATACGCAGACCCACACCGTATCCATCTACGTACGCACGAGTTGATAAAGCTGTAGTTTCTGTGTTGCATCTGTATACCGTATCCGGTGTACCTGCATGCCAAAACTGTACGGTACAACCCAGTTGGTGTCTGGAGAACGGGCTGTGCAGTGTACAATAGTCCACTGCAGCCACGTGACATCCTCTTCAAGTCTCCTACACGCCACCTTTCCACAGCTGCTCACAACCACCTTGCTCCACTGGCCTACTGCTACAGGTATCTCTGGCGCTTGATGAGAACACCGTCATGGGCGGCTGCAGTGCCAACTGGTACGGTGGTGCTGCCTACGTGAGGTGGGATGCGGATACCCTTAGCCTGTCTGGCAGGAGTCGGCTGCTGAGCAATTCCGCAGGACTGAGTGGAGGTGCAATTGCTATCATGGGCGCTGCAGCTGGCATTGTCCTGAATCCAGGCAGCCGTGTCCAAGGCAATGAGGCAGTCGTGTCCGGGGGCGGCGTGCACATCAGCGGCAACCTTGCCGGGCTGCGTCTTGACGCCAGCACAATAGTGGACAACCACTGCAGTGATGGGAGCACTGCACTCGGTTATGGGGGGTTCCTATATGTGGGTGGTGAGCTGGGTCAGGCCACCATCAACAACAGCACCATCCAGGGCAACCATGCAGGCGTATGGGGAGGTGCAGTCTGTGTTATTGGGTCGGCGGAATCCTTCACAGTCTCCTCTGGCACCCAAGTGCTCAACAACACAGTCGGCCAGATTGGAGGGGCCATTGCGATTCTGGGGGGCGCCAACTCGTTTACACTGTCTGGGGGTAGCTCCCTTGTGGGGAACCTGGCCCTGAATGTGTCCAAAAGTTATGCCGGCGCCCTACTTGTGAATGGCCCTTTGGAAAACCTCTATATTCTTGAGGGAAGCCGTGTCATTGAGAACAGTGCAGCGATGGGGGGTGGGGCCATTGTTGTCGATGGCGACCTTGGCCAGCTGCTGGTCGATGGCAGTGAGATTGCTGGTAACCATTGCTGGGGTCCTGCGCCTGCAATAGAGTGCAGTGGTGGTTTCCTGCTGGTTTCATTTCACCTCGGCAAGGCAGTTTTTACTGGTGGCAGCAAGGTGCACGGCAACCGTGCGGGCTATAACGGCGGGGTGCTTGATGTGGGGGGAACAAATGCATCGTCAATCTTTGTACTGGGCAAGAGCCGTTTGTGGGACAACTGGGCTGGCAGTAGTGGTGGGTGCTTTGCTGTTAGCTACCTCAAGGAATTCCTGGTTGCAGACAGTGAGCTAGCCTTCAACAGCGCCCTATCTGGTGGGGTCCTGGACTCTGAAGGAGGGGTTGAGAACATCACTCTCACTGCAAACGCCAAGGTCGAGTCCAATGTGGCAACTTCCACGGGTGGATTCTTCTCCGTGATAACCAACACACTGGAAAATCCTGAGGCTGTGCTGGTAGGGTCGCTCGTCATCCGGCAAGGCAGCTCGCTGTCTCACAATGTGGCCCTGGGGAGTAGGGGAGGTGCTGTGTGGACGGGGGGCACAGTGGGGTCTCTCATCATCATGGAGGGGAGCCGTGTGCACAACAACAGCGCACCAGCAGATGGGGGTGCAGTGATGGTTGTGTGGGGCAGCCTGCACAGGCTGGTGGTGGATGCAAGCGAGGTGTCTGATAACCACGTGCAGCAGGGCTTTGGCGGCTTCTTGGCTGTGGAGTCGGACTTGGGGACTGCCATGTTTGCAAACAGCAGCTACATATATAACAACAGTGCCGGTGCTGAGGGCGGTGTGGTGTTCGTGTCCGGTGCAACTACATCCATTAGCATTATTGACGGCAGCGTGTTTGAGGGCAACCAAGCTGGATCCCTGGGCGGCTGTATTTCTGCTCGCGACCTTGGGAGCGTTTTCATCTCAAGCAGCAAGCTGCTGGAGAATGTGGCGGAACGTGGTGGTGTCCTTTTTGCTGATAAGGGGTCGCCCAACATCACACTCACCTTGGGTGCAAACATAACACGCAACCAGGCAAGCAGGATGGGTGGCGCGTTTTACCTAAATGATGGCCTGGGGTTATTTCTTGTAGATGGAGGCAGCTCGGTATCACATAACGATGCTGCTGGAGAACGGGCGTCCTACCAGGAGGGAGAGAGCTTTGCTGGCGGTGTGTTGTATGTGCAAGGGAGTGCAGAGTACCTTCGCATTGTGGGTGGCAGCTATGTCCAGAATAATAGCGCTCTCGTCCATGGAGGCGCTTTCTACATTACTGGGCTCGTTTCACAATTCACTGTTGCAAACAGCAGTGTGGTCGCACGCAATGCTGCCAGGCTCGGCAGCGGTGGAGTTTTGCGCAGTGTTGGTGGCATTGGGAGCATTGCTATTTCAAATGCAAGCCGTGTTGCAGAGAACACGGCTGGCGAGAATGGCGGAGTCATTGGCTGCCTCAACACAGTGGGCCTCGACACAGATGAGGTTGTGTTAACAAATGTGGTGATCAGCAGGAACACAGCTTTTGGCCATGGGGGTGTGTTCAGTTTTGTGGGAGGTGTACGGGAAGTGCACATCTGTGCTTCCCAGTTGACCCGTAATGCTGCGGCAGCTGGGCATGGGGGCTGCATAGGTGTCTTTGGCAGCCTGGGGAGCGTGCTATTGGAGGCTGGAACGGTGGTGTCTGGCAATACGGCTGGAGCCAGTGGGGGGTTCGTTTCCGTTCTTTCACCAACAATTGGCGTGATGGTGTCGCCTGGTGGGCGTGCAGACCCAGGCGTGCTGCTGGGGAGCCTGGAAGTTCGCAATGGCACCCAGCTCGTCAGCAACACCGCCCAGCTGCTGGGCGGTGCAGTGGCTGCCCCTCTTATCGCGGGCTTCATGCTGTCTGGTGGCAGCATGCTCAACAACAACACGGCCGTGAGTGGAGCAGGAGGTGCCATTGCTGAGGCATCAGCTGTGGTAAGTGACATGAAATGCACATGCACGTGCAGTTGTATGCTAAGTGTATTGCTGCGTGCCATACATGCTCTTACTGGGTTGCATGGTTATATACCCACACACGTAACATCTACCTTGCTGCACCTTCAATCATGGCATGCTCCCATATGCCTCTCCATGCATATGTGGGCTACCACCCATGCTGTTTTCTGCGACCACCGGATCAGGCAATTCAACAACACTTGCATCTTGTGTTGATCCACCCACTTGCAGGACCCGGCTGTCACAGTGGCCTGCCAGTACCTTCCCAGCTCCTCCCAGTGGAGCATTGAGGGCGGCTCTACTATACATGGAAACACAGCTGGTGCAGGCCCAGGCGGGGCACTGCTGCTGGCTGCACGCGGCCGGTGCAGCACCAACAGCAGCCAGTCAGGCATGGGGCAGCAGCTTTACACCAACTCCCTGCACCTGGAAGTACACAATGCCAGCATTGCAGGCAACCGGGCGTGTGTGGACCCTGCAAGCTGCTTGGCGGGTACCGTTGGTGGTGGTGCAATTGCAGTGGTCAGCCCTGGTGCAGGCAGCCACACCGGTGCCACTGACCAGCTGTTTGTGCGAGCCCTGGAGGTGCTCGTGAGCGGCTCAGAGCTTGTAGACAACCATGTGGGCGTGGAAAGCAGCAGCGGCAGTCAGCACGGGGGAGCAGTCCTGCTGGCGGCACAGCCAACCACCTCTGGAACCCAGTGCTGGGCTCATCTCTCCAACAGCACTGTTATACAACACAACATTGCCAGAGGGGATGGGGGTGCAGTGGCGGTGCAGAACTGTCAGCTGGCAGTGACAGGTGCTGCCCTGGACAGCAACCGTGCTGGAGGGGGAGGGGGTGCAGTGGCCGTGTCAGCTAGTAGTGGCTGGAGGCAGCTGGATGGCAGTCCACTGGGCACCAGAGGAGAACGCCTGCTGGATGCACCAACTGGTATGTGGCCATGGGTTTAAGGGATCATGTGCCAGGACTGGTGATAGGACTGCAAGGCACATCACCCCAGACATAGGCACACACACTGTGTTACCGCCAGCCACGAGTTGCTGAATGGAAGCAGCACTGGGGCAGCAGGCAGTGCACCAAAACATGCATAGCCAGGGGTCCGCCTGTGTTTTGATGGCACACAGACTACTTTGGATGGCATAGAAACTGAGGCATGTAGCAATTGCTTCATGAGCTACCATGCACACTTACCTCACCATCCTAGCATATGTTTCACATTGAACTGCTTTTAGCCACACACATCGGGTGATGGCGTCCATGTGCTGGAACGAAGTATCATGCTGCCTCGCCCTACATTAACACCATTACATCGTGCTTGTGTGTACCACCAGATGGCTGGAGCCCAAGCACCAACCCATGGCTGCTTGCCATTTCCAACAGCACCTTTGGGGGCAACACAGCCGCCATGGGAGCTGGTGGAGCTGTGCTGTTGACTGCGAGCTCTCCTGCAGAGGCTGCTGCAGAGGGCAGCTGCCTGCATTCAGCAGGGCTGCTGTCTCTTGTCAATAGCTCCTTCAACAACAACTCCGCTCTGGCAGGCGGTGGGGGGGCTTGCTCAGTCTCCACAGCAGCAGCAGCAGCAGCAGCAGCAGCAGAGACAGGCAGCAGCGGCAACAGCAGCACAGCCACTTTGCTGCTAGAAAGCTGCAGTTTTACCGGCAATCAGGCGTCAGGGGACGGGGGTGCACTGGAGATCCTTGCTGCTGCTGCCTCACCTACAGGCGGGTGCGGCAGCAGGGTTGTGCTGTATGGATACATGCGGAACATCACTGCAGCTGGCAACATGGCAGGTGGGAGTGGTGGGGCCATTGCTGTTGTACAACAGCAGGGCAGTGCTGCAGACAGCTGCGGGTCTGCCCCTCTGCAGACCCCAAGCCACGGGCATGGGAGTCCATCAGGCAACCTGCAAGCAGCTGGCCTGACTCTGGTGGGCAACCTTGCGGCAGCAGCTGGAGGCGGCATGTACACCTTGGGTAGCATGTCTCTGGACATCACCACAGCAAAGCTGCATGGCAACACAGCGGCGGGCAACCTTGGTGGCGGTGGCCTTGCTGCAGTTAACTGCACCACCCTGGAGCTTACCAGCAGCAGCCTTGAGGGCAACAGTGCAGTTGCAGGAACAGGAGGCGGCTTGCATGTGAGCAGCTGCGGGAGGGTTTTGCTGCAGCAGACCACAGTTACGGGCAACCAGGCTCTGGCTGGAGGTGGCCTGCATGTGGACAGTACCAGGGGTGCAGGTGTGCTGAGCAGCCCGCAGCCACCAAGCATAGCAGCACCAGCCAGGGTCCTGGCGTCCACAGCACAACTGCTTGCTGGTGGTGATTCAGCAGGGCAGCAGCCTGCAGCCCTCACTGGTACTGCCTTTATTGTGCACCAGGCCACCTTTCAGGGCAACACTGCCCTTGGTGGAAGGGGCTCAGGTGGAGCCACTTCTCCTGCAGCCGCTACTGAGCAGGGGTGCGGTGGAGCTGTGTACATCACTGGCCTGGTGGCAGCTGCCTTGTATGATGCAGACTTTAGTGGCGGCAACATGGCCCTATTGGGCCGTGGGATTGCATCAACACAGTGGTGTGGGGCTACTCAGGACAGCAGTAACTGGGTAAGTTGCACATAACCAGGGACACTGTATGTGACACCATTACCGTATTGGTCGTGTATGCCACATGCAACTTGACCTGGTTATGTTACACCCCACAAAAACTAGCTACACATACATATTGCTACTGTTGAGTACTTCCGGTTACACATTATGGATACCAAGTATGCATGCCATGGCCATATTACGACAAAGTGCAAACATATGATAACACATGTGTAGTTAACAGCAGTCAAGCTCAAGTGTAACATGTGTCCCATATGTTTCTTGGTATACCCTTGATTGACCACAGGGCCTGGGCTATCAACAACTGGTGTCTGCCGGTGTGGATGCTGATGCTGCTGTATCTGGGACATGGCTGGCTTTGGAGAAGCAGCTGGAGATGGCGAACTGCTATCCCTTGGCTTTGCTTGGGCACACACGCCTGGCAGTCCCCCAGTTGGGCACACATGAGCAGGGCCAGCAGGTGAGTGGTAACGTGTAAAGCATAATAGCAGGTACACCATTTAAAACAAGGGACAGGGCGGGTGCACCACATACAATCATACCAGCTTTGTTGGAGCACTAAATAGCTGTCTGGTGCTGGTAGGTGTGCTCATGTGCCAGGCACACAATTGCCATACAACATGCCTTCAACCAATAGAGTTGCGTGTTCCCAATGTTCCTAACTCTACCATATATATGCGGTGTTTGCTTGACATACATGGTGCAGGTCCAGTTCCAGGTTTGGTTCCAGGAGAGCTCTGCACCGGTTCTCTATGTCGGCTGCATGCCAGACAGTGGCTCACCAAGGAGCTCGAGCAGCCTCAGCATGGGGATGCCACCAGCACCGTCCATCACCACTGCTTCAGCGCTGGGACCTAGCCCAACTGCTGCAAGCCAGGATGCGGGTGCTGGCAACGACACAGTGTTGCTTCCTGCACTGTATACAGCCTTGGCAGACTGCTTGCCGACAGGGACAAAGCCTGACAACTGGATGCTTGACAGCATGGTTAGGCGGCAGCCGTCCACCATCAAGCTGCTCAGCATGCAACAGGCGGGTGCCGGTTTCCTGGTGGACGGCAGCACAGCCGGTGTTCAGTTGAGTATGTCCAGGCCTGAATTCCTCAGCCTGCGCCCTGGGCTGCCTTTCAGCACAGCAGCACAGCTCTATGATAGCCTGGGGATACCAGTGACATACGGTACGTATAAGCAAGGCTGGTCGCACAATTAAAGGCATAGTATTGGTGGTACTGTCACTTTTTGTACCTGCGCTCGCTTGTGTGGTGGTGTGGAGCTTGTTTGCTTGGGCCATTGGGCCAAGCCACCGTACAATGTGTGCTAATGTGTGCCTGTGATGGTGTGCCCTGCAGACAACGGCAATGCTGATGGGCTAATGCTGCTGCTGGACATTTTGCCAGCGGGCAATGGCAATCAGCCGGAGCTCCGCTTTCCCAACCTTACCCGCGTGGACCCGGGCTTCTCCAGCTTGGCACAACAAGTGGTTAGAGGCCAGGCCAAATGGCGTCAATTGGTTGCCTTTGGGTGGCCAGGTGACTACAGGCTGCTATTCAGGGCATCCACCTCTGGGGTAAGTAATTTTGCAGCTTGTATATTTATTTTGTAGGTGTTGTGGTGTAACACATTGAAATTTCAACTTGTTAAAATGCAACTAGTCAGCAGGGCTCACACTCCTTGAGCAAGTGCTCCTCGAGCTTTAGTGAGGTATGAATGTAATTTCCCAACATTGGTATCTCTGCACGACAAGTTCAAACAACCTTGTGCTTGTTACATAGCTAGGATTACAGTAAAGGGCACACTTGAGGAGCGGTACAGCTGATTGGGTGTGCATCAGGGGAGATTTGCTGCCCTAGCATGCATCTAACACATCCACACTGCAGAAGTGTGCATTAACTGCCTGCACACAGCCATCCCTGCACTGTAAGAAACTGTCAACAAACACACGATGCATTTAGGTCTGGAAGTTACTGAAGCCTCAGGGCAGTATATGCCCAAAACGTACCTTGGCCCTCGTCAAATGCCACTACATATTCTATGATAAATTAACTGAAGTCATTGTGTTTTTCCTCTGACTGGCACCCTTGTCCAGGTCTCATCGCTGGAGTATGATATTGCGCTTGCACCATGTGCACTGGGTGAGGCTCTGGTCAGTGGTGTTGGTCTCACTGGTGGACAGCCCTCATGGACCAGCTGCCAGCCGTGTGCCCAGGACACGTTCTTGCTGTGGCAGGACACACGTCCACACCTTGACCAGGTTGGCGTTCTGTCCCAGATGAACAACACCGGCAATGGTGGTCCGCTGGCGTATATGGGGCAAGTGGTGGCATCCCTGCTCAGCAGCGGTGAGGCATCCTGCCACAGCTGCCCTGCTGCAGCACAGTGCCCTGGTGGGGCCATCTTGGTCCCCCAGCCTGGCTGGTGGCACAGTGCTGCCAACTCAACCCAGATGCACCAGTGCCCCTACCAAGCTGCTTGTGGGGGCCAGTCAGGCTCAGCAGCTGCTGAATGGGAGTACAGGATAGACTCTACTGGGGACACCGACAACAACTCAACTGCTACTGGGCTCAGCATGCTCAAGGACAGTCGCTCCAAGGCTCTAGCACATTGCCAGAGCGCTTGGTATGCAGTCTCTCAGCAAGCTGGGGCCAGTGCAGGAGTGGCCATCACTGCTAGTCCTGGAAGCCCTTGGAATGCAACCCTGCCAGCCACAAGCACAGCACCAGCGGCAGCCGGGCCAAATGCAGGACCGGACAGTCAGGTGCAGCAGTGCTTTCTCTGGCATGGGGACAGCCATACATCCAACCTGGAGCCCAGCAGCTTCATCCCAGTTTCATACACACAGCTGCAGTGTGCTGCTGGTTACACAGGCAACCTGTGTGCCACATGCCAGTCTGGCTACTATGCTAGTACCGGCTTCCAGTGCAGCCAATGCCCATCTGTTGCACAGACAGCTGGCAGGGGTGTGCTGACTTTTGTTGGAGGCACAGCTCTGGTCATTGTGACCACATACGCCAACCTCTGGGTGGACTATGCGCAAGAGGATCAGGGCCAAGCAGCAGGTGCAGCTGAAATCCTGAAGGTGGGTGTGCAGATGAGTGCGGATGTTCTGCCTGGAATAGCATTGGCCCTTTTTGCATCGTTGGGTCCTCCCTTACACAGATGCATGCATGCATGCATACATGTAGGGAATAAACAGCCATGTGCCACAATAATCCATGCTTGCTTATGCAAACATAATAACCAAGGCACATCCATGCTGCCAGTCCTTCTTACACAAAAAGGACTTCACATCTCCCGATATTTGCCAAATGCCCAATACACAACTTTCCCCCAACAGACTCTGATTGTCCACATCCAGCACCTGGTGATTGTCACCCGCCTCTCCATCCAGTACCCAGACAGTGTGCTGGTATGCAGCGCCTTTCTGAGAGCCATCACGGCAGCAGGGGAGTGGTTTGGCTTCAGCCCCTCATGCCTGGTGCCCGACCAGGGCAGCACCAGCCAGGCAGCAGCCAGGCTGATGGGTAGCATCCTCATCCCTATGGCAGTTGCAGCTACCAGCTTGGCTCTGTGGTGTGCCAGGTAGGGCTCTGAAAACCGTGTTGGTGACCCTTGTGTGTGTGCCCTTACTTGCGGCCTATGAGCTGCAGTATAAAAAGAAGCCAGTCGCAATGGTCTATTCTGGTGGTATAACGTGGTACTAAACCACTTAACAGCTTGGCCTGGTTGCTCAGTGCATAGATATTCGAGCAGGTATACAGGTGGCCTGGTGTAATTCGGGCAGGTTAACGCCTTACATTGAGTTAAAAATCAGGGACTTGCCTGATATAAAATCTATTGCGGTCAGCAGATAGGTACACGGGTTCTTTGTATGCTGCAAAAGTTGCGGGCAACGCCTGCAAGTCTTAGACACGTTTGTAGCCTTTGGGCTGTCACGAGTCAAACCACTGCCCTTTCGTAGACCTGGTGTAATTCGGGCACCCCAATAAGTTGACTCTCCACACTCGCCGGACACGCCCAAGCACACCCAATTGGTATCATATCCATGTTTTGGTAATGTCAAGTTGTTATCATCATAGCGGCGTGAGGCTTGCCGACGCCGGCGGCCATGTATGTCGGCGATAGCGGACATGTCAAAGTCCTTGGTCCTCAGGAAGTGGTAAAACAGCGAGTCAAGGCCGAAACATGGCATAGGGCATGTACATACGTGCGACATAATGCCACATCGCCCGTCTTGCGGCCGGCTGGCACGTGCGTCAGTGTGCCAACGCCCGCATCCCTGGAACCTGTGCCCAACCCTGGGGAACGGCAGGCTGCAGTCCACCGCCGCAAGCCTGCATCGACCCTTCGTGCATCTATAGATGTACTATGATTTTCTCCTTGCATGTAAGCACCTGGTGGGTGGAGCAAGCTCCTTTCACCACGCTTGGCAGGCTTTGCTGTGGGCAGGGGAGGCTCCCCTGGCTGTGGGGATTGGGTCATGAACATGGCCACAACTCAACACTCCTGGAGCTTTGGGCCCTTCGGAACATCATAATACATAACTGTTAACACGAATGCATGTGTATCAAGTGGAAACGGGGTTTCTCTGACCCACCAGCGCCTTGGCGCAAGACGCGCAAAATGGGACGCTTATGGCATGTAGACGTGCGAAACGGCGACCAAGAGTAACGAAGAACATCGTAATAACATATATAAACAAATTTGCATGCTCCAAAGCGTATCCGATCGACGGATACAAGCCATGCTGTGCAGATTGCTGTCCCGTGGGTCCGAGCGCCTAAAACTGAAATCGACGAACCGGCGAAGGAGTAGCATCATAAGATTAAAGTATTCATACTATTACATAACATAATATCTGCTTGTCGTGTTATTTGGATCGGCCGTTGATTTTTTAGCGCTACCTGCCCGAATTACACGGGTGCCCGAATTACACCAGGCCACCTGTAGTGTGTAATCATTGACAACCCACAAACTGGCATGGAACAGTATAGACCATACACTGTGTGCAAGATGCCAGCCACAATTTACTTAATGGTGAATGGCCACGCAATGACCTTCCCTGCATGCAGGTACTGCTGGCAGAGAGCTGGCAAAGGACCAAGGTTGCAGGGCCGGCAGAGTGCTCTTGTCAAGACAGACAGCAAGCAGCTGCTGGCAAGACAGACAGCACTCGTGTCAGCCATCACCTCTACCCAGCCAAGCAGTACACAGCTGGGCAGCAGTGTCAGCAGTGAGGCTACTGTCCCAGTGCTCAGCCACGGACTCATTGGCCCTGCAGTCTCATCTGAGGCTGTTGTCATTGCGCTGTATACTGGCAGTGGCAGGTACAACGACCTGCCTGCATACAGCCCAAGCCCTTTTGCTCACCATTCTGTTCAGCGGTATCCAGTTGTCAACACTACTGTGGAGGAACGTGGCCAGAATCAGGGGCAGCAGCAGCAGCAGCAGCAGCAAGTACACCCTCCGTCATCCACACAGCCACCCTCCAGTGGCGTCCAGCAACTACAGCAGCAGCTATCCCTGCAGCCCAGTGAGCAGGGGCAGAAACAGCGGCTGCTCACAGGCCAGGGAAGGCAGCAGGGTCAGCAGCAGCAGCAGCATGTCCCGGTGCTACAGGCCAGAGTGTCACTTGTCAACACCCTGTCACGCGTTCTCTCAGGCACCAGCCGGACCTTCTCCCAGCTGCGCCTGGCCCCAGCGCCAAGCTCTGCCCTGGCGCACATGGACCAGAAGTTGCCGCTGGTGTCGCAGCTGGGCGTTGTGCTGCTGGTGGCAGTGTTCGTGCTGTACCCCAGCTGGGTGCAGGCCTCCCTGGGCATCTTCGCCTGCTACACCATCGACGATGGAACGGGGCTGTACCCTGAGAACCAGAAGGTGGGTGAAATTTGGGAGCCCGTGAAATATTAGCCATTTTATTCTCCTCCCCTGCAGTTTACGTGGGACTCACCAACTCCAAAAGTGCTGAATCTGCACTTGTGCTGTTTGTACCGGTATGTTGATTTGATCAGAAAGGTGCACAACCACGCAGGCAACTTGGCGCTATACGCTATGGCTACTGGGTCCAAAACATGAACCAGCAGTGCTACAGTGGAGCCCACCTGCGGGCCTACGTCCCTGTGGGTGTGGTGTGCGTGGTGGTGCTGTGCATGCTGCCGCCTCTGGCCTCCTTACTTCCTGGTGCTCTGGACCAAAAGGAGGGCCGTGGACACGGCACATGGGCAGCCTGACCCCCTGCAGCATGACATCCACGTGCAGCAAACCTACGGCTTCTTGTACCGGTCCTACAGGTGAGAGCTATACAGCACTGCAAACCCTTGCATGGCTGGGGTGTGCATCTTTCCTTTGTGCCATGTGCTGCACATGTATGCACGTGGCTTAAAATTACCACCTTGCCTACGATCACGGTCAGCTTGTGCCATGACCCATGAGGAAGGGCCCTTACTTGCCTGTGATATAGATGATGCACATGGCACACATGCACTTCAGTCTTTTGACTCCCCGCATCTCTCTACCCCATGTGCTTGTACCCAAACCCACACAGGCCGCGCTACTGGTGGTGGGCCAGTGCCGCCCAGCTGCTGACCCTGGTCCTGGTGGCGGCCGAGGTGTTTGGCCGGGCCCTCCCGGTGCAGCACCAGGCGCTGCTGCTGCAGGCCATGCTGCTGGTCGTGGCCTTCATTAGCACCGCCTGCTCGCCACTGCGGTCCAGGCAGCTCGTGGCGCTGGAGTTTGCGTCCTACTGTGTGCTGGGCCTCACCATCACGCTGGGGCTGTACTTTGCGGGGGACGAGGCGCTGTCGGCCTTGCCGCGGGTGAGTGCTTGTGCTGTACATGCTCATATGCAAGGCTCTGGATGCATGGCACGGGTGTTTGGCAGGCATGCAGCAGGTGCTGCAAATTGCTCCACACAGGGACCTGACAAATGAGGCAGCTAGCAGCACTACATGGCATAATATGCGTTAGGGCCAAGCACACCTGGGTGAGATTGTACTCGATAAATCCGTCATTGTTGTTACTGATCTAGCTATCCCATCTCCTGGTTCTTGCTTTGCAGGAGGCGGTTGGGGTCATCATTCTGACCCTCAACATTGCCATGCTTGTGGCCTTTGGACTCATGCTCCTGTGGACCCAGCTGCCTTTGGTCAAGCGACTTGCAAGGAAGTTCCGGTTGTGGGTCCAGGGGCGGAGGCGAACTTAACGGCTGAAGTAGACAGATGCTGGCTTATATCTAAGCCTACAAAATGCTATGCATATGCATAACATGCAACTTTGCTGCGTGGTGCTGCATAGCCGCCAGTTGGGGGTGCGGTGTGGGGTTGGGAGTTGGGGGTGTTGTGGGGGAACAGGCTTGGGGGTGGGGGTTTGGGTGGAACAGCACACATGCATGTGTTGGGTACCAGTGGTGGTGCTGAGCCGGCTGCCGGAAGCTGGTCAGCAGGTTAGCCCTGCAAATCAGGAGCTGTGTATAAGAAGGTGGATACGTGTATTCTCTTAATCTCGCTGTGCGTGCAGCACACACTGTCAAGCAAGTGTATGCTGTTACCGAGGGCATGCCTGCATGTGTTGCCACTGGTGTAGTACGACTCTGGTCTGGTGATGGACGGCTGCAGGCTGTTTATTCTTCTATGCACCCTGGTGGCTGGGTGTTGCACTTTGAAGTCTTTGTTATAGTTGGGCGGCTGCACTGTACACTGGACTCAAACATTAATGTGGTGGGTGCATGCATGTACGACACGTGCGACGTGTCGTTACGGGGGTCGGTGTGCCAATGCGCAGCCAGCAAATGGTACAAAATAGACAACCTGTCGTTACGGGGGTGTGCCAATGCGCAGCCAGCAAGTGGTAAAAAATAGACAATATTGACGCGCATGTAAGGTGGTGCACCTTGGCCGGCACATACATGCCTGGGGGGGCAGACGTGGAGCAGACCGATGGTAGGGCCGTGCATGGCGTCGTGTGGGTGCATGTAACACTCCTGTTTGTGGTGTGCAAGATGGTTACGACAGCACATGCCTGGGGCCGCAGGTCCGGATGTAGATTGATGGTGAAGCTGCAGCCAGGGACGGTGTATGACACGTGTTGCAGGATCTTGCAAACACATGCCCAGGCGTGAACTAACACGGTTCCCGTGTAATAAGGGTGAAGGACAAAGCGTCGTACGCACGGGAACATGTAGTGCATGCGTCAGGGGCCATGTCAAGAGCCTGCACACACGTGCCTAGGGGCGATGGTGCCCTTGTTAGGGCCAGGGTCCATACGGTACGCAGCGTCCTATGGCAACATGGCATGCATGCACGCGTCAGGGAGCGTGCCAGGAGCTGGCACACATGCTGCCGGCTGGGGCGCAGGTGACCTCACTAGGGCCAGGCGCCATAGCGTCCTGCGGGCGCATGCTCAACGCGTGTCATGGCTCATGGGGCGTGCCAGGTGTGTGACTGACACGTGCCTGGTCCGTGGCGCAAGGGCGCGCGCGGATGCAAACCGATGGTGGTGCAGGGACTGTCATGTCCTGCGCGCTGCGGCTGCAGGCATGTGTATAGACACGTGTCAGGGGGGCGGGTTTTTGGTTGGAACCAGCACGCATGTGCCTGGGGTGCAGGTGCCCTTGTAGGGTCCGGGACCACCGAAGCCTGTATGTGGGCACATCTTCAACGTTCAACCTTGACACGTGTCGAACAGCATGCCAGGTGGCCGACACATGCCTAGGTACGCAGGGGCGAATGCAGAACCGGAGGCGGGGCTACCGTAGGCACTGTGCGTGGCGTCCTGCGGGAACATTTTGATACACGTGTCAGGGGGCGTGTCGCTCGGAGACTTGCACGCATGGTCATGGGGGCGCAGGTGCCCACGACGCAGGGCTGGCATTTTATTTAATTTTTACTATAAAATCCTATTTCCAGCCCGCGGAGCGGAAAAATTGTACAGGGATTTAATTGCATCCGACCAAACTTCCGTCCCGGATTGATGACTAAATAATTTCCGGTTCACTATTTATACCACGCGCCGAGGCACCATTT